>Ga0116217_10002105_pt1 | contig 18702 bp, 17 predicted proteins | sample Sb_taG_6_FD_89697 | JGI IMG/M metagenome (GOLD analysis project Ga0116217, IMG submission 89697) | Peat soil microbial communities from Weissenstadt, Germany - Sb_50d_4_PS metaG | ecosystem: Environmental > Terrestrial > Soil > Wetlands > Peat | place: Germany: Weissenstadt | collected 2010-09-21 | reverse complement strand
GCGAAACCGGCTTGTGGGCAGTCCAGAAGTCCGATCTGGAAGGTTGAACCGGATTCCTCTTCGGTAGCGCCGCTTTCCGACCCGACTCGCGCGCTGCTTTGGGGTGATCCGCGCGCATTTCACGAACTGCCCGCGGCGGCCGATGACGGCGAAGCAGGTGCGTGAGGAATTCGCAGGGTGAAGCCCCCTCCCGTTTTCGCGTTGTCCGCGACTGGAACAATACATGAATCTGACGCAGGATAGTTTGCCTGCACCAGGATGGGGTTCGACGAACTGTGATAGGCCGCATGCTGGCACTCCGCATGCTCTCGATCGGATGAAGGCCCTTCGATGCCAGACCAGCCGAAGCTTAACAGCGACCGCTCGCGCAGGCTTGCGTGGAAGGTTCGTGACCTGGCCTCCGTCGAATCCTTCCCAGCGTTTTTCTCCTGATGTCGCTGCTGGGTCTCCTTCTGTATGTGAGGTTAGCCTGGATCATCGATCAGCGGCTTGCGGAAGGGCCGTTTTCCGCCTCCGCAGACATCCTTGCCGCGCCCGGGATGTTGGCGGTCGGAGAAACTATAGCGCCGACAGATTTGTTGCAGAGTTTGCGGCGGAGCGGCTACACAACGTCGCAGGTCAATCCGGCGGGCTGGTTTGAGGAGTCTCCCAGAGCCATCGAGATTTTTCCCGGTGCGATTCCACTGGAGACGTCGGGCCGGTAAGGGTGGAGTTCGCCGACGGGCGGATTTCAGCGATCGTCTCGCTAGTAGACCATACGGCGCGCCAGGAGTACCCGCTCGACCCGCAATTGATGGCCACTCTTTCGCGAACTCGTGAAATTCGGCGGCTGGTGCGCTTTTCCGACATTCCGCCCACTCTTGTGCAGGCAGTGGTTTCGGTCGAGGACAAGCATTTCTTTCATCATGGAGGCTTTGACGTCGCAAGGACGCTCAAGGCGGCATACATCGACGTCAAGGACGGGCGGAAGCGGGAGGGAGCGTCGACTTTGACCATGCAACTGGCGCGCAGCCTGTGGCTGGACCGCGGCAAGAGCTGGCGGCGCAAGGTCGAGGAGATCCTCATTACGGTGCACCTGGAACATAAGTTGACCAAGCAGCAGATCTTTGAGTATTACGCGAACCAGATCTATCTCGGCCAGCGCGGGACATTCAGCATCAACGGCTTCGGTGAAGGGGCACGGATGTTCTTCGGTAAGGATCTCCCGCAAATCGACACCGCGGAAGCGGCCCTCCTATCGGGCCTGGTGCGGCGGCCCACCTACTACAATCCGGTGCAGTATCCCGAGAGGGCGCGCGAACGACGCAACCTGGTGCTGTCACTGATGCGCCACAACGGCTACCTCAGCGAGAGAGAGTATCGGGACGCCTCCGCATCCCCGGTGCGAATCACGCCGGAGCCCGCCGGCGAATCGGCGAACTCGTACTTCATAGCGCTGCTGAATGGCGAGCTGCGAGCGAAGTTCGGCGAGAAGCGCGGGCGCAACCGTTGCGTTTACACGACACTCGATCCGGACCTGCAACAGGCGGCCGGAGCGTCGGTTCGCATCGGCATGGAGAATGTCGACCAGCAGCTTCGCAAGCAAGGCCGGGGAGCGGACATTCCTCCCGGCCAACCGCAAGTCGCCATGGTCGCGATGGACCCGCGAACCGGAGAGATCAAGGCACTGGTCGGTGGCCGCAACTACGGCGCAAGCCAGCTCAACCACGTTCTGGCGATGCGTCAACCCGGTTCGGTTTTCAAACCGTTTGTTTATGCTGCCGCGATGGCGACAGCCGTGGAGGGTGGGCCCAGGATATTCACCCCGGCCAGCTTGGTACACGACGAGGCGACGACATTCTACTTCGGAGCGGATGCCTACCAACCGCGAGATTTTGCGGGCGATTTCATGGGCGATGTCACGCTGCGTACAGCGCTGGCCCGTTCGCTGAATGTGGCGACGGTTAGCCTGGCACAGCAGGTGGGGTATAAGAAAGTGGTGGCCATGGCGCGCCGTGCAGGGCTGAACGACAGCATCCTGCCAACGCCGTCGGTCGCCCTGGGAGCCTACGAGGCTACGCCTCTGGAGATTGCCGGCGCCTATACGATGTTTGCCAACCAGGGCCTGCGGGTCCGTCCCACGACAGTCGCCGCGGTGCGCGCACGGGATGGAACCGAGCTGTACCGGAATGAGCCGGATGTGCGCCCCGTGCTCGACCCCAGGGTGGCTTACCTGATGGTCAACATGATGCAAGAAGTTTTGCGAAGTGGAACCGGCGCAGGCGTGAGATCGCGGGGATTCACGCTGCCCGCCGCGGCAAGACCGGCACATCCCATGATGGCTGGTTCGCCGGGTTCACCAGCGAGCTCTTGTGTGTGGTGTGGGTAGGCTTCGACGATAACCGCAACCTCAATCTGGAAGGCGCCCGCCCAGCGCTGCCGATCTGGGCTGACTTCATGAAGCGAGCCTCTCAGCTCCGGCCATATCAGTCTGCCCATGACTTCAAGCGGCCGAGGGGCGTCACTTCAGTCGAAATCTGCACCGAGACGGGAGAACTCGCCGGCGCCAACTGTCCCAGCGTTCGCCCCGGAGTTTTCATCGCAGGCACCGAGCCCGTTGTGGAATGTGACCTACATGGGCACTATCCGGCGGGCGACGGAGCCCGAGACAGGCCATGACCGCGCGTATTGCTTTCTTGATGGCGCTTTTGTTGGGATTCAGCCTGAGTGGAACCGCACAGCCAACTTCCACCGCTCCGGCGGCGCTTGCCGTTTCCCCGAAGTCCCAGGACCCGTTGCGCCGTGACTCTCCGCGGAGTTCCGTCTATTCCTTCCTGGAGACTTGCCACGCGCGAAACTACGAACAAGCCTGGCGATACATCGACCTTCGCAACGCCCCGGCGCAGCAGCGGTCGAAAGACGGTCCTCAGCTCGCGCAACAGTTGGAGCGTATACTGGACCGCGACGTCCGGTTCGACGTTGCGTCGCTCAGCGGAAGCGTGGAACGCGACCGGGCGGACGGCCTTGCACCAAACCAGGAACGCGTCGACACGTTCCAGTTGAACGGCCAGGAAGTTGAATTGGACCTGGAGCGCATTACTCTGCACTCGGGGCTTTCTGTATGGTTGTTTTCCTCCGCCAGCATCGGGCTGATACCTCAACTCGCCAAGCTGGCGAGTGACTCGCCCATTGAGCGGATCTGGCGCAACCATTGGTGGATTGGAAGCTGATCGATACTCCGATCTGGCGCTGGATCGCGCTGGCGGTGTTGGCAGCGGTTCTGGGTTCACTCTCCGGGCTGGTCTCCGGCCCCACGCTTCTGTTGGCCGAGGCGCTCTCCAAGCGTATTGCTCCCCATATGGATCGAAGCGCGCTTCGGGCGTTTGCCGGCCCGCTTCGGTTGCTGCTGTGCATTTCCGTATTCCGGGCGGGAATCGAGTGGGTCGGCCCCGCGGCGCTGCTACGGCTGTACCTGGCGCGGGCTGTCACGCTAGTGTTCTTCTTCGCGTTAGCACGGCTCTTTATGGCGCTCGTAGACTTATTCATGAAGCGTCTCCTCACCGTTCTCGAATCCAGGCGCCAGGCCTTTTCGTATTCGGTATTGCCGCTTGCCTCCCGCCTTTTGAAGATCGCGATCCTGCTTCTCGCAATCGCGGCCGTCCTCGGCAGTTGGGGGTACAACACCACCACCATTTTGGCGGGGCTCGGGGTTGGGGGCCTGGCGATCGCGCTCGCGGCTCAAAAGACCATCGAGAACCTCTTTGGAGGCGTGGCCGTGATCACGGACCGGCCAGTTGCAGTCGGCGATTTTTGCAGGTTCGGGGATCTTGTTGGGACGGTTGAAGACGTTGGCCTGCGTTCCACGCGCATTCGGACGCTGAACCGGACCATAGTCACCGTCCCTAACGCCGAGTTTTCCGCAATGACACTCGAAAACTTCTCCAAGCGGGACAAAATGTGGTTTCACTTCACGCTGAATCTGCGGCGCGATACTCGGCCTGGACAAGTCCGGAGTTTGCTACAGTCGATCACGCGGGCGTTGAAGGAGCATCCCAAAGTCGAGATCGGCGCATTGCCGGTTCGATTCGTTGGTGTGGGCACTTACTCACTGGACCTGGAAGTGTTCGCATATTCTGACGCGGGACTATGACGAGTTTCTCCAGATTCAAGAGGAGTTGCTGTTGTGGATTCTTGACGCGGTCGAATCGGCCGGGACGGCCCTCGCGGTACCCACGCAAGCTTACCTCTCGTTAGGCGGCGCTGCGCCGAACCACAGGGACGTGTCCGCCGTGCCGGAACTGACGCCGATTGCCCGGTGAATGCGCGGGCTCGGAGTGGCGACTGCGTGGGGTGAAGTGGAACTCACACTTGGGCGCATTCGACCCCGGAATTGGCGAGGGTACAATAACGGGAGCATGTCTGCCAGCCAAAGCAATCCCACCCCTGGGGAACGCCTGTTTACGGGCGAGGAGGTAGGCGAGTTTCTCTTGCGTGCATGCCATGACTTCAGGACCGCGCTTCGCGCCATCCGCGCGCACGCGGAACTGCTTGTCAAAAACAGTGACTTTTCCCCGACTTCCGGCGGCGAGCCGCGCCTTGGCTTCATTGTTGAAGGCGCCAGGAAAATGGACCAGTTGGTGGATGACCTCTCCAGTTATTCCCTGGCCCTGCGAATTGGTCCAGGATCGTTTGCGTTAACTCCGCTCGGTGTTCTGCTTAGAACCGTTTTGGCAAAGCTGGACAAGGAACTCAACGACAACCATGCTGAGGTGACATACGGCGAGATGCCGCGCGTCTCGGGCGACCCGGACCGGCTCATGCAACTGTTCGAGAACCTGCTCCAGAATGCGCTACAACACCGGGGACAGATGTCTCCGCGAATCCAGGAAAGACCTCACGGATAGCGTCAACTTCATGGCCGGCAACCTGACTGGCCAGGTACGCAACATCGCGGAAGTCACCACGGCGGTAGCCAACGGGGACTTGTCGCGCAAGATCACCGTAGCCGTGCGAGGCTAGATCCTGGAGTTGAAGAACACGATCAATACCATGGTCGACCAGCTCAGCTCCTTCGCTTCGGAGGTGACTCGCGTAGCCCGCGAAGTGGGAACCGAAGGCAAGTTGGGTGGCCAGGCTGACGTGCGCGGCGTTGCGGGCACCTGGAAGGACCTCACCGACAGCGTCAATTCCATGGCCGGCAACCTGACGGCTCAAGTCCGCAACATCGCCGAAGTGACCACCGCGGTAGCCCGTGGCGACTTGAGCCGCAAAATCACGGTGGACGTCCGCGGCGAAATCCTGGAGTTGAAAAACACCATCAACACCATGGTCGACCAGCTCAACGCGTTCGCCGGTGAAGTTACCCGTGTGGCGCGCGAAGTCGGTACCGAGGGCAAACTGGGCGGCCAGGCCGATGTCAAGGGTGTCGGCGGCACATGGAAGGACTTGACCGACAGCGTCAACTCCATGGCCGGCAACCTGACGGCCCAGGTCCGAAACATCGCCGAGGTTACCACCGCGGTGGCCAGGGGCACGACCTGCGAAGCAAAATCACGGTGGACGTGCGGGGCGAGATCCTGGAGCTGAAGAACACCATCAACACCATGGTCGATCAGCTCAACGCGTTCGCCGGTGAAGTCACCCGCGTGGCCCGCGAAGTCGGAACCGAAGGCAAGCTGGGCGGCCAGGCCGATGTGCGCGGAGTTGCCGGCACCTGGAAGGACCTGACTGACTCCGTGAACTCGATGGCCAGCAACCTGACCAATCAGGTGCGCAACATCGCGGGCGTCACCACCGCGGTGGCCAAGGGCGATTTGACTACCAAGATTACCGTGGATGCGGGCGAAATCCTGGAGCTGAAGAACACCATCAACATCATGGTGGACCAGCTCAGCTCGTTCGCCTCGGAAGTGACACGCGTGGCGCGCGAAGTGGGAACCGAAGGCAAGCTGGGTGGCCAGGCGGACGTGAAGGGCGTGGCGGGCACCTGGAAGGATCTCACCGACAGCGTGAATTCCATGGCGGCCAACCTGACCACGCAGGTTCGCAACATCGCGGAAGTAACCACCGCCGTCGCAAAGGGAGACCTTTCGCGCAAGATCACTGTGGACGTGCGGGGTGAAATCCTGGAAGTCAAGAATACCGTCAACACCATGGTGGATCAGCTCAGTTCCTTCGCGGCTGAGGTGACTCGCGTGGCGCGCGAAGTGGGGACCGAAGGCAAACTCGGCGGCCAGGCCGAGGTCCGCGGCGTGGCCGGAACCTGGAAAAATCTCACGGACAGCGTGAACTCCATGGCCGGCAACCTCACCGCTCAGGTCCGCAACATTGCTCAGGTCACCACCGCGGTGGCCAACGGAGACTTGAGCCGCAAGATCACCGTGGATGTGCGCGGCGAGATCCTCGAGCTGAAGAACACCATCAACACCATGGTGGATCAGCTCAACAGCTTTGCCTCGGAGGTCACGCGCGTGGCCCGCGAAGTCGGAACCGAAGGCAAGCTGGGAGGCCAGGCCGAAGTGCGCGGCGTGGCGGGCACCTGGAAAGATCTGACAGACAACGTGAACTCCATGGCCGCCAATCTCACCACCCAGGTCCGCGGTATCGCCAAAGTCGTCACCGACGTGGCCAACGGCAATCTGAAACGGAAACTGGTGCTGGAGACCAAAGGCGAAATCGCGGAGCTGGCCGACACCATCAACGGAATGATCGATACCCTGGCGGTCTTCGCCGACCAGGTCAGCAACGTGGCCCGCGAAGTCGGTATCGAAGGCAAATTGGGCGGCCAGGCGCTGGTGCCCGGCGCGGCCGGTATCTGGCGCGACCTTACGGACAACGTCAACCAGCTCGCCGCCAACCTCACCACCCAGGTCCGCGCCATCGCCGATGTGGCCACCGCCGTAACCAAGGGCGACTTGACGCGGTCCATCGCGGTCGAAGCCTTGGGCGAAGTCGCGGCGCTCAAGGACAACATCAACGAGATGATCGTCAACCTGGCCGAGACCACGCGCAAGAACACCGACCAGGACTGGCTAAAGACCAACATCGCCAAGTTCACCGGCATGATGCAGGGCCAGCGCGATCTGTTGACCGTGACCCGATTGCTCCTGTCTGAACTGACGCCCCTGGTCGGCGCGCAGCACGGAACGTTCTATGTCGCCGACGCCAGCGATGGGTCGGAGTCACTCAAGCTCCTTGCGGCCTATGGCTCGAACGACCGGGTCTCGAAGGAATTTCGCATGGGACAAGGCCTGGTCGGCCAGTGCGGGCTGGAAAAACGCCGCATCCTGGTGACCGACGTCCCCGCGGACTACATCAAGATCACCTCGAGCCTCGGCGAAGGCACGCCGCTCAGTATTGTGGTTCTGCCCGTTCTTTTTGAAGGCGAGGCAAGGGCGGTAATCGAGCTGGCTTCGTTCCGCCATTTTACCGACGTCAACCTGGCTTTTCTCGATCAATTGACCCAGGGTATCGGCATCGTATTGAACACCATCGCGGCCACCATGCGCACGGAGCAACTGCTCAAGCAGAGCCAGGCGCTGGCCGAGCAGCTCCAGAAGACCAACGCCGAGCTGGAAGAAAAAGCGCACCTGTTGGCCGAGCAAAAGAACGAAGTGGAAACCAAGAACCGCGAGGTGGAACAGGCGAAAGCCGCGCTCGAAGACAAGGCCGAACAGTTATCCCTCACTTCGAAGTACAAAAGCGAGTTCCTGGCCAACATGAGCCACGAGCTGCGCACGCCACTCAACAATCTGCTCATCCTTGCGCAGATGCTGGCGGAGAACACCGAAAGCACTTTGACGCCGAAGCAGGTCAAGTACGCCGAGACCATTCATTCTTCCGGCACGGACCTGCTGGCCCTGATCAACGATATTCTCGACCTCAGCAAAATCGAGTCCGGGAAAATGGATGTGGAAGTGGGAAGCGTCCGTTTCAGCGAGCTCCGGGACCTTTGCTCGCGCACATTCCGTCACGTCGCCGATGGCAAGGGACTCGAGTTTTCCATCGAGCTGGGCGACAGCCTGCCGGCGGACACCATCATCACCGACGCCAAACGGCTGCAGCAGGTGCTCAAGAACCTGCTGTCGAACGCCCTCAAGTTCACCGAACATGGCGCGGTGCGGCTGCGGATGGAACGGGCCACATCCGGCTGGAGCCCGAATCATTCGGTCCTCAATCGCGTGAAATCGGTCATCGCTTTCTCCGTGTCCGACACCGGCATTGGGATTCCACAAGACAAACAACGAATCATCTTCGAAGCGTTCCAACAGGCGGACGGCACCACCAGCCGCAAGTACGGCGGCACCGGACTGGGCCTCTCTATCAGCCGTGAGCTGACCCGCCTGCTGGGCGGCGAGATCCGGCTGCAGAGCGCGCCGGGAGTGGGCAGCACGTTCACCCTGTACCTTCCACAGACCTATGTCGCGTTGGTATCCACGGCGAAGCCGGAGCCCTGGGTGGTGTCGGCCGACAGCGCCCGCACGGCCGCGATTCCGGCCGATGGGACAGGCGTGCCGGACGATGCTACCCTCGACATCATCCTGCCGCCGCCAAACGCGACAACCACCGCCGTGGTGCACGATATTGAAATCGACGATGACCGCAATCTGATCCAACCCGGCGATGCGGTGTTGTTGATCGTCGAGGACGATGTCACCTTCGCCCGCATTCTCGTGGACCTGGCGCACAATCGCGGCATCAAGGCCCTGGTCGCGCTGCGTGGGGCCACTGCGCTCTGGCTGGCGCGCGAATTCAGCCCCGGCGCCATCACCCTGGACATCACTCTGCCGGATATGGCCGGCTGGACTATACTGGACCGGTTGAAGCACGATCCCGTAACCCGCTATATTCCAGTCCACGTCATTACCGGCGATGAGAACCGGCGCCGCGGCCTCGCCTTGGGCGCCATGACCTATCTCGAAAAATCCGTGACCAAGGACAACTTGAACGCCGCCTTCGATACGATTCATTATTCCCTCGAGCGGCGCGCCAAAAAGTTGCTGATCGTGGCGGAGGATGAAGCCCGCCGCTCGAATTGGTGGGAGTTCCTCGGCGGCAGCGATCTGGAGATTCTCGCCGTGGCCTCCGGCGGGGAAGCCATGGCTGTAGCCAGACAGAAATACCTGGACGGCATCGTGCTCGACCTGCGTATCTCCGACATTCCAGCCATGCAGCTGGTGGAAGAGATCCAGGCCGGGAGCAGTCCCCAAACGCCGCCCATCGTGGTCTGCGGAGCCTTTAACTCGGGCGCCGACGTGGAGAGCGACATCCGGCGTCTCGCCAGGCAGAGCGTTGTCCGCTACGCCGAGTCGCCCGACCGCCTGCTGGAAGAGACGGTATTGCTCCTCCACCGGGCGGAAGCCTACCTTTCGGACTCGCAGCGCGAGATTCTGAGTTCCATCCGCCGCAGCGACTCCACGCTGGCCGGCAGGAAAGTTCTGGTGGTGGATGACGACGTGCGCAATATCTTTGCGCTTACCACCGTCCTGGAGCAGCACAACCTGCAGGTGGTCCACGCGGAGAATGGACGCGCCGGCATCGAGATGCTGCTGAAGACGCCGGGCATCGACGGCGTGCTGATGGACATCATGATGCCCGAGATGGATGGCTACGAAACCACCAGGGCGATCCGGCAAATCTCGGAATTTCGGAATCTTCCCATCATCGCGGTGACTGCCAAGGCGATGAAAGGGGACCGCGCCAAGTGCATTGAAGCGGGAGCGTCGGACTATATCACCAAGCCGGTTGACCTGGACCAGCTTTTCTCCGTGCTGCGCGTGTGGCTGGCCCGCAGCCACGATTCTTCGCAGACGGCCATGACTGCCGCGAGTTGAGGAATGTTATGGCAGCCGCCCCGAATCCAGTGAAGAACGTCCCAGAGCCCGCCGCGGAGTGCAGGATGAAGATCCTGCTGGTCGACGATACCCCGGAGAATCTCGTCTCGCTGGAAGCCGCTCTGAGCGGCTTGGGTGAAGACCTTGTGCTGGCGAACTCCGGGAAGGAGGCGCTCCGCCACCTGTTGAACGACGATTTCGCAGCCATCCTGCTTGACGTGAGAATGCCCGAAATGGACGGCTTCGAAACCGCCGAGCTGATTCGAAGCCGTCCGCGCTCCCGGCAGATTCCCATCCTCTTCCTCACCGGGTATAGGAACGAAGAGCACTTGTTTCGGGGCTACGATCTGGGGGCTGTGGACTTCCTGTTCAAGCCCATCGTCCCCGAGGTCTTACGTTCCAAGGTGGCGGCGTTCGTGGAACTCAGCCGCAGCAACGCCAAATTGAAAGAACAGGCTGACACTCTGCGCAAACAGGCGGAGGTGCTGCAAAAGGCCGAGCAGCAATTGCGATCCCTGCTGGAAGCCGCTCCGGACGCGATGGTCATGTGCCGCGCCGATGGCGAAATCATCATGGTCAATTCGCAGACCGAGGTGCTCTTCGACTGCCGGCGCGACAAGCTGATCTCCCGGAACATCCGCGCCCTGGTGCCAGGCTGGAGCGCGAGGTTTCGTCCCGGCTCGGACCAGGAGTCCGGTGCCTCCAAAGTCCTGCCCGTGGAGCGGGGTGTGGAACTCTACGCGTTCCGTGAGAACGGCGCCACCTTCCCGGTGGAAATCAGCTTCAGCCTTTTGCAGACCGAGGAAGGCGTGGTCATCACCAGCGCCATTCGCGACATCAGTGAGCGCAGGAAGGCCGAGGAACAGATCCGGCAACTGAATACCTCCCTCGAAGAACGCGTCCTGGAGCGGACCGAGGAGCTCATGCGATCCAATGAGGAGTTGCAGCAGTTCGCCTATATCGCCAGCCACGACCTCCAGGAGCCGTTGCGCACGGTGTCGATTTACGCCCAACTCCTGGCCAAACGCTACCAGGGCCAGCTTCGGGGCGACGCCGACCAGTTCATCGCCTACATCGTGGAGAACGCTCACCGCATCGAGAAGCTGATACACGATCTGCTGGATTTTTCGAGAGTCGACGCCCGGGGCACCGACTTCTTTACGCGGACCAGTTGTGAGAGCGTCTTGAATGACGCCATTCAGAACGTTCGGTCGCTGGTCGAAGAAAGCGGGGCCGTGGTCACCCGTGAGTTGTTGCCTCAAGTGATGGGAGATCCCACCCAATTGACACGCTTGTTCCAGAATCTGCTGGTCAACTCGATGAAGTACCGGAGCGAAGAGGCTCCCCGCATACACATTGCCGCTGAAGCCCACGGCTGCGAGTGGCTGTTTTCAGTGAAAGATAACGGAATCGGTATCGAACCGCAGTGTGCCGAAAAAGTGTTTGGCATTTTCAAGTGTTTGCAGCCGCGCGATAAGAGCACCGGCACCGGCATGGGCCTGGCGATTTGCCGCAAAATCGTAACTCGCCACGAGGGCCGCATCTGGGTTGAATCGGCCCTCGGTAAAGGAACCACTTTCTACTCCACTCTGCCGAGGGACCGTTAATCGAGGCTCTTCAGCACATTCCTCCTGGTAGCAGCAGGCGAGCGGGAGGCCCGGCCTGGGCTTCAACACCGTCCTGGTAGCAGACTAGTCCTGGATCGCCATCCGGAAATTGTTCCGACGTTCGCCGTCGCCGCGCAAATCGCAAACGAACCCGCCGGCGCGGTAGTCGATTCCGTCGCCTTTCGGGGCTCCGACGGGGGCGCGTCGTAACGAAACCGCGACCGCCGGCCGCAACTCCCGCCTGCGCCAGCCGGGCGGGCTCTTCCCGGGCCGAGAGCGCGTTCGACGTAGGCGCGGCGGAAGGCGCCGCAGTCGAAATTCCGCGTTCAGCGGACTCGGATGAAAAGCCCGGGCCGCGTTGCCCGATGTTGCGGCTCACGAGCCTTCAGCGCGCTCACGCCGGCCAATCGCGCGACCCTTGCGGCAGACGGCGACGGAAGCGACCGCCGCGCTGGCTGCGCAGCCGATAACCGCGAGCCGCGGCCGGCATCCGCGATTTCGGTTCGGCGCGCCCCAGCCGCGGGCGCTTCCCGGCGCCGAGAGCGCGGCGGGCCGGAGCGCGATCGCGCGGAGGAAGACGCCGGAGGCGAGGTTCCGGTTTTTGGAGGACGCGGATGAGAAACCCGAACGGTTCGGGTCGGGCATCGCCCGATGTTGCGGGTCACGAGCTTATTCGGCGGCAGTTGTCGCGGGAAGTCGCGGGAGGTGACAGACGAAAATATTCTCGAAATCACGATTCTCGACGTACTGGGTCAGGAGACCCGTCAGTGGCAGGGGTCAGCATTGCGCAAGAGCGGCAACCAACGTAAATCCGCTAAACCGCAAAGTATCTTGCATTTCTCCAAATCTCTCCGTATACTTCTCGAAGCTGCGGGAACTATGGTCAGGGCACGCGCGAAGTTTCGCTGCTCCGCAATCGAAATGGCGATCTCTGCTTCGATTCATGCAGCGGGCATAATCGCTTTAATTGCCGGAATCGTCCCGAATGCGCCGGCACAGACGCCTCCCGCCTGTATCCATACGGCACTCGTGACGAACTGCGATCACTGGGACCGGTTTGTCCGCTCTCTCGTCAGTGTAGGAACGGTCGCAAGCCCCGCAGCCACTACCGTGTTCTCGCAAGTGTTTACTTCGCACGACGGGTTCGATGGCGATGCAGCCGGCTACGGTAAGCATTATGGCGTGGACCTGCTCGGCAATATTAGCGGCAAATTCTTCGGCAAGCTTGTCCTCCCCGTGGCATTTCATCAGGATGACGTATACGTTCCAACGCAATCGGGGGCCTCCTTCGGCACTCGCGTGGCTCACGTCTCCAAACATCTGCTGATCACGGCCTCGGCCGATCATTCCCGGAGCGTGTTCAACGTAGCGGCGATGCCAAACTCGCTCCTATGCGCGGCTGTTTCCAACGTGTACCAACCCGCCCTACAACGTACCGCGGGTGCCAGCGCGACACGCTTCGCATACAACGTTCTCGGATTCTGGGTGGGCGACGCCTACGAAGAATTCAGACCCGAAATCGGCAAGATAGAAGCCGTGCTGATCAAACTGTTGCCATGGCATAAGAGGACTCCATGATCCGGATGAACTCGAAGACGCTCGCGTTCCTGGCACTTCTGCTGTCCGCTGTCTCGTGCTCACGCATCTGCCACACGCCGCCGGCTTCTCCTACAAGCCTCAATCTGCCGTTTTCTGTGCTGGACACGCGCCAGGCCGGCCTATTCGAAAGATATCCCAACGTGCAGCCCGCGGACGCCGCGATTTTCTGGGCCAATTCCCTGGACCAATCGCAGCGCGTGGAATACGCCGGCGGCACCCGGGTAGTGATAAAGGTAGAGACCGATCACAAATGGCAGGCGGTTGGGGCGGTCACTGCGATCCACGGCAACGAGCCGGACGCATCCTCCGCCCAACAATTCAATACGCAAGTGGTGTGGTCCAAGGACGCCGCCTCGCACTTTCGTAAGCTGCGCCATTGGAGCGAGCATTGGGCGCTGCTGCATCCGGGACAATACGGCTACCAGGAGAATCGAGATGGGAACCCATTCTTGGGAATGGTGGTCCTCTTCAATGAGTCTCCGAAGGACCCGGATAATGTGGACGGACAGTTTCACATCGGATTTCGCTCCTTGTTCGGGCACTACGAGGCTGAAAATGGCGATATCGGAGACAAGAGCAATTATCAACTCTATAAGTGTTGGTACGGACCGATCCCTGGCTTCGAGCCTTAAGACGAGGAATCCGCGACACCTGACATATCACATGCCAATTGTGGCTTTGGCCATCTGGGCGTCGCTGCAGGCTCTCCAGGCGCAGGCGGATATTCAAACGACCGTCCGTGCCTTCCTGCAGGCGTGGTACGTGGACAAGAAGCTCGACGACCTGAAGAGCTTTGTTGCCAAGGACAACGGTTTCAGTTTACAGCAGACTCCGTCTTCCAATCGCCCGTCTACGAGCCGGGCGGCTGATCCCCTGAACACACTGTTCAGGGGCGCCTTTCCGCCGCCCAAAGTGGGAGAGCGATCCGCGTCTCCGCCGAAGAGCCTGAACGAAGCCATCGAGTATCCGCCCGCCAAGAACCCGAGCGCACGCGCGGCCCCGGGCGTCATCGTCACCAATGAGTTCGCTATTTACCCGGCCGAGGCGCTGCCGAAAGGAAGCTACCTTCCCATCAAGAAACCTGCCGGCAACGACCCGGTCGCAGATTTCTTGTACCACCTGACACAAGCCTACAAGGGGAAGTTATACGTCGTGCTTTATACGGTCAAAGGTGCCGGCATGTTGCAGGAGACGGCGGTAACCTACTGGATTCAGGAGAACGGGGCCTGGAAGCTGGCTGCCTTTATGGGAACCAATTGGTGACTGAAGGCGATGCGAGGAGAATGCGTTCGTGGCGGATATTGAGATTGCGGTAATTAACGCAAGTAATACGGTGAGCGCGAGGAGTTTTAGGGCTGGTCTGTCGTGGCCCTTGCCGTCTGAGGAGCTGTGTCTGGCGGTGTGACGGCTGACGGCGCCCCAAACGTGTCTCCCGCTTGCGTGGTTTCGCAAAATCGGGGAGGGGCCCCGCGCTACCGCGCGCGCTGATTTTCGCCGCGAACCGCTCCGCGGCGCGGCGCCAGCCATTTGAAACAGAGCCGGTCGCCGTCCGCGGTCGGAGCCGGTGAAATCATGCGCGATCTTCGCGCCCGCCTCGCGCCCGCGGGCCAAATCGCGCGATCGTCCGGTGGAAGGTGACGCAATCGACCGGCGCGCGGACGACGCGGCCCAGAGCCGCCGCCTGCCGCCGCGGTTTCGGTACGGCGCGCCGCAGCCGCGGGCGCTTGCCGACACCGACAGCGCGTTTGACGTCGGCGATGCGCGGCCGGCCCGTCGCGCGATCACGCTGAGGAACGCGCCGGAGGCGAAATTCCGCGTTAGCGGACTCGTGAGAGAAGCCCGGCCGCGTCGCCCGATGTTTGCCGGGTCACGAGCTTATGTCGCGCCTGCGGGCCAATCGCGCGATCGCGGACGGAAGCCGACGCAATGGACCGCCGTATCGGCAGCGCTGCCGGGAGCTGCGGCGGCAGTCGCGGCAGCGATTCGGCTCGGTCCAGTCATCGGGAGCGGCGCATTTCGGCACGGCGGCGGCGCTCTCGGCGGACGGAGAAACGGCCTTCGTGGGCGGCGCCCAAGACGCGGATGGCGCGGGCGCGATCTGGCAGTTCGCCCGGTTGCCGGCGCCGACAGGGCGTTTGGAGTCGGCGAGGCGGACCCCTCCCGGGCCGCGTCACCCGATGTTGCGGGTCGCGAGCTTATGGCGCGCCCGTGGACATGGATCAGGCCGGCCCAATGAAGCACGGCAAATCCTGGGCTTCCAGCTCGCATACGTGTTCTTGAGATGGAAGCGGCCTCGCGCGGAAGACGCGGAAGGCCGCCTACCCTACGTCACGAACTGGGGGTGAAGACGACTTTGTAGGCCTGCTTGGGAGTGCTGAGCAGCAAATCAAAGGCCCGCTTGTGCTCAGTCAGCGGCACGCAGTGCGTAATCATCGGGCCGGCCTGGACCTGCCGTGAAAAGATGAGGTCGTACGCCTCACGCACGTCATCGTAGAACGCGTTCGAAGACGACGTGATCGTTCTCTCGGATCCCAACAGCGTGGCATCGAAAGGCAGTGACGTGGCATGTACAGCGAGGCCCACGTACGCTCCCGAAGGCGCAAGCAGGGGAAGGGCTTCGGCCATGGTTTCATTACTTCCGACCGAATCGTAGACAACCGCGACTTCCGGACGGCCCGGATGGGCTGCCAGTGCTTTTCGAATCGATCCTGGATCGATCACGGTAACGTCAAACTGCGCCAGGATACGTTGGGCGAGAGAGGATGTTTCCGCAACCAGGACCCTTCCCGCGCCCCGCACCCTCGCTACCTGCGCAATGCTCAGCCCTACCGGGCCGCCTCCAATGCATAAGACGGCGGCGCCCTGCGGAATCTTCGCCCTTCCGGCTGCGTGGACCGCGACGCCGAAAATGTCCGCCATGGCGGCCTCCGGGAAGGAAACGTCGTCGGGAATCGGGTACACCAGATCCCCCCATGCCAGGCAGTATTCGGCATAGGCGCCGGGGTAGAACTCCATTTCACCCCAGCCCTGCGCGTGGCCCATGTGAATCGTCTCCGTGCACAGGTTGTGGCGGCCGGAGCGGCAGGACCGGCATTCGCCACACACCCGGTATGGCTGCACGCCGACGCGGCGGCCCAGCAGAGATTCATATCGCGCGGAGTTCACCTGCACGACCACGCCCGCGTATTCATGCCCCAGGATGATGTTCGGCGGATTGTCGACGTGATGGCCGAGGGTGTGCAGCGCCCAGGGGTTCTCGCCTTTCCAATAGCGGAGGTCGCTGCCGCAGATCCCGCACGCCTTCACCTCGATGAGCACATCATCCGCCCGCGCCAGCTTCGGCGTGGGTACTTCCATGTACTCCAATAATCCCGGACTCCTCAGCACCACCGCCTTCATGCATTGCCCCGAGCAACCAGAATTCACAATTCATCATATCCGACGCCAACCTACTTCGCACGGTCGAGAGCTCACTTCACGGACGGGGTCGGGTTGGCGATTTCGGCAGCGGAACGCACGGTGATGGTGGCGAGCGTCTCGTGCTCCTCGTGGATTCGGGCGTGCCACCGCGCGATCACCCCGAGGAAGGTAGCGGGAGGCGAGATTCCGCGTATGAGAAGGTCGGCCGCGTCGCACGATGCTTCTGCTCGCAAGCTTACCGCGCGCCCGCGGGCCAAGCGGCGATCGGGCGCCGGAAGGCGACGGAAGCCACTGCTTCGCCGAAGGGCTGGAAGCCGCGCGCCAGCAGTCGCGATTTCGGTCCGTCGCGTCCCAGCTGCGGGCGCTTCCCGGTGCCGAGAGCGCGTTTCACCTCGGCGCCCGCGGTGGGCCCATCGCGCGAGCGCGCAGAGGAAGACGAGCGAGTCGAGATTCCGCGTCTGTGGACTTGTAAGAGAACCCGGCCGGGTCGCACGACGTTGCGGCTCAACGAGGCCGCCTCGCACCCGCAGGCCAGTCGCGCGGTCGCGCGGCGGGCCCACCGGACGACGAGCCTACAGCACCTCACGGAGGCCAATCGCGCGCGCGGCGATCTCGTCCAGCGGAACCCGCCTCACTGATTCGTCGATGACATGAGTCCTTATCTCGACTTCGCCCAACAGACCGCCCTTCCGCACATCCTCCGTTAACCCATCGAGACACGCGAGGCTATTGCTCGGCACCACTCCCCGCCAGTGCCGGATCACAAACCCGTCGTCGTCATACTTCGAGGGCCCTGATCAAATACACGTGAAGCGTTGAAGGGCATCTGTCTGGTTTCATGTCGACCCTGTCCAATTTTCGTACGGGACCGGGCCGAACCCAGTTCGTTTACTTTTCAAATACTTCCTCGATCTGCCCGACCTTCTTTTGAATCTTGCCGGCGAGATTTTCGGATTTGCCTTCAGACTCCAGGTCGGGACTATTGATGGCCCGGCCCGCCTTCTGTTTGACTTTACCTTTCACCTCGTGAAACTTGCCTTCAATCCGATCCTTCGTGCTCGAACTCATCTTCTTTTCTCCTTGTCATTGAAGAGCTTTGTGGACTGGACCATCAGTTTGTGTGGCCCGCCCGATCCTCCGACCCACGGCGGCCTCTCTAGGCCCAGTAGGGCTTGGCCCCGTAATATTTGGAGACTTCGGCGCCCCAAACCCGGTCGGCCATGTTTGGCCAGTGAGCCTTGTCGAAACCGGGAGCGCGCTCCAACAACTTTTTGTCGATATCCAGGATGAACTGCTCGTCGTCGGTGTCTACCATCAGGGCGCTCCAGGGAATGGCAAACAGCTTATCTCCCATGCCCAGGAACCCCCCGAATGAAAGGACCGCGTATGCCACGCGCCCATTTTCGACATCGATCATCAAATGTTCTATTGTTCCAAGATTTTCCTTTTGACGATTCACTACCTTATCGCCAGTAACAGTGTCTGCCGCCAGGATACTGTGCATCCATCGGCCTTTGGCGTCTCGTGTTTGTGGCATGATGCCTTCCTCTTTCAAAACTTGCATTTGGACGAACTGGCGAACTACGCGGCCATTCACTCTGTGGGTTTTCTCAATAGGTCGCCCTAAGGACAGATGAAAGAATTTGAGGCCTGTAAATCCGCCAACTCATTTACCATCTTTCGCGAGCAAGTCTTGTGCCAAGAGCAGAATGCGTGTGAATACAACGTTAGATGATCGAGACGCACGCACGCATGTGCAGTTCCTGCAGGCCATCCGGCAAGAGATGCCGTATGGAGAGTGGCGTGCGAACCCGAATTGGTCGCCAGCGTTGCCTGTGGCATTTCTCTTCAATACTGGGAGAACGAAGATAGCAAGGACGAGGATGGAGTAGTCTTCCCGAGCAATATTGGATATGAGTGGCTATCGACGATGTTTTGACGCCTCGGTGAAGGGCCCGCGATACGGACATTCGAGGTGCGCGATTAAGCTGCTTCACAAGCTACGATGATCGCGTGCCATTTTCTAGCCCGCGATTGCTGTCTTTGCCTCTTCGCGTAGTACCGCAATCCGGTTCTGCAAAGTTCGCAGGCTGATCCCCAACATTTCAGCGGCGAGTTTGCGATTGCCGTGAACGTGCTCGAGCGTGAGCTTGATATATGTCTCCTCGAGTTTGATCGGCGGCTGGCCAGGCTGGAGCATTGAAGAACTCCCATGGACGGATGATGGCCAGCCATAAGGTCCGGGGCTTAGACCGAACGCGGGG
>Ga0116217_10002101_pt1 | contig 18724 bp, 15 predicted proteins | sample Sb_taG_6_FD_89697 | JGI IMG/M metagenome (GOLD analysis project Ga0116217, IMG submission 89697) | Peat soil microbial communities from Weissenstadt, Germany - Sb_50d_4_PS metaG | ecosystem: Environmental > Terrestrial > Soil > Wetlands > Peat | place: Germany: Weissenstadt | collected 2010-09-21 | reverse complement strand
TGGGCGCAGCCGACGACGAGTGCGCGGCCGGAGCGCACGGGGAGCGCACCCTGACGACGGTGCTCGAGATAACGAGACTCACGACCGAAGTGACCTAGTAGGCGACCGCCTGGAACGGCCCGAGACGTCGGTGCTCTGTGGTCAGGGTTCACAGCCCGCGATACGGAAGCGCTACGAAGAGAGCGAAGACAGTGTCGCATACTGTCGTCGGCGGTCACTGGTCGTTCCCGTCGGGAAGCATGAGAAGAGGTAGCCGTGTATACGAATGTGGAAGACAATTTGGGAGACCAATGCCTTCGTGGAGGTCAGGGTCAGTCCCTGGCCCCCGACTCAACAGAATGGGAACGAATCGAATCACCTCGATTCATCGGTGAGATGTTCCAGACGGTGCTTGGACACTTGCGGGGTGTCTACACGTGGGAGTGCGACCATTTTCCCTCGGAGGAAGAAGTGCGCGAGGGCATGTGCGTTCGGGTCATTCGAGACTGCTTCAGGTGCCGCAAGCACGACCGCGGCACGGAACTTACGGAGTGGCACGGCGGCTGGACCCGTGAGGGGATCGGAATTTTCGCCACCGACGTGCGCAGCACCTCACGAAGGAATCGGACTCGACATCTGGGCAGGGCCACGGTCATGGTGCGCACGCCTCAGAACTCCGGATCGAGAACGTGGAACGGCGTTGCTTGTTGATCAGGGCCGGGCCTTTCATGCACCCACTTGAGCGATTCCTAGAGGAGAACGCGGTCACCCCGTGATCTGTCGTCGTGCTGGGGACCGTTGGATGCACTCGCTTTCGGGAAGATGACCCGCTGATAGATGACGAATTTGATGAGCCAGAAGGTCAGCATCACGATCGGATAGCCGATCGCCACGACCAGAATGTGGAACGGATGGCCCGCCGGAGCAAAGCTGGCGAGAGCGCCCGTCAGCAGGCTGGTCAGTGCGATGCAGGTGATCGAGACGGCCCAGTACAGGATCACCTGACGGAGGACGCGCTCTCGGGCAGCCTCCCGCCAGATCCAGTACCGACTCAACAAGTAGGACGGGACTGTTCCAGCGAGGCTCGCGATCAGCGCGGCGACGGTAGCCGTCGTGAGATCGAGCCCGTAGAGGATGAGGAGTGTGGCTTCACTCACTGCGAAAGCCACCCCGGACGTCGCGGCATAGCGGGCAAGGCGGGCTATGCCGGCCCGACCGAACCGGTGGAAGACGCCGAGGGTGTAGGGAGTGCCTCCTTCGTCGATGACACAGGATTCAGACATGGAGGCCACACTCCGTCTTTTCCGTTCCGGGCCAGCGGCCAGCTCGCTGATCCTCGAATGGCGAAACCGGTTGGGTCGTGGGTTCGCACCCGATGGACCGGTACCCCAGCGCCTTGAGGGGGTGGACCGGAAGCCGATGATGGGTTTCGTAGCGGGCGACGTCCTCGTCTGTCCAGCAAGCCAGAGGGTTGACCTTGACCATTCCTCTGATCGAGTCCCAACCGACGATCGGCGACGACGCCCGATTCGGGGTGTCACTCCGTTTCAGGCCGCTCAGCCATGCGTGGCGTCCTCTCAGCGCCCTAGCCAGAGGAACGACCTTGCGCAGCTCGCAGCAATGATCCGAACCGCAGGGCCACGGCTCGGCGTCTGCACCGGGCACGATGATTCTCAGATTGAGGCCATAGAGCTGGCGGACCTGCTCGACAAAGCTGAGCGTTTCAGCAAAGTGAGAGCCTGTATCGAGAAAGATGATCTCGGCGCGGGGGTCGGTGCGGATGGCGAGATCTATTAGGACGCAGTTCTGAAATGAGGACACGACCGAAAGCGCAGGCCAAAACTCGCTGAACGCCCACGCGAAGATCTTCTCGGGCGGGGCACCTCCGAAGTCGGCGTTCAGCGCGACGAAATCTATCCCCGACGGGGGGGCAGCATCTACCCAGCCTTCAAAACCACAGTGCCCCTCACGGGTGCCGGGGCCATCACGTAGACCGGCCCAAGCCGTCCTCGCAGGAGAAGCATGCTCTCCTCGAGATTGCCGAGGCGTAGTGAGTGTCATGTCTGACCTCCGGGGCCCCGATGTTGATTTCGTCCGTCAAGTCCAATGTGGCAGCGGGTTTGATCACCTGACAGGGGCTTTGGTCACCTTCGAAGGCCTGTTGGCCGAAGACTTAACTGAGACACAGCGCAGGCCCAGGGCAGATTCAGATTCGGCTCGCTACCGGCACGTTTGACCCGGCAACTCGGTGACATTGGACCCTAGGAGAGAAGTGGGCTTCGGGTTACAACGAATTTGGAGTTGTATGCACGGTGCTGGGTCTGGAGGAGCCATGAGAATCTTGGTGCTGGGAGGAGACGGCTACTTGGGATGGCCGACAGCTCTCCATCTGTCCGCGGCGGGCCACGACGTGGCCATCGCGGACAACTTTGCCCGGCGTGGCTACGACGAGGAGCTGGGCGCGACGAGCTTGGTGTCCATCGCGCCGCTCGATGAACGGGTCAGGGTATGGCAGGAGATCTCGAATCGCCGAATCACGAGTTTCGTCGGCGATCTCACAGACGCGGCGTTCACGACCTCGCTCATCGATGAGGTTCGCCCGGAGACGATCGTCCACTTCGCAGAACAGCGCTCGGCTCCCTATTCCATGATTGACCAGCCACACGCGGTGTACACACAGGTCAACAACGTCGTGGGCACGCTGAACGTGCTCTACGCCATCGCGGACATCGATCCGACCATTCATCTGGTGAAGCTCGGCAGCATGGGTGAATACGGGACGCCAAACATCGACATCGAGGAGGGCTGGCTCGAGGTCACCCACAAGGGTCGCACCGATACCGTCTTGTACCCCAAGCGGCCTGGCTCGTTCTACCACCTCTCGAAGGTCCACGACAGCCATAACATCGAATTCGCGTGCCGGGCCTGGAACCTGCGGGCTACCGATCTCAACCAGGGGATCGTGTACGGCCAAGAGACCGACCTGACGAAACTCGATCCCGCCTTGGCAACGAGGTTCGACTACGACGCCGTCTTCGGTACGGTTCTGAACCGGTTGATCGTGCAGGCCGTGTGCGGGCACCCGCTTACCGTCTACGGGAGTGGGCATCAGATTCGTGGGATGCTCGACATCCGGGACACGGTCGAATGCATCCGGATTGCTGCAGAGAACCCTGCCGGGCCAGGGGAGTTCCGGGTGTTCAATCAGTTCACGGAGCAGTTCTCCGTCCTCCAGATGGCTGAGATGATCCGAGACGCCTACAGCGGCACCGTTCACATCGCTCAGATCGAAAACCCCCGGGTCGAGGCTGCTGAGCACTACTACAACGCCGTTCATTCACGGTTGATGGACTTGGGCCTCGAGCCTCACAACCTGAGCGATACCCTGATCAATTCGTTGTTCTCGATCACCGAGAGCAACAAGGAGCATGTCGACCCCGGTCTTTTCGATCCAAGCGTGCGTTGGAAGGCAACTTCGAGCTCTGTCGGGCCACACCCTGTCGAAGCAACCGCCGCATGATTCGCGTGCCCAGGGATGGCGACAGGTGATCGGTGGTCTCACCCTCTGACCCACGGCGAACTCCTCAGCATGGCGTCGCGATTCGACCGTCGGCTCCACGTGTGCGGCGAGCCCGGCATAGAGATGCGATCCGCCGCAGATGGCTCAACACTGGTGCGATCATCTCCACTTTGTTGGTGACGATGCTGCTGCTGAGCGGCTGCGGGGGAGGAGGGTCAACAGCGCTTCCGAGCCTGCGGTCACCGATCCAGTACCCCGCGAGGGCCGTCATCGAGGGTCCGATCCGCTCGCCGGGTGGTCCGTTCCTCTACGACCAAAAGGGTCGGGTCGTCTTCTTCCACGGGGTGAACGCGGTCTACAAGCACCCCCCCTACGAGGTCTACCCTGCCCCGGGCAAGCCGTGGGATCTCGGCGCTGCCGACGCGTCGCTGATGGCGAGGCTCGGGTTCAACGTCTTCCGGCTTGGCATGACCTGGAAGGGCCTGGAGTCCGGGACCGCCCCGGCCAACGACCCCGCCATCTGTACGCCGGGCGCGCCCCGTGATCCGGGTCAGTTCAGCCAGGCGGTTCTCGACGCATACCTCAGCAAGGTGAAAGAGACGGTTGACCTCCTCGGTCGATTTCACATCTACACGCTGCTTGACATGCACCAAGACGTCTACAACGAGCTCTTCGACGGAGAGGGGGCGCCGAACTGGGCGGTGTGCACCGGCGGAGCGTCGAACACCGAGCCACCCGGCCGGTGGTCCCAGAACTACGGGACCGCCGCGGCGGGAGCGGCCTACCGCCACTTCTGGACCAACGACGTCGTCGGCGACCTCCAGGGCGAGTACGACCGGGTGTGGGCCGCGGTGGCGACCTACTTCCGGGGCGATCCCTGGGTCCTCGGGTATGACCCGTTCAACGAGCCGTTCTCGACCTCGTTGGTCACTTCCGGGGACGAGAAGTTCGACGGCCAGTTGGAATGCTTCTACACAGGCCGGTCGTTCATCGGTTCCCCCTCCCACGGCGCAGTGCCGATCACGTGCGCCCCGGGTGTTCCGGCCGTCGGCGTGATCCCGGCGATCCAAACGGCCGATCCGGGCGCTCTCGTGTTCTATGAGCCGGACATCTTCAGCAGCCGTGGCTCCACCAACTTCGTCGGGCCCATGCCATTCGCCAACCTGGTCTTCAACGTGCACGTCTACTGTGGACAGCGAAGCGGCAAGACGGGGAACCCGACCGACATCGCCGCCTGCGCGGTCCAGGAGCAGCGTTCACTCACGACGCGCTCAGAGGACCGCACCGACCTCGGCACGCCTGCGCAGCCCGGGGGTCCGGCGTGGTTCCTGAGCGAGTTCGGCGCCACCTCGAACTCGACACTGCTCGATCGGCTCACCACCGAGGCCGACCGGAGCCTGGTCGGCTGGGCCTACTGGTCCTGGAAGTTCTATGCCGACCCCACTGGGAGCTCGGCCGAAGGGCTCGTCGCAGCGGACGGATCGCTCCGGTCGACCGCTTCGGTCCTCTCACGCACGTATCCCCAAGCGATCGCCGGACGGCCGACGTCGCTGTCCTTCGATCCGACGAGCGGGGCATTTCAGCTGGCCTACGTCCCCGATCACGCCGTGCAGGCACCGACGGCGATCTTTGTCCCGACCCAGGCGCACTATCCCAACGGATACTGCGCCCGGGCTTCGGGCGCGAAGATCATCTCCAAGGCGGGCAGTGAGATCCTCCTCGTTGAGAACGCTCCCACCGGACGGTCGGTGTCCGTGTCGGTGACATCGGGATCATGTTGAGTCGCGTGATGGCTGAGTCGCCAAGGTAGATATCGAGCCGATCCGTCATATCTCCAAGCTCTCACCGTCAGCGTTCATTGCACGACCCGACCACCAAGTACGCCGACCGGGAACAAGCACGGGGACGGTCTGGACAGGAGGTGGTGGGATCCCGGTCGTTCAGGGCGAGCACGAGGGCGTATACAGCGTCGAGGCAGTGGTAGACACGACATCATGGCGGCGTGCAGTTTGGCGCCCCCGGCAGCTAGGGCCACGGCAGGATTGAAACCTCTGCCATCGCCTCCGGGGGTCAATCTGATCTGTCCGGGCCATGCCGTAGGGGTCGCGCCACAATAGACCGCTCTGCCGGACCTAAACGGACGAAAACCACCACCTTGCCAAGGTGAGGGTCGCGGGTTCGAATCCCGTCTTCCGCTCCAAATGAGGTTGACCCTGTTGTTGTTGACCCAGTTGAATGGACCGATCTTCATGAGAATGAAAGCGGCCTGGGTTTCTCTGGAGGGTGGGGCGTCGGATTCGTTGGGTGTTGGGTAGCCCAAGGTGCTGGACTCGGCAAGCGTTCAACACGATGGCGACGCTGCCGTAAATCAAGGTTCACCGACGATCGATTCCGGGCCGTCGTCGTTATCGGGCAGTTCCGGCACCAAGCAGACCTTTCGCTGACCTGATGCGCGCGATCGAGCATGCGGGCGACCATCCGCCGCCACCATTGGGCTACGTGCAACGATGGTGTAATGGAGTGGAGTGGGTGTTTTTCGCCACGCTTTCGGCACATTCGACGCCGTGCCGCCGCGCTCTCGACCGTCGTCCTCATCGTCGCCGCGTTGCTCGGCAGCACCGGAGTCGTGTCGACGCAGACGGCGGAGGCTGCGACGTCAGGCTGGTACGTCGCCACGGTCCCGGGAACGGGCGCGGATGATGTCCTGCTCGGCTCGACGTGCGCCAACGCGCTCCAGTGTTGGGCTGTGGGCATCTCCTTGGTGAACCTCGGCGGCGGCAGCCCGTCGTCCGTTAGCCCACTCGTTGAGGCCTGGAACGGCACGACGTGGACGCTCGTCCCGATGCCGTTGCCGGGTGGGGAGGGCGGTGGACTCTTCGACGCCACCTGCGTCAACGGCTCCGACTGCTGGGCCGTCGGCGCCGATGTCGCGACCGGCAGCGGGAATCCGACTGGCACCCTCATCGAGCAGTGGAACGGCATGTCGTGGTCCGTGGTGCCGAGCCCCACCCCGAGCGGTGCCGGCGTGGTGGGTGCCATCCTCTCGAGTGTGAGCTGCGCGTCGGCGTCGAGTTGCATGGCGGTCGGCTACGCGACTGACGAGAATGGGAACAATCTCACCGACGTCATCGAGCAGTGGAACGGGTCCAGCTGGACCATCGTCCCCGGTGCGGCCACCGGCCAGGCCTTCGACCAGCTGCTCAGCGTCCAGTGCCTCTCGGCCGGCAACTGTTGGGCCGTCGGTAACGCCGGTCCGGTGTCACAGAGGTCGGGCTTCCTTCCGATCTTCCCTGGCGCCGTCGACGACCAGGGCCTCATCGAGCACTGGGACGGATCGGCCTGGTCGATCGTGCCGAGCGTGACCGAGCCGGTGCCCAACGGCGGCTACCTGAGCGGCCTCGAGTGCGTCGGCGCCACCGACTGCTGGGCCTCGGGCGCGACGACGGACGACACCGGGAACGCCTCGGGGATCCTTTTGGAGCACTGGGACGGTGCCACGTGGACCGATGCGTCGGCGTCGGTGCCCGGCTCCACGGCGCCGGGCATGCTGGCCGGCATCTCCTGCGTGAGCGCGGTGCAGTGCTGGGCCGTCGGTTCCACGGGATCGTTCAACAACGGCGGTTCCGGCGCTCGGCTGCAGAGCGTGGTGGAGTACTGGAACGGGTCGTCCTGGTCGGTGCAGCCCAGCCCCACGGTGACCGCCCTCAGCTTCCTCAATTCGGTCAGCTGCGTACCGAGCGTCGGGTGCCTGACCGACGGCAGCACGTTGACCAATCCCAACGGCAACAGTGACCCCGGACTGCGTTCCTTCGTCGAACAGTTGACCTTCCCGCCGGCGTCGAGCCAGGGCACCGTGCTCGCGGCGCGCGACGGCGGCGTGTTCGCCTACGGCACCGCGCCCTTCGAGGGCTCCATGGGAGGCCAGCACCTGAACGCGCCGATCGTCGGCATCGCCACCACGCCCGACGGCCAGGGCTACTGGCTGGTGGCCAGTGACGGTGGGGTGTTCGCCTTCGGCGACGCGCCCTTCGAGGGCTCCATGGGAGGCCAGCACCTGAACGCCCCGATCGTCGGCATTGCGCCGACCCGCAACGGTCAGGGCTACTGGCTGGTGGCCGGCGACGGCGGGGTGTTCGCGTTCGGCGACGCCGGCTTCCACGGTTCCATGGGCGGCACGCATCTCAACGCCCCCGTCGTCGCCATGTCCGCCACCGACCACGGTGGCTACTGGCTCGTCGCCTCCGACGGTGGCGTCTTCAGCTTCGGGGGCGCGTCCTTCTACGGTTCCGCCGGCGGGACTCGGCTCAACGCCCCGGTGACTGGCATGGCGGCCACGCCCGACGGCCAGGGCTACTGGCTGGTGGGTTCCGACGGTGGCGTGTTCACCTACGGCGATGCCTCGTACTTCGGCTCCGTGCCGGGTCAGGGCATCACCGGGCAGCCACCGGTCGTCGGAATGACCTCGACGCCGACGGGGTCGGGCTACTGGCTGGCCGGTGCGAACGGCGCCGTGTACACGTACGGTGACGCGACCTTCCTCGGCGCACCCAGCGCGAGCCACCTGGCCGCCCCGGTGTCCGCAATCGCCAGGACCTAGCCGGATCGCCGCGACGTACCGTCGGCGAGGCCGTCGTGGCCCTGCAGGCGCGCCCCATGATCCGCCACGGAGCAGTGCAGTAATGCCACCATGACCAGGGCCCGCCGTCGGTGACGACGAAGAAGGACCCGTGACGACTCAGATTTCACTGGTGCTCGGGCTCTGGTATCCGAGATCCGAGTACTTATCCTTGGTCGTCCGTAGGCCTTTCGCGGTTCGTAGGAGATCGACGGACGGCCACCTGTACCCTGCTGGTCATGGGTTCGATCTCTTATAGCCGACGATTGACGGAACTGGCTGAGCGCGACCCTGATCGAGCTGCGATCACCTGTTCAGAGCACAGCCTCACGAGGGGTGAGTTGGAGTCAGCGGCGAACCGCTTGGCTCGCGATCTCGCCGCAGGCGGCGTGGGGTTCGGGGACATGGTAACCGTCGCTCTACCCAACTCGACGGGATGGTATGTCGCCTTCGCGGCTTGCTGGAAGATCGGTGCCGTTCCTCAGCCGGTGTCATCAAAGCTGCCGGAGCCGGAAATCCGAGCCATCCTGGCACTGGCCAAGCCCACTGCCGTGATAGGTGTTCCCTCCGAGCTCGCGGAGGGACGTCGCACCATCCCGCTCGGCTACCGGCCCGATCCGGGCCTGTCCGACGACCTCTTGCCCGATGTCACCTCCCCAGCGTGGAAGGCACCCACGTCAGGCGGATCTACCGGCCGTCCGAAGCTGATCCTCTCTGGTGATCCCGCCACTTACGACGAGGATGTGCCGCCACTCTTCGGCACGACTGACGGGTGCATGGTTATTCCAGCTCCGCTGTACCACAACGGCCCCATCGTGTGGTCATGTTCCGCGTGGCTGGCAGGAAGCCACGTCGTGGTGCTGCCTCGATTCGACGCCGAAGCCACGCTCGCCGCCATCGACCGCTATCAAGCGGACACCGTCTACCTAGTCCCAACGATGATGAAGCGGATCTCACGACTTCCTGATGAGGTTCGCAACTCTTACGACATGTCATCCCTCAGGGCGGTGTGGCACCTGGCGGAGCCGTGTCCGGAGTGGCTCAAGCAGGTGTGGATCGACTGGCTTGGGCCCGAACGGATCTTCGAGCTGTACGCCGGCACCGAGGCGCAGACCGCCACGGTCATCACGGGCACCGAATGGCTCGCCCACCGCGGTTCGGTGGGCCGGCCGATGCCGGGCTCGATCATGATCTGCGATCTCGACGGAAACGAGCTCTCCTCAGGCCAAGAAGGCGAGATCTGGATGCGCCCGACGAGGGAGCGACCGACCTATCACTACATCGGCGCCACCGCTCGGGCGCGAGAGGGCGGATGGGAGTCCCTCGGTGACGTAGGACGCCTGGACGACGACGGCTACTTGTACCTGGGTGACCGGATGCAAGACATGATCCTCACCGGGGGGGCCAACGTCTACCCCGCAGAGGTCGAAGCGGCTCTCCAGGAGCATCCCGCCGTTCGCTCCGTCGTCGTCATCGGACTTCCCGACGAGGAGATGGGCAATACCGTGCACGCCATAGTGGAGGCCGAAGAGCAAGCTGTACCGATGGAGGAGTTGTTGGATTTCGTGTCCGAGCGGGTAGCCCGCTACAAGATTCCCCGCTCAATCGAATACACGGATCAGCCAATGCGCGACGACGCGGGCAAGGCGCGACGGTCTGCTCTGCGGGCTGAACGGGCCCCGCCGCCGCATCCTCAGTAAACCGCCCCATTGCAGCAATTGAGCTGCTTCCGTGTGGCGCCCAGACAGTAGGCGCGCCTGCTCGCCGACTTCCTGGTGGTTTGTCGGGCCGGTACGACGTCGGCACCAGGCAGATCGAGCCGGTTTCGCGGTTCGAACCCCTCGGCATCATGTCCGGGCCGGACGATGCTCGAGTTCCCCGGTGTGACTTCATTTCCTCACTGTCGTCGGTCACGACCTGAAGTCGCCTGACATGACGTAGGAGGACTGGGAGGCCTGGCCGCTGTCGGTCCCCGCCATCGGCTTGACGTGCCCAGATCATTTCCACCCGTGAGTGAAGGGTGGTTCGACTCACGACACCCGCTGCGATGTTGACAAACTCAATCTTGCCCATCCACCGGTAGGTGCGTCGGTAGGCGAGCAGCGCGATGATGGTCTTGGTCCGTCACCTAACGGACCTACGCCGAGAGGGGAGAACGATGGCCCCAGCGAAAGAGCCGGTTGCGTTTCTGGGCATCGGCACGATGGGACACGGAATGGCAACCAGCGCCTTGCGGGCCGGTATTCCGACAATCGTCTGGAACCGTGATCCAGGGGCAACCCGGGACCTCACCGATCTTGGCGCGGAGGTAGCCGAAACCCCCGCCGATGCAGCGCGACGAGCCGCCATTGTCGTCACGATGGTGACGGACGCGGACGTCGTCTTCTCGATCGCCAAGGACCAGGGCATGCTCGCCGCACTCGCGCCCGGCACCGTCTGGGTGCAGATGAGCACGATCGGCGTAGTAGGGATTGAGCGCGTCGAAGCGCTGGCGAATGCCGAGCGTCCTGACGTGACCCTCATCGACGCGCCGGTGTCGGGAAGCAAGGAACCTGCAGAACAGGGTCAGCTGACGATCTTTGCGTCAGGCCCAGAAGAGGCCCGCTCGCGTCTAGATCCCCTTTTTGATGCACTGGGCCAGCGAACTATCTGGGTGGGACCCGTTGGGGCCGGGTCGCGACTGAAGCTCGTAGCCAATGCGTGGCTGGCGCTATCAGCAGAGGCGGTTAACACTTCGGTGGCGCTTGCCCGTCGGTTGGGACTTGAGGCCGAGACTGCAGTTAACGCTTTGAGTGGCAGCCCGCTTGTGTCCCAATGGCAGGCTGCCAAGCTGCAACGAATCGCCCAAGGTGATTTTTCGGTCCAGTTCGCGCTGTCACTCGCGCTCAAGGACGTGCACCTCGCCCTAGAGGCGGCCGGCGACGACAGCTTCCGGGCGCTTGCCTCCCTGGCCGACGAATGGCACGAAGTCGTCGAGTACGGGCTTGGCGACCGCGACCTTACGGTCGTCACCTGGGCACTCGAGCAGGACGGAGGAGAGCCCTAACCCTGATCGGACCTGCGACCTGGGTCGACGGCCCGCCGGAAGCATGCGGACTGCCATCTTGGGCTCAGACTTCCCGCGGTTCGCACACATCGAGTTCTCGGTCCGGTCGCTACAATTGCGACGATTTCGAATAGATTCATCAGCAACACCAAGACGGAGTAGCCGACACGTGACCAGCTACGTTCCCGCCCAAGATCGCTATGGGTCCATGACCTACCGCCGTTGTGGGCGCAGCGGCCTGCTCTTGCCCGCCGTGTCGCTGGGGCTGTGGCAGAACTTCGGTGACGACCGGGCCATCGACACCCAACGTGCAATCGTGCGCCGAGCCTTCGACTTGGGCATAACTCATTTCGACTTGGCCAACAACTACGGACCCCCCTACGGCAGCGCCGAGACCAACTTTGCCCGGATCCTCCACCAAGACTTCCACGAACACCGCGACGAACTCGTTATCTCCACCAAGGCCGGTTGGGACATGTGGCCGGGCCCATATGGCGACCTCGGCTCTCGGAAATATCTGGTCGCAAGCCTCGATCAGAGCCTCCGGCGGCTCGGTCTTGACTACGTCGACATCTTTTACCACCACCACTACGACCCCGAAACCCCCCTCGAGGAATCTCTCGGCGCCCTCCACACCGCAGTCACCTCCGGTAAGGCCCTCTACGTCGGCATCTCCTCCTACTCCGACAAGCGCACCGCCGAGGCTGTCACCATCCTCCGCCAGCTGGGCACCCCACTGCTCATCCACCAACCGTCGTACTCGATGTTCAACCGCTGGATCGAAGACCGCCTACTCGACGTCCTTGGCACTGAAGGAGTCGGGTGCATCGCCTTCTCTGTCCTGGCGCAGGGGCTCCTCAGCGACCGATACCTCAACGGTATCCCTCCAGGCTCAAGGGCCTCCCTAGATAGCTCACTCACTCGCGACATGCTCAATGACGAAAATCTCGCCCGCATCCGAGCCCTCAGCGACATCGCTCTCGGGCGACGCCAGTCCCTCGCCCAGATGGCCATCGCCTGGGCATTACGCGATGATCGAGTCACTTCCGTGCTGATCGGAGCCAGCAGCGTGGCCCAGCTTGAGCAAAACGTGACCGCCCTCGATCACCTTGAGTTCACCGCCGATGAGATCGCCACTATTGATCGTTACGCCGTGGACGGCGATATCGACCTGTGGCGCACCCCAGCCACATCCTGAGCAACAGCCCATCTTGGGGCATCCGGTACCGCTCTCTAGCTCCTAAGCGCGCGCCCGAGACAGATTGAGGTGGTGCATGATCGGATTGGTTGGCGAAGCGCTTGTAGTCCTCCGACCCGCCGATCGTCTATAGATCGCCGACCCGAAGCACGGACGCAACGAGCGACGCCGAATGGAGCTGGATCGATCTCAGCGTCGAACCCACGACCGCTGCGGAGCGCTCGACGACGAACGGTGGGCGAGCTGGAGCATGCGGACGAGCAGGACGGCCGCATTGCCCTGTTCGGCTCCAGCGCACTGGCCATTCGCCAGCCAGGCACGACCCATCGAGGAGCAGCGCTCAGCTGCCGCGCTCGTTGCCACCTTCCTGGAGGGCGGGATCGCCGCTGGGGTCTTCGCCGTCGTCGATATCAGAGTCACCGCTGCCTTGGTATTCCATCTGCTCCACGGCGCTGCTGATGAGATCGCCGCTGGGTGGATCGTGACGAGATCCACCGGGCGGCACGACAGATCATCGAGCAAACGCTCACGCCGGCCGAATCCTCTCGCCCCGTGGTTCGCCACCCAGCAAGGACCGAGTGCGCCAGAGTGACTTTCGTGCGGACGGCCTAGCGAAACGACGAGGTATTCAGTCCGCGAGCAAGGTGTTCAGCGCCACCAACGGTCGATCTCATCGTAGATCTCTGGCCTGTGGGCCAGTGGGAGGTGGGTCACCTTGGGGAATTGACGTACCGTCGATCCTGGGAAGAGCCCGTCGCCCGTTGTCTCACTGAAAGTGCCCGCCGCGCTTGACGGCGTCACGAATATGTCACCGAATACCCGCGTCAACGGGTGAGACGTGTCAGCTGTGATACCACCGGCGACGATGAGGTAGGCCTCTCGCTTCCGTGTCGCGACACGGTGCGGCACCGGTCGATGAAGTGCGCCGGGATCCCGTTCCAACCAGTCCTCGTCGGTAATCGCGCCGAACCGGAGATCCCGGATTCCTGCGCTGCGTGTGTCGAGGCCCATGCCGACCAGACGCGTTGCAGGGATCGGCAAGGACCACAGCGCGGCGCTGGTGAGGTTGACGAACACTTCTAGGGGGGCACCGGTGTTCGGGACACCGATGAGCACCACTCGCCGGGTCTTCGAGATCCACGACCGCCGGAGGCTGATCACGCTCCACCATGGTCGCGTAGTGGACGCGTAGTGGCGCGAGGACCTGATCACAAGGCCACCCATACTGTGCCCGATGAGTGAGATGTCGTGGACAGGTACGGGCCACGCCGATATGAGGCGGTGGAGCAAACCGGCGAGCTCCCGCCCGTTGACCGAGATGTGTCGACCGGTGTTGTAACGCAGGTATATGGGCGTGACACCATGGTCGCGGGCCAGCAAGTTTCCGTAGGTGGTGTGCGGATCACCGGGGAATTCCCAGATTGACTCGTTGGCCATCAGCCCGTGAACGAACAGGCAGATCCTGTCGGTTGCCTGAGGAAAACCCTCGGCGAGGCTGTCGCGGTCGAGAGTCAGTGCGTCGGTTCTCGAGCGCAAGGTCATGGGGATGGCCAATGGGGATCCCAGATCGGCGAGTCGATCGCCGAAGAACCCGTTGACGACGGCGAGCGCGTCGTCGCGCCGACCTGTCAGGGTCATGAGCAGGCGTAGAAGCCGCTCGGCGTTGGCCAGGATCAAACCGCGGTCGCCATTGGACTCAGCTTGAGGCACTGACCGATCGTCGACCACGAATCGAACCTATGCTCTCTGGCCGGCCAGTGAAACTGATGAGCCACCTGAACGAAAGGGCTTTCGAGCGACGCGTCGGCAACCTGCCCCCTTCATCGGACGGTCCATGTCTCACGTAATCCGACATCCATCGGGGTAGTTCGAGCGAGCAAGTTCGTGGTGCTGATTGCGCTCGCTGGGAGTGGCTACCGCTCTGCAATCGAGATGCCGATCGGTCCGCTGAGCGAACGCCATCGGGTTTCAAGTGTCGAAGCAATGCTCCACCCGCTCTTCGGTGGACTCTCCAATTTCTCGCCCACCAGCATCGCCACGGAATGCGTCGAGACGATCCGGTCACCACGCCCTCTCAGGCGCGGTCGACCAGGAAATCGAAGTCGCACCCCTGGTCGGCTTGAAGTACGTGGTCGAGGTAGAGCCGTTCGTAGCCGCGACGGGCTGCTGAAGCGCTGGGGCGGGCTTCGGTGGCTCGACGAGCGAGCTCTCGGTCTTCGACCAACAAATCGAGTCTGCCGGTGGTGGCGTCGAGGACGATTTCATCGCCGTTACGGACGAGTCCGATGGGACCACCGATCGCTGCCTCCGGGGTGACGTGCAATGCGGTGGCCCCGCCTTCGGTCCCGCTCATACGACCGTCGGTCACGCATACCAGCTCCGTGATGCCCGCTTTGCGAAGGACCGCCGGGATGGGTACGAAATCGACCTCTGGCATGCCGGGTGCTCCTACGGGCCCGGCATTGCGCAACACGATGACACTGTCTGGCGTGGCGTGGAGGTCGGGGTCCTGGGCCCGTTCCTGAGCGGTGTGGTAGTCGAATACGACGGCCGGACCGCGGTGGGTCCACAACGCACGCGGTGCAGCCGACCGCTTGAAGATGGCACCTCTCGGAGCAAGGGAACCGCGCAACACGACCAGTCCACTTGCGGGCTCGAAGGGATCCTCGAGGGAGCGAAGGCAGGGATTGGGTCGTGGCTTCGCGGTTCGGACGTCGGCAGAGACATCGGCCACCGTCCTCCCGTCGCCCTGGACAGAATCTCGGTCCAGCAGCGGCTCCAGGACCGCCAACAGAGCAGGGACGCCCCCGGCGTGGTCGAAGTCCTCCAGGGAGAAGTCGCCAGATGGACGGACGCCGAGGACCTGGGGAGTCTTCTCGCTGATACCGGCGAACCGATCGAGACCGAGGGACACCCCGAGCCGGCCGGCGATCGCCTCGAGGTGGATGAACTCGTTCGTCGAACCGCCGGTAGCCGCCAACACGCAGAGAGCGTTGTCGAAGGCGCTCTGGGTCATCACGTCCTCGGGGCGAATGTCCGAACGAGCCAGCTCCACTGCACGAATGCCGGTGCGCTCGGCCAGGTCGCTCCGGCGGGATTCGACCGCCGGCACGACCGCCGAGCCCGGCAACGCCATGCCGATGACCTCGGTGGCGATCGCCATCGTGGTGGCGGTACCCATGACATTGCAGACCCCGACTGTGGGGGCGAAGACCCCTTCGAGCGCGTCCCATTCCTCGTCGTCGATCCGACCCATGACGCGATCGGGACCCAGGGTCCAGACGTCTGAGGTGACGACGGGGCGTCCTTGGAACTGACCGCAGCTTCGGGGGCCTGCGGTCAGCATGATGGCCGGCTTGCCCGCACTGGCCGCACCCATCAACTGGGCCGGTACGGTCTTGTCGCAACCGGACAGAAGGACCACTCCGTCGATGGGGCTGCAGCGGATCATCTCCTCGACGTCCATCGCCATCAGGTTCCGCAACAGCATCGTGGTCGGCACGATGAAGTTCTCGGCTAGCGAGATCGTCGGAAAGACAACCGCGGTTCCCCCGGCCGTAGTGACTCCCCTCTTCACCGACTCAGCCAGGTCGCGCAACCCCATGTTGCAGGGGTTGAGTTCACTCCAACTCGAACAGATGCCGATGATCGGACGGCGCCGTACAGCCTCTCTGCTCAAACCGCCGGCCCGGAGAAATGCCCGTTCGATCGAGCCGCGCATATCACCGGCGAAGTGATCACCGTTGACCGGAGGCCCGCCTCCTGCTGTGGCGTCTCGTGGGCTGCGCCGCTGCTTCGTCTCCGCTCCAACTTGTGTCGTCCTCGCCATCTACTTCACTCCTCAATCGTCGACATTCGAGTTATGGATCATGTTGCCGCGCATTCGTGGGTCTTGTGGCACTGCTTCACCCCTGTAGTGGCAGTGGGAACCGGCCTCCGGATCTGGCCAGGAACCTCTGCCTGCGCTCTGCTCGTCGACAGGTCGTGACCGACGTCGGCCGTCATCCAAGCCCTGTCGGAAGAACAGCCTCGATCAGGTGTGGGCCCGGCTGTTATGGTCGTCACTTCTGTCTCCTTGCTTGTGCCTCAGTCGTTCACTCACGCCCGGGGAGCCAGCTGAAGCGCCGGATCGCCACGACCAGCCCGACCGCGCCCCACAGGGCGAGCAGGCCGAGATGGCTCCAGGAGAGGCCGCTGCCCGTCGTGTGCGGGTTGTACGCGGCCACCAGTGCGGCGGCGAAGGGGTAGATCGGGAACACCTTGCCGATGTCGGCGAGCCAGTGTGGCAGGACCGCGAGCGGGATGAAGATGCCCGAAATGAACGAGAGCGGCAGGAAGACCGCCAAGACGACGGGCTGCGCCGCGTCCGCGTTGTCGACGAAAGCGGCGAGCGCAAAGCCCAGGATGCAGAAGACGACCGCTCCGACGACGAGGGTGAGCACAAAGTCCGGCACGGTGCGGGCGGGTAGGTGTGCGCTCACGGTGAACCATCCGATGGCGAGCAGGACGCCAGCGATCACCAGTGCAGTGACGCAGCCCACGAGGGTCCGCCCGCCGATGATGGCGCTGGTGGGCACGGGAGTCGCACGACGCCGCTTGTAGATCCCGGCCTCGCGGTACTGCACCACGTTGACGCACAGGTTCGTGAAGCTGGCCGCAATGACGCCGTAGGCCATGATGCTCGGCACGTAGTACACACCCTCGGGCATGGTGCCGCCCGGCACCGTCGCGGTGGTGTGGCGGAAGATGGAGGAGAACAAGAGCAGGAAGAGCACGGGCATCAGGATGGTAAAGAAACGACCCTGGGTGTTGTTCCAGAAGCACCGCAGGTCGTAACGGAACTGGTGCGCGACCTCGTGCGCCAGCCCGGTGTCGTGTTGGACACATGCTGCGGTGGGGATCATCGGGCTTCCTCGGTCAGGGCGAGGTAGACCTCCTCGAGGGTCGGGCGGTTGACTTCGAGGTCGGGAAGGTCGAGTCCCCGTTCGGCGGCCCAGGCCGCCAAGGCGCCCAGCACTGGGAGCGGGCTGGCGGCACTGACTTCGACGGCACCGTTGTCGGTCGAGGCACCGGCGGCCAGGATTGTTTCCGGTAGGTCCGAGAACGCCACGTCCCCGGGAAGCGTGAAGCGGATGAGGGATGGTTGATCTCCCCGCCCACCCAGCGTCTCGGCCGTGCCCGTCGCCACGATCTCGCCGTGGGCGATGACGGCGATCCGGTCGGCCAGCTTCTCGGCCTCGTCCATGTAGTGCGTGGTCAGGAAGATCGTCTTTCCGAGGTCGCGCAGCCCGCCGATCACGTCCCATGCCGCATGGCGCGCCGAGGGGTCGAAGCCGGTCGTGGGCTCGTCGAGGAAGATCAACTCGGGATCTCCGACTAGGGCCAGCGCGACGTCGAGGCGGCGCCGCTGGCCCCCCGAGAGGCTCTTGCACCGCTGTGAGGCGCGATCCGCGAGCCCGACCATCTCGAGGGTGTCCCGCACCGGCCGGGCCCGCGGGTAGTACCCCGCGTAGAGCGTCATGCACTGCTCGACGGTCAGCTCCGGCTCCGGCTCCGACTCCTGCAGCACCACCCCGATGCGGGCGCGCCAGTCACCGCTGGCTTCGGCGGGATCCTCACCGAGAACCGACACCTCGCCGCCGGTGCGGTGTCGGAACCCCTCCAGGATCTCCACCGTGGTGGTCTTTCCCGCCCCGTTCGGCCCGAGGAAGGCGAACACCTCCCCCCGATGCACCTCGAGATCTATGCCACGGACGGCATCGAGTGTCCCATAGGACTTCCGGAGCCCCTTGATTTCAACAACCGTCTCACCTGCGGACCTTGTGGAGGTGGTGTCCCGATCACGTTGGGATTTGTGGAGCATTTCCGAACCGCCCCTGGGGAGACTGGACCTGGACCTTCTCAGAAGCCCCGCGGAGCCTCGCTTTGTTCAGCATGCTCCCAGGCTTCTCCCAGAAACAGGGCCCTTTGACCCGTTACGGTTACGCAAAGTAGGACCAGGACATTCGCCCCTGGTGCCGTGGACTGCTCGGAAGCACATTGGGGTCGGAAACATATTGGTTGGAGTCAGGAGGTGAGCGGATGTCGAACCACACCGACCTTCTGGTCGGGATGGGTGATGAGTCGGTGGGGATACCTGTTGGTTCTTGAGGGATGGAACAAGTTCCTGTGCAGGCACATCACCGAGCACGACGTCGATCGCGAGCTGCAGCGCCGCCACCGTGAATCCACCGAACGACTCTTGAACTCGAGGTAGAAGACTATGTCGCTCTGCATTGTGGCCGGCACGGCGAATCCCGACCTGGCGGAGGCCGTGGCGGCGGGCGTCGGTTGCGTGGCCATGCGGGGTGCACTCGAGCGATTCCC
>Ga0116217_10002100_pt1 | contig 18725 bp, 17 predicted proteins | sample Sb_taG_6_FD_89697 | JGI IMG/M metagenome (GOLD analysis project Ga0116217, IMG submission 89697) | Peat soil microbial communities from Weissenstadt, Germany - Sb_50d_4_PS metaG | ecosystem: Environmental > Terrestrial > Soil > Wetlands > Peat | place: Germany: Weissenstadt | collected 2010-09-21 | reverse complement strand
GGCGAGCGGGGGGCGTCAGCCCCCCGGTTGGACGCCCTCACCGGGGGGCTGACGCCCCCCGCTCGCCAACGTGTCGTATCTCATGCTTTACAGAAAACGGCACGAAAACCGTTTGGTGCTAGGACGCCGCGCTGGGTGACGTTCGTGACACTGTTGATGCCGTGGCGGCCGGTGGGGGGCAGCGCTTGCTGCACTCTCGCAACTCGTCCGGATCGAGGGCGTTCCGGATAGAGTCGAGGTCGATTCCACGGCTCTTGCATTGATGGCAGCGAAGAGGGGGTTCTCCCGGCATGGCCCATATGTTTATCGCCTCGGATATCAGGGCTGATCCGTACATTCAGAAAGACCTGCCGACATTTCTTGGGGCGGCTGGCCATGAGCAATTGACCATTCATCCAATGGAGAAGATCGTCGAAGCCGCTGAACATTCTGCGATAGCACATGGGGGGACCGATCTTGCTGTTCTCGTCCATTCCACACCAACCACATGCGGAATCGATAGCCCTGTGCGGGTGTTAAAGAAACTTCGCGGACTTTCAGACCTTCTTCTTTTTCGCAATGCTGTCAAAGCGAAATCCACTCCCGCCTTGGTGATAGCCAAGAATGCCGATCTGGCCACTGGCGATGCAACCGCCCTAAGCAGCATGGACTGGGTGGAAGTGATTGACCCTGCTGCGACCAATACCCAAGTGACATCTGCCATTAGGGGCATCGTTTTCGATTGGAGAACCGATCTCCTCCGAGAGTTGGAATGTGTGGGTTATGCGGTCGTTGTCGGCCCTGCCGGGCAGCTGGATGTCAAACCGACATTCAAAAAGAAGCAAGTTGAGGGCGAAATCATCAAGGGAACCGTCAGCCTGACCGCTCTTCAAAAGGCAAAGTATGTTGTCCTATCGAGCGACGTATTTCAGGCTGGTGCTTCCTACCGACAACTCGCGTATCTCATACAGCATTTCCGGGACATCGCGGTCAAGCAGGGCACAAAGCCGGAGGAAGTGTTTCAGAAATTCTTTACTTCCAATCCCGATATTCTGTTCACTCAAGGGTTCGCAAAGTTGTTTCCCAAGCCTAGGCTTATGATTCCGGAAGATCCGGGGAATTGGCTCGAGCCTGATTATGTCGTGAAGCCCAAGGTGTCCGCCCAACTTGGAACAAGATGGGAGATTCTTGATCTGAAACTGCCTGACGTGGAGATTGTTCGAGGAAGTAAATTTCATCGGACATTCACCGCGAATGTATTCAAGGCTTGCCAGCAATTGGGAAACTATCATCGGTACTTTGGCAGGGACGATGATGATGCCAAAAAAGAACTCCTCAAGAATGTTGCTTTTCATCCGCGAAATCCCAAACTCGCCGTCCTCATTGGCCGATCAATCACTGCGTTAGCAGACGCCTTCGACCATGCCAGTCGCACTTTTCCTGTTCCCTCAGTCGAAATCATCACCTACGACGAAATTCTTGAGAAACAATCTCTGAGAATAGCCGATTACTGGGATTGGATCACGAAAATTACATAACTGACTGCGAAGAGTGTCACTAATTCCTAATTCTCGGCCGGGTCCAGCAGGACTTCCGTACCGGGTATGCCGTAGGCGTTCCCCTGAATCTTTACAGAGATCGTGTCATCGATCAGGCCGTTCAAGTCGTCGGCCTGCACCACCACGGCGGGCCGCCTCTTCGTACCGGAGAGATCGCTAAAGGGCCAGTCCACCTCCACGACGTCACCGCGGTTCATCGGCATCCTTCCGAACGATCAGGTCCTCGTCGGCATCCCAGCCGCGATTGAAGGGTTTGATGATCCCGCAGACCACGTTGTAAACCTCCTCCTTGATGAGCCGGTAGATCTGCCCCGTCCGCGGATCGACCACACCGACGGGCTGCGCCTCCGCGTCGAGGGCCTGTAACTGGTCGTCTCGAAGTTCGATCATGGCTTTCTCCTTCCGCTGCCTGCTCGCCGCCAGAGCCCGAGCCGATCAATCGGGTCACGCCGAGCGCGGGTCTGCGACCCGCTGCTAAACGAGTTTACGCCCTCATGTCGAACGGCAGCGTTTGCCAGATCCCCTCCACCGTCTGCCGCACGATCTCTGCCCGATCCTCCGCTTCGCCGACCGGCTCGAACGGCGGCGGCGCCGCGTCCAACTCTGCCGCAGCGAGCGGGCGCAGCAGCGCCGCCACCTCCGCCAGGTCCGGCGCTGGGCACGTCGCCTGGGCCTCGCCGGCCGGCAGCGGCGGGCGGCGGAACGCGGCGGTGAAGCGATCCAGCGCCGGCCAAACGTGGCAGGGCGCCGGGTGCGTCAGCAGTTCGTGCAACAGCCGCTCCTCGGGCCGGCCGGTCAGCGCCTGCACCGCCTGCCGGACCGCCGCCACGGCCGCCTCGTCGGTCGCCCGCTGCCGCAGCCGGCCCGCCTGACGCACCACCTCGTCGGTCGGCGTCGCCGGGTCGAGTCGGAGCACCTCGAATGGGTTGGTGTTTGCCTCGCTCATCGCCGCGCCTCCTTCGGGTTGTCCACTTGCTCCAGCAACTCGCGGACGTTCTCGTTGCGCGGGTCGAAGGCCAGTGCCTCGCGGAACAGGGCCCGCTTCCGTTCGCGGTCCGAGCTGACGAAGCCGCGGTACTTGTAGAACTCGGCCAGGGCCGCCCGGGCCGTCAGGTCGGCCTCGCGGCGGTCCGCCAGCACGGCTAACTGCAGGGCAAACGACGTGTAGCGCTCCACCCCCTCCCACAGCCGCCGCGCGTCCTCGTTGACGTAGCAGTCGTGGAAGTACTCGTTGCACGTCTCGACCAGGGCGGTCAGCAGGCGGACGTTGCCGCGGTCCAGGCTCAGCAACCGCACCAACCCCGCCAGTCCCTTTTCGTAATCGGCACGCCACCCCTCCGGAATGGTGCCGTAGCGCATCGCCTCGCGGGTGGCGACGAGGTACTCCGTGGCCAGCTCCTCGCGAAAGCGCGCGGCGGGCTCGGCCAGCGCGCCGGCCAGGGCGGCGCCGATGGGCCGCGCCGTCTCGGGCAGCTCTTGCACCAGCGCCCAGTGACGGCGGGCCGGCTCGACCTGGTCGCGGGCCATCAGCGCGGTGACGCGGCGGCGGTGGATGCCGAGCAGGTGCGCCAGCAGCGGATGATCGCCGGAAACCGCCCCCGCCGAGGAGCCCAGCAGCCGCAGCCAGCAGCGCCAGGCGAGGCGCCAGTACGGCTCGGCGGCGTCGGTGCGCTCGCGCTCCTCGAAGAAGACCGCGGCGCGGTGATAGACGAGGGCCAGGTGATGAGCCAGGCTGGGCGCTACGTCGAGGCGCCCCGCGACGGCCGCCAGCGCATCCCGCGCCGCCGGCAGGTCGCCGCGCTCGGCGGCGCCGAAGACCGCCGCTCCCCCCGGGTCGGCGTCGAGGCAGGCGACGGCATCGACCAGCAGCCGCGGCGCCACGGCCGGCTGCTCGGGGTCGAGGCGGATCACCTCGGCCAGGAGCTGCGCGCGGGCCAGGCGGTTCAGGTCCGGCAGCGCGGCACGCACCAGCGCGACCTGCTCGCCGGCGCCGGACAGATCGGGGTCAAGGGCCTGGGCTCGCCGGACCCAGGCGAGCGCCTCGCGGGCGTCCTCGCGCAGGACCGCCTGCGCCGCCTGGTGGAGCAGCCACGGCACCGGCGGCAGCGCGGCCGGCACGTCGGCCGCCACGGCGTCCAGCCGGACCAGTCCGGCCCGCACCGCCAGCGGCCGCGCCTCCGGGCCGAGCACTTCGAGGGGCCACACCTGCAGCCAGCGCGTCAGCGCCGCCCGCCAGCGCGGGTGCGTCGCCGCGACGCCGGCCAGGGCGGTTACCGCCTCGACGGCCAGGCGCGGCGGGCCGGACACGAAGCCGCGCCAAGCATCGACCTCGTCGAGGAGTGCGACCATCGCGGACACATCGCGCCGCCCCGCCGCCTCGCGCAGCAGCAGGCACTGGGCGACGCCGCGCAGCGGGGCGTGCCCTCGCGCCCCGGTCACCTGCTCGCGCCAGCGCCGCGGGTCGGCGATGCCGTCGCGCAGCGCCAGCGACGCCCGCCAGAGCAGGACGAGCGGCATCGCCTCGCCTTCTGCCGCCGTCATCGCGCTCCCCTCGGGGAGGCCGAGCCACTCACGCACCAGCCCCAGCACCGGGTCGCGGCCGAGCAGCGACTCGGCGGCGCGGAGGACTTCGCCGGGTTCGCAACTGCCGCGCGGACACGACAGGAGCAGCCGCAGCAGCTGTCGGCCGACGGTCCCGCGGAGAGCTTCTTCCTGCAAGCGCCCTTGCCGTACCCAGTCCAGGAACAGGCCGATCGCCTCCGCCGGCGCGAGCAGCCGTGCCGCGACCTCGGCCGCGGCGCGCAGCGCGTTCCGCGCCGCCGCCTCGCCCTCGGCGGCCGGGGCGCCCGCGAGCCGGCGCAGGTCGTCGGCGTGGGGGTTGCGCTGCTTCAGCGCCAGGGCCAGGCGGCGGTAGTGGTCGGCCCCGGGGAGTCGGTAGCCCGCCGTTTCCGCCTGCTGCAGCGCCTCCAGCAGCTCGCCCGGGGACGCCTCGCGGCGGCGGAAGCGGTCCAGCGCCAGCCGCGCCCGGCAGCGCTGCGCCAGGAACAGGCCCGGCTGATTGGCCAGCAGCGCCGCGAAGTCCTCCTCGCCGAGGGAAGCCAGGCCATAGCGAGCGAACGGGCGCAGCGGCGCCACGGCCAACGCACCTCGCAGCGCCACGACTGCCTCGTCGCCCCGTCCCTCGGCGCGGGCGCGCTGTCCCACCACCCAATCCGCGCACGGGCCGGGCGCCTCGGGCCAGTCCTGGGCCGGCGCCCGGCGCAGCTGATACAGCCGCTGCCACGCCTGCAGCGCCGCGGCGGGGTAGGGTCCGGCCTCCGCCTGGCGCAGGCACTCGCCGGCGCGATCGACCTCGCCGCACGTCGCCAACGTCCACCCCAATAGGAGGAGACGTTCGACCTGCACGACACCGCCGCGCGGGTTGGCGTCGGCCAGGGCGCGCTCCGCGGCGGTCGTTTCGTCGCGCCGCAGCAGGGCGCGCGCCTCCAGCAGCGGCGCCACGTCGCACGCTGCTACGCGCCGGTTGCCGCGCACCGTCTTCCACACCCCCTCCGCCCGGTCGAACTGCCCCGAGCGCCAAAGGAGATCGACGAACCAGCACGTCCCCGACGGCGAGGCGGGCAGCGTCCGCAGCCCCTTCTCGTAGTCCGCAACGGCGCCCGCCCCTCCCAGGCCCAGGCGCACGCGGCCCAGCCAGTAAGCTGCCTCGACGGCCGCCTCGGCCTTCTCGCGCGCCAGGGCTTCCGTGGCCGCTGCGAAGAGCGGCTCGGCCTGCTCGGGCGCACCGGTCAGCCAGTGCAGCCAGCCGAGGGCGAACTGCCGCTCGGCTTCGAGGCGGGGGTGGTCAAACGGGGTGGCCAGGGCCGGCTGGAGGATGGCGGCATCGACACAGGTGCCGTGCGGGCGGTCGGAGAGCACCTGCCGGACCCAGCACAGGGCGAGCAGGCCGGCGGCATCGAGGTCGAGGTCGCGAGCGGACTCCAGGGCACGGCGGGCGGCCAAGGGGTTGCCGGCGAGGTAGTCGGCACGGGCCTTCGCGGCGATGGGGGATGCGGTTTGGGTCACGGTCGTTTCCGCGTCTCGATGGGGTCACACACGGCGGCCGGCGCCGGCTGCGCCCCGGTCCGACCGCAGGTCATGGGCTCCACTATACCCGGGAACGCGACCTCCTGCCGAGTGAGTTTCGCCCTCCCCGCGCGAACGGCAGGGAATTGACTTTGCATTACAAAGTAATTTGTGATAATAGACTTCCGTCGCGTGGTGCGGCGCCGGTGCCGACCGCCGCGTGACGGCTGCCCGGAGGTTCCCATGAGAATGACGATCGAATCGGTGTTCAAGGAATCGCAAACGCTCTGTGCCGAGACGGTGCAGCAGGTCGAGACGCCGCGCAAGGTGGCCGACCTGGCTCTCTACGCCGTCGCCGGCTCGGCCCTCTACGGGGCGACGATGGGGCTGAACCACTCGCTGTTGCAGGCGGCCGTGTCCGCGGTCAAGGTGCCGGCGCTGTTCCTGGTGACCCTCGCCATTTGCCTGCCGACGCTGCACTTCATCGGGCTGCTGTTCGGCTCGACGATCCGGTTCAGCCAGTCTCTGGTGGTCCTGCTGGCCGGCATCGCGCTCACGTCGATCCTGCTCGCCGCCTTCGCCCCGATCTCCCTGCTGTTCCTGGCCAGTGGGTCGGAGTACCCCTTTCTGCTGCTGATGCACGTCGCCATCTTCGCCTTCTGCGGCGCCGCCGGCTTGTACAGCATCCACCGCAACTTCCTCTTCATCCGCCAGGAGGCGGGCGGCGATACCGCCTCGTCGCCGTCCGCACACGTCCTGAAGGTGTGGATGCTCCTGTACATGTTCGTCGGCACGCAGACCGCCTACATCCTGTCGCCGTTCGTGAACCGGGCGCCCAGCTTCGCCCTGTTCCACGAAGGGCAGGGCAACTTCTATTCGTACCTGTGGTCGGTCGTGAAGGAGCTGCTGGCGCGCTGAGCTACCCCGACCCCTGCCGGCTTGCCCGGCAGGTGAAGCAGGTCCAGGGGCTAACAGCGGCGACCCGCTTCACCTGCCGGGCAAGCCGGCAGGGGTCGGGGAACAGAAGGAAGCGGGCGCTGCCGGCGCTAGCCGGCGACCTGCTTCACCTGCCGGGCAAGCCGGCAGGGGTCGGGGAACAGAAGACCCGCGCGGGTCTGCGACCCGCCGCTAAACGGAGAACTTTCCCGTTTCAGGGAGGGGATCAGGCCGCGAGCCGCTTCGGCCGGCTGCGGATGTCGAACAGCCCGAAGATGTCGTCCTCGGTCAGGCCCAGCGACGGCGGCAACCCGTTCTGCGCGATCAGGTCGTTGAACAGCTGTCGCTTCCTCTCCAGCACTTCCGCGATGCGCTCCTCGATGGTCCCCTGGCTGATGAAGCGCTTGACGTACACCTGCGCCTTCTGCCCCAGCCGGTGCGCCCGGTTGACCGCCTGATCCTCGACGGCCGGGTTCCACCAGCGGTCGAACAGGAAGACGTAGTTGGCGAACTGCAGGTTGAGGCCAACGCTGCCGGTGCCGTAGCTCATGAGGATGACGTGCTTGCCCGGGTCGGCCTTGAAGCGGTCGAGGATCGGCTGCCGGTCGCGCTGGGCGACCTGGCCGTGGTACAGCAGCGGGCCGAACGGCCGCAGCGCCCGGGCAATCACCTCCAGCGGCTCGACCCACTGCGAGAAGACGATGGCCTTGCGGCCGCTGTCGGCCACTTCCGCCATGTCGGCGACGAGCTGCTCCAGCTTGGCGCTCTGCCCGGTGCGCGGGTCGAAGTTGCAGATCTGCTTCAGGCGCATCACCAGCTCGAACACGTGCTGCACCGTGACGGTCTCTCCCATCGCGTTGAGGTGAACGACGCCGTCCTTCTCGGCCAACTCGTAAGCCTCCTTCTGGCCCGGCGCCAGCTCGAGGAAGACGTCCTGGATGATTTTCGGCGGCATGTCCTTGACCACGTCCTCCTTGACGCGGCGCAGGATGGAGTCGCCGGTGTACTGCGGCAGCATCCGGGCCGGCGTGTCTGGCGGGATACGCTCCGGATCGACGAAGGCGAAAATGTTGACCAGGTCGTCCATGCGGTTCTCGATCGGCGTGCCGGTCATCGCCCAGGAGCGGTCGCGGCGGATGCCGCGCGCCACCTGCGACGTCTTCGACTCCCTGTTCTTGATGCGCTGCGCCTCGTCCAGGACGACGACGTCGAACTTGACGCGCTCGTCGTGCAGGACCTCGGCGTCGCGCGTCATCAGTTCGTAGTTGACCAGTTTTAGCGGAGACTTCGAGGCGAACCAGGTCGCCTCGCGCGTTTTCGTGTCGCCGCCGACCACCTCGTAGGGGACGTCCTCCGCCCAGAGACGCAGTTCGCGCGTCCAGTTGACGACGAGCGGCTTGGGGCAGACGACGAGGACGCGCTGGATCGCCCCCGCATGGAAGAGCAAGCGGAGCGCGATAATGACCTGGGCCGTCTTGCCGAGGCCCATCTCGTCGGCGAGGAGGGCGGCGTGGCGCGGCATCAGGAAGGCGATGCCCTGGACCTGGTACGGGTAGGGCGGGAACGGCAAGTGGACCTGCTTGCCGCTGAACAGGTCCTCCAACGGAGGTTGCAGCAGGTACAGGAGGCGGTCCTTGAACAGGACCGCGTCGCTCGGCGGGCGCAGGCGCGTCTTGGGGCGCGGCTCGGTGGGCTCTTTCTCGACGTCCAGGCCCGGCTCCGGCTCTTCCTCCGGGTTGAAGAGCCGCGGCCGAGGCAGTAGTAATTCGCCGGGCGCGGGGAAGCGCCAGGCCTGGGTGGAAACCTCCATCGTCAGCCGGCCGATGGGCCGGACCCACGGCGCCTGTGTCAGCAGGCGCGCCTCGCGCACGCTCACCTGCAAGGGGCGCTCGAAGCGCGGCAAGGGACGGACCTCGACCGGCGACAGCAGCGGCACTTCCATCACGTCGAGCAGCGCGGGCGCGTCGGCGGGGGCTGACGGAGTCGGCTCGGTCATGGCGGATCCCTCCTGGTGCCGGGCGTCGGCGGGGGCGCATCTAATTCAGTCGGGGAAAAGCGGGGCTCGACTTTAACCGGCCCTGTAAGAGAGAACGGGCGGACCGTCTGGTACGGTCGTACCGCTTGGGGTACATTGGTTTTCTCGCCGCCGGACCCGTTTTCCTCAAGACGAGTGTACCCGTGATGCGCTTCTCTATCCTGCTGCTGACCCTCCTGACCCTGGGCTGCGGTTTCCCCGGCGCGACCACGGCCGGCGGCGAGCCGGCCGGCCCCCCGCCGGACCTGCGCACCCGCAAGACGGGCGACGACTGGCCGCGCTTCCTCGGACCGCACGGCACCAGCGTCTCCGCGGAAAAAGGGATCGTCACTCCCTGGCCGGCCAAGGGGCCGCACATCGTCTGGGAGAAGGAGGTCGGCGTCGGCTACGGCATGCCCTCGATCAGCCGCGGACGACTCTTCCAGTTCGACCGCCACAAGGACCGCGCCCGCCTCTCCTGCCTCAAGGCCGAGGACGGCGAGTTCCTCTGGAAGTGGGAGTACCCTACCCATTACGTCGATCAATACGGCTACGACGGCGGCCCGCGCTGCTGCCCCGTCGTCGATGACGACCGCGTCTACATTTACGGCGCCGAGGGGATCCTGGCCTGCCTGCGCGTCGCCGACGGCAAGCTCCTGTGGAAGGTGGACACCCTGGCCGACTTCGGCGTGGTGCAAAACTTCTTCGGCGTCGGCAGCACGCCGGTGATCGAGAAGGACCTGCTCATCGTCCAGGTCGGCGGCAGCCCCAAGGGGAGTGAAGAAGTGGCCTTCTCGCGCCTCAAGGGGGACAACAGCGGCATCGTCGCCTTCGACAAGATGACCGGCAAGGTGAAGTACCGCGTGACCGACGAATTGGCCAGCTACAGCAGCCCGGTGCTGGCGACCGTCGGCGGGCGGCGCTGGTGCTTCGTCCTGGCCCGCGGCGGCCTCGTCGGCCTGGAGCCGGCGACGGGCAAGGTCGATTTCCACTTCCCCTGGCGGGCGCGCGGCGTCGAGAGCGTCAACGCCGGCAACCCGGTGGTGGTCGGCGACCGCGTCTTCATCTCCGAAACCTACGGCCCCGGCAGCGCCCTGCTGAAGGCGAAGCCCGGCGCCGACCCCGAGGTGGTCTGGTCCGATGACAAGAAGGGGCTCGGCGACAAGAGCATGCAGTGCCACTGGATGACGCCGATCCACCATGACGGCTACCTGTACGGGTCGAGCGGCCGGCACACCGCCGGGTCGGAGCTGCGCTGCATCGAGCTGGCCACCGGCACCGTGATGTGGAGCGAGCCGGGCCTGACGCGCTGCTCGCTGCTCATGGTCGATGGTCACTTCGTCTGCCTGGGCGAGGACGGCGTGCTGCGGCTGCTGAAGGTCAACCCGAAGAAATATGAGGAAGTGTCGAAGGTGGTCCTGCGCGACCCGAAGGAGACGGCCGACGACGCGCCGTCACTCTTGAGGTACCCGTGCTGGGCGGCGCCCGTCCTGTCGCACGGGCTGCTCTACGTCCGCGGCGAAGGGCGACTGGTGTGCCTGGAGTTGATTCCCGAGAAGAAATGACGGCGCTGCCGCCGCTTGCGGCTTAGCGCGAACGCGAAACCGCAAGCGGCAAACACTCCGTCTTGACAGGCGGCGCGCGCTTGCTATCCTCCCTCCCTCTCGTCAGGTCTCAATCACGTCTCAAAGGGTTCCCCGGGAGGGGAGAAGGGGGAGGTTATGCGCAATTTGAAGTGGCTGGCGGGGCTGGTGGTGGCCCTGGGCTTTGCGGCGCCGTCGTTCGCCCAGGTCAACAACGCCTCGTTCGGCGGCATCGACCCGCGGCTGCTCCAGAACCAGCCGGTGAGCACCAGCACGTCGGTCGTCCCGATCGCCCAGCCGCAGTTCTTCAACCACACCTTCAGCCTGGCCAATTTCCTGCCGAACATCTCGGCGTTCTCGAGCAGCCCGACCACGGGCACCAGTTCGTACCCGAGCAGCTACCAGCCCGACATGAGCTTCTTCGCCCCGTTCCAGATGCGCCGGCTGACGCCGATCAACGTGCCCTTCTAACGGCTCGCGCGGCGGTAGGTCCCGCTTGCCGAGCGGGACCCTTTACTGGTCCCGCTCGGCAAGCGGGACCTACTGCCGTTTTGCGCGTGCAATGTGCGGCTCCCCGCGGCACAATACGCCTGCCCTCAGTCCCGCGGAGGCCAGCGATGGCACACGACACCTTCCGCGCCGGCGACCTGACCGCGGTCATCGGCGACAACGACGCCTCCGGCGCCCACCGGGCCGGCTACAACGGCGTCTGGAGCCTGACCCACAAGACCGAGTCGGCCAACCTCTTCGTGCCGGCCGTCGCCGGCCTCAACCTCGAGCACATCTTCGACGGCGACAAGCGCGACCGCGACGACAGCCGCAAAATCTTCTTCGAGCCGCGCTACGCGCCGATGAGCCTGGAAAAAATCTCCGCCACCGAGGCCGAGTTGCACCAACCGCCGACGCCGACGTTTCACCTCGAAAGCTGGACGCGCTTCAAGCTCGTCGAGCCGCACTACCTCGACTTCAGTTTCCGCTGCGTGCCGACCCAGCACGCCTTCGCCCACGACTACATCGGCTTGTTCTGGGCCAATTACATCAACGCCCCGGACGATAAGAGCATGTACTTCCGCGGCGGCAACCTGTGGCAGCAGCTGTGTGCGCAGAAGCATAACGACGAAAGCACGCTGCGGCACAAGGACGACAAGATCGATTTGAAGTTCAGCGAGGGTCTCGGCGACGCCCTGTACCGCAACCTGTCGCCGCTGCGCTTCGATGAGCCGTTCTTCTACGGGGTGTGCCGCAAGCACCTCTTCGTGGTGATGTTCGAGCGGGCCGAGGGGGTTCGCTTCACGCACTCGCCGAGCGGCGGGGGGCTGAACGCCGAGGCGGCGACAACGAACCCGGCGTGGGACTTTCAATACCTGATCCCGAAGTACGAAGTAAAGAAGGAATACGGCTTCCGCGCCCGCGTGGTCTACCGCGAGCGCTGCGGCCGGGACGACGTCCTGCGCGAGTTCGAGAACTGGCGCAAAGGCAAATGACGGCCGGCTCGCCCGCCCCCCATTAGGAGACTCCCGCCATGAGCACGCCCCCCGGCTCGGCCGGCATCCCGGGCCTCGACCCCCGAGCGACTCCTTCCGCCCCGCGCCCCTACCGCCGCCACGCCCTCGGCCTGCCCGCGGGCAGCATCCGCGCCCTGTTGGCCTTCATGGTGCTGGCGGTCCTCTGGCTGCTGGCCCTCTTCGCCAACCGGGCTCCTGGCGAGCGCTACGCCGTCGATAACCCGGTGCCGCTCGCTTTCATCTACCTGCAGTACGTGATGATCCTCATCCTCGCCCACTTCTTCGCCGCCCACGGCAACACCATCGGCCGGAACGTCAGCCAGCACAGCCCCCTCGGCCTGCCTTCGGGCAGCGTCCGCTTCCTCCTCTTGGCCGGGTACATCGGCCTTATCGTCTGGCTCGTCTCGCACCACCGAACCTTCGAGCAGGCCGCCGAAGGGACGCTCCTGCTGCCGCTGGTCCTGGTGTCCGGCTTCTTCGTCGGCTTCCTGGTCACGAAGTTGGTCCTGGCCACCTCGCCGGGCGGACAGCTCCCCTTCTGGTTTCAGGACGTTCAAGCCTGGTTCGCGCTCCTGGCCGGTATCGGATTGACCATCATTACCATCGTGTACGTGTTCATGCTCCCGAGCATCGAGGACCCGAGTATCCGGGATTCGGTGCGCTCCGGCATGCCGGTGATCGAAACGATCGTCGCGGCCATCGTCGGTTTTTACTTCGGGGCGCGCTCGTAGCCGTTTTTTCCTTGGCCCCCGGCCGAGAAGGCGGTAAACTAATCGTAAGCATGGGGAAGGTGTCTTCGCCGCAAGGCCCGAAGGGGGTGGTGATATGCGACGTATCCTCCGGTGTGTCGGTCTGGCGCTGGCCCTGGTGTTCCTGCCCGCGGCGCTCGCCCAGGACAAGGAGAAGAAGCCGGACGACAAGTCCATGCCCAAGGACGACAAGAACCTGGCCAAGGACAAGACTGCGGCCGTCGAGAAGCTGCACGTCGGCGGCGAGATCACCGGCAAGCTGACTCAGTGGGGCAGTTCCGACAAGTCGTTCACCGTCAAGGTCACGGTCCGCTACGCCGAGGTCAACCAGGGCGAATACAAGGCCATGCTCGAGGAACAGACCTACGCCGCCGACCCGCGGAGATCGGTCCAGGATCGCCTGAACCACGCCAAGGCCGCTGCGGATCATCAGACGAGGCTTTATACGGCGAAGTCCACCGACATCGATTTCCAATTCCAGGCCGGCGCCGACATGAAAGTGCGCAACCTCAACCCGGTGATCTTCGACGACAAGGGCAAGCCGAGGAAGGTGAGCCAGATGCCCAAGAAGGAGCGCGACGAGCTGAAGGGGCCCGACAAGACCCTGCCCGGGTACACCGCCGAGATGAACGACGTCCACCAGGACAGCTACGTCACCGTCTACCTCCCGAAGAAGAAGGCGGGCAAGACGGGCGCCAAGGACGACAAGGCCAAGGACGACAAGGGCCTGGCCGACACCAAACCGGAAGCGGTCATGCTCGTCATCATCGGCGACGTGGCGCCGAAGTAAGCCGCCCGGACGAACACCCCCGAAGCCCGCACGCGACCCGTGCGGGCTTCGTTCATTTCCGCCACCCTCGACGGCGGCACGCGGCGCCTGCTATTCGAGGAGGAGCGGCACGTCATTTGCCTCCCGTTTGTCAGCAGACGACAACCCATCAGCCTGGGGCGCGAGCGAGTGCGGTAGTCCGCCGACCTTGGGCTGGTCCCTTCGCGGAGGCACATCATGTTCGGCACGCGCTGGCGCCTGTTTCGCCTTTTGGGCATCCCGATTTACCTCGATATCACCTGGGCCATCATTCTTGTCCTGGTGACGGCTTCCCTGATGGATCGCTTCTCCGACGTGCCGGGGCTGACGTGGTACGAGTACTTCGCGATGGCCCTCGTCACCGCCCTGACCTTCTTCGCCTGTATCGTGCTGCATGAGCTGGGGCACGCCGTCGTCGCCCGGGCCACGGGGCTGCCGATCCGCGGCATCACCCTGTTCATCTTTGGCGGCGTCGCCGAGTTGTCCGAGGAGCCGAAATCGGCCGGCGGGGAGTTCGTCATGGCCATCGCTGGGCCGATCGTTAGCGCCATCCTTGGCGGCCTCTTCCTGCTCCTCTGGGCCGTCGGCAACCACGCCGGTTGGCCGGTGCCGCCGCTCCGCGTGTTCTTCTGGCTCGGCTCGATCAACCTGATCCTACTCGCCTTCAACCTGGTGCCGGCCTTCCCCCTCGACGGCGGCCGGGTGTTGCGCTCGATCCTGTGGGCTGCGACCGGCAGCCTGCGCAAGTCCACCTACTGGGCCTCACTTTGTGGCCGCGCCTTCGGCTACCTGCTCATCGGCGTCGGCGTGCTGCAGATGGTGCTGCCCTTCTTTATCCCGGCCGAGAACGGCGGCCGGTCCCTCAACCTGGGCGGCCTGTGGTTGGCGGTCATCGGGCTGTTCGTGAACAACGCGGCCAGGGGGAGCTATCAGCAGGTGCTGGTGCGCGAGGCCCTGGGCGGCGAGTCGGTGCGGCGCTTCATGAACACGAATCCCATTGTCGTGCCGCCGTGGACCGACCTGCGACATTTTGTCGAGGACTACGTCTATCGCTACCACCGCAAGGCATTCCCCGTCGGCGCCGAGGGCAAGCTGGAAGGCTACGTCACCACGCAGGCGCTGTCGCGCTACTCGCGCGACGAGTGGGAGACGCACACCGTCGCCGACGTGATGGAGCGCGATTGGAAAGGACTCAGCGTCCGGCCCGACGACGACGCCCTGAAGGCCCTGACGAGGATGCAGCGCACCGGGCTGAGCCGGTTGCTGGTCGTCGAGGGCGATCGCCTCGTCGGCATCGTCAGCCTGAAGGACCTGCTGCGCTTCCTGCAATTGAAGCTGGAGCTGGAAGGCGAGGAGCGCGACAACGGCCAGCCGCGGCCGCCGCTGCGCGACTCGCGGCGCGAGTCGGAGACGCGGGCGCCCAACCCGTAGGATTGTGCGCCCGGCGCGCTGCGGTATAATAACTCGCCAGGTGACAATACCGCAGCGGCGGCCGGAGGTGTGGCGTGGCGCAGATCGAGGCGATCTATCAGGGTGGCGTGTTCAAACCGCTCGGCGAGGTCAAGCTCGCCGAGAACCAGCGGGTGACGATCAACGTCCAGCCGATTGAACCGGAGGACATCAAAACCTGGCTCGCTCGTGTGCTGGAACTCCAGCGCGAGCTGTTTGAGCGCCACGGTTACCTGCCGGATAGCACGCCCGATATTGCCGAAGATCGGATGCGTGACATCTGACATAGTCTCAAACTGCCGCACCTGCGGGAGGAGGTAACTCGTGGAGCAGATCGAGGCCGTCTACCAGAGCGGCGTGTTCAAGCCGCTCTGCGAGGTGAGACTCCCCGAGAACCAGCGCGTGCGGCTCGCTGTTCAGCTGATCGACATTCCAGACGCGCTGGCGTTGCTGAACCGCATGCAAGAGCGCCAACAGAAGATCATCAACGACCGCGGTAACTTCCCCGACAGCACGCCTGACATTGCCGAAGATCGGATGCGTGATGTCTGACACCGTCGTCGATAGCTGTGTCGTGACCAAATGGGTCCTGATTGAAGCCGACAGCGCGCAGGCCAACCGCATCCTTGCTGACGCGGTACAGTCGGGCGACCAACTAATCGGCCTCGACGTGGTGTTACCCGAGGTCGTCAATGCCATCTGGAAACGACACCATCGCCGACTGCTCACCCTCGATGAGGCACGCCACTGCCTTACCGCCTTGCTCCGGACGCCTGTCCGACCGCAGCCCAGCGCGCCTTTGCTCCCGGCCGCCCTGGAGATCGCCGCCAAGTATGACCGCGCGGTGTACGATGCTCTGTTCGTGGCACTGGCGCGGCACCTCGGCCTGAAAGGCGTCACTTCCGACGAGCCCCTGTACAACGCCGTCCACGCCGACTTCCCGGAAATCATCCTCCTCCGGGACTGGTAATCCGCTCGGCGGTCGGAAAACGAAGGGGGCGGCTCCCACGGGAGCCGCCCCCTTCGTTTGCGTTACCGTGGCGGAGTTGTCACGCCTTGATCTCGCTCCCGGTCAGCACCGGCTGGTCGGCTCCCGAGACGCTGGTCGCCTCGAAGTCCAGCCGCTTCTCGCCGTTCTCCTCCTTGACGCGCACCGTCAGGGTGTCCTTGCCCAGGTAGGTGCCGCGCAGCAACTCCTCCGACAGCGGATCTTCGATCATCTGCTCGATGGCCCGGCGCAGCGGGCGGGCGCCGAACTCCTTGTTGGTCCCCCGCTCGCGGATCAGCACCTTCGCCTCCTCCGTGACCACCAGCTTCAGGTGCTTCTCGGCCAGCCGCTTCGTGACCTTCGCCAGCTCGATGTCGATGATCCGGGCCAGGTCCTCGTCGGTCAGGCTGCGGAAGACGATGATGTCGTCCACGCGGTTGAGGAATTCGGGGCGGAAGCTCCGCTCCATCTCCTGCTTGAGGGTGTTCTTCATCGACTCGTAGGTCGTCGCGTCGTCCCGCTTCTTGAAGCCGAAGGGCTCCTTGCCGACGATCTGCTCGGCGCCGATGTTCGTGGTCATGATGAGGATGGTGTTCTTGAAGTCCACCACCCGGCCGACGTTGTCGGTCAGCCGGCCCTCTTCCATGATCTGCAGCAGCATGTTCCACACGTCGGGGTGGGCCTTCTCGATCTCGTCCAGCAGCACCACGCTGTACGGCCGGCGGCGGATCTTCTCCGTCAGCTGGCCGCCCTCCTCGTAGCCGATGTAACCCGGTGGCGCCCCGACGAGTCGGCTGACGTTGTGCTTCTCCATGTACTCCGACATGTCGAGCTGCACCAGGGCGTTCTCGTCGCCGAACATGAACTTGGCGAGCTGCTTGGCCAGCAGCGTCTTGCCCACCCCGGTCGGGCCGGCGAAAATGAAGCTGCCGATGGGTCGCTTGGGGTCCTTGAGGCCGGCCCGGCTCTTGCGGACCGCCTTGGCGATGCGCACGATCGCCTCGTGCTGGCTGACGACCGACTTGTGCAGTTCGTCCTCCATACGCAGCAGGCGCTGCGTCTCGTCGCTGTCGATGCGCTTGAGCGGCACGCCGGTCATCTTGGAGACGACCTCGCGGATGACCTCCTCATCGACGATGCCGTCGATCTCCTTGGACTTCTCGCGCCACTCGCGCTGCACTTGGTCCTTCTTCTTCTTGAGCTTGTCGGCCTGGTCGCGCAGGTGGGCGGCCTTCTCGAAGTCCTGCTCGGCGACGGCGGCTTCCTTCTCCTGGTTGAGCTGTTCGACCTGAGCGTCGATCTCCTTCAGGTCGGGCGGGCGGGTCATGGCCTTGAGCCGCACGCGCGCCCCCGCCTCGTCGATGACGTCGATGGCCTTGTCGGGCAGGCAGCGGCCCGAGATGTAGCGGTCGGACAGTTCGACGGCCTGCTCCAGGGCCTCGTCGCGGATCTGCACGCGGTGGTGCGCCTCGTAGCGGTCGCGCAACCCACGGAGGATCTCGACGGCCTCTTCCTTGGACGGCGGGTTGACGATGATCTGCTGGAAGCGCCGCTCCAGCGCCCCGTCCTTCTCGATGTACTTGCGGTACTCGTCCAGCGTGGTGGCGCCGATGCACTGGATCTCGCCGCGGGCCAGGGCCGGCTTGAGCACGTTGGAGGCGTCGATCGCCCCTTCGGCCCCGCCGGCGCCGACGAGGGTGTGCAGCTCGTCGATGAACAGGATGGTGTTCTTGGCCCGGCGGACCTCGTTCATGACGGCCTTGATGCGCTCCTCGAACTGGCCGCGGTACTTGGTGCCGGCGACCATCATGGCCAGGTCGAGGACGACGATGCGGCGATCACGGAGCAGCTCGGGCACGCTGCCATCGACGACCATCTGGGCAAGTCCCTCGACGATGGCGGTCTTGCCGACGCCGGCCTCGCCGAGCAGCACGGGGTTGTTCTTGGTGCGGCGGGAGAGCACCTGGATGACGCGCTCGATCTCGTTCTGCCGGCCGATGACCGGGTCGAGCTTGCCTTGCCGGGCCAGCTCGGTGAGGTCGCGCCCGAAGCTGTCGAGGGCGGGCGTCTTGGACTTGCCCTTGTTGGCGGTCCGCTCGCCGCCGCCGCCTTCGCCCGATTCCGGGTTGTGCCCAAGCAAGTTCAGTACCTCCTCGCGCACGTCTTCCAGCTTGAGGCCCAGGTTCATCAGGACCTGGGCGGCCACGCCTTCCTGCTCGCGCAGGAGGCCCAGCAGCAGGTGTTCCGTGCCGACGTAGTTGTGGTTGAGGTTACGCGCCTCCTCGATGGAGTACTCGATGACCTTCTTGGCTCGCGGCGTCTGCGGCAGCTTGCCCATCGTCACCATGTCCGGGCCGGACTGGACGATCTTCTCGACTTCCAACCGGATCTTGCGCAGGTCGATGTCGAGGTTCTTGAGCACGTTGGCCGCGACGCCGGAGCCCTCCTTGACGAGGCCCAGGAGGATGTGCTCGGTGCCGATGTACTCGTGGTTGAAGCGCTGCGCCTCCTGGTTGGCCAGCTGCATCACCTTGCGAGCACGGTCTGTGAAGCGTTCATACATTCCAGCCGTCTCCGCTTCTTCTAGTGGCTAGTAGCTAGTGGCTCGTGTTCGTTCCGCAGTCCAGCGCGGGTCGGCTTAAGGATCTCACGCAAAGACGCAAAGGCGCAAAGATGCCAAGGAGAATCCAGACCGGGCACGGATAGTGGGTGACGCGCCGGCGGCCAACCCTCGGTGAACCCTATGGGGATTGTAGTCTGGCCTGATGAGCGAATCAAGGCAGGGGGAAGGGCCGGGCCGGGGCGGCGAACACTTCTTTTTCCCTTGGCGAAGTGTCGCCGGTGAGTTAGGGTGACGGCTGCCGTTCGTCTACGTCTGTTTGTGAGGACCGCCCGCGCGTGCGTGGTCCGTCGGTGGGGTGAGAAACAAGAAAGAGGATAGCAATGTCGAAGCGAGTGCAGGTCTTCCTGGTCGGCGCGGTGTGCTTCCTGATGGGCTGCCTGGTGGCCCAGCAGCTGCCGTTCGTCTGCGCCCAGGACACCAAGGGGCCGAAGTGGCTGCACGGGCTGGAGTTCAAAGTCCGCAAGGCC
>Ga0116217_10002096_pt1 | contig 18742 bp, 22 predicted proteins | sample Sb_taG_6_FD_89697 | JGI IMG/M metagenome (GOLD analysis project Ga0116217, IMG submission 89697) | Peat soil microbial communities from Weissenstadt, Germany - Sb_50d_4_PS metaG | ecosystem: Environmental > Terrestrial > Soil > Wetlands > Peat | place: Germany: Weissenstadt | collected 2010-09-21 | reverse complement strand
GCGCAGCGAGCCGCGCAGCGGCGCTCTTGACGGCTGGGTGGAGCGGAGCTACCCAGCGTACCGAGCTACAAGTGGCGTGACGCTGACCACACCGATGCCGAGAGAGCCCGGAATCTGGAGTCCGTCGCGGAAGGTGCGCTGGACGATGTATCGCGGCATGTGGGTCCTCCTGATCAGTGGCCTTGTGGGATGCCACGAACGTACGAGCGCCGTGACCGGCGCGCATCGGGAGGAGCACCTATGTTGGGAGTCGCCGCTACCTAACTTGGGCTGTCCAGCCCCAGCCGCGCGGCCTCCGCGGCCGCTTCACCGCGCGTGCGAACCTCGAGCTGGCGCAGGATCGCCGACACGTGATGATCGACGGTCTTCTCGGAGACCACCAGCTGTGCGGCGATCGCAGCATTCCGCAGTCCCTTGACAAGCGTCGCCCACCAGCACATCGTCCACCCGCGCGATCTACCCGTCAAGCCGTCCCAAGATGGGTACCCCCACCGGCCAACGTGGGTGCTCCTCCCGATGCGGGTCGACCGGTCCGCCCGTAGGTTGTGGCCGTGCAGAGAGTGTCACCCAACCAGTAGAGGAGGAGGTCATGTTCAAATCGATCAAGCGGCTGCTGATCGCGGCGACGGCGATTCTCGCGCTGAGCGCGCCCTCGGTCGCGTGCGCATACATACGCGTCGACTCCGGGGGATCTTCGACCAGCGCCCCGGCGCAGCCTTCGGTCGCCCAGCTGCAGACAGCTGCTCAGCTGCGCCGGCTTGATGCGCTGCAGGCGAGCGTGGCGCAGCGGTTTGCTTCGGAGGGCGGCTGGCCTTCGACCGCATCCCGCGCTTCGGCCCCGTCTGCGGTTCACCCGGCGGGACCGTCGGCGCAGGCCGGCTTCCAGTGGGGCGATGCGAGCATCGGCGGGGCTGGGGTGCTAGTGCTGGTCGCCATCGGCGCGGGCGCGACGGTCGTGATCCGGCGCAGAGCGCGCGAGCCGCTGGCCAACTGAGCGTTGACCGGGATAGTTGAAACGCGCAGCGGCACGGGAGCATGATGCTCCCGTGCCGCTGCGCAGTCACGCCCCCTTTGTCGGGACCGTGGAGCTCCTGGAGCGCACAGGGGAGCTGTCGTTGCTGCGCGAGCAGCTCGCCGAAGTCGCCGCGTGCTCACGCGGGCGCTTGGTGCTCGTGCGCGGGGAGGCCGGGATCGGCAAGACGGCGCTGCTGCGTCGCTTCTGCGCGGAGGCCGGCGAGCCGGCCCGGCTGCTGTGGGCCTCGTGCGATCCGTTGTTCACGCCGCGCCTGCTTGGCCCTTTCCTCGACATCGCTCGAGAGACCGCTGGGGGGCTTCGCGACCAGCTCGAGGAGGGCGGCCAGCCCCACGATGTCGCCGCGGCGCTGCTGCGCGAACTCGAATCACCCAAGCCCATGGTGCTCGTCCTCGAGGACCTTCACTGGGGCGATGAGGCGACGCTCGACGTGGTTCGGTTGGTTGGTCGTCGCGTCGAGACGGTTCCGGCGCTGCTGATCGGGAGCTACCGGGCGAGCAGCTGCATCGCTTGCATCCGCTGCGGATCGTGCTGGGTGAGCTTCCGCGCGCCGCGGGCGTCGCGCGGCTCGAGCTCTCGGGACTTTCGCGGGACGCGGTGGCCAGTCTTGCTGAGGGCTCAACTCTTGACGCAGACGAGCTACACGCGCGAACTGGGGGCAATCCGTTCTTTGTCACCCAGGCGCTAGCCGCCGAAACGGAGCTGGTGCCGGCGACTGTGCGGGACGCGGTGTTGGCTCGCGTGTCGCGTCTTGGCGCATCGGCGTGGGGGCTGCTTGATGCCGTCGCGGGGGTCCCGCAACGGGCCGAGGTGTGGCTGCTTGAGGCATTGGCGCCGAGGGCGCTCGAGGCGCTTGACGAGTGCGTGAGCTCGGGCATCCTGCGAACCGAGGCCGACGGCGTCGCCTTCCGGCATGAGCTCGCGCGTATGGCGGTCGAGGAGTCGCTGACGCTTGACCGGGCGGTCGCGCTTCATCGTCGTGCGATTGCTGCTTTGGTGGAGCCCGCGATTGGCGCCCCCGATTTCGTCCGGCTGGCACACCACGCCGAGGCGGCTGGCGACACCAAGGTGGTCTTGCGGTTCGCGCCGGCCGCGGCCGAGCAGTCCGCGTCGGTCGGTGCTCACCGCGAGGCGCAGGATCAGTACGCCGGGCGCTGCGCTTTGCCGAGCCCTGTCGGCGGGGAGGGAGTCCTTGCTGCTCGAGCGGTTCGCCGACGAGAGCTTTCTGATCTGACCGATATGCGCGAGCAGGCGATCGAGGCGTTGGATGAGGTGCTGGCGATCCATCGCGGCCTTGGCAACGTTCTCAAGCAGGGAGAGACGCAGCGCCGACGGCTTCGCTTGCTCCCTTGTTTCGGCCGAGTAGAGGAGCGAAGGCAGCCGGGCTCGAGGCGGTCGCGTTGCTTGAGCAGGTCGGTGGCGGGCGAGAACTCGCCTTCGCCTGCGCGGGTCTCTCGGGCCTTTTCATGAGGGCCGACGAAGCGGACGAGGCGATCGCGTGGGGCGCGCGCAGCCGTGTCGCTGGGCGAAGAAGCAGATGAGGCCGAGACGTTGGCAGCGGCACTCAACAACATCGGAACCGTCGAATTCGGTCGTGGAAACCTCGAGGGGGCGCGAGAAACTCGAGCGCAGCATCAAGGTCGCCGATCGGGCTGGTGAGGCATCCGAAGCGGGGCGTGCCTACCTCAACCTCACATCGGTTCTTATCCGGCGCCGTGAGTGGGCGCTGCACGATCGTTACAACGAGGCCGGGATGCATTACTGCCGTAAGCACGGCCTCGACGCGTGGCTGACCTATGCGCAGTGCGGACAGGCAGAGTCGCAACTGGCGCAGGGAAGCTGGACCGCCGCCGCCGACACCGCTACCTCGATCCTGAGCAAGCCGGTGGAGGGACTCGCAGGGTCCCGTTACCACGTGCTCTTGGTGCTCGCGCTCGTGCGAGCGCGGCGCGGCGACCCTGGGTACTGGCCACTGCTCGACGAAGCGCTTGAGCTCGCCAACGTGTTCGGTGAGCTGCAATTCCTCGCGCCGGTCGCCGCGGCCCGCGCCGAGGCGGCGTGGCTTGAGGGAAGACCAAGCGCCATCGCTGCCGAGACGGACAGCGCATTCCGGAGCGCCCTGGAGCGGGGCGAGCCCTCATTCATTGGCGAGCTGGCGGTCTGGCGCTGGCGCGGCGGGCTACTCGATGCACCGCCGGCGGTGCTGAGGAGGTATACCGACTACAAATCTCCGGAGAATGGGAGCAGGCGGAGCGGTTCTGGCGCGAGCACGGCTGTCCCTACGAGGCAGCGCTGGCGCTCTAGGACGCCGACGACGAGCCGGCCTTGCGGCGAGCGCTCGAGGAGCTGCGCGCCCTCGATGCTCAGCCGACGGCGGCGATCGTCGCGCGGCGCCTGCGCGAGCGAGGAGTGCGCGGCCTACCCCGGGGCCCCCGTGCACGGACCCGCGCCAACCCCGCCGGCTTGACGGCCCGTGAGCTTGACGGCCCGTGAGCTTGACGGCCCGTGAGCTTGACGGCCTACCGCTCCTGGCCGAAGGCCTACGCAACGCCGAGATCGCTCAGCGTCTCGTCGTCTCGCAAAGACCGTCGACCATCACGTCTCCGCGATCCTGCGCAAGCTGGGGTCCGCACCCGCGGAGAAGCCGCTGCCCAGGCCACACGCCTGGGTCTCTCCGCGTACGCAAGACACTTGCGCGGTCGCGAAACCGGAGCCCCGTGATTCGACGAGTCGTTCTCTCAGCCGCCGCTTTGGTGCAGCCCGAGCCGCCCAGCGGCAGCGGTTGCTTCACCGCGGGAGCGGACGTCGAGTTTGCGGAGGATCGCGGAGACGTGGTGATCGACGGTCTTCTCGGACAGGACCAGTCGCTCGGCGATCTGTGCGTTGCGCAGCCCCTCGACTAGTAGCCGGAGCACCTCGAGCTCACGGGCGGTGAGGCCGGCCGGGTTCGCGCGCGTCTTCCGACGAGGCCCCCGGGGGAGGCCGCGCTCGCCGAGCTCGCGGAGACGGCGGGCGACGATCGCCGCCGCGGGCCGGGCGCCGAGCGCTTGGAGCTCGTCCAGCGCTTCGCGCAGTGCTTTGCCCTCGTGCGAGTCCGCGAGCGCGAGTGCCGCTTCGTAGCGGCACTCGCGCTCGCGCCAGTAGCGGGTCGCGCGGGCCCAGTCGCCGGCGATCTGGTAGGAGTACGGCTCCCCGGCGGCCGCCGGCGGCTCATCGAGTAGCCCGGCGCGCCAGCGCCAGAGGCCAAGCTGGCCGATGAAGGTCGCCGCGTTTTGCCGCTGTGCGAGTTCAAATGCGGCCTGCGTGACCGCCTCGATCTCCTGCGGACGGCCCTCTAGCCATGCGCACTCAGCGTACGCGGCCGCTACCGGAGCGAGGTACTGGAGATCGTCGACCGTACGAGCGATCTCCTGAGCCCGATCGAGGGGATCCCGGTGGTCGGGGTCCCCGCGTCGCGCTCGGACCAGCGCCCGCGTGAGCCCGGCGGTGTGGACCGCCGCCATCGTGCTCGCCGGGGCGTCGAGGATCGAGCTCGCGGTCTCGGCGGCCTGATCCCACAGCCCGAGGGCAAGCTGGATGTCGGCCTTATCCGCGAGCAGCCATTTCGTCCACGCCTCGAGGCCGTGTTCCTCGCAGTACTTGATTCCCTCGTCCGCGTAGCGTTCCATATCCGGATACCGGCCGAGCCGGGACAGCGCGGCGCATAGGTCGATGTACCCCGTTGCAACGTATCTGAGCTCGCCGGCACTGCGCGCGAGCTCGAGGCTTCGCTCGAGCTTCTCCTTTCCTCCCATGTCGCCGCGGCCCAGCTCGACCGTGCCGATGGTGTTGAGCGCGTGGGCGAGCGTGTCGGTGTCACCGCCGAGCCGATCTGCGAGCGCGATTGCCTTCTGGCCCCACGCGATCGTCTCCTCGGCGTCGTCGGCCTGCATCGTGAGGCAGGACACCTCCGCGTACGTGCGTGCCAGCTCGATTCCCGGCGGGAGCCGTTCGAGGATTTCGGTGGCCTCACGCACGTCGACCCGCGCCTCTGCCGTCCGTCCCATGTCGCCTTTCGTCCGCGCGCGGAGCCGCAGGACATCCCCCGCCCGGAGGAGATCGCCGGCGTCGCGGTGGATCGCGAGCGCCTCGTCGAGCGCCGCAAGCCCTTCCTCGCGCATGTCTGTCAGAAAGCCCTCGTCGGCGAGCCGCTCCAGCAAGCGTGCCCGCTGACCGGCGGCGAGTCCCGCGGCGAACCGCAGCGCACGCTCGTACTGGTGCAGAGCCTCCCGGTGCGCGCCGACCGTGGCGGCGTGTTCGGCTGCCAGTGGCGCGTAACGGAGCACGGCATCGGTGTCCCCGGCCACCTCGGCGTGGTGCGCCAGCCGGGCGAGGTCCGGGGAGCCGATCGCCGGCTCCGCGAGCGCCGCCAGCGCCCGACGGTGCAGCACCACCGCCCGGTGCGGCGTGAGCGATTCCTCGATCGCCAGCCGCGCCAGCTCATGCCGGAACGCGACCCCGTCGGCCTCGCCACGCAACATCCCCGACTCAAGACACTCATCCAGACCATCCAGCGCCCGCTGCACCAGCGCCTCCAGCAACCACACCTCCGTCCGCTGCGGAACGACCGCCACCGCCTCGAGCACATCTCGCGCCGCGCCGCTCAGCCCCGCCGCGCGCGCCAGCACCGCGTCGCGAACCGTCGGCGGAATCCGCCCCCCGCCGGCGGCCAGCACCTCGGTCACGTAGAACGGGTTACCGCCCGTCCGCTCATACAGCTCACCTGGATCCAACGGGGAGGTGCCCGCCAGCCTCGCCACCGCGTCGCCAGACAAGCGGGCGAGCTCCTGACGCCGGCTCAGCCCGCTCGGCAGCTCTCCCAGCATGCTCCGCAGCGGGTGAGATCGGCCCAAGCAGTCGTCGCGATACGTGCCCACCAGCAGCGCCGGCACCGAGTCGACCCGCCGCGCGCACAGGCGCAGCACATCCAACGTCGCCTCATCCGCCCAATGCAAATCCTCCACCACCACCACCGATGGAGACGACCGATCGAGCTCATCCATCAGCGCCCGCGCCACATCGTACGGTTGGCCACCCGCCTCGACCCGCTTTCTGAGTTCGCCGTCCGTCACCCGGGCGATGTCCAGCAGCGGCCCCAACGGCCGAGGCGTGAACAGCGCATCGCACGTCGCCCACAACACCCCCACCGACCCGGCCATCTGCGCACAGAACTGGCGCACAAGCGCCGTCTTGCCGATCCCCGCCTCGCCGTGCACCAGCACGAGCAGCCCGGAACGACGCCCAGCCACATCGCTCAGCGCAGCAACCAACCCCGCGAGCTGCTCATCACGCTCCAACAGCTCGGTCGTGTCAACGTCAAGCACAGGCCCCGATCCCCGCACACCGACATGATCCTCTCCGGCCCTCACGAGCGCAAGCGCCCGCCGGGATCGCGCAGGCGCCCCGGGCCGGCCGAGGCGTGGAGACGTTGCACGCTCGCCCCTCATGCCGGTGCCCTCACCCCACAGCGCCATCGACCGACTCGGGCTCGTCCAGCATCACGAGCCTCACCCTGATCTGTAGACGACGGCGGATGCGCATGTGATCACAGCCGACGTCGCGGTACTGCGTGCTGATACTCCAAACCAACAACGAGACGATCGCGACAGTCACGAGCGCCATCAAAACGGCGTCCAGAACGATCATGATTCCTCCATCGATCCGTTTAGCGCGAGCAACGTACAAGCCGAGACCAGGCCGACGCATCGGGAGGACCACCCATGTTGGGAGCGGGCGGTACCCATCTTGGGAGTCGGAGTCGACGACGCCCATCTCTTCGAGACCAGCCCGAGCCTCGCTGTCTTGTCGCTCCCTCGGCCCGGCCCGTCGAGCTTTCGAAGGATCGCGGTGCCGCGGTGATCGACGATCTTGTGCGAGACGACCTAATGCTTGGCCATCCGCGCGATGCACTCCTCGCCGCCACTCAGGCTTCGTCACGAGCGCGACCCCGCTCCTTCGCGAGGCGGAGCGGGAGCCGGCGGTCGTGCGGCGGATCGCTAACGCTAGCTCACCGTCCTCCGAGGCGCACCTCAGCAAGCGTGCCCGGCTGATGCTTCCATGGGGAACTCGGGCGCCTTGCGGACCCGATTCCAGAATGGTGGAATGGACGATCTGCGCAACTGCGGATCCACAGACCGACCGCGAGCTTCTCTTCCGTGCGGAAGCGGAAGTCGTACTCGGCGGTGCCGTCCGCCGCTGCTGGCCGATCGCCAGGTTTGTGCGGTTCATACAACCGGATGCGCCCGACCCCAGTCGGCGAACTCACCGCAGCGCGCCTCGCCATCGCGAAAGGACCGCGACGCTCCGATCGCGATGGCACAACCTCGTGCCTAGGCGCAACACGGGTCCTTGACCGCGGGACGTCGCCGACCGCGACGATCGCTTTGCTTCTGTCGCTGGCGAGCGCCGCGCTATCGCAAAGGCGACCAAACGTAATCTCGCGACGACGCGGTGCTAACCGGTAGCGAGCAAGCGAACTGGGCTCGCACCCGCCATCGCCCCGACCCTGCCGCATGAATGCGGTCGCGCCGCCTCTCGTGACGGCGTCACTGCAATGCCACGAGTGGGCTATCCATTTGACTCAGGTGACGGATCGTCCGCCCCCGGTCGTCTCCGATGTTTCGGGGTCGTGGGGACCCACTCCCCCAACGTGGGCGCCGGCCTTGACGGCCCGCGCATCGGTCAGACCGGGCCGAGCGCGAGTCGCCGCGGCGGACATCGCAGTCTTCCCGGCATCCTCGGCTGGAGAACCTGAGGCAAATGGATAGCCCACTGCCACGAAAGGAGTGGCGAAGTCGGAGACGCCCCGCGCGCGCAATGGGGACGATCCGCTCGCGGCGACTGGAGCTCGGCTGGCCGGGAAGGCTGCGATCACTTCGCCGGTATGCGACTGGTCGATTCTTGGGAGGCGAGGACGGATCAGCGGTGTGATTCCGGCGCGGCAAGAAACTTCGGGCGCGGTGAGGTTCCGGCGCGGACTCGTAGCGCCGGTCGCAGCCGATCAAGCGACACGATCAGGACGTCGTCCTCGAAGCGCTCCACGCCTCTCGCGCCGACGACGCACAGGACCGCGAGCGCGCCGGTTGGGCACCACCGCCGGCGGTAGCGATAAAGCCAGGCCGCCATCTCGCGAGTGTTGGCGAGGTGGTGGGCGTGGAAGGTTCGGGCCTTGGTCTCGATCCCGAAGGCCATTCCTGTCGGCGCGGTCGCGACGCTGTCGATGTCCCCACGACCACGATAGGGCAGCGAATGGCGAAGTCGCCAGCCCTCTGCCTGGAGCGCGGCGAGGGATCCGCGTACCGCGTCCTCGGAGCGCGCGCCGGCGCGGCTGCGGCCGGCGAGACGCAGCCAGCGCCGCGAGTCGACCGTCAGTCCGATCATGACCAGGGCGAGTGGGGAGGCAAGCGCGGGCGCGCCGGCGCCCAGGGCGATGATCGCCAGCGCGCCGGCCACGATCGCTGTCGCGCCGCTGACAGCGGCTCGACACAGCCGTCGGTAGTGATGGCGGCGAGGAAAGCTCGATCGAATCATGGGAGGAGAAGCTGGCACCCCAGGCGGACGAACCCCGCGCCATCGCCGCCCCAGAGTCCGACGTGGCGGCCTACCCGAGAACGGTCGGCCAGCCGATTGCTGGGTGAACGCCGGCCGCTGGGATCGTTGCGCTGCCAGACCGGCCGTCTCGCCGCTGTCACGACTGCCGAAGCCGATGCGCGTCAGCCTCGTCCATTTGATCGGCGGCAGGGGCTTTGGTCCCTTTGCGCGGTACTTCGAGCGCAGATGAGAACGAGCAGCGCACCGACGCTCCAGATCTGCGAGCCAAGCATTGGGAGGCTCATGGGCGAAACGGCTGCCAGGGCTCGCAGTGGACTCCACGACGCCCGGCTCGCGTGGGCCAGGGAGCTCTCCGACGTGCTCGACTCGCCACGCATGAGGGAGGCTGCCGTCTGCCGCAACCGCCGAGCGGCTCAGCCTATCCGAACCTCGGAGAAGCGATGAATCGTGTTAAGGGGGGGTGAAACCGCGGAATCGGGGATCTCCGCCACCCGCGGTGATGCAACTGCGGCGGTGCACGCTCTCTGCGTTCCAACGCCTGGTGCGGCACATCGGGCTCGGCGGCGGCCCCGGGGTGACTCGCCGTGAGCCGGGACGCTGCAGCCGGCGCCGATCTCCCAGGCGGGGTTCCGGAGGTCGCCCGCGAGGACCCGCCGATGACTCGGGGACTGCTCAAGACCGAGGAGGTCGCATCTCTGCTCCGGGTCGACGTCGAGTGGGTTCGGGCGCATCGAGTGGCGCTGGGCGCGGTGAAGCTGGGCGACGGGCCGAAGGCGCATCTGCGCTTTCCTCGCGAAGCCGTCGATGCCTACCTTGCAGCAAGGCGCGTAATCGCCCCCCGGTCCAGTGAACCAGCCGCGGCGCGCAAGCCGCGGCGGCCGCGTCGCGGCGCCGCGCCCGCGCCGGCCCTGCGCGCGGCCGGTGAACGGGTGATCGACTGGTAGTGGCCGCCTACGGCTCGGCGCGGCGGGTGCGATCGGTCCCGTAGAGCTCGTGGCTCAGCTTCGGCACGGGCCCTCGGCGGGCGCTGACGTCAGCGTAGACCTCGAGCGTCAGCGCCGAATCAGCGTGACCGACCTGCTTCTGAACGTAGGGCGGGCTTTCCCCGATCTCGAATAGATGGGTGATGAACGTCCTTCGCGTGACGTGAGGGTTCAGTTTGGCGGGCCAGTTGTCGGTGAGCTTTCGGTCGAGCGCCAGCGTCTGAGCGAGTGCAAGCGATCCGTACCAGACGTCCTCGCGCATGTTGTTAGGGCTCTGGGGCGTGCTATTCCGCGTCGCGAACACGGGCGAGTTGCCGGGCGCGTCCATGCGGAACTCGTCGAGATGCGCGTACAGGATGGGGCGCAGCCCGTAGACGATGTTGACCTCGCGCACGCCGGTCGGGGTCTTCGCGTCTGGGATGTGGAGGATGTGCTCCGACCGGCGCACGCCGCCGACCAGCAGCGAGCAGGCTTCGTCGATCCGCAGTCCGGAGAGCAGCAGCGTCGCCACAAGCGCCTGGCGGCCGACGTGCTTGTGCCCGGGGAATGCACGATCGTCCAGCAGGCCGGCCGCCTCGATCACGAGCGCGACCTGGTTGATCGTGAAGTGGGCCTTGACCGGACCGGGCACCTCGAGCAACAGCCCCGACAGGCGCAGCCTGTCTGTCATCTTCGGCGCGTCGTGAAACACATGGGCGTAGTCGAGCACCGCGTACAGCGCGTTGATCGCCCGGTTCAGACGACGGGGACCGTACGGCCGCGGCAGCCGCCTGCCACGCCCGTCCACGCGCTCGCCGTGCTCCCAGAGCTCTCGTAGGTCAGCTGCGTGGCGGACCTTGGCGGCGATCCACCGCCGCACATTCTCCGGCGTCGCATCGTCTGGCAAACGCTCGCCCCAGTCCGGGATCACATGCTGCTCCAGCAGTTCCTTCTGCTGGCCAGCCTTGGTGCCCTTGCCGAGCGTGTGGCGATGCTCGAGGTAGGCGTGGGCGAGCTGCGCGATATTCAGCCGTGGCGCGAGGATGCCCGGCGTGGGTGGCGAGGCGGCGTTCTCGGGCGGCACCCAAACGCCACGCTTGACCTGGTAGATGATGTTGTCGAGTTCCTCCCGAGCGCGCCCCTCCGGCCACGGCGGGTCGTAGCCGATCGTCACCTTGCGCGGCTGCCCGTATGCGCGAAAGCGCGCCACCCAGGCAACCGTCACGCCGTCGCTCAGTGGGCGCGTCTCAAGGCGTCCGGTGAGCGGCCTTCCTCTTCCCACGATCGGGCTCAAAGGTACCGGTTTTGTGCCCTTATGTGCCCCCGGCGCCAGCTCTCTCGCGCGCGAAGGCCTGATGAACCCGGCACATCGATCGGTCCCTAGCCTTAGCCGTAGCTTCCGTAGCCCGACGCTCTATCCAGCTGAGCTACGGGCGCTTGCGGTCAGCGAAGCCCGACCCTCGTAGCGTCCTCGCCGAGACGGGCGGCCCCTAGGTCCGGGCCTGCGTCGACGGTCCGACGGTCTCGGCGAGCCACTTCACGAGCGGGCGAGCCGCAACCATCTCCGAGCGCACGCGCTCGTCGCAGATCGGCTCGTGCAGCCACGGCTCGAGCGCGTGACGGCGGGACACGGTCAGCTGCTTCATCCGCAGACGGTGCAGGCGCGGATGGTCCATCGGGTACCCCCGTGGCGCTCGCTTGAGCTCCGGCTCGGCGGCTCCCAGCCCGCCACGCTCGGCGGCGGCGAGGCCGCGCTCGAAACCCCGCGACTTGCGGACGTCGTCGATCGCGGCGCGGAACCGCTCGAGCTGGTCGGGAGCGGGGTGGTACAGACCAGCGGCGACGAGCAGGCCGTCGAGGGACAGGTCGAAGTAGAAGCCGCCGGCGGCGCCGTAGCCGATCGCGACGCCCAGGTGCTCCTTCAGCGGCGGACCCGGCCGGAACCGGAGGTTGTTGTACGGGCGGAAGAAGTGCGGGCTGCCCAGATCGCTCAACTTGTCCGCGAGCTCGCGGGCCGGCGCGACCAGGTGCTCGTCGTAGCGCCGGCGGTTCGCCTTGAACCAGTCGCGGTCGTTGTTGTCCTCGAGATCGCGGAGGAAGTCGAGCGCTTCAGGCGGCCACACGTTGCTGGGTGTCGGCGTACCGCGCGACCGTGAACCCCATCAGCATCGGCACGTGGACCGAGAACACCGCGAGCGACAGCGTGAGCACCACGAGCGAACCGCCGCTGACGTGATCCTTGAGGAACGCGTACTCGATCATCCCCGCGATCACCAGGTACGCGAGCAGCGACCACTTCGCGACCGCGAAGAAGCGGTCCCACGCGAAGTCCTTGACGCGCGACAGCGCCACGATGTTGCCGAGCAGCAGCAGCACGGACGCCACGAGCAGCGCGACCGCGGGTCCCAGCGGCACGTGGCGGGGGAGGTGCGCGGACAGATAGATCCCGCCGGCCACGATCAACGCCAGCGAGGCCATGCCCAGCTCGGTCACCGGCGGGAACTCGCGCTCGTTCATCCGGACGCCAGCTTGGTCATGATTACGAGCGTCGCGATCTGCATCGCGCCGAGGATCCCCGCGCAGTAGAGGAACCGCTTCATCAGCCGTTCGATCACCTCGGGGTTCGGGCGCGGCTTCTTCAGCTCGACGAGCACCGCGATGTTGGCTGGCTCGAGCAGGCCGAGCGCGAGCACCGCCATGACCCCGACGATGATGTAGCTCGCCACCACCCAGCCGTGCAGCGGATTGAACGAGTACACGGTGCCGAGCTTGACCCCGAGCTGCCACCCCGCCGCCAGCGTTGCCGTGACCACGGTCGGCATGATCAGCACCATCTTCGGCATCAGGCGCGTCGTGAACTCGACGCGGGCCGGAATCGACATGCTCCCAATGATCGGGCCGAGCACGAGCCCGAGGAACAGGTCGACGATCGTCCACGCGGCTCCGCCGGCGACGTGGAAGAACATCAGCGGCCACAGCTTGTTCGACTCGATCGCGACGATCAGCAGCACCGCCACGATCGCGACCAGCACGAGCCCGCGCCGCGGCACGATCTCGAAGTTGGGCCGCTCGATCGGCGGCGCGTGTGCCGGCTCTGGGTGGACCGCGGGTGCCGGGATCGCAGTGTCTGTCATGGCGGAATCCTACCGGCGCACGAACTCGCGATCCGGACTTTCGCCCGCGCCACTCACCGCTCGACGATCGACCGGGTCAGGCTGATGATCGTCACGAACGTGCGGTACAGACGCAGAGGCTCGTCGTCGGTGATCGTCACTACCCTCGCGCCGGCGCGCTCGACCTCGCGGATCCAGGTCGACATCTCGGCCATGTCGGCGGTGAGGAACGTGACCTCGAGAGTCGCTGGCAGCTCGATCGCGGGCGGGGAAAGCGCGGTCGCGCGGGCGAGCGCCCGGGCCGCGCCGTCGCGGATCAGCTTGCACGCCCGGTTGGGATGGAGGCTCTCGGCCGCGAACCGGGTGATCGAGCGCTTGACCACCACCGCCTCGACCCCCGGCAGGAACGGCTGCGCCTCCTCCGCGGTGGCGTCATCGCCGGTGATCAGGACGACCGGGACGCGATGATGCAGGGCGACCAGCGCGTTCAGGGCGCTCTCGCCGACGGCCGTGCCGTTCAGCCGCGCTTCCCATACCGCGAGCGGGTTGTAGGTGTGGGACAGGATCGCGTGCTCGGCGCCGACCGACCCGTGGTAGGCGACCATGAACACCGCATCAAACGTGCCGTCGAGGCCCTCCATCATGTACAGGGGCTTGTGCCTGCCGGACAGGTAGGAGGCGTTGTGGTGCAGCGCGTTCGGGCGAATGTTCTGCATCGTCGAGTGGCTGTCGTTGACGAGGAACTGCGTCGCCCCGGCCCGCGCAGCGCCGTCGATCGCGGCGTTCACCTCGTCGGTGACCAGCCGGCGGCCAAGCTCGTAGTCGGCCCCGGATGCGCGGACCTGCTGCCAGTCGACGATCCCGGCCGTGCCCTCGATGTCGCTCGAGATGAATACCTTCATGGACCCGGGAGCGGAGAGGGCGGGATTCGAACCCGCGATGGAGCGTGAACCCCATACTCGCTTAGCAGGCGAGTGCCTTCAGCCACTCGGCCACCTCTCCGGGAAAGCGCTCGGCGCAGTGTAGACGCTGACAGGGGCACCGTTGGCGCCCCCGGCCTGCCCAGCTAGCATCGGGCCGGCAATCCCCTGGAGGGGTGGCAGAGCGGTCGAATGCGCTGGTCTTGAAAACCAGGCCCGCCAGGTCGCCAGGCCAGTGCTGACGGGCCGTCGTGGCATCAGGGGAACGTCGTAGGGAACGGACCGGTCAACCGGTGGCCTCTTTCGCCGCCTGCGCCAGGTATGCGGCGAGTTGCTCGCGCGCCCGTTCGATGTCGTCGGGGAGGGTGTGCGTGTACCGCGCCAGCGTGATCGTCGCCGCCCCCTCCTGCCTGCTCGGGGTGGTGTGCCCCATCAGATACGACGCGATTTTCGGCGACACGCTGGCAGCGTCGAGCCAGGTGGCCGCGGTGTGGCGGCACTCTTGAAGCGTGATCGGCTCGAGCTTGGCCGCGCCCCACTGCGTGCGGGCCCGCTTCGCCAGCCCATTGGTGCTGAGCAGCCCCGATTTCCGCGCCCGGTAGCGCGGCGGGCAGAGGAGTTCACCGCCGTCCGGGCGCCCGGCTTCGAGGTAGGCACGCTTGAGCAACGCGAGCAGCGGTGGCACCGCGGGGATGACGCGGTGGGCGGCATCTGATTTCCGCGCGTCGGGGTCGACGCCGAGCTCGATCGCGTCGACCTTCAGGTCGACGTCCTGCCAGCGTGCGCGGCGGATCTGCTCGGCGCGCGCCATCGCGTAAGCGGCCAGACCTTAGGCGAGCGCATCGACCGTGCCGAGGGCGGCGAGCAGTCGAGCGAACTCGGCCGGCGTGGCGACGCGTTCGATCGGCGTGGCGTTCATCGCCGGCAGCTTCACCCTGGCGGCGGGATTGTGGCTGACGAGGTCGCGGTCCTCGGCCCACGTGTAGAGCGCCCGAAGGCTGTTGACGACCCCGCGGACGCTCGAGCCGCTCGCGACCGGGGTGAGGTCGTCGACGATGGCCTGAACCTCGCCGCGGCGGATATCGCCGATACGTCGGCGGCCAAGCCTGGGTTCGACGTCGTGCTTGAGCCTGCCTTCGATCAGGTCGATCGCCTTGCGCTTGTAACGACGACCATGTTTGTTCAGCGCCCGCCCCTCCCGGGCGGCCTTGACGAACTGCTCGCGCGCCTCGGTCAACCGCACGCCGCGGGTGGCGGGGGTCTCGCCCCGGTCGAGCCTGGCCTGAAGGTCCGCACGGGCGTTCCTGGCCGCCTCGGTCGTGGGATGTCGGCGTGTGCCGACGTGCTTGCGCCGGGCGCGGTCATACGCGATCCCGTAGTAGGACGGCTTGCAGTTGCAGCGGCCACCTTCCTTCGTGCGGCAGCGCTGCTGGTGGCGGGCGTACACGCCCTGGTAGCGGGTGCGGGTGTCTTTGGGCATGCCGACCATCTTCTATACGGCCCTGCCCCCCTCGCAACTCTGGGCCTCAAGCCAACGTTCAAGCTCGGTGACCGGATACAGCCGCAGCTGCCCTGAGTAGACGCAGCGAACGTATGGCTGGACGTGACGTTGAAAGTGGCTGAGGCTCATCCCCAGCGCCGCTGCTGCGTCACGCCGGCTCAGCGCCAGACGCGGTCGCTCACTCTGGACGCCGGACGCGATCATCCATCACCAAGCGTTCGCGGTTCCGCGATCGCCCCCACGACCGAGCCCTGCGGAATGCTCCGCGCACCCGCATGCCGCCGCGCGCCTGCTCGAGAACGCGCTTCACCCGCCGCGGGCTCAGGTAGCGCCGGTTGGTCAGTTCGGCTCGGCCGACGCCTGCCTCGGCGAGGCGAACGATCTCGCACTCCATGGGCTTGAGCAGGCTCGCGGCGAGTTCCTGAAGATCACGCAACTCGTCGCGCTCGGCGACCAGCGTATCGAGCTGATCGCGATCCAGGTGCTCGGCCGCGGACACCTGGACGGTCCGAAGGGCCTTGCGTGGCAGCAGCTCAGACGCCCTGTCTCGCCGGACACGCCGGTAAAGGGCGCGATCACTCCTCAGGCCCGCGGGCACGTGCCCGGCACCTCGTGGTCTCTGGTTCACGCCCGTCTCGGGACGCTGAGGCGGGGTGTCATCGTGGGTCGGGAGGGCGCTCGGCGAGAAGCGGATCGCGGCCTTCGCTCCGCTGCCGAGCTTCTAGCCGCCCATTCGCACCGGTGCGCGTAGACGGTGGAGCGCGAGACGTCGAGTCTCTCGGCGACGGCATCCACCGTCAGCGCCGATTCCGCGGTACTCCTCGCCCCTAGTCCCGCCGCGATGTCCGCGGGCTCGTCCCTCAGGGCCTTAGGCACCCGGCTCGCGATCAGGTCGATCGCACGCTCGTCGATGCCGTCGGTGTGGTTCATCGGCTGGGCCACGAGAAGGATGGCTCTCCAAGGATCGCGTGCCCCGCCTGACGAAGCACCGCCCGGTGAGTCGCGACCTCTGCGACGAAGCAATTGCCGCAGTAGCGCGCTGGGCCACCTTCGCAAAGCTTGCAGTCGGTTCCCGCCTCGGGATGGCGCGCGACGGCTCCGAACCACATCAGAGCCATCGCCCGCACACACTCGCGGCAAGCCGTCGCCGGCGCAGAACAATGAAGGCAGCCGAGGTGCGTGTGTTCGTGATCCCGCTCCACCGGCCCGCTTCGGTCTGCGACGTCGGCGGTGGTAGAGGCGCCCACGTCCCCGCGCCCATTGTCGGCTGCACTGCTCGGGTCTGGTCCGGGGGCGAAGAGTGACACGGCACTAGCCTGGATCGAATCCGCGGACGGCGCAACCGCAGTTCCGGGACGTTTTGCGGACGCTGCGATCCCGGCAGCGTCGCGGCACCGGCCGCCCGCGGGATCCCGAAGCGGCTTTCGTAACGCCTGAGCGGCCGAGTCCACCCGCCGCCGAGACGGCGGTAACCACCCTTCGGTCGTTGAACTGACCTTCGGAGTTTGGCTCGGCTTGGGCGCTGTCAAGCAGAAAATGGCCCCGCCGGCGATGAGCGCTACTGGGACCGCGAGACGTTGCGCTGAGACCAGGTTTGTCGCGCCGGCCGTAAAGCGAGAGTCCAGTTTTTCTGCTGGACAGCGCCCGGCGCCTTCGCCCCCTCCTCGGCCATGTTCAACGACCGAAGGAGGTTTTCGATGGGGGAAACGGCACAGGGCCCGATCGGGGTCGTCTACCTCGTCCACTCCGCGGAGCTCTATCGGCACGCTCGCCACTACACCGGCTGGACGGCGGACCTCAACGCTCGGCTGGCGCTCCACAGGGCCGGTGGTGGAGCCCGGCTCCTGCAGGTCCTCGCTCAGGCGGGGATCGAGTGGACGCTCGTCCGCACCTGGGAAGGATCTCGGGCGCGCGAGCGGCAGCTCAAGCGCCAGGGCGGCGCGTCACGGCGTTGTCCGATCTGTCTCGCGGAGCGCAAGGAGGGGGACCGATGATCGCCGACATCCGCACGGAGCGGGTCGGGGACCTGTACCGGCACGAGGCCGCGAAGGTGCAATGGATCGTTTCCGCGCGGGTGCGGGCACCCGAGGCGGTCATCGAGGACGCGTGCCAGACCGCGTGGTTGAGACTGTGCGCGCACCAGGACGTTGCCCTCGACGCACGGTCCGCCGTGAAGTGGCTGGTCATCACCGCAATGCGGGAGAGCTGGCGGCGCACCACCGGGTCGCGAGAGATCCCGGTGTGCGGTTGGCTGGCCGACGGCGCGGAGCATGAGCTGCCCGAGCCCGCTGGGGAGGCGCCGGATCCGTCGGACGTAACGATCGGGCGTGATGAGCTGCGGCAGCGGCTCGCTGCGCTTACCACCCGCGAGCGTGAGTTTCTCGCGCTGCAGGCGGTGGGACTCAGCTATGCGGAGATCGCGGCGAGGCTCCACGTCACCGTCCGGACCGTGGAGCGCCAGATCCTCCGTGGTCGCCGGAAGCTTCGCGCGGAAGGTGCGGGGCGATGAGCGCGACTGCTGAGTTTAGGCCCGAGGACCGGCGGGAGGCCGGGCTGTTCATCGAGGCTCTGTATCGATCGGCGCCGTGCGTGTCGCTCGTCGAGGTGCGGTTTCGCACGGCCTCCGGAATGGGTCAGCGCTTCCATAGCGTGTCGCGGCTTGATCGATTGGTCGAGTCGCTTCTGGCGCTGTCGGCGTGCACGGACGTGTACGTCGGTGTGCTTCCGCGCCGGCGCCGCGGCGGCGGCCGGGCGGATGTGATCGAGCGTGCCGGCGTCGCGTGGGCCGATTGCGACACCGGTGAGTCGGTGTGCGCGTTGCGCGCGTTCCGACCGTTGCCGGGGATGGTCGTCGCGTCGAGCGACGCGAAACGACATGCGTACTGGTTCTTGAGTCAGCCGGCCAGCGTGGAGGTGATCGAAGGGTTGAATCGCCGGATCGCGTTGGCGCTCGGCGCCGACGGTATCTGTAGCGACCGAGCGAGGATTCTTCGCCCGGCTGGGTCTGTGAATAGAAAGCGAGCTGAGCCGGAAGCAGTGCGGTTGCTTCACCTGGTGGCTGGGGAGTGCGTCTCGGTCGCTGATCTCGATCGTGTCCTCCCGCTGGAGCCCGCGCCGGTGCAACGCGTCACCGGCCGGTCGCGGCGCCCGCGGACAGCGCTGGGTGGTCGGCTCGAAACGATCCCGCCGCCGGTTTATGTCGAGCAGTTGACCGGTCAGCGGGTCGGCCGCTCGGGCAAGATCCGGTGCCCGTTTCACCACGAGGACCGGACACCGAGCTTGCACGTGTATGAGGATCCCAGCCGGGGTTGGTACTGCTTCGGCTGCGGCCGCGGCGGATCGATTTATGACCTGGCGGCGCTGCTATGGCGACGAGGGACGCGCGGCCCTGATTTTGTTGCGCTGCGAAGAGAGCTCGAGGCACGGATGGGGTTGTATCGGTGACTCCGGAAGCTAGGGGGGGATTCGCCGGCGCGGTCGTCTCTATCTGCCATGTGGCTTCAGCCGATCGCTTATCGCGGGAGGGTCGTCGCGTGCGCGAGCGCGACGCGTGTTTTCCTCGCTGACGAGCTGCGGCGCCGGCCAGATGGGGACCCGGAGCTGCGGTTCGTGCTGTTCATGTG
>Ga0116217_10002089_pt1 | contig 18768 bp, 19 predicted proteins | sample Sb_taG_6_FD_89697 | JGI IMG/M metagenome (GOLD analysis project Ga0116217, IMG submission 89697) | Peat soil microbial communities from Weissenstadt, Germany - Sb_50d_4_PS metaG | ecosystem: Environmental > Terrestrial > Soil > Wetlands > Peat | place: Germany: Weissenstadt | collected 2010-09-21 | reverse complement strand
TTCTCGCCCAGGATCCGCTCGATCGCCGACTCCAAGCACTCCTGCACCGTCGGCGCGTCCGGCTGTCGCTGCCAGCCATGAAAATCCGTGCCGTCGTAGGAGATGAGCAAGCGGAGGTTGCGTAATTGAGTCATCGGGCGATTGAGTCATTGAGCCATTGAATCATTGGTTCATTAGCACAATACAAAAACAGCACTACCCGCTCAGAACTAATCCAGCGTCAGCTAATTATAGCGATAATGTGAAGCGATTGGTGTGATGTTCTGCCGGATCGCGGAAGAGTGGTACGAGAAAGGCAAGGCGCATGAGGTTGACCGAACGACTCGATGCAATGGCCCAATGACTCAATGGCTCAATGATTCAATGGAGCAATCTTCGTCCCGCACTCGCCGCAAAACTTTACGGGCACGGGGTTCTCGAAACCGCACTTGGGGCAAACATAATCCTGGGGAAGGCGGTCCTTCCGCGAGGCACGGCGGGCGGCGATTTCGTGTTCGAGCACGGCATCGATCTCTTTCAGTTGTTCAGCCTCTTGGGAGGCGGCCATGAGGGTAGCGGCTTCGCCAAGGTAGTTTTGCCTGAGGCTCTCGTAGTCCGGGGCGGCGAGTTTTCCGGCCTGGTACTCGAACTCCAGGTCCTTGAGGTTTTCATAGACCACCAAGCGCCGCCGCTTCAAGTCGGCGAGCGGCGTGACATCCACCGGCAGGCTGGACGCCCCCGCGCCTTCACGAGCCAGCAAAGGCATGGCCACGAATGCCGCCATGCCAAGAGCGATTAGAACTGCAATAGCAGAATACATGAGTTATCAGTGAGCAATCCCTTAGTCTCGCGCCCTCATCCCGGAAGCTTTCATTTCTTCTTCCACCGCCGCCAGCAGCTTCGGGTCCAGCGGTTTGGCATCGACGCCGGCGAGCGCCGGCCGCGGTTTCCGCCAACGGCGCGCCACGGCAACCACGAGCGATAACCCCGCCAGCAAACCCACGCTGGGCAGAATCCAGGCCGTCAGGCTGAATCCCCGCGCCGGGGGAGCCGCCAGCACTTGCACGCCATAGCGTATAGCCAAGTCCTGCAGAATGGTGGTCTCATCCTTACCCGCCGCGATTTCCTGGGAGATGACAGGACGAATTTCCGCCACCGTCGCGCAATCGCGATGCGGGCAGTGGTTCAAGGTCGCAACACATCCGCACAGGCACATCACCTGGTCGCCGATCGACTCGAGCGTCGGCTTTCTGGGGCTGTCGGCGCGGGTCATGGAAGCCACGCTGAGGCCGATAACCAGGAGTGCCACCGTCGATGTGCATGCCGCGTGCTTAATTCCGTGCAAGTAACCCCTCACCCGGCCCACTGCGGCTGATCAAAACGCCGCCGTGGGCCACCGTCTCCCCTGGGAGAGGGCGGTTGGTTCACAAGGCAACTGCCCACTGCCTACTGCCGACTGCCCTCTTTCAGTTGGCATCGCCTGCTGATACGGCGATATCCTGCGTGCGGCGAATTTCCGCCATCTCGCGCTCGACCCGGCTGGGAACAAGCGCCAGGAGGGTACCAAGGAATACCACGACTCCACCGATCCATACCCACACCACCAAAGGGTTCACAAAAACTTCGATTACCGCCTTACCGGTGTCCTCGTCGAGCCCTGAAAGCACCACGTAGAGGTCCTCGGCGAGTGTGGGGTGAATGGAGACGTAGCTCGTCGTCTCCTGGCTGGCTTTGTAAAATCGCTTCTCGGGATGCATCGAAGCGAATGCGTGGCCGTCCTTGGTAACGGTAATAAGCGCTCGCGAGTATTCGTAATTGGGCGTGTCTCCGTTGGTGAGCCCGTCGCAACGCAGCAGGTAGTCTTTAACGCGGAGCAGGTCTCCCTCTTGCATCAGCGCCTTCGCCTTGGTCTTGAAAGCTAAGCCGGCAAACCCGATAAAAAGCAGCACAATGCCGAGATGTACCACGTATCCGCCGTACCGCCGCGTGTTGCGCATGGTGAGGTTGTACATAGCCTGCGCAAAGTTCTCGCCCCCGGTCTTCATGCGCGTCCGGGCGCCTTTCCAGAACTCACCCAACACGCAAACCGCCACGAAGACCGAGAGGCACAAGGTCATCAAGGCGTAGAAATGCCGCATTCCCGCCACCAGCAGAATCGCGCCTGCCGCTCCCGCCGCGATCGAGGGCGCGAGGAAGTTCCGCTTGAGGCTCTGGAAGGAGGTCTTTCTCCATGCCAGCAGCGGACCTGCGCCGGTCAAGAATAAGAGCAGCAGGCCGATGGGGATCGCCGTCTTGTTAAAAAACGGAGCGCTCACGGTAACCGTCACGCCTTGGACCGCTTTGGAAATCAGCGGGAACAACGTGCCCCAGAGGACGGCGAAAACCAGCGCCAGCAAAATCCAGTTGTTGAAGAGGAACCCGCTTTCCCTGGAAACCAGGGAGTCGAGCTTGTTCTCGCTCTTGAGATGATCGAGGCGCAGGAAAAGCAAGGTGACCGAGAAGAAGAGGATGATGCAGAGGAAAACCGAGAAGAAGGGGCCAATGCTGGACTGCGCGAAAGCATGGACCGAGGAGACAATTCCGCTGCGGGTAAGGAAAGTCCCGAAGATGCTCAGGAAGAAAGTAGTGATGACCAGTACCACATTCCACACCTTCAACATCCCGCGCTTTTCCTGGATCATCACCGAGTGCAGAAACGCGGTTCCCGAGAGCCAGGGCAGCAGTGAAGCGTTCTCGACCGGATCCCAGGCCCAATACCCGCCCCAGCCGAGGACGGCGTAGGCCCAGTTGCCGCCCAGAAGAATGCCGAGGCCCAGAAGCGCCCAGGGGACCATCGTCCAGCGCCGCGTGGTGCGAATCCAGTTGTCGCCCAGTTGCCGCGTGATGAGGGCTGCCATCGCGAAGGCGAAGGGAACCACCATGCCCACATATCCCAGGTAGAGCATGGGAGGATGAATCACCATGGAGTGGTATTGCAGAACGGGATTCAGCCCGTTCCCGTCGGGCGGCGTAAAGGGCTGCGTCCCTGCGGCCGTAGAAAGTGAAAGTTCTTGAAAGGGATTAGCAACGAACAGCACCAGCGACGAAAAGAAGACACCCGTCCCCATCAGCACCGCAACGACGTAAGGCATCAGTTGGCGGTTCTTGTGGCGGTTCAGCAGGATGGCCAATGTGCTGTAGATGGAAAGCAGCCACGTCCAAAAAAGCAGCGAGCCTTCCTGCCCCGCCCAGAGCGCTGCGACTTTGTAGAAGGTGAACAGGTCGCGGTTGGAGTGTTCAGCAACGTAGGCATTGTGAAAATCGTTGGTCAGGATCAGGTACTCGAGTGCGGCCACCGCCAGCGTCAGCATGACGCAGAATGAAAGGGCCGCCCGCTCCGCGCTCACCGTCAGGCGCGAACTCCTCAACTTGCCGCCCACGGCTCCGGCGACGACCGCGTAGGCGGCGAACGCCAACGCAGCGATGAGGCCAACGGTTCCGAGTTGGTTCATAAACACCCTATCGCAGAGTAGGGGCGGCTCGCGAGCCGCCCCTACTTCCCTTTGTTACAGACCCGCAACCTTGGCGTTGCCTGCCGGCGATACCGGCGCCGCCTGATACTTTGAGGCACACTTCGCCTGGACCTTCTCGGCTTGGAACTCACCGCTGGATAGATAATTTCCGTCAATAATAGCCTGTGCGCCGTCTTTGAACGTATCCGGCAGGGTGTCATTCCCCACGTAGACCACAGGAAGGGAGTTCGCATCTTGAGCGAGCCGGAAAGAAACCTTCCCTGCCCTGCGTTCGACGGAGCCGGGCTGGACCGTACCACCCACGCGCACCCGCTGGCGCGCCGCCCGCCCCTGCATCAATTCGTTTACGGTTACGTAGTAAGTCTTGCTTTCCTGGAAGCCCGAGACAGCCTCCCAGCCCACGACGGCGAGAATAATACCCACACCAATGCCAAATTTAAGTTTGCGGTTTATCATGGTCCAGTCTGACTTGCGCCCCTAAACGACGCTTAGGCCCTTCGGCCGTTCCCTAACCCCAGACTCAGATTCTGCACCCACCTTGGCCCTGAGTCAACGAGATTTATCGGTCGACGATCGGCACGGGGGAAGTGGCCAAAGGCTAGCCCAGCGACCGGGCGGGGGGTGTAAATCAGTCAACTCGGACTTCCTGTCTCTTGACAAGGCCATAACTATAGGCTACAATGTTGGAGTGGACTCGGGTCGCTGGGCTTTTTGTACGGGCAGAACGCTTCGCCGGCGTCTTCCAGCCCATCGACCGCTCGGACAACGAGTCTACCGAAGGAGTGCTGGAGCGCGGCGGATTGGCTTGGCTTGCCAAACAATCCCGACCGCTGACCCTCAAAATTGCCGGAACAAAGCGAGAATGTATATGAAAACAAAGGAGGAGGTCAGGAAAGTCGAGAAGTTAAGGTGCCGAGGAGTTGAAGAGTTAAGCGGCGGAGGGCAAGAGCTGACACAAAGTCCCAGACAAGGTCCGAGAAATGCCGGTTGGCTTCTCAACTCCTCAACTTCTCGACTCTTCGACTCGCGAATTCTGGGAACAAAGCGAGAATGTCTATGAAAACAAAGAACAAGGTCAAAATGTCATGGCGTCGCAGGATCACAGTGGATTCCCACGTGAAGAGCTCCAAGACGCGCTGCGACAATCCGGCGATACCGTGTTAGAATCACGCTTCAGTAACAACGGCAGACCAAAAGGAGGAATTTGATGAAACGCTATGCCATGCTGGTCGGCGTGATGCTCCTGTTCACGTTGATTGCGGAGTCGCAGCAGAAGCCCAAAATCGCTGCTGAAGGCGGCACGCCGGATGACCGTGCCTCAGCCCGGGTGCTTTACTGGAACGCTCAAACCAAATCTGCCGCCGGACAAGTGGCTATCGATTACGGCCGGCCGGTTTGGAAGAAGGAATACAACGACACTGCCAAGTTCGATGCCATGACCCGCGGGAAAATCTGGCGGATGGGGAGCAACTACTGGACGATTTTGGACACCAACCTTCCCTTGTCCATCGGCGGGAAAAAGGTTCCGATTGGCCTTTATTACCTCGGCCTCCATCGCTCGGAGGAGGGCTCTGAGTGGAGCTTAGCCTTCATCGATCCGGCCAAGGCTCGAAAGATGCACCTCGACGCCTTCCAGGTTGAGCGCGCACCGGTCGAGTTCGAAGCCCACATGTCCAACGTCTCCAACGCCGAGAACCAGGCGGAGAAGCTCACCATCACTCTCTCCTATCCGAAGGAAGACATCAAGCATGTGACCATGCGGATCGGCTGGGGCAACCTGGTGCTCAGCACGCCGATTGAGGTAACGGTGCCGGAGTGACGCAGGCTTCAAGTGCTGGCTGCCTTTTCGATGGGCCGTCAATGGTGAGAGACAACTCACAGCTTCCCGGCTATAATGAGCAGTTTGTTTCTCCATGGATCCCGCGGTATGCTGCTGTCCGTCTTTCGCCAAAGTTGACGCAGCCGGGCGCCGGACAGCAGGCAGGTAGTCTGAAACAAATCTGGCCTGAGGCAACAATGCCGATTCAGAGCGTTTACACACTCTCAAAGGACGACCCTGAAGCGCGTAATTGGCTTGGCTTCCTGCACCGCCGCGGCTACCCCCAACTGAAGAACCTGGTCATCGAGCGAGTTTTTTGGCTGGAAGGATCGGTGAAGCTCGACCGCTTAATGCCTCTCTTAGTGAATCCACTTTATCAGTCTCCGGGAGACCGCTCACAACTCGATCCGGGGCTCGGGCCGATTATTGAAATCGCCTATCGCCCTGCTGTGACCGACCCGGAGACGCCTTCCATCTTAGCGGGAGCGAGAGCGCTCGGCGAAGCCGGCCTGGAATTTGCACGTCTCAGCAGGCGCTACCAGTTCTGGGGGGTGGACGAGACCGAAGCGCGTGGAATCGCCGCCCGGTACCTTTACAACCATGTTGTGGAGCGCATCCGCGAGTCGCATGAAATCCTCACCACGCTCCGCCCGACGGGTGAGCCCGATCCGGTCTCCACGATTTCTTTTCGTGGTTTGAGTGATGAGGAATTGACGGCTCTTTCGTTGGCCCGTTCCTGGTACGCGCCTCTCTCCCAGATGAAAGCCCTCCAGGCGCACGAACTCACCCAGGGCAGGCCGCACACGGATGCCGAGATCGAAATCCTGGTGCAATCGTGGAGCGATCACTGCTACCACACCACCTGGAAGAGTCTCGGCTTGCTGAAAAGGCTGAGTGAGGCGACGGCGCGCATCAATCATCCCCTGGTTGTTTCTTCTTTCAAGGACAACGCCGGGGGCATGGAGTTCTATGACGGCTGGGTAGTCACCATCAAGGGTGAAACGCACAACTTTCCCAGCTCGATCGCTCCGTTCGGCGGCATTGCGACGAAGCACGGCGGCGTGATTCGCGATACGCTGGGATTCGGCAAGGGTGCCTACCCCATTGGCGGCACCACCGTAATGGGAACTATGGACCCCAGGCTTTTGGAGGTTCCCCCCGGCGCGCTTCACCCGCAGTTGATCGTCTCGGAATCGATCCGGGCCACTTCCTATTACACGAACCCCATGGGCATTCCCATGATGCACCCGGTTTACCGCATCCATCCGGGCTACGCCAAGTGCTTCGCACTGGGGCATTCGGTGGGACTGATTCCCAAGAAATACGCGCTGAAAGACGCCCCGCGCCCCGGGGATGTGGCCCTGCTGATCGGCGGTGAGACGGGCCGCGACGGCATTCACGGGGCCACGGCCAGCTCGACCGGGATGACCGGCGAGACTCTGCAAAAGGAATCCGCCGCTGTCCAAATCGGGCATCCGATTACGGAGCGCAGGTTCACTTCGGCCATTCCAGTACTGCGCGATCAGGAGTGCATCCGCAGCATCACGGACCTTGGAGCCGGCGGCATCTCGTGCGCGGTGGGTGAGATGGGATCCGAAACGGGAGTACGCATCGACCTCGGTGCGGCTCCCTTGAAAGACAAGAGCTTGACCGCGTGGGAAATCCTGCTTTCCGAATCGCAGGAGCGCATGCTGGTGGCTGTCCCGCCAGAAAAACTCGAGGAGGCGCGCGCGATTCTCGAGAGATACGAGGTGGGTCATTCCCTCCTCGGCCACTTTACCGCGACGGGGCGCCTGGAGGCAATTTGGCGGGGCCAGAAGGTCGTGGACCTCGAAATGGCCTTCCTTTGGGAAGGCTGCCCCATCGACCCTTTAGAGGTGGCCAAGCCGGACCGCCTGCTCCTGCCCTTGAGCATCCCCGAGCCACGCACGGGAGCTGAGTGGTCTGCCGCAATTCATGGCGTGCTTGGACACTACCACTGCGCGGACCAAAGCGCTGCCGGCTGCCGCTTTGATACGACCGTGCAGGGGCGAACTGCCCTGGGACCCTATGGCGGCAAGAACCATTCGATGCCGACCAATGTCTATATCTCGGCGCCCTTGCGCGGCAAGCCTTACGGCCTGATCACCACTCTCGCCTTCAATCCTTTTTACGGTGAAAACGATCCGGCGGCGATGGCGCGCCTGATGACCATTGAGGCTATCACCAAGGCAGTGGCCGCGGGCGCGGACTACCGTGAGATGGTGCTTTGCGACAACTTCTACACGCCGCGCGTGCGTCCGGAGATAGCCTGGGATTTGCGCGCCATGGTCGAGACCATCGCCGACTTGTCGGCGGGGCTGGGAGTTCCATTCATTTCAGGCAAGGATTCCAGTTCCGGGACCTTCGTGACTGCCGGCCACCGCTTCGATGTGCCGCCTACGCTGGCGGTCGCGGCCATGGGGCGTCTGCCCGACGTCAGGAAGGCAGTGAGCAAGGAATTCAAGTACCCCGGAAATCGCCTTGTGCTCGTGGGGCGGTGGGATTCTTCGGCGCTGGGCGGCAGTGTGTACGCCGATAGCCACGGGCAGCGCGGAGACCGGCTTTTCGATGCGTGCGGTGCAAGTTCAATTCGGAAGGTATGGGACACGCTTCTGGAATTGCACAAAGGGGGCGGATACCTGTCAGCGTCGGCGATTGCCGAGGGCGGGATCCTGCTGCGCCTCTTTGAAGCGTCGTGGGGATCCGGCTACGGCGCTCGCATTTCGCTCGACGCTTTTTCTCACTCCTCAGGGACACGCCATGGCGTGCCCGTACAATCGCCCGTCAGAAGAGACGGCGCGATATTCGGAGAGTTCGTAGGATCGGTCCTCATCGAGGCGCCCTCCGGACTTGATCTCGACCAACAACTGGGAGGCGTGCCTTTCCTGGTGATCGGCGAGGTCTTGCCGGAACCACAATTGGTTCTCCAGGACGGCACGAACCTGGTATGGCAGAACTCCACCGCCGCGCTGGGCGAGGTCTGGAGCAAAGCGTTTCGGGAGGTCATCGAATGAGTGGGGGCGTCACTGCCATTCTCTACAGCCCGGGCACCAATTGCCACGAGGAGACCGCGGCGGCTATCGAATTCGCAGGCGGACGGACTCAGCTAGTACTGCTGCGGGATTTGCTGGACGGTCGCGCGCGGCTCAGCGACTACCAGGCGGCGGTCATCCCCGGCGGTTTCTCTTACGGCGACCACCTGGGAGCGGGCCGTATATTTGCCACCATGCTGGTAGCCTGTTTGCGGCAACAACTGGAGGAGTTCCTGGCGGCCCGCAAGCCCTTGCTGGGAATCTGCAATGGCTTCCAAGTTTTGACTGAGTCGGGGATTCTCCCCGGACGCACACCGGGGAACCGTGGCATGGCTCTTCTCGAGAACCAATCTGCACATTTCGAAGACCGGAAGATCCGGCTTCTCGTTTCAGGGGAGGGTTGCGCCTGGACTAAGGGCCTGGCGGGCGAGATTCTGGAGATGCCCACGGCCCACGGCGAAGGCCGCCCGCTGGTTTGCGATGGCTCCGGGGTGGCCACACGGGTGGTCTTCCGCTATACCGACGCGCAGGGACGGCCTACAATGGAGTATCCGAGTAACCCCAATGGGGCTCCGGAATCGGTCGCCGGCGTTACCGACGAAACCGGCTTGGTCTTGGGACTGATGCCGCATCCGGAACGCGTTTCGTTGCCCGCCCATTACTCACAGGACGGGCTGAAATTGTTCACGAACTTGGTGAAGTGGCTCAACCGGTAGGTGGCACGTGGTAGGTCGTAGGTGGGGAAGGACCAATGGGAAGTGATAGCGCGAACTTGACACGGGATGGGTATGCGGCTCCCTGCGCTTGCTTAGGCGAGCCCCATCTACCTGTTACGATATTCCACCTGCCGACTTTGGACGGCCAATGAAAATTCTTCTCGTCGACGACGAACCGGACATCTGCAAACTGATCAAAACCTTGGTCGAGCCCTTGGGAGTGGAGGTGCGCACGCTGTCGGACAGTCGGGAGGCCGCATTGATCCTGGAGCGCGACAAATTCGATGGGATCATGTTGGATGTCGCCATGCCTGGCTTGGACGGCTTCCAACTCGCCCGGCGAATTCGCTCCACACCGCCTAACCAGCAGGCCCCCATCATCATGCTAACTGGCATGGATGACGTCGAAACCATGCGCCGGGCGTTTGAAGCCGGAGTGACCTTCTTCCTGGGGAAGCCTGTCTCTCGCGAAAAGATCTATGCCATCTTCCGCACCGCGCGCGGCGCTATGCTGGCGGAACGGCGGAGGACTGGGCGCCTTCCGTATCGCACTGCCGTGAACGTTTCGTGGGAAGCTCAGCGGTTCAATTCCACGAGCATAAACATCAGCGAAGGAGGCATGGCGCTGGAAGGCTCAGGCCCTGCGGCGGTCGGCGATGTGCTGACTCTGGAATTCAGCATGCCCGAGGCTAAGCACTCCCTGAAAGTCACCGGCAAAATTCGAGGTAAAGATGCCTCGGGCCGGACCTCCATCGAGTTCATCGACCCCACAGAGGCCAGCCGCGAAATCATTCGAGAGTACATGTACGGCAAGATTACGGAGTAGAAGATTTGCAGGGGCGGCCCTTGTTGCCGCCCTTATGCGGCGTATGCTAGCCCAGGACACTCAGCCTGCCATCCCCGACCAGCGGAAATAAGCCTCGAGAAGACGTTGACCATCCAGGGCCGCGTAAACAGCGGCGATCCCAAGAAAAGTCCCATAAGGCCAGGGATAATTACGGAACCGCGGTGCCGCAAGAGTGATTGACACAGCGACGATCGACCCTGCAAACGATCCCAACAGGATGGTGAGCAATGTCAGCGGGGCGCCCAGAAAGACCCCCACCATGAGCATTAGCATCACGTCGCCAAACCCCAGATATTCCTTCGTCCGCCCACTTAAGATGAAAAAGGCCGTCCCGACGGCGTAGAACAGTCCGCCACCTACAAGCGCTCCGGCCAGAGCGCCCAGAACCGACAACACCGTTCCGGGAAGAAGCACGCCCATTCGCTCAGCCAGCCATCCCAGCGGCCTGCTGTCGACGTCGATGAACAGGCTCAGCACCACGCCCAGACCGATTCCGAAAAAGGTCACGGCGTGCGGGATGAGCCGCTCTCGCAGATCCGTGAAAATGACCACGATGAGGAGCATCACGAAGGCGGAGTATTTCACGAATTCGGGGCTCAGGCCGAAGCGGCGAAACGTGGCAACCAGCAGAATCGCGGTGAGCGCTTCAACCATGGCATATTGCGGGGAGATTCGGGCGTGGCAATCCCTGCACCGGCCTCTCAACAGAACGTAGCTTACCAGCGGGATGTTGTCGTACCAGCGTATGGTGTGCTTGCAGAGCGGGCAATGCGAGCGCGGCAGCAGGATCGATTGCTTGCGGGGAAGGCGAACAATGCACACATTCAGGAAGCTGCCAAAGAGCAATCCGAAGAGCGTGATTACAAAGTAGACCATGATTAACCGGCCGTTCTCCTCCAACACCTCGAATTACAGCTACCACCCCTTCTCCCCCCCCTTACAAAGGGGGGGAATTCGCGTCCCCCTCCTCTCTGAGGAGAGACTCGGCCAGCAGGCGCCGATAAAGCGCTTCGGTGCGCTGGACCATTATATCAATAGTGAACAGGCGCGCGCGCTCCCGGCCGCTCAATCCCCATTGCTGAAGGCGCGCGGGGTCGGACGCCGCGGCCAATATCGCCTCCGCCAGCGCCGCAGGCGACCCTGGCTCAATCAGCCATCCGGTGCGCCCGTCTTCGACCACCTCCGGAAGTCCGCCCACCCGGCTGGCCACGACGGGCAGGCCATACGACATCGCCATGAGAGCCGAGGATCCTAGTCCCTCGGACTTCGACGGCATGACGAACAGGTCCAATGCGGCGAAGAACCCGGCAGGGTCCTCGATCGTTCCGCAAAGACGCACGCGTTCTCCGAGGGCAGCGTATCTCCCGGCAATCTCAGGATCGTTTAGGGTCGGCCCATCCCCCGCCAGAAGGAGCCGCGTTTGCGGCAAACTTTCCTTCAAGATTTGCAGCGCTTGCAGGGCTACGTCCTGCCCTTTTTCGTGCGTGAAGGCCCCCAAGTGACCAATCAGGAATTCGTCCTCCGAGGCGCCCCAACGGGCGCGTGCTTTGGCTCGAGTCCCCTGCGATGGCAATTCCGGAGGCACTTCGATTCCGTCCGGAATCACCTCGATCATCGACTCGGGCAGGCCGCAACGTATGGCCCCTTGGCGGATGAAATCTGAAACTGCGATCACCGCGTCGCAGGTGTGCGCATACTTGAGGGAATACGTCCAGCGCTGCCCTTCACTGGGGAGAAAAGCCACACGGCGGCTGGCGACGCGGCGAACCCGCAACCCGACGGACGCCATCCAGGACACCGTCTGCCCGTGCCCGTCATGAGCATGAAGAACGTGGCACGGCGCGGCGCGCAACATTTGACGCAGTTGCAGAACTCCATACAAATGGAAGACGTCGTGCCCGGGAAGCGCGAAGGTGGGAAACCCTCCTTCTCGGGCGCACATCTCGAGCTCACTCTCCTCCCGACAAACCACGATCTGGCAGTAGCCCCGCTCGCGAAGCCCCCGCGCAAGGTTCAACAACTGCCGTTGACCGCCTCGCAGACTCTGGCCGATATCGACATGAGCGATTTTCAATGGTCGCGAGGAAGTCATACGTGATACCCGCTGAGGGTTCGGGCTGTCATCCTGAGTTCGGCCTGTCATCCTGAGCGAAGCGAAGGATCCTTGTAGTTGGTCTCAGGATAGAAGCAGCGAACCTACTGCAGAGATCCTTCGCTTCGCTCAGGATGACAGCAACTGAACTTGCGGGCGAGACGCCCGCACCACCTCAGCGCCCGCGTCCCAGCTTCTCGTATTTCCGCCGAACGTAGCGCGCCGCCATGGCCGCGATCAGGAACCCCTGATGCCCGTCCAGCACTCCCAGGCGAAGGAAGTAAGTGTGCAGGAAAACCCAGAGAGGATCAAATGAGCGCCGCAGGAAGTTGACCCTCTGACCTCGCTCGCGCATTTCCTGCGCCGCCAAGTCGGTGTACAACTCGATCCTCTGTAGATGCTCTTCCAGCGTATCGCAGGTGTAATGCAGGATCTCGCCCGGCATGGTCGCGACGCGCCCGTTCACCGCTACGGACTCATGAACGTACTTCCCTTCCCACTGGGCCTTGCGCCGGTCGAAAAGGCGGACCTTGTAGTCCGGATACCAGCCGCCATGCAGGATCCAGCGGCCGAGATAGCGGGCGCGGCGGGCAAAGCGATATGCGTCTGCCGTGGGCTGCAGGCGTTTCCAGGCGCCGATCTCGGCCTGGGCCAGCGAGTTAAGTTCCTCGTCCGCATCCAGGCTCAGAATCCAATCGTGCTGGGCCTGGCGAGTGGCAAAGTTCTTCTGGGTAGCGTAGCCGTGCCAGGGTTCCTTAATGACCCGCGCTCCCAACCCCGCCGCGATCGTGGCTGTTTCATCAGTCGGACCGGAGTCGACGAGCACGATTTCATCTGCACAGGCCAGCGAGCGGAGAGCGCGCGCAATGCTGCCGGCCTCGTCGCAGGCGACAATGGTCGCTGAAATATGAGGCATGGATGAATCAATCCCGGAGCCGTTATTCCCAGTGTTTCGCTTTCCGGAGGCTTCACGCACCCAGGTCATTTCGTGGTGAGCAGAGCGGCGAAGGCACCCTCGGAAACCAGCTCCGCGACTCGGGTAATATCCTTATGCAAGGGTCTGTCTTTGGTCACCGGCGGTGAGACGGCACGAAGCGCCGCCTTGGCTTCTTCCGCCAAGCGACCGGTTCGGAGCGGAGCCAGCAGGTCAATGGCCTGGCAAGCCGCCAGCAACTCGATGGCGAGAATGGCCGCCAGGTTAGAAAGCAGCGGGCGCAGCTTCAGCGCTGCCGCCATGCCCATGCTCACGTAATCCTCTTTGTTGCCGGAGGTAGGAATAGAGTCCGCCGAGGCGGGATGGGCCAGAATCTTGTTCTCCGAGGCTAGAGCCGCCGCCGTCACCTGCGCGAGCATAAATCCCGATTCCAGTCCCGCCGACTTCGTCAGGAAAGGGGGCAGCTCGGACGTCAGCGGATTCACCATTCGGTCGATTCGCCTTTCGGAAATGCCGCCAAGCTGTGTGAGCGCCAAAGCCATCAGGTCAAGCGCGGTGGCCAGGGGTTGGCCGTGAAAGTTGCCCCCTGAAATAACCTCTCCGGCCTCGGCGAAGACCAGCGGATTATCCGTAGCGCTGTTCATTTCCCTGGTAAAAACCTGGCTCGCGTAGTCGAGCGCGTCGCGCACCGCGCCATGCACCTGCGGCATGCAGCGCAGACTGTAGGCATCCTGGACCCGCGAGCACCCCTGGTGCGACTTGTTGATCTCGCTTCCTTGCGTAAGCCGCCAGATGTTTCCGGCCGTAACCATCTGGCCGGGATGCGGGCGCGCCTGGTGCAGCCGCTGATCGAAAGCCTTGCGAGAGCCCCGCAAGGCGTCCAGTGAGAGGGAGCCCGCCACGTCCGCGGTGTCCACGAGAATCTCAGCGAGACGCAGCGCGAGAAGCCCGACCGACAGCATCGCCTGGGTGCCGTTCACGAGCGAGAGGCCTTCCTTGGCTTCCAGCACTAAAGGCTCTATCCCGGCAGCCTTCAGAGCCTGCCGAGCCGGCCGGCGACGGCCTTGGTAAATCACCTCGCCTTCTCCCACCAACGTGAGCGCCACATGCGCCAAGGGAGCGAGGTCGCCGCTCGCTCCCACCGAGCCGCGCGCCGGCACAACCGGATGCACTCCGTGGTTGAGAAAATCGCCGAGCTGCTCCGCCACCGCCGGGCGCACGCCCGAGAGACCCATGGCCAGTGTGTTGGCTCGCAGCAAAAGCAGGCCGCGCGTCTCGGAAGCATCAAGGGGCTCGCCCACGCCGCACGCGTGGCTGCGCACCACGTTTAACTGCAGTTCTCGCGCCTGCGCCGGCTCAATATGCTCCGTGGAGAGGCTGCCCACGCCGGTCGTAACCCCATACACAACCTCTCTCCCGCGAATGATCGTTTCGATGAATCGGCGGGACTGCGTCATCGCCCCGCGCGCTTCAGGCGAGAGCCGGACCCGCCGGTTCTTCAGCACCACCTGGTAAAAGTCGCGGCGAGTTAAGCTGTGTCCCGTAAGCTGCAATGCGCCGGGCATCAAATCCTCACCATCACCGGAAGCCAAAATCAGAAAATGGAAATTGGAAAATTGAAATTAGAAACTCGAAATTGAACGACCATCCCGCCACATCGTGTCATTCTGAGCGAAGCGAAGAATCTCCGCAGTTGCTTTGTTACTGGGACTGCAAAGACTCTTCGCTTCGCTCAGAATGACAGCAGTCGTTCGCTGCTTGCCAGTCTTCAATTTCGGATTTCTGCTTTCTAACTTCTGCTTTCGGCTTTCCCCAAGAGCAATCCCCGGTACTTGTCGGGCAGCGTGCGCGGTCGGCCATCGCGGTCCGTGATCACGTGCACCGTCTCGCCTTCGGCGATGAGTTCGTCCGTGCGCTGTCTGTAAATCTCGTAACCGAAGATCAACACGCGCTTCCGCATTCCCGTCACGCGCGTGCGGATCACGATTTCGTCGTCGTAGCGCGCCGGCGCTTTATACCGGCAGCGCGCCTCGGCCACCATAATGTAGAGGCCGTCCTCTCGCTCCATATCGCGATAAGCGAAGCCGTGCTGCAGGCATAAGTCGGTGCGCCCGATCTCAAACCAAACCAGGTAATTCGCGTAGTAAACTACGCCCATCTGGTCCGTCTCCGCGTAGCGCACCCGGAGCGTCGATAGAGTCCATTCGGTCGGCAGCATTTCTTCAGTCATAGAGTTCGCTAAAGTGAAGGAGTCAGGGGAAACAGTCTACTCCAAATTGGGAATTCCAAACAGGCTTCTGCTCAACAAGCCTAAGGACATCGCTCGCACCCTTGACGTGATGCGGCGTCCCTGATTCTGCCCGTGGGGACTGCTCACAGCAAGCTTTCTCCAGACCCATCCACAGGGTTCCGCAGCACGTGGCCGAGATGGCCCAAGAAGCAGTGAAGCAGGTTGCCGGCCAACCTCCTTAATTCCACATTTCCAGTCAAGGTCAGAGCGGCCGGTGCGTCGCCGTGAACGGCCGACCCCGGCGATTGCCCCAGGCTGGCCGTAACGGCCGCCAACCGCCGGTCGTCGCTGGCGGCAAGGAAGAAGTCCGATGCAGCTTGCCAGTTGAAAATGAGGTCCGGATGCTTGGCAGGCCGACGTTCGAACTCCAACCTCCCGCGGTCGATGAATACGGTCCAGACCATATCCCAGTCTTCCAGAATCCACAGCGTCGCAACGCGAGCCGAGCGGATTTGCTGGCGGAGGCGCCTGTCGCGCCCCGTAAGAACAAAGGCGCGCTGAACAATACGGCGCGCGGCGCGCTTGGAAGGAGGAAGGAGGGGTTCGATGCTCTGGTCTGTCATGCTTCGGGCTTTGGAAACTGGAAAATGGAAACTGGAAAACAGTAGTTAGATGTTTCTCCTTCAGGAGACTTCGGTCGATTTTCCAGTTTCTATTTTCCAGTTTCTATTTTCGAATTTCGCTTCTCTTGCTCTGAACCGCCGTCAATTCCACGACGCGCACTTCCGCGTCACGGTCGCGCAAAACCTCCAGCACATTTCCCGTTGCGTCGGCCACAACGCTGGCCCCGCCGTAGGTCCGTCCCTTCCATGGGCCATGCGTCATCTCTCCCACCAGATCCGTGCCGATCGTCGGGCATTGCCACAATTTGGCCCGGCTGCAGACCAGGCGCTCGAGGTCCTTTTCATGCGCCGGCCACTCTTCAACTTTAGCGGCCCATCCGTACGGGACGAGCATCAAGTCAGGTTTCAAGCTAGCCACTTTTTGCGCGTACTCATCCACGAAAGTGTCCGCGCAGATTATAACGCCAATGCGGCCGAACTCCGTCTCCACTACACCGATGTCATCGCGGGTACCGGTCGAGTACGGCGGCTCCATCAACTCCGGCAGGACATTCAACTTACGGTGCTTCCACAGAAGCTTCCCAGTCTTATCCATCAGAATCGCTGAGTCGTAAAGCCGGCCGCCATCCTTTTCGTCGAGTCCGATCGCGATCATCAAGCTGTATTTGCGCGCCAGCGCGGCAAGGCGGTCGCTGTCGCCGCCCGGTATCGGCGTCGCCATAGTGTGCGCATCGGGGTTCTCCCAACCCAGGATCGACGATTCCGGAAATGTCGCGATCTGAGCGTGTTGGGCGTGCGTGGCCTCAAGCGCATACTCAATGCGCCGGAAGTTCCCTTCCCGATCTCCGTCGATGACCAGTATCTGGCAAACGGCGACACGCAGTTTAGCCGTTGCGACGGACGAAAGAAACAGCGCGGCGAATGAGGCGAGAAGGAGCTTCGGTAGCAACCCCCAAGCCATCACCCCACACAAATTCATCGCCTTTGCACTCCATGCCACCAAGACGTTACCTCCTGCCCACCCTGAATCCTATTTGCCTCCGGCTCTCCGTGCCGAAGCATCCAGCAAATCTTGTGAAGGAACTAACTCATCCACCAAGCCGAGCGTCAGGGCCTGGCTGGCCGGAACCCGTTCTGCGGTTAAGATGAGCTGGGTGGCCGCCGCCCTCCCGACCAACCGAGCCAGGCGCTGCGTTCCTCCCCAACCCGTGACGAGGCCAAGGGAGACACCTGGACATCCGAAAGAAGCATCGTAGGTTGCGACTCGAGCCTGGCACGCCAGAGCCAGGTCTAGGCCCCCTCCCAGACAATACCCCCGGATCGCCGCAACAACTGGGAGGGGAAAGTGCTCAATCTCATCAAACAGGATTTGTCCCGTCCGCGCGAATTCCCGCGCCACCGCACCGCTCAGGGATGCGACCTCCTCGACGCTGGCGCCAGTCGCAAACGAGCGTGGACTTGCGGCGATCACAACGCCCAGGAAAAGGCCGGAGGCCCGGACTTCGCTCAAGAGCTCCGCCAATTCCGCCAGCACCGCGCGTGAAATCCGGGGATATCCGGAGCCTTCAGAAAACGACAGCACCGCCACGGAATTGTGGCTGGTTAGGTCCATGTAGGATTCAGGATTCGGGATTCGGCAAGCAGGAAAACCCCCAACACACGTCGTTCTGAGCGATGCCAACCGTCTTGACAGCGTATAGGCACCGCAACTCCTGTGATCCCACACTTAGCTCAGAATGACGGGCGCCTGAATCCAGAATCCTGGATCCTGAATCCTATCTGACGTGTCCTCGGATGAAATCCACGATCTGGACTGTCGAGGCTCCCGGCTGAAAGACCTCGGCGACGCCGGCCTTCTTGAGTTCCGCAATATCTTCGTCCGGAACGATGCCGCCCACGACCAGCAGAACATCGTCAAGCCCTTCGCCACGCAGCAGTGCGCAGATTCGCGGCACAATGGTGCGGTGCGCCCCGGAAAGAATCGAGATCCCGATCGCGTCCACATCTTCCTGAAGGGCGGCGTTCACGATCATTTCCGGGGTTTGCCGGAGACCGGTGTAGATGACTTCCATGCCGGCGTCGCGCAACGCATGCGCCACAATTTTGGCTCCCCGGTCGTGGCCGTCCAGGCCGGGTTTGGCAACCAGAACGCGGATTCGTTTGTCGGTCATAGCATTCCAGGCCTCAGAAGACGCTTTTTAAATCAAGGGCCAAGCCCGGCAGCACCTCAGGCTCTTCTAACGTCTCGGGTTCGCAACGCACGAAGATCGCCCCATCGGTACGAAAAACCTGGACCTCGCGAGGTTTGGGATAGAAAACCCAAACGGCCTTGGCCCCCGCCGCAAGGTACTGCTTCACCTTCTGCGTCAAGTCTTCCGCCAGGTCAGTTGGAGAGACAACCTCAATCGCAAGCGCGGGCGCGCCCTGAATGCGCTTGTCCAGGTCTATTTCACGCATCCGGTCCGCCGGCACGAAGGAGACATCCGGAATTCGCACCGTCTCAGGGGTCAACTGATAACCGGTTTCCACAAAAACCCCGCCGAGGTTGCGAGGGTGGGCATAATCCCGTAACGCCGCCGCGATGTTGTCTCGGACCCAGTTATGCCTCGGCATCGGCTCCGTCATCGTGACTAGTCCTCCTTCGTTGAGCTCATAGAGGATGCCCTCGCTGACAGGAAGCTCATCGAACTGCGCCATCGTAAGCAAAGTTTCGGTTGCCATTTCGCCTTCTCCAAACCAGGGCGGCTGCATGGTTCGCGCCCACTACCGGAACGCCGGTTCTTCGTACGTGCCGAAGACACGGCGGAGCACGTCACACATTTCACCCAAAGTGGCATAGGCGCGCACCGCCTCGAGAATGTACGGCATCAAGTTGGCGTCAGTTGACGCGGCGCTGCCCAGAGCCTCGAGGGCGGCCTGTACGCGCAGATTATCGCGCCGTTTCCGCAATTCCTCCACTTTCT
>Ga0116217_10002087_pt1 | contig 18777 bp, 21 predicted proteins | sample Sb_taG_6_FD_89697 | JGI IMG/M metagenome (GOLD analysis project Ga0116217, IMG submission 89697) | Peat soil microbial communities from Weissenstadt, Germany - Sb_50d_4_PS metaG | ecosystem: Environmental > Terrestrial > Soil > Wetlands > Peat | place: Germany: Weissenstadt | collected 2010-09-21 | reverse complement strand
GAGGATCTCCACCTGCTCGCTGCGGTTGCCACGCATATGAGATCTCCTGCTGGGACGCGCTCCCAGCAAGACTCTCACACCCTTGTTTAACGTGGCAAGGGGTTTTTCATCACCCTGCTAGGAGATCCCGGCGCAGGGTGACGACTGGAGCGCATGGGCGTGCGCCACCATCGAGTTCGGCGATCCCGCCGCGGTGTACGCCATGCATTGATGGGTGCTCGTCGCGGCGGGACTCCCCGCCACCCCGGTGCCCCCTGCGATGGACGTGGCGAGGAGCCACGTTGCGAGTTTCGCGATCAAACCGCCCCCGGAATACGCCATGGATCGACCCGGGAATCCTATCAGCCAGGTACTCCCGGGCTCGTCCCTCACAGGACCTGGGGCGGGCCAAGCTCCAGAGGGCGCGTCCGGCCGCTTTCGCAGGTGACCGCGCCTCGGGGGACGAAGGGCGGTCCCTCCCATGACCTTCAGCACTATCCAAGGCATGGCATGGATACGCACGCTCGAGGTTGAACGAGGTGTCCGTGATGATCTCGGGTTCGACCACGACAGCGCCGTGCTTCCCTGGTCGCGTCACACGGGACGCGTCCTCCACCCGTGATCCGGGCGAACGCAGGGAAGGTGGCCGGAGGGCAATGCCATGGTGGCAGCAAGCAAGTACGAACCGAACCACAGGATGCTCACGCGCGCAGTCCTCGCAGCACTCGTTGTGCTGGGGGCGTTCCTGATCGTCCTGCCCCTCGCCATCGGGCTACCCGGCAAATCGGCCGCCTCCGGCAACCTCATGAACGCGTTCCGTCCCCAGATGTCGAGCACCGCTCTGGCCCAGAGCCGGACCGACGCACAGACGATGAGTGCGATGACCACGCAACTCGACACTCAGATGATTCCCGCGCTGGCGGCGCAGATGCACATGACGCCGCAGCAGCTGTCCGCATACCTCGCGGGCAACTTCCCGGCCGTGGGCAAGGGCTTGGCTGAAGTCGGAACGATCCTCCCGTTCTTCCGCAGCCTCGAGGCGACGATGCAGGCGCAGCAGACCAACTTCCAGCAGGCCGACCAGATCCCGACGGGCTTCCTGCCTCCCACGACGATGTCGGCGCTGTACATCGTCCCCGGTGTCCTCCTGCTCCTGATCGGGGGCATCGGCCTCTATCGACCCCGGTACGCGCGCCGATTTGTCGCTGCCGGTAGCGCAGTCGGGCTGGTGCTCGTCGCCGGGCTGTTCTCGATCTCGATGTATGGCAAGGCTTCGTCCGCCGACACCATGACCACGGCCTTCAAGCCGATCTTCACCACCCAGAGTGTGCAGAACGCACGCGCATACACGACCACGGTGGAGGCGATGTCCACGCAGTTCGCACAGCAGACGCTGCCGGCTGTGGCGGCCGCGCTCCACATGACGCCACTGCAGCTCAATGCCCTCGTGGCAAAGGACTTTCCGGCGGTTGCCGCCGGCGTCACACAGCTGCCGCAGATCGTCGGTCGGATGGAGACCGCGACCCGGCTCATCCAGGCAAACGTCGATAACTTCAACCAGAGCGCCTCGATTCCGTGGGCACCCGGATCGATGGTCGCAATGTTCTGGTTCATGATGATTCCAGGACTTCTGGCGTTCGTCCTCGGCGCTGGAGCACTCGCGCTCACCCAGCCTCGTCGAAGCGTCGCGCTTCGCCGGCGTCCGGCGCATGGAGCGATGCAGAGCTGACGCGCCGCAGGACCTCTGATGGGCGCGGGTGACCGCACTCGCGCCCATCGTCCGGGTGTCGACACGTTTCGAGCCGGCAGCCGGACCTAATCGCCGGACTCGTTTCCCAGGTTGATGAACCACGTGGTCCTGAACGCCCGAAACCCAAACCGCTCGTAGAGGCGTTGCGCCGGATTGCCTTCCGTGACCGTCAGTCCCAGGCGTTGGTCACCCGCATGGGCACACATCCGGAGCGCGTGTGCGAGCAACAACCCACCGAGTCCACGGCCCTGGTGTGAGGCGACCACGAAGACTTCCGGAATCCACGGGTCTCCCGCCCACCACGCCGTTGCGGGCATCTCGGTCACGACAATCGCGGCTGCGATCGCGCCGTCCGCATCGCGGACGAGCCGCGACGGCACGGGCAGGACCGCACCGCACGGTCCGCTCCCATTCAGGAGCTGTCTCCAGTACTCGACGCGATCCACGTCCGACCATATGGCGACATCGACATGCCCGGGTGGCAGGGCCGCAGCGGCCGCGGCCGCGACGCTATCGACGTCGCCGTCGAGTGCTCCGATGACCAGGCTCGGCGGCGGCGCTGGAGGCGTCGCGATCTGACTCGCGTCGAGTTCGACAACCATGTCGTGGGCGAGTCGCCGGAGCCGCCCGCCCGACGCAAGGAGTTGCGCCGCCTCCGCGCTAACGTGCGTCCGGATCACGTCCAGCCTGCTCCGGAAGCAACGTTGTCAACGGCTCATCATCGTCGGCCATGATCGAGCACACTACCAGCAGGCAGCGTCAAATCCTCGACGCCGTGGCGCGTGAATGCACGCAGCGCCCCGCGGGCGCGGCCGTCTGCTCAGCGCCCGGCCGCCACCTCCACGTCACGCATCAGGTAGCTGACAACCTCGGCGGCAGAGTAGCTCTCACGACCGCCGAGAACCGTGCGCACCGTGCCCAGACAGTCGCCGCTGGTGACCACCGCAGGCTCGACGCCCGCCCCGCGCACCTGGGCGAGTCCGACTGCCGCCGTGAGACCGTTGCACAGGCACATGCGATCGACGGTGTCGGCCGGATCGCCGCCCTTTGCGACATATTCCGCCACCGGTTCGGCGGCACATCGGTAGCCGATCCCGCCGGTGGGCTTCACGTAGGCCTCACGCAGATAACCCAGATCGCACACGCGGGTGCGTGCTTCGTATGTGGCTCGCTCCGACAGCGTGCCCGGGATCGACGCAACCTTGAAGGGATACCCCGTGGACGAAGCGCGCGCCGACGTGAGCACGAATTCCCTGCCGCTTGCCACTGTGTCGAGCACCGCGCCGTGCACAGCGGGCGTGAAGCCGGATTCACGGCAGAAGGCAAAGAGTGTGCCGACCTGGACGCCGGCGGCACCGGCATCGAGTGCGCCGCGCACGCGCTCGGGCGAATCCATGCCTCCGGCGAGCCAGAACGGCAACCCGAGGTCGCGGATCGCCTCGAGATCCACCCGGTCGCGATCACCGTACAGAGGCTGTCCGAGTGCGTCATACGTCGGCGTTCCCCGAGGCGGCGCGTTGTGGCCACCCGCGGTCGGTGCCTCAATGATGAAGCCCTGCACCGATCCGCTCGCTTTCCGCGCGAGCACCGTCGCAAGCGTGTGTGATGACACCACGGGCAGGAACGCCGGGCGGCGAGGCGCGCGGCCGACCTCGAAACGGTTGGGATCGAAATGGAGATGGGGAACGCTGTCGGTCGAGGATGTGCCCGCGACCTCGAGCCGCGTGTCCACCAGCTCCATCGCGGCGAGACGATCGAGAATGCCGGGAATGTCGCGAGGAATACCTGCGCCCATCAGCACGTAGTCGACATCGGCGAGCATCGCGCCGAACAGCACCGGCACGGTGGGGATCTGCACCTTCGTGAGGAGGTTGATGCCGATCCCTCCGTCGTGGTCGCGCTTGGCCAGCGTCACCTCGACGAAGGCCGCGACCGCCAGGAGATCCTGCGCAGCGTGCTTGTCTCGATGCGAGTGCATGGGCACGCCTCGATACGGGCGCCCGCGCCGGCCGCCCGGCAGAAAGTAGCGTTGCAGAATCTGTTCGACGATCGCGGGCGCGGGGAACTGATCCATGGCAGCGCGTGTCTCGCCGTCCGGATCGCCGTCCTGGAGTCGCCGCGCGAGCACCAGGTCGATGGCCGTTCCGGACACGACCCCGAGGTGACCCGTCATCGCGACGGCGCGGGCGAGGCGATAGCTCGAGACGGCCACGCCAAGACCGCCCTGAATCAAAAGCGGCCGCTTCGCATCCTCCGTCGGGATGCGTTCAGCTGTCTGCATCGTGCTCCTTCAGTCGTTGCCGGCCGTCTGCCGACCGTGCCAGCGTATAAGCGGTTTGTCCGCGGCGGCAGAGCCCAAGGACATCCACTGAAGGGCCGAAGGTCACTTGTCTATTCCGCGCATCGTGCCTTCGGGCCACTGTGGCGTGGCATGCGCACCCCGATGTGGCCAAGAGGGCCAAGTGAGTCGAGAGCCGCCCCACGCCGACGATCGTCGCACCCCTGCGATCGCCAACGCCGATACCGAGACAGGCCGTCAAGCGAGCGGCGTATCTGCGGGTCGACCGGATGCGTTGCATCGCGTACCGGCCGCCCGCCGGGTACGCTCAGGGAACAGGAGGTTGTTCGTGAGGCATCGGTGTCTCCTCAGTCTGCGGCGACCCATGGGCCGTGGCCCGATCCTCAGGCGCCGGCGGCGAGACGACGACGCTCCGCAGCAGCGACTCGGGGCGGACCTGGGTGCTGCGGCCTGATCCCTGCGGCGCCCTGCACGGCGTCGCACCGTCGACGGTGAGCTTCGCCGGTCCGGGGCTTGCCCCGCTCGGGGGCGCGCTAAGCCCGAGCAACGGGGATATCGTCAGGTACTTCGGCTGAGCTGATCCGATGAAGTGCCCTGGTCGCCCTGCCCGAGTTGCGGGGGCGCGGATGACGTCATCGCGCGATTGGCACTCTGAGGCGACGCCTGAAGGCTGGGCGCGTCCAGCCGTCGGCATATAAGCGGCGGGGGGGTCAGCCGCCCGGTCGCAGCGGGATAGTGTTGCAATCATCGCCGGACCGCTGCTTTCCTGCCGTCCGCGACCGGCAACGGATCGTATGCCTGTTCCCTTTGTACCGAACCTGGAACGCTGACGGAGGCGATCACCCGTCTCGCGCGTTTGTTGGGTGCAAATGACCGGGCGGTGACACGGGCTTCAGACGGCTGGGGGAGCCGATGCGAGTGTGTCTCTATGCCCGCAGTCGACTATGAGGTGCTCGTCAGGCAGGGCCCGTTACAAACGGTCGCTCTTCGGCCCTAACTCGCGCCTAATCCCTTAACTCGATATTAGTCAGCGGCATGCTAGCCTCGGGAGCAGAGGGACCATCAGAGGATAGGAGGATCGACAGCGTGGGACAGAACACCGTGACACCAGAACTGCTCGTCAGGTGCGGCTGTGGGTTTGAAGCGCGGGGCATCGAGGAGGAGTTGGTCCTGATCGCTGAGGAGCATGCCATCGAGGCCCACAATGTGCGAGTCACCGAGGAGCAGGTGCTGACGAGCATGCGTCCAGCCCTGCCTTCGCGCCGTGCGGCGGAGCTTCGTTAGACGGCGACCGCTGGTGACTATACCGAGTACATAGTGCGCTGCGCCTTCCCCGGGCAGCGAGCTGCCTCCTAACCCAGAGAAGAGCTGGGATATTAAGGCAGCGGACGGCACGCGACTACAGGTTCGAGTGTTGAGTGATCTTCGACCTCAGGAATCGCTGGCAGCGTCAGTTGTCTCCGTTTCGCCCGATTGGGTTCGATGCAGCTGCGGCCATAGTATTGCTCGACGGGAATTGCCGCCTACGGCGTGCTTCACCGGTGCCACGCGAAACTGCCGTGAAGCATGGAGTTCACCGAAGCCACGTGAATGGAGCCGTGCGGTTCGCACCGGACGCGCTGCTTGGAGATCCGGATGCCACGGATATCACTGCCCTGCTGCGAGAGGCATCTGAGGGAGATGCTGCGAGCCTCGAATTAGCTCCACTGTGAATTCTGGTCCGGACTCGACACAAGACCCAGGGCTCACCAGAGTCTCGGTGAACTGGGGCGGTTCAAGCGCTAGTCGGAGTCAGCCACGAGCCGACCCGACACAGCGGCGATCGGCGCCTGAAGGGCGACGTGCTGCTGCGTTCCGGTCACGCGCGAAACATGAACCCCTCGGAGTTACCCGACACCAGTAGGAGTCCCTTGAAAGATCGTGTTCTGAAGCGCATCCATAAGTCCGAGAAGCGTGATGACCATGCACAGGTTCAATGGTACGAGCTTCGACACCCAGAGGGCGCGAAGGTGCTTCGCGTCGGCATCGGTCGTCATCTGGCCAGGCCCGGCGCAGACCTTAGTCACTTTGACGGGCATGAAGCTGACAACTATGGCTGCAAGGAGGAAGCTGGTAAGCAGCATGACGACGGCAGTGCGATCGAGGCTAAAGTTCGCACGGATGCTCAGCGCGAAGAAGACCGTTATTGCCGAAATGAAATACGATGCATATTGCTTCTGGAGGTGGACGTCGTTGAGGTAATGCTCATAGTCCCTCTGGTCGCGGTCTCGCGTTGCGTATAGACGCACCGAATATGCCAGTGCCAGAACTACCGACGCGGCAGCGATGCCACTCAACCACTTGTCGACCGTTGTCATCTCCGCATCCTCCAAGTTGAATCCGTGGCCACCTATCCCGTCGTCACCCACGTCCATGATAGCTACGATCTGTCGCCAACGACCGAGTACATGCGACGGCAGAACGCGGGGCGGTCGTACCTCAGCGGACACCGCGATTCCGAGCCCTCGTCAAATACAGCTCGCCGACGCGATGGCCGGTGCCCCTCGAGAACGGCCATAGCTGGAGGTGTTCAGAGGATGAGCGAGTCACGAGGATCGCGTCCACTGCTAGCGACAACCCTACAGAGCTGAGTGCAACAAGCCATCTCGGGACGGTGTCATCCGGAGGCTCCCAGGCCGAATTGACTAACCCGCGATTACTCGCTCTGATGTCGGCTCTCGAACTCGCGTCATAGTAATCGCAAGCATCATCTGACTCGGCTTGGGCGATGCGGTGCATCGGATGAGCGGAAGTGGTGCGGGCAACCCTGACCCGGGGCAAAGAGCGGCCCACAAGGCTGGGAGTACGATCACCGACCAATGAGGCACGCCAGCTCATCCTCCGCAGGTCCACCCGCAGCTTCAGTCCGTGGCATCGCATCCTAATGTTGAACATGAGCTCGTGGGCCCCGATCGCGCGGCTGGGAAGGCCCGTTACCAGATGACCGTCGATATCGGCGGAAACGTGAAGGCGTTTCTGGACGACCGGGACCGGGGCGCCCGCTATGCCTCGTTCGATTACTGCTTCAACCACTTCCAGGCGGCAAGAGAGAGCGGCAATCTCGCGCGTCTTGGTGAGGGCGACGGCCTCCTGCTGTCCTGCCTCCAGCTGGGCTTCTACCTCGCAAGTTGGGGCATGATGCGCGGATCGGGCGATCTGTTGCAGCGCAGCATGCGGCGCCTGATTCCCGTTGTTGAAACGATCATTGACGAGCCAGCTGCAACGTGGACGCTCGATGCGCACAGCTACGCTAGTGAATCCGGAGACGTGTTGGAGCTCAGTAAACGGATCCGGACCGCCTTCAAGGACGGCGCGCGCGATCCGAACGTCAGTGTCAGCGACACGCTCGTTACGAAAACCATGTTAGGAGTGTTTGGTTGTGTTCCTGCGTTCGATCGGTACTTCCGGATCGGCTTCAGATGCGAGACCTTATGCAAGTCCGCTCTGGTGAGAATCGGCAAGTTCTACGCGGACAATCGCTCCGAGATCGACGCTCAGAACGTCTTCACTCTCGACTTCGCATCAGGCCGTGATACCCGACGCTGCTACTCACGAGCAAAGATCATCGATATGATCTTCTTTCAAGAAGGCATACAGGCGAGCATCCACCACTGACCGCCGGCAAGGCGCCGGCTTGTCCCAGGGGGGCCCGCCCACGCCTTAGCGTGTATGACCGAAGCGTTCCGCCCCGCGACTTACATCACCCGCCGTGACGGCGGCCCTCGATGCCGCGTCGACTACGCAGGGCAGGACCGAGTGACCAACTGATGAGAAATTGACCATTAGTGCGCGTGGCCGATAGGTAGGTGGTCAGGCGCTGGACCGACGGTTCGCCTACGCATCCCAGAACGATCCGGTACTCAGCGTCGCCGAGACATGAGTCGCGTCGACGCGAACCCGCGCCCCGGCGAGCACCACCCGAGGGAGGTGAACCGAGAACCGAGGACCTGAGAGAACAGACCTCAGTGTCGAGCTCCACGGCGAGGCTTCAGCGCGCTGGATTTCCGCATCCCGCCGCGCTAGAATCCTGGGGGCTTGCGCTTGAAGCGCGTCGAACCGGGCTCGGAGGGTTAGAAGGTGTCCTGGAACGTCAGTGGATCGTACTTCGAGACCTGCTCGTGCAACGTGGTCTGCGCGTGCACCGCGTCCCTCTCGCTTGGTGCCACACTCGATCGTTGCAAAGTCACCCTGGTCTTCAATGTCCACAGCGGGGACATCGAGGGGACCGATGTCGGGGGACTGACGGTGGCGGCGATCGTTGATACGCCAAAGGTCATGACCGACGGTAACTGGCGCGTGGGCGTGTTCATCGACGACGCCGCATCCGATCAGCAGGCGGAGAAGCTTGGTGGCGTGTTCTCCGGAGCGCTCGGCGGACCGATGGCTGCGCTCGGACCACTGATTTCGGAGAATCTCGGCGTGCAGCGGGCTCCGATCGAGGTGCGTGAAGATGGGCTGCGCCACTCGATTCGGATCGGTGACGCCGTGGACTTCGAGATCGAAGATGTCGTGTCATTCGGGGTGGAGAACGGCCAGCCGGCGAAGCTCACCGGTATCTTTCATCCGGCCGGTTCGGAGTTGACAGTGGCTCGGGCGACGCGGTCGAAGATCGATGGGTTCGGGATCGCGTACGAGGCCAAGGCTGCCTTCTCGACATCGAACTTCTCGTGGTCGGCCTAGACACCGTCGAGTCCGCGTCCCTCGCGCAGAAGCAGCGCGACTCGGAGGGCCTGGCTCAACTCTTCGCCGCCGCGCGAACGCGCCTCGGCCTGGTCGTACTGCTGTTCGTGCTCGCGGGTCTCGCCTGGTGGGCCACCGTCAATCAGATGGCGGGCATGGACGCAGGTCCAGGCACAGACCTGGGGGCGCTCGGATGGTTCATCGGCGTATGGGTGGTGATGATGGCCGCGATGATGTTTCCATCGGTTGCGCCGACGGTTGCGCTGTATGCACGGCTGACGCGCCTGCGCAACCCGGTGCGGCCGCTCCTCTTCGCCTTCGCGTATCTGGTCGTGTGGGCGGCGGTTGGACTGCTCTCGTACGGCCTCTTCGAGGTGGGTAACACGTGGTTCGGGTCGCAGCTGGCCTGGAATGCCGGCGGGCGATGGGTCGCGGCGTCCGTCCTTACAGCGGCGGCAGCCTACGAACTGACACCGCTGAAGAACGTGTGCCTGGGGAAGTGCCGGAGCCCTCTCGGCTTCCTGCTCGGCAACTGGCGTGACGGTGGGACTGGCGCGGTCGAGATGGGCGCGAGGCACGCTGCCTGGTGCGTCGGGTGCTGCTGGGCGCTGATGGCGGCGCTGTTCGCTCTGGGCGTGATGAGCCTTGTCTGGATGGCGGTGGTTGCCGCACTCATTACGGCGGAAAAGACCATTCCGTGGCGTCGGCCGGTCGTGTGGGGGACGACAGCCATCCTGTTGGCGCTGGCCGTCATGGTGGCTGTCGCGCCGCACTCGGTGCCTGGGCTGGTCGTGCCTGGAAGCGCGGGGATGAGCACTATGGGGACGATGCATTAGGCCCTGGCACCGATTCGTTGGCCCGACGGGCGCCGGCGCCGTCCTATCGCCGTATCGTCGATCAACTTCTGGCTAAGAGGAACTCGAAGTGCACTTCACCCGATTGAGCGAATCCGACGAATATCGGCGTCAGCGCGAGGAGCTACGGGTCGCCGAATTGGATCTCATTGATCAGGTCGAGCGCGTGGCCGCGTTGCGCCGCACGCTGCCGGCGGACACTGTTGTCGACGACTATCAGTTGATCGACGTCGCGAGCGGCGACCACGTGCAGCTTTCGGAACTGTTCAGCGCTCCGGGCCGGCCGCTGATCCTGTATCACTTCATGTTCGGCAAGGCTCAGACTGACCCTCGTCCGTTGTGCACGATGTGGATTGATGGGTACAACGCGGTGGCGCCTCACCTCACGCAGAATGCCGACTTTGTTGTGGTCGCCGGCGCGGAGCCCGCGGCGATCGCCGCGCACGCCGCCTCGCGTGGCTGGAACAACTTGCGCTTGCTGAGCGCCGGCGGCACCACCTTCAAGTACGACCTCGGCAGCGAGGACGCCGATGGCACCCAGATCGAGTCAGTCTCGGTGTTCACTCACGCCGACGACGGTACCGTGCGTCACGTCTACTCCAAGGGTGCGCAGATGGCCGACGATCGACGCGAGCGGGGCATCGATCTGCTTACGCCGGTCTGGAATCTCCTTGATCTCACACCGAATGGCCGCCCGCTCGACTGGACCCCTCCTTGCACTACTAGTCGTTCTATCTTTCGCAAAGACTGATCCAGGATTACGCGTTCCGAGCATCACGCTCGGAACTCACCGTATGGAGTTCGACACCATCGTCTACCTCAGCAGATCGCGTCCTATGCATCGACTGGCCATCGCGTGTGGCCACTAAGAACGCCGAGCGCCGTGCGGATTGTTGAGTGGCCGTTCTACATAGAACGCTCCCCAACCCGGTCAGCGGCAACCATCCTGTGGGCCTTCGAGCCCGCAGCGGAGGAGGAGGCAGCGTGAACCGTCTGCCATCGCCTACCGATGGCGGATGATCAAAGGATGCTCAGCATTGCCGTGAACCGTCATCTCACAAGCCTGGTCTCCCAGGTTAATGTGCTCCTGGATCGAATCAGAGGGGACGTTGCAACCGACGAGATTCAACTCCGGGTGACGGGGATCAGGCTGGTTCTCGATGACCTGCAAGAGATAACGGGCATTGGGCCTACAGGTTCATTCAACTCACTGGCCCAGCATCTTCACTGGATGCAGCGGAGACATCCGGAGGGTAAGCCCGAACTCTACGCTCCAGACATTGCCGACATTCGAGGGCGAGACCTGCCGGGTGTCATCGCCTCCGTCGAAGCCTGGGGACGACAGCTTCTCGATCCCGGTCTTGTCGAGGCGATCACCTCATCGTGGGAAGCACAGCACTACGACAGTGCCGTGCGAGATGCCTTCATCTATCTCGAAGACGTTCTCCGTGAGTCTGGCGGTGTTGATCCGGCCATGGGGCTCTCTGGCGATCGCCTCGTCACAAATCTACTCGGCCCTTCGAGCGGGTCGGCGCTGACGCTTCCAAGAGCTGGATTCATGGGCAACCTAACTGGAGGAGAGCGGGAGGGCGTGTACAACTACTTCAAGGGAGCGTTCCTTCTCTTCAGGAACGCCACTGCTCATAGGCATATCCCTTACACAGCGCCGGAGGCCGAAGACATTGTGCATGTCGTCAACCTTTGCCTTCGGATTCTTCCACAACCCGCTCAACCCACACTGTCAACCAAGTAGCCGTCCCAGATTGGTGCCTTCGTCCGCTACGAGTCCTTGGCCATGAGGTCAGCGGAGTTGTCCACGAGATGCTCCGCTCCCGCCTTCGCCTTCAACGCTTCGCGATCATGTCCTGCAGCTCGGCTGCCGACTTCGGGTACCTCCAAGGCTTGAGCACTTAGCCCACTGCGCCCGCGATGTTGCGGTCGACCCTATTGGGGAGCAGCACGTTCCCTGGCGTAGAGCACAGCCAGATCGCGACGAGTGCGTTCCGCGACCGCTCGTTGCTCGTGTCGAGCGATGTCGCTATCTCCCAATCGATGTAGCGACGCCGATAGGTGTTACGACCGACGAGCACGATGGTGACAGTTGACATACCGAAGTACGCCTCGTCGATTTCCTGAAGGACGAAGCGACGGTCGGCAACATCGGCGACGAAGTGGTTGTCTGCCGAAACCCCCCGTACCAACAGTTGGACATCGCTGCCGAACGGCTGCACGAACTGCCTAACCTCGTCCTTATCGTCATCGTCGACGCGAGGAAGCAGATCGTCCGGTTGGCTTTGGTGGCCGTGGCACCAAGGCTGTCCGCCACTGCCTGTAGCTCGTCGTGGACTGCGTTCGCCATAGCGCCCTCCTGGTGTGCCAGGCGAGCCGCCATGCAGCGGACCAGAATGTGGCGTGGTGTCGTTGAGAGCGACCCGTCGTTTCTGCTTAGGCCATCGTAGTCCTCTAGCGCAGACGTCGAGAAAGGCACCGATGATTCCTGGGCCGAGTCCCTCTGCCCATCCCTCGAGTCCTGTGATCCGGCTCCGTGTTTCCAGCGGCTGTCGATACTGCGCAGCACCTCCTCTGTGTCATGTGGATCGCCTACGACGCCCTTCGGTAGCAGCCCGGCGCCTATCCGCTGCAAGCCCTGAAGTGCACTCGCTGCGCTCGGGGCTATTCCGCTCGACGCCCGGTCCGCTTGTCACCGGGGCATCAATCCACACAACAGGAGGTGCAGAGATGCGCAGCAACACAACGGAAACCACGAAGCCCGTCACCACAGACGAGCGCCAGTCTCGGGGAGACTCGGTAAACCAGGTAACCCTCATCGGACGCCTTGTCGCCGCTCCCGAGCTGCGGGAGACCGCGTCTGGCAAGCACGTCACGACCGTCCGGGTCGCCACCAACGGCAAGAGCCACGCAGAGTTCCACTCCGTGGTCCTCTGGGGTCAGCTCGCTGACTTCGCCACCAGCTACCTCGGCAAGGGCCGCCCCGTCTACGTCGAGGGTCGGCTCCAGACCCGTCAGTGGCAGGCCAACGATGGCACCACTCGACGCACCGTCGAGATCATCGCCAACCGGCTCCAAGCGCTCTCCTCCAAGAGCGCTTGGGAGGCTCCAGCGGCGTAATCGCCAGACCGATCCCCGAGGGGGCTCTCACCCAGCCCTCTCGGGGAGTGTCACATCATCGAGGTTGCACTCACGGTCGCTTCGACGTCAAGACAAGCGACAGACGCTCAACAGCGTACGGCTCGAAGACTAGTGGCGGCGCACCGACATGTTCAGCTTGTAGGACAGCATGGCAAGGTTGTACGCACGCAACATCGCCTTCATGACGGGTGGGCCTGTTGTTCCCTTCTCGATCGCCCTTTCGATGCGAGCTTCAAGCTGTGGCCAGAGAGCATCGGCAAGGTCAGGCTTGCTTACGCCCGATCGCTTCCAGGCGTTTTGAATGTTGGGCGAGCCGGATATTCGCTGCAGATGAATGTTGTTGATGAGCGCAGCTCGACCCTTCGGGTATGGCGTTCCCGCCGCCTGCAGCAGGGCGTCAGCGAGATGAGCGTCCGTGAAGTGTGCGAACTCCCAGGGGTCCTTCCCCCACGTCATGATCTCCACGATCCGTGCCCCTTTCGTGTACAGATCGGGGCGGAGGTCCTCCGGAAGAGGGCCAGCAATCGAATCGAGCAGAAGCTTTCGTTGCTCCCTACGATCCTTCGGGGTCTTGTACTTGTTCTCAGCATCGGTTAGTACAAGGAATCGCGTTACGGGTCGGTCCAGCATGACTTGATCCCCATGATCCGCCCCGAGCACGGGTTCGGCTGCGAACCGGGCGAGCAGTGCGAGGCTTGTCTTCGTTCCGCCGAAGTCAACCAACCGCATCCAGGTGGGATCATTCCGGATGCCGAGAACCTGCATGACTCTCGGGACGATCCGCATCTCGGTTGCTCCTTCCAGCCCGATGACGAGGGGGGGATGCGGCGAGACGTGAAGTTCAGTGAGGACGGCGTCAAGCGAGTGCTCTCGAATTCTCAGACCCTGCATCGACAAGTGATCCCGAGATGGGGATTCTGACGCTGCTTCGTCATTCGACAGCTCATTGGCAAAGGTATCGAGGGCTTCTGCTGCCATCCGACTGTCCATGGCAGTCCTTGCCTCGCCTCGAAGTGATGTCCACGCCTTCGGTGTTGCCCGACGGACCAGGTCGTAAAAATCACCGAGGACATCGTCGAAGTTCGCTGAAACTCGTAGCTGTATAGATTGCTCACGGAGTTGCTTGGCAGTGAGCCCGAGCCAATCCAGCAGGGCTTCCGGAGACTGTGACAAGTTGGTAGACCGCCAGACCTCGTCGCTATGGGAGATCACCTGGGTGATATACGGCCAGACGCGAGTATCGATCGGCGACAGCGTGATCGCCAATGATCGCCACGATGCGATTCCTTGTTTTGCTCCGTCATCGGGTAGGTCAACCGGATCGAGGTGCCAGATCGAGCGATAGCCAACTCGCTCCGTTGGACGAAGTGACCCGACCAGGCTGTGAGCACGCTCTAGGCCGAGGAGCTGGTGGTACGAGTACAGGTACCCTCGCTCGGTTGACGGCCACAGGGTTCGTGCTCGTTCCGTCGGCCAGCCCTCGAATGGTTCCGTGGACGGATCAGTCGCTCGTCCTTCCTCTGCAGCGGCGTACAGCTCGGAGACGATCGTTGCGTGAACGTGATGTCTCGTGGAGCTGCCACTAGCGTCAATTCGCCGGGCCGAGTCGCCGTCCCCGATGCGCACGCAGAACATCGGGACGAGGACTTCGTGCTTGTGGAGTTCTTCGAGCCCCGTGATGTCCAAGTCCCGGCTAGCCCACATCTTGATTCGGCGTTCCGCTGCTGCCTTCAGAAACTCGTCGGCGGTGAGGAGGCTGACCTGGCTGAACGGGAATGGCAGAGCAAGCAGGTCGAGGCTGCTGCGTGACGTGGCAGCGATGGTCCCGCTCACGGTGTGAATGATCTGGACTCCAAACTCATCGTCGGTCTCACCGGAGTCGCCCGTTGCGTTCGCCTTTGCCATCTGTTTTCTCACCTCCTTTGCAGTTCATTCCCGCGCGTTATTGCCGTCACACGTCTCCGCGACCTCGCTCCGTGTCACACGCACTGCAGCCGCTAAATACCTTTTCGACTCGTTCTGTGTCACCCCGGAGTCCGTCATACATCCAACCGCAGTTCGGAGCATCGGCACCTGCGAAGCCGGTTAGCAGCTGCAAGACTTCGGTCGCTGCCATCGATGCAACGATGCCATTCAGCGTCACCACGGCTGGGTCTTGAACACGAGCGGTGCCCGTGTAGCCCATGGGCTGTCCATCTCTTACAGCAGCGAGCCTCACGTCACTGATAACCCCCTGGCAACGAAGGCAAGGACCATCGACAAGAACCTTCGTCAGCCGTCCGGGGATGGCCTTCACTGTGCCAGATCCCTTGGCCCCAGGCCTTATCTCCAATCCGACATCCAACAGGGGAATGAGGTACCTCTTGCATAGGCGATTCAGGTGCGGCGCCAGCCTCGTTGAAGCAGGCGGCCTGACGCTCCGGGCCTGCTCGCCGGTCAGCGAGCGGGCCTCGTCGTCGTTGGGCAGGAAGAAGTCAACGCTCGGCAGGATCGAACGCAGTCCTCCATGGAGGCGTGCGTGTCTCCCGGGAGGACCACGTCGAGCAACGTCTGCGCCCCCGCCCGATGTGCCGCGTCGAAGAGCTCGACCACCGCTCCAGGGTGGAGGCCGGGCAGCACCAGGTATCCGCCGAGATAGACGACATCGGCACGTCGGGGTGGGCAGGGACTCGATCGGCACACGCATCACGGCGCTTGTTGGAGAAACGCTCGTGGTCCCGGACCGCCTACACGGCGGCTGAGAACGGGTTCGTCTACGGCATCGGCTGAGACTATTGACTGACGGAGGGTCTTGACACCAGCGGACGTCGTCGCTGGTGGCACACTGGGCCTCGTGCTTCGAACCAAAGCTTACCCGGGCGGGAGGTGCCGACCCATGACGAGGATGAATGCGGTGTTGCCGGCACTTGCCATCGGTTCGTTGCTTGCCTCCTGCGGCAGTAGCAGTCATCCAGCGCGGCGCTCGACTCCCACGCCCGCGCCGAGCATGACTGCAACCTCAACAATCGCGCCGACGCTGTCGCCGACCCCACAACCGACGTCGCCTCCGCCAAAATCAACCCCTCGGCCGACAAGCGAGCCGCAGCATCGCAGCACTCCGCCGCCTGCCCGCCCGCACGTGTTGCTGATCATGCTGGAGAACAAGGGCTATGGCGCCACGCTCGGATCCTGTACAGCCGACCCGTACCTCTGCTCGCTCGCCTCCCAATACCTGAGCACAACAGCCTGGGACGCCGTCAGCCATCCCAGCCTGCCCAACTACCTCGCAGTCACGAGTGGATCGACTCAGGGGTGCTCGAGCGATGGCTGTCCCGTCGGCATCAGCGCCCCGGATCTCGGTGGCCAGTTGACCGCTGCAGGGATCCCATGGGAGGCATACATGGAGTCGCTGCCATCAGCCTGCGACACCATCGCTGCGAGCGGGGCGTACACGCGCGTCCATAACCCCTTCGTGTACTACACCGACAATGCGAGTCGTTGTCACGACGTCCCTTATCCTGAGAGCGGCGGCCTCATCTCTGCACTCGACGGCTCGAGCCCACCCGATTTCGTCTGGGTCAGCCCAAACCTCAACGACGACATGCATAACGGCTCGGTCCAGCAAGGTGACGCCTGGCTGAGGGCCAACCTTGCTCCGGTGCTTGCCTCATCCTGGTTCACTGCCGGCAACGCCACCGTCATCGTCACGATGGACGAGAATGACCAGCAGTCGTCGCCGGCGGGTGGGCAGGTCCCGTTCGTGGTCATCTCGAGCAGGGCCAAAGGCGCGGGCGCGGTGGCCACGTACGGCAACCTTTACGGCACGCTGCGCTCAATTGAGGAGGTGTTCGGCTTGCCCCTGCTCGGGGGCGCGCAAAACCCGAGCAACGGGGATGTCGTCAGGTACTTCGGCTGAGCTGTTGCGATGAGGTGCCCTGGTCGTGTTCCTTTTCATGCCGAACCTGGAACGCTGACGGAGCCGATCATCCGCCACGCGAGTTGTCGGACGCAAATGACTGGGTGGTGACACGGTTTCAATCGGCTGAGGAGGGGTGGATGCGAAGGTGTGTCTCGCCCGCGCTCGGCTATGAGGTGTAACGCCCTGCTCTTTGCATAGGGCAGACATGCCTTGGTCCGCTCATCTGATTGAGTGCGTTCAGAGGCTCGAAGCCTTCTGATAAGATCGCCGCATTCGCGTCATCGCGTGGTAGACTTGGACATCGCGAAATGTCAGGAGGGGAAGCGATGATCACCGGGGGGACTGGGGTCGTGCGCGGCACGCGGAGATCTCGACCCATCGGCGCCGGACTTGCCGCCGCCGTCGCAGCCGCGACCTGCGCCGTCGCCGGAGCGACGCCATCTCTGGCGGCGGCCACCCCAGCGCCTCACATCATGCTCATCGTGATGGAGAACGAGGGGTATGCGCAGATCATCGGCAATACCCAGGCTCCATACATCAACTCCCTAGCGAGCGAGTACGCCTCCGCAACCAAATGGTACGGGTTGCAGGACAGCAGTCTCGCGGACTACATCGCCTTGATCTCCGGCACCACAGGCACGTACAGCGCGCCGACGCTGATCGGGGAGCTTGCCAATGCGTCGATCAGCTGGAAAGCCTATATGGAAGACATGCCCTCGGTGTGCTACACGGGGAAGGGCATCGGCAACTACTCCAAGCTGCACAACCCGTTCGTCTATTTCAAGAGCATCCGGAACACGGCGCTCTGCAATCAGGTGGTGCCCTTCTCGCCAGCGGTTGGGAACGATCTGTCCAGCAGCACCGCGCCCGATTTCATGTGGGTGTCACCGAACGAATGCGACGACATGAACTCGAAGTGCTCCCCCTTGAACAATTACATCAAGCAGGGGGATCAGTGGCTGCAGGCGACCATGCCCACTGTGCTGACGTCGCAATGGTATGCAGCCGGCGGGACCATCATCATCACCTGGGACTCTGCGACCAAGACGGATAAGTCGGGTTGGAACACGGGGTCAGGCGGCCACGTGCCCACCCTCGTGATCTCCGCCAAGTCCTCAGGGACATTCAGCCTCGGCGGTAACCACTACGGCACGCTGCGCGCGATTGAGGAGGCATACGGGGTGGGACTCCTGGGCGCCTCCGCGACAGCTGCCAATGGAGACCTGACTCCCGCATTCGGGTAGAATGGGCGCTGGAGGCGCTCGGTTTGTCCGCGTTTCCTATGGTGACCACTTGCTGTGATTACGACTCTGGCGGCCTTGCCGCTGGACTGCGGGGAGCCGACCGAGTCTGCCGGTCGCTCCGACTTCTCGGCAGTGCGTTAGACTGGACAATGACAACTTGCGCGGATGAGTCCCGTGAACACCTCGACCCGGGCCACGCGGATGCGACCGCGGTGAAGCTATCGCTCAACTCTCGATCAAACGAGGAAGCTGGAGCCCAAGGTGACGATTGAACTCACGGCCTACGCCTTACCAAGATCCTGCCCGGAAATCCACCGATTTCGAATACAGAATCGCCTGCACGCGGCGACCGGGCCAACGTATTTCAGGTTTTTTGAGAAGGTCTAAGGTTAGGTCTAACTGCTTGGGCCGTCGCGCCTTCGGCGGACCCGTTGAACGTGACTCGTCCTGCCGACACAATCGTCGAGGCTCAGGCAATCGGCAGGTAGCTCGTACCTTCCTGGTACAACGCGGGGCTCCCGACGATGCTCCAGATCAACGTTGCTGGGCCAGGCGTCGCATCGGCGGGAATGTCGATGTGCATGTCGAAGGTTTCGCTCCCTCCGGCGGGGATTGGCTTGGCTTTCGCGCAGTCCAACAGGGCGATTTGGAAGGTCCCCACCACGCCCTCGACCTCGTCGTAAAACATCGGGCACCGCGCAAAGGTCCAGGTCGGATTTATCGGAGGGCTCCCAATGCCGGTGCCGACGACTGGCTGGTTCACGAGGGTGACCGTGAAGTTCACGCGCTCCCCTGGCCGCGCAGTTGGAGGGGCGGTGACCGTCGTTTCCGTTCGTGGGGCATATCCGCCGATCGATCCGTCGTTGGGGAGGCCGTAGAGTTCT
>Ga0116217_10002086_pt1 | contig 18779 bp, 12 predicted proteins | sample Sb_taG_6_FD_89697 | JGI IMG/M metagenome (GOLD analysis project Ga0116217, IMG submission 89697) | Peat soil microbial communities from Weissenstadt, Germany - Sb_50d_4_PS metaG | ecosystem: Environmental > Terrestrial > Soil > Wetlands > Peat | place: Germany: Weissenstadt | collected 2010-09-21 | reverse complement strand
TCTCTTCCGAAGCATCGGAGCCCTGTGTCTGCAACGTTGCAAAGAGGACCCTTCGTATCAGACAAATTCGCCCGTGCGATCCAGATTGTGCCCGCGCGGTCTTCAAGGATCGCCATAATACTTCCGGCCGGGTCCGTATAGTTGGTCAGATTTCCATTCCGCCAACGCGCTAACCCCATACTGGTTCCAATCCACAGACTCCCATCCCGCGCTCCGAGCAGAGAATTGATACGGGATGACGGCAATTCACTCCCCTCCGGTGGTCTCCATGAGACGAACCGAACGCCATCAAATCGCATCAATCCGGCTTGCGTTCCAATCCAAAGATATCCGTCAGTGGTTTGGGCCATCACGTTGGGCGCCCCGGCAAAAACTCCATCCTCGATCCGCCATGCGGTGTGCCCGTACTGAGAGATCTGCCTGCCGGTATCGAGCGCGTCGACTGGACTTGGGGCGAAGCAAAACAAGACAAAGCAGAACAGAAGCAGTCTCGGAGTGTCTCGTTTCACTGTCTTTGAAGCGAGACTTACCGCCTGTACTTGACGCGGTTCCACGTCGAACCCTTGAGCCGTTTGTTGATGGGAGATTGGCATGGGAGGTGGCCATCATCTCTCAATTTCAGCGGCTCAAGAGCTGATGGTTGCGGGAATGATCTCACATTTTAGCGCCAATTGTAGTCATCCTGAACGAAGCGGGCCGTTGACTGCGCAAATTGACAAAGAACGCGGGAGCATGGAATATATTCGCACGCATTTCTAGCGACATACTTTCTCGATATCTTAAATCTCCTGGCCAGATGGTGATTTATGGTTCGCTGGAAAACGATGGCCTGCGCCCTGGCCCTCACCATTAGCTTCAGCCTTGCGCTGCCCACTATCGCTGTGGCGCAGACGTTCCGTGGCGGGATCAACGGCAGCGTGACGGATTCTACAGGGGCTGTGTTACCCCAGGCTCTCGTCACAGCGACAAATGAAGCTACCGCCTTGACGTACAAGACCAACTCATCTGACGCGGGCGTATTTTCGTTCCAGGACTTACCGCCGGGGAGCTATCTGATCGAAATCACAGCGAGCGGATTCCAGAAGACCCAATTTAAGAGCGTCGTAGTCTTAGCGGGCAAGATTCACACTTTGGATGGGAAACTGCACGTCGCCACGCAACCGAGCACGGTGGAAGTCTCAGCAGCGGCTGTGGCGCTCGATACGACAACCGTATCCGACGACACTTTGTTATCAACGCAAACCGTTCAAGATATTCCCATCAACGGGCGCGACTTCACTCAATTGGTAGATCAGTCCGCCGCCTTTTCAGGTTACATGGCTGTGGGCTCCGTGAATGGAACACGATCAACGGGCATCAACTGGCAGATTGAAGGCGCGGACAACAACGATTCCTGGGGCAATATGGTGTCCGTAAATCAAGTCGGCGTCGGGGGAATCGCGGGTGTCGTGTTGCCTCTTGACGCGGTTGATGAGTTCTCGCTGCAGAGCCTGGGAGCTGCGGAGACGGGACGCAACCCGGGCGGGACGCTGAACCTCGCGATCAAGTCTGGAACGAATCAATTTCATGGCACGGCGTACTACTACAACCGAAACGAATTCTTCGCCGCCCAGAGTCCCTTCGCCCCGCCGAGTTTGCATAAGAACGCCCTAAGGAATCAGCACTATGGCTTTTCGCTCGGCGGCCCCATTCGGAAAGACAAAACCTTCTTTTTTCTCAACCTGGAGGAGCAGAAGTACTTGATCGGCAACCAGTCACGTTCCACAGAACCTTCGGAGGCATATCAAGCGGAAGCGGAAGGCCTATTGCAGCAATTCAACGTCCCCTTGAATCCGGTTTCTGTAAGTCTGCTCAACGGACTGTGGCCTGCGTCCGCGCTGAGTGGTCCTGCGGCGCCGGCTAATTATTTCAATCCAAACGCTTCTAATGGCTACAGCCACAATGGCTTGCTTAAACTCGACCACAGCTTCAATGAAGACAACCGCGTTTCGTTTCGAGTTTTTCTCGGGCAGGGGACCCAGACAGCCCCGAACAGCACACATCTGAGTCCCTACTGGGAGGTCGTGCCCTCGCACATGCAAAACTATGATGCGATCTACAACCGTGTCATCTCTTCCCGGTTCACGAATCAAGTCGTCGCTGGCGTCAACTATTTCCTCCAGACCTTCGTGGATGCAGATACAAACTTCAATCCCATCGCTTTGGGCCTCAACACCGGCGTTACGGCGCCCATCCTGGCCGGTGCTCCCAACATCGTCATATTCGGCTTCGATCAAGTTGGGGTCAACCCGTTTTCCGGAAGAACGGATGTCACCGCGCACTTAACCGACACACTCTCCTATGTCACGGGAAAGCACCAGCTTCGTTTTGGCGGTGAATTCCGCAGAACTCAGGTCGATGTGTACTACAACTTCGGTGCTCGCGGGGTCTTCGATTTTACCGGCGGGCAAGGACCTTGGGCTAGCTTGGCGAACAATCCAAACCAAGATACGAATGTGCTGAGCCTGGCCGACTTCATGGCGGGCTACGTCTATCAGTCCACGAACACAATCGGCAATTCCGAACGCCTGGTTCATGTCAACAGTTTCAATCTCTTCGGACAAGACGCCTATCAAGCCACGCGTAAGCTGAACCTCAATTTTGGCCTTCGCTACGAGTACGAAGGTCCGCTGCATGACAACAAGCAGGATCTTTCCGTATTTGTTCCGTCGCGGGGTCTCGTCGTTGCTGGGCAAGGCGTTCCCTCGATTTACCTGCAGGATTTTATGAACTTCAGCCCGCGGGTTGGCTTTGCCTACCAGCCACGGGGCAATCGCAATTTCGTAGTTCGTGGCTCCTATGGGATTGTTTTTGATACTCCACCGATAATTCCTTTCCTCGATAACGTCTTTCTCCTGAACAATGGGCCACTCGGCACGCCCGATAATCCCGCGGGAAACAATCCGGTTTTCAGCGTCGAGGCTAATAACTACACGATCGTGAAGAACCAGCCCATCTTCCCAACTGGGCCGGTGCCGATCTCGGGAAGCAATGTGCTTAACCTTTTTTCCGTCAGCCAAACGCTCCGTACGCCCTACTACGAGATGTACTCCTTAAACGTGCAGCAGAGCCTGGGACAGCACTGGATCCTGCAAGTCGGCTACGTCGGTTCGGAAGGACGGCGACTGCTTATTCTAGGGGACATTAATCAAGCCGCACTCGGCAGCGGTTTCAATTCAACTACTGTCATCGGCCCCAACGGAGGCACTTTTTCATACCAGCAGTCCACGCGGCCGTTTTTCAGCAAGTATCCGAACTTCGGTGTGATCAACGAGGTGCAATCCGAGGGGACTTCGAATTACAGCTCGCTTCAAACAACTCTCCGATCGAGTCAATGGCACGGCCTGACGGCGCAGTTCTCGTACGCCTGGGGACACAACCTCGACGACATGACGCAGGCTTGCTGCTCGCTCCCTCAGGACAGCACAAATCTGAAGGGAGACTACGGCAATTCCGACTACGACGTGCGCCATCACTTCACCGCCAACGCTGTTTACGAAATCCCGGGCTCCTCGCACGGCCCTCAATGGCTCTCCCACGGCTGGCAGCTCAATACCGTGATGTCGTTCCGCACCGGTTTTCCCTTCACCGTTCATGCCACAACCGATACCAGCGGCACGGGAGAGAACACCGACCGCGGTGACCAAATCGGCAATGCATACGCGGGCGTTTCTCATTCTCTGGTCAGCCATTCCTACGTGCAGTGGGTGAACCCGGCGTCGTTTCAAGATCCCCCGCAGGGAAGCTTTGGGACGATGCGGCGCAATCAGCTCACCGGCCCGGGCTTTGCTTCTGTGGACCTCTCGGTATTCAAGAACATTCCGGTGACCGAGCGCGTGAAAGCTCAGTTCCGTGTGGAGATGTTCAATATCTTCAACCGCCTAAACCTTGCGCCGCCCAGTGGCTACCTCTTCGGTGGATTTGGTCAAAGCACCGACACCATCGGCGACTACAATGGCGCGCCGGGTATCGGTCCGGGTGAGCCATTCAACATGCAATTGGCCCTAAAGCTTATTTTCTGATTGCTGCCGAGCCGAGGTCGCAGGAAAAGAGAAAACCCGAGTCCCAGTTCGCGCCGGTCTCCAGTCCGCGGGATAAAGCGCCAGGATCACCCGACGTCCCTAAAATTGGGCGTGTTGGGGTAATTGAAAGGCCGATTCTAAAACTTGTATTGGAAATAGGCACATGGATAGCTGTAATCGTGACCCGCCGTGGTGCTGTTGAGAAATTGTCCAGCGAACATGCGAGCGTAGCCAAAGCCAAAGTCCAGTCCTTTATTCAGTTGGTATCCGGCAACCAGATCGAGTTCGTTGCCGATGTGGCGGCTTGCGCCGGGATGGGCGGAAACCGTAATTGCTCCACTGCTGGCGTAGAAGTTGTCATTTGAAGTCGCCAACCAGAAGCTCTCAAATTGCTGTTTGAGTTTCCATTGTTTCGTGGGCTCTTCTTCGACGCCGGTTCGGAACTGCACAAGGTTTCTGCGACCAACCTCGTCGGCAAAGCCCAACTTGTCGTGATTCGAAGGATAGAGTTCATCAAAGGTATTCCAGTCGCGGCCGTTCGGATTTTTCGTTCCAGAAGCGTAATTGCCTTCGAGAAAAACGCGAGGGGCGACAGCGGCCTTGCGAAATGTTTTGCCCGCGCTGGCATAGCCCGCCCACGCGGCGATGGAAGATGCACCAAGCGATCCTGTCTGTCCGTCAAATTCAGTGTCGTAATCGAAAGCGGCGGGCAGTACACCCTTCCAGTGAAGACCCATCGTGACTTCATTGAGGTGGCCACGGTTGAGCGTCTCTGGAAGAGCGGAACTCGCGGATGCAACGCGCCATAGAACGTAGGGCTCGAAGTCAGCCTTGGGGACGACGTTCTGGAAGCTTCCGTAAACTCCGTACAGGTTGTTGCGCGGGAGTGCATTGTGTAGGTCAGTGTTGTCGCCGGGCACTACGGAAGAGGCGAACATGCTGACCCTGTAGCCGGGATGATGGAGATCAACCCGCGCGACGTTGAAAGTGCGACCGACGTTAAGCCAATCGGATGGTCCGATCACGCGTTCATCTCCGAAACGGAGAACTTGGCGCCCCGCCAGGGCATCTACCCAACCTGTCTCGGAACTGCCTACCTGAGGATAGGCCTGCCAAAGGGTCCACTTGTCCTCGTATGGATTGGCATTGGGGTTGTGGTGATTGAAAAAAATACGAGCGTCTTGCACTTCACCATAGAACAGGAGCCACCCTTTAGGCTGAACCGCCAGATTCACACGCAAGCGGTCCAAGTAATAAAAATCGTTTGTGCTGGTGAACCCGATTCCTGTCGGACCTTCGAGACGACCCCGATATTCCCCACCGATGCGGAACCAACTGGGTAAGGATCGGTTCAGCTTGGTGACAGGAAACATCCAATCCATGGAATCATTGGTTCTGGCCGGGCCGGATGCGCCCGCGGAGCTCGAATTGGTGCTCGATCCAGAATCCACGTTCAAGTCAGCAACGGTTTGGATGTTGACCCGCTGTCGAGAATCGATGGCGGCCGGCTTCTCGGGATCAAGAGTGTTTGCGTTTGTGTTGTCGGGTTGTTGCTGAGCCGCCGGCCTGACGGGACTTGAAGCCTGGCCGCCACTATTGCTCTCTTGTGCCGCAAGGCTAGCGGCGATAAACAGAGTAGGTAGCAGGCTGAGGGTTCTGCGCATAAAGTCTGGCCATCCAATCCTCTTTGTTTGTTCTTCTCCCTTGGAGATCAGTTCCCATATAGCAAGGGGTTCGCCATTCGGAAAGAGGGGATCGAGGTGAAAGCAAGTTGTATGACAACACCGAAGCGATCACATCGAGCAGTCTGGAATGCTCCGCGACTCGATGCCGACTGAACTTCTTGTCATAAAAGGGGCTGCAAGGGGCCAGATGACCAGGCACGAAATCTGAGTATAGGATATGCCCCGACTGGTACTTTCACATTTTCGAAATGCTTGAGAAGTTGACGAGATTTGGCAACGTACAGGTACAGTCACACCTTCCACGCCGCCGAAGCAACAACCACGCCATTGCTCTCGACTTCAACACCACATTTGCCGCAGCCACGCTCCTCGATCCATGTCGATTGACTGACGCGAAGTCCGCATTTCGACACGCTGAATGCGCGTACTTCTGGTCTCTATTCGGACACAGCAAGGCGGAAGCAATCGATGCGAGCGCCGCATTCGGACGAGCGCCCGCCTGTCGCCATTTAGAACTGTGGATTTACGCATCCTGCGGGCAAACGTAAAACTCAGCAGCAAGCTGCGGGATTGGTTTGGGCCGGCGATTGCAATGCTTGTAATCAATCGAGGATTTTCGATGGTCACACTGCAGCAAGCACGCAAGGTTATCGATGCCGCTGAAAAGAAAGCAGCGGAAATCAGACAGCCGATGAACATCGCGGTTGTCGACGAAGGCGGCAATCTTGTTTCCCATGTCCGCATGGATGGGGCTTGGATCGGCAGCATCGACATAGCAATCAACAAGGCATTTACGTCCCGGGCCTTCGATATCTCGACCAGGGATCTCGCGCAACATTCGCAGTCGGGCGGCCAATTTTTCGGAATTCACGTTTCGAATCACGGCCGCGTCATGGTCTTCGCTGGCGGCATCCCGCTGAAACGAGATGGGAAGATTGTCGGCGCAATAGGAGTCAGCGGTGGCTCCGGAGAACAGGATCACACGGTAGCAAAGGCCGGCGCAAAGGTGTTCTAACTTACTTCAATTGGAGTGAACATACATGGCAAACAATCGTGGAGTAGTATACGCAGGACCGGGAAAAGTGGAAGTCCAGTCCATTGACTTTCCTAAGTTAGCGTTGGGCTCACGCAAATGCGAGCACGGCGTGATTCTCAAGCTGGTTAGTACCAACATCTGCGGCAGCGACCAGCATATGGTACGAGGCCGCACAACGGCTCCCACCGGTATGGTCCTCGGTCACGAGATCACGGGCGAGATCATCGAGAAGGGCCAGGACGTCGAATTCTTGAACGTGGGTGACTTGGTTTCAGCGCCATTCAACATCGCGTGTGGACGCTGCCGCAACTGCCGCGAAGGCAAGACCGGAATCTGCTTAAACGTCAATGGAGATCGTGCCGGTGGCGCCTTCGGGTATGTCGATATGGGTGGCTGGATTGGTGGCCAGGCCGAATACGTGATGGCTCCTTATGCCGATTTCAACCTCCTGAAATTTCCAGACAAAGATCAGGCACTGGAGAAAATCGAGGACCTGACGCTGCTGTCCGACATCTTTCCGACCGGGTACGACGGGGCGGTGAAGGCCGGAGTGACGACCGGTTCAACCGTGTACGTGGCCGGTGCTGGGCCTGTGGGACTGGCCTGTGCCGCCTCATGTCAGTTACTGGGAGCGGCAGTCGTCATCGTCGGAGATATGGTTCCCGAGCGTCTTGCCCAAGCGCGACGCTTTGGATGCGAAACGATTGACTTGCGCGAGCGGATCCCTCTCGGCGAGCGCGTCGCCCAAATCCTCGGCGTTCCGGAAGTCGATTCGGCGGTGGACTGCGTAGGCTTTGAGGCGAAGGGTCAAGCCGAGCAGGCCGGCACAGAACAACCGGCTACTGTGCTGAATTCATTGATGGCGCTAACTCGCGCCGGGGGAGCGATCGGAATTCCCGGTCTGTATGTCACGGACGATCCGGCAGCAAAGGACTCGAATGCGCGGAAAGGCGTGTTGGGCCTACGAATTGGATTGGGCTGGGCCAAATCCCACAGCTTCGGAACGGGGCAGTGTCCGGTGCTTCGCTACAACCGGCAACTCATGATGGCCATCCTGCATGACAAGGTGAATATCGCGAAAGCGGTAAATGTCGAGGTATTACCATTGGAGGATGCGCCCCGCGGGTACCATGACTTCGACCAGGGTGCAGCGAAGAAGTTCGTGCTGGACCCGCATGGGATCGTGAGGTCACGTCGAGCCGGGGCCGAACTTGCCCATGTCGGCGTCTGAGGCGTCCGCTCTATTTGAAGCCACGACGTCAGCGCGGTGACCGTCGCCACCGCGCTGACAGATCCCCAGCTCAGCCTGACCGGCGTTGTAGAGACTCACCGATTCTTAGCCTATCCCGCGGGATTCGGAAATGCATCCGCATCGTCGGCCGGGTTCCTCTCCTCGGGGTGAAGGCACTGGAAATCTTTCTCAATCAACAGGGAGGGGCCGCCCTCTGGGTTGAACGAGAGTGAAATACACTCGGAACTGGCCCATTCCTGAGCCATGTCGAGCGGTAGCAGAACGCGGATGCAGTGCTGGAGATACCGAGCTTCTATTTCGGTCAACTGCGGAGATGTTTCCAGCGTGTAGGTCAGCTTAGAGTTGGAGTCAAATCGCAACGAAGCAGCACAGACACCTGAGGTCCGGAATTGCTCGACGTCGGAACGGTTCAGTCGCAGACGCACCGAGTCACCATGAATGCGAAGCTTCATTCAATCCTCCAATTACCCGAATAGATGTTGAAACGTTGGCCGCGAAGAAAACCCACCAACGTCATGCCAAAGCGTTGCGCTGTCTCTACCGCCAGACTGGACGGCGCACCGACGGCCGCCAGTAGCGGGATGGCGGCCATAACGGATTTTTGTACGAGTTCGAACCCTGCACGCCCGCTGACCAAAATGAGGGAATCGCCGAGAGGGATCGAGCCGTCGCTTAGCGCGAACCCAATCAACTTGTCGACCGCGTTGTGCCGGCCGACATCTTCCCGCAGACCGAGTAGAGTACCATCAGGTGAAAAGAGGGCGGCAGCATGAAGACCGCCGGTGCGGTCAAACGCCTGCTGGGTCTGACGAAGCAGATCGGGCAAGCGACAGATGAGATCCGCACGGAATTGTGGGCCAGACTGCCGCATCGGGCGCGCGGGACGCACTTCAATCGCGCCTATCGCGAGCTTTCCACAAACGCCACAACTCGAGCTTGTATAGAAATTGCGCCGGATGCGGCCTGGATCAATGGCGACCTCCGGCTTCAACCTGATTGTCACCCTATCGCCAGCGTCATCGGGACTATCCCCGACGGATTCGGCGCGCATCGACAGAATCTGGCCGACGTCGTCGATGATCCCCTCGGTGAAAAGAAAACCGGTCGCGAGGTCCAGATCAGATCCCGGCGAGCGCATGGTGATTGAGAGCGGGAAGCCGTTTAGACAAAGCCGCAGAGGCTCCTCGACGGTAAGCAAATCGGAGTGCGAATAGAAAAGGCCCTTCTCCACGGTCTGAATCGGGGCGGAGATCGTGTCGGCATTCATGGTTCGCACGTGCCGTCAATTGGCATTGCTGCTCACGAGCTTGCCGCAACATTCGGGCCGTTCGGGCAAACTCGATTTCTCCCATCCGCCGCCGAGGGCCTGGATCAGCAACACGGTGTTCGCCATACGACGTCCCAGGATATTGACCGCTGTCACTTCATCCGCAAGCGCGGCACTTTGTGCGGTAATCACTTCCAGATAACTGGTTACTCCACCCTTATAGCGAGTGATCGAAAGGTCGAGCGAGCGCTGTGCGGCCGTTACTGCTTCGTCCTGCACCTTGGCCTCGTTTTCCAGAATCCTAACCGCCGCCAGGTTGTCTTCCACCTGTTGAAATCCAGTCAGCACGTTCTCACGATAGGCCGCGACTTGAAAATCATAAGCCGCGCGCGCCTGGTCGGTAAGGGCGTGTCGTCTTCCCCCGTCGAAGATCGTCCCTACGGCAGACAGTCCAACCGACCATAGGCCGCTCGGACCTTGGAGCAAAGTCGTAATGCTTGAACTTTCAAATCCTCCCGATCCCGTAAGGCCGATGACAGGATAGTAGGCTGACTTCGCAACTCCGATCTGGGCATTGGCGGACGCCACCCGCCTCTCCGCCGCCGCGATATCCGGGCGTCTCTCGAGGAGTTCCGAGGGTACACTCACAGGAATACGCGGAGGCGGTACAGTGAGAGGCAAGGGGGAAAGGGTGAATTCCGCAGGAGGTTTACCAATGAGAATTGCAATCGCATGTTCGTATTGCGCTCGCAACACGCCGACGTCAATCGCTGCTGCCCGGGTAGTTTGCAATTGAGTCTTCGCCTGCTCAACTTCCACTTCCGAAGCAATCCCGCCCTCGAAGCGGTTCTGATTCAATTCCAGTGCCTGCTCGTACTGCTGAACCGTGGAGTTGAGGAGCTGTTCCTCGGCGTCCAAGCTACGGGCCTGAAAATAGGCAATGGCCAGATCCGCCTGCATGCTTAGATTGACCGTAGCCAAGTCAGCCGCACTCGCTTGCGCTTGTTCTCGATAGGACTCCACGTTTTTTCGAACTCGTCCCCAGACGTCGGCCTGGTAGGAAAAGTCGACTGGCAGCACAAAATCGTTGTAGGTGATGCCATCAAAAACGGAACTCGGGGGCGGGCGGTTTGCCGAGACTCGCGTCCGAGTCGCCGACGGCCCGGCCGTCACAGTAGGGTAATAGTCAGCCCGGTTATAGCGCAGGGTGGCTCGCGCCTGCCGGAACTGCGCCTCGGCCGCTTTCAGGTTTTGATTGGATACGTTGACCTGAGCTTCCAACGCATCAAGCTGCGGATCTTGAAAAATCTTCCACCACTCACCGCCAAGATTCTGGTCATTCGGCTGGGCCGGCTTCCAGTCCCCTACCTCTTTATAGGCCGGAGGAGCCTGGACCACCGGGGGGTGATATTTTGGTCCAACCGCGCACCCAGTGAACGGGAGTAGAGCCGTCGCAAGCAAAATTAACGGCCATGGCTCTCGCCGCAGGTTCTCGAACGAAATCATTTTTCGTGGAAGTTTCACTTAATATCTCCCGGCAACGTCGCCTGAACTATTTGCACTTGCTGTCCGGAAACGATGGAGTCAGGAGGGTTGATAATGACCTGATCATCCGGCTTGAGCCCGGAGACGACCTCGATCTGATTGCCGAAATCGCGTCCAGGGGTTACGGCCGTGAGCACGACTTTTCCGTCTTTCACAACTCCGACCTGCAAACCTTCCGAGCGAAACAGCAGAGTATTGACTGGAAGCAACAGCGTGGCGGCATGCGTGGCGACTTTCAAGTGGACCTCTGCGTAAGAACCCGTGAGCAGCGTGCCGCTGGGATTGTCCACTTCAATCTCGATCAGCAACGTCCGGGTTGTCAGGTTGATGGCCTCGGCCGTGCGTACCAGCTTTCCTTGGAACTTGCGGCCGGGAAATTCAGCCAGCGTGAGATCTGCCGTCATGCCGACTTTGATCCCTTGCGAGTATTCCTCTGGGACGTTTACGTAAACCCGTAGCTTGTCGGGTTGGGCGATATGAAAGAGATCGGTTTTCGCCGTGCCACTACTACCGGAATTAATCAGATCGCCAATATCGGTGTTTCGGGCGGTGATGACTCCGTCAAAGGGAGCGTAGATTTTCTCGAAAGACTGCAGTGCCTTGAGCTGCTTGACGTTGGCCTGATTGGCGTCAACGATTGCCTTGTTGGCGTTGTAGGTGCCCACAGCGTTGTCCACATCCTGCTGAGCCACGGCATTCTTCGTCAGCAGCCCCTGGTAGCGGTCCTTGGTAATCTGGGCCAGCGCTAGATTCGCCTTGGCAGTGTTCAGGTTGCTGAGGGATTGCTCCAGTTGCTGATCGACTTCCGGAGTGTCGATGACAGCAAGCAGTTGGCCTTTCTTAACGTGCGCGCCGATGTCGAAGTACCACTTCTGCAGATACCCATTCGTGCGGGAATAGATCGGCGAAGTAATGAATGGTTGTACATTTCCAGGCAGGATGATCTCTTCGGCCGGCGCTGTTTGTTTGGGTGAAACCACCGAGACAGCGGGAACGGCCACGCGCGCGGTCTCCGCATCCAAGGCGGTGCGGGCCCTCACACGAGACCAGATGCCCGACATCAGGAGGACGGCCATCACCAACAACGCAACCACCAAGCCCAGCCATCGTTTGTGCGGACGCTTCCCTCCTGCCACATCATTCAAGGGGAGGGGTTGTTCGCCGGATTGTCTTGTATCTTCAGTTTGAGGCTGCATAATAAAACTCCACACGGTTTGCGTCTATTGCGCCTGTTCGGTTTGTGCTACCGGGCGGCGCGAGCCCTGCAGAACGCTGAAAAATGCCGGGACAAAAAACAGAGTCGAGACGGTCGCGAACATCAGCCCACCGATCACTGCCCGGCCGAGTGGAGCATTCTGTTCACCACCGTCTCCCAGGCCGAGAGCCATGGGCACCATGCCGATGATCATGGCCAGAGCGGTCATCAGCACTGGACGAAAGCGAGTGAAGCCTGCCTCCAGTGCGGCGCTGGTGGAATCACTTCCTTCTATCATCTTTTCCGTAGCGAAGCTCACAACCAGAATGCTGTTGGAGGTTGCGACGCCCATACACATAATGGCCCCCATGAGTGCGGGCACGCTCAGAGTCGTATGGGTGATGAATAAGAACCAGGCAATCCCGGCAAGCGCCGCGGGTAACGCGGAAATCATGATGAACGGATCGAGCCATGACTGAAAGTTGACTACGATCAACAGGTAGATCAGCACGATCGAGAATGCCAGTCCGCCCAGAAGGCCGATGTAGGAGGCCTGCATCGTCTGAACTTGTCCGCGAATAACGACCTGAGAACCTCGCGGCAATTTCGATCGGGTGGCGTTGATGATCTTGGTGATGTCAACGGCGACGCCGCCCAGATCGCGTCCTGCGACCGCGCCAAAGATGTCAATCACTGGCGCTACGTTGTAATGAGAAACCACCGCCATTCCGACTCCCCGTTGCACCGATACCAGACTGGCCATAATCGACGGAGTCGCCGTAGGGTCTGTTCCTGTGACCGGAATGTTCTGCAGATCCTGCAATGTGTCGGCGTGGTACTGCGGTGTTTGGGTGGCGATGGAGTAACTGACATGGTTCTTTGGGTCAAGCCAGAATGTAGGTGATGTCTGGAAACTTCCACTCAGCGATACCAAGAGATTTTGCGCAATGTTTTGCGCAGAGAAGCCCAGTTCTTCAGCCTTGGTACGTTCGACTCTGAGATTCAAGTCTGGCTGATCGAAGGGCTGCTGAATTCGCAGGTCAGCGGTTCCCGAGACGAATTTCATTTTCTCGAGCAGCGTGTCTGCATAGCGCCGGTTTCCCGCCAGGTCGTTTCCTACGACCTGAACGTCGATGGGAGCCGGTAACCCAAAATTCAGAATCTGGCTGACCATGTCGGCCGGTAGGAAAGCGAATGTGACGCCCGGGAACTGCCCCGGGAGTGCCAAACGAAGTTTGTGAACGTAATTGTCGGTCGGGTGGTGGTTAGCCGATAGAGTCACAAGAATGTCAGCGTCCCCTGTACCCACCGGGGCCGAATTGCTGTAAGAGAGATTGATACCGCTATACGGCAGGCCAATGTTGTCGATGACGCTCTGGACTTCGTTTGCTGGAATCTGCTCCCGAATCGAGCGTTCGACCAGGTCGCACAAGTTCGCGGTCTCTTCGATGCGCATTCCAGTCGGAGCCCGCATGTGAAGTTTGAAAGTGCCGCTGTCTACGCTGGGGAAGAAGTCGCGGCCCAGCCAGGGAATCAGAATCGTGAGAGAGCCGAGACAGAACACAAAAAAGGTGGTCAGAAAAGCGAGCTTGTGATGGAGAGAAGTCTCCAGCAGACCGCGGTAGCCCTGACGAAAACGTTCGAAGGCTCGCTCAAAACGTTTCTGAAGTCGCACCAGCGCGTTCGGGCTAGCGGCATGTCTGCCCTCGGTGTTTTCGTCCCGCAACAAATACTTGGCCATCGTCGGGACGATGGTCCGGGACAGAAAATAGGACGCCAACATGGCGAAAACCACTGCTTCCGCGAGTGGCACAAAGAGATACCGCGCTACTCCGGTCAGCAAAAACATTGGGGCAAATACAATGCAGATCGAAAGGGTGGAAACAAAGGCAGGTGTCGCGATTTGTGACGCGCTGTCGAGGACAACCTCGTCCATATCCTTGTCCGGTTCTGCCTCGCGATTCCGATTGATATTCTCAACCTCGACCGTGGCATCGTCCACTAGGATACCGACCGCCAGGGCGAGTCCTCCGAGGGTCATGATGTTGATCGTTTGCCCGATCGCACTGAGCACAATAATGGACGTCAGGATCGCCAGGGGGATCGAGGTCGCGATGATCACGGTGCTTCGCCAACTGCCCAGAAACGTGAGAATCATGAACGCGGTCAGGCACGCTGCTATCAGCGTCTCCCTGACTACTCCGCTGATTGCGCCACGAACAAAGATCGACTGGTCCGCCAGCGTTGCGATCTTTAATTGGGGTGGAACTGTCGTCTGAATCTGGGGCAGAAGTGCTTTGATAGCCGAGATCACGCTTAACGTGGACGCGTTTCCCGCCTTTTGAATCGTCAACAATACTGAGCGCTGACCGTCGACGCGCACGATATTTGTCTGCGGCGGAAAACCGTCGCGCACCCACGCAACGTCCTTCATGTAAATGGTCGTGCCGCCAATCGTCTTGACTGGGATCCGGTTCAGATCTGCAATCGTCTGCGGTGCTGCATTAGGAATCGTGACATCGTATTCCCGGGAGCCGATCTTTGACCTCCCAGTGGGCAGAATCAGATTTTGTACGCTGATGGCATTGACGACGTCCAGTGCCGACAGGCCTTTCGACTGCAACGCCGTGGTATTCAGATCCACCTGTACCTGGCGCTGCTTACCACCATAGGGATAAGGAACAGATGCCCCAGGCACGGTGATGAGCTGGGTCCGAATAAAATTCAGTCCGTAGTCGTTGAGTTCTTGCTCTGAAAGATTTTGCCCCGACAGCGCCAACTGGAGCACCGGCACACTCGATGCGCTGTAGGCAAGAACAAGTGGGGGCGTCGTTCCTGCGGGCAATTGTCTGAGCTGGGTCTGAGAGATAGCTGTAATTTGGGCAATCCCCTGTTGAATATTCGCAGTCGGCTGCAGGAACACTTTGACGACAGCTACTCCGTACAGCGACTGCGACTCGATGTGTTCGATGTTATCGACGGTAGTTGTCAGCGCGCGCTCGGTAACGCTAACGATGCGGTCGCTCATCTCCTGTGGGACGAGACCGTTATAGTTCCAGATGATGCTGACGACGGGAATGTCGATGGTCGGAAAGATATCGGTGGGCGTGCGAACAATCGCGAGCCCTCCCATGATCAGGATGAGGATCGACATCACCACAAAGGTGTAAGGCCGCCGCAATGCTAGTCGAACAATCCACATAGACTCTTCCTTGGTTTACCAGTCGCCGACGTTGTCGATTCGCTAACCTTAGTGTTCTTAACCCTCAGACCGGTACGTTCCAATTCTCTGCTACAGTTCCTGGCCGTTCCCCACCTAAAGTTGGCGCATAAACCGATTCTTGTTGCTTACTTGTCTTCCGCAACCTGCAAGGACGTGCAGGAAGCAGAAGAGGAGGCTGCGCATCGAGTGCCCGGCGCACAAGGCGCGTGAGCTTTGCGCGGGCCCGCGCGATCTGGGCCTTCACCGTTCCGTCAACTACTCCTAGAATGTGGGCCGCTTCACTGGTAGTGAGGCCATCCAGGTCGCGCAATTGGAACGCTCTGCGCAACGGAGGAGAGAGGCTCTCTGAGAGCTGCATGATGCGTTCATGCAGTTCCGCTCTTCGATACTCTTCTTCCGGAGTCGGTCCGGAGTGAACTAACCGGTCTGAGACGGTATATCCTTGTTCCTTCCCGAATTGCTCGTCGAGAGATACGTGGATCTGCCGTGGCCTTCTTCGCAATTGCATCCGAGCACAATTGATGACGATGGCGACGAGCCAGGTCGACATTTGTGCCTGCCCTCTGAACCGATCCAGGTGTTTGTAAGCAGAGAGGAGTGCATCCTGAACGGCATCTTCTGCGTCGGCCGCATTGCCCAGGTATCGATAAGCTGTTCTGTGGAGCAAAGGCAGACAACGCGAGAAAGTGTCCTGTAGTTCCCGAGTTTGTCTTCTTCGGGCAGGATTGTCGATGCCCTGTTCGTTTCCGATGTATGCCGCGGTCGCTTGCATAAATGTTTCTGACTCCCCTCGCGACATCAAAATGCACGCCTGTCTCCAATCGACCGGAAGGCAATTTAGTCGTGCATTTTCAGCAGTATGAGTGGACTGGGCGGTTGGGCATGGCCTGGTGGTGATTAGATGTTCGTCCTGCGGTTGACACCAACGTCCGCATTTCGACTCGACTCGGTGGTCGATTTCAACTTCGGACGCGGTGTATATCCCTTGGCGGCGCCGGTCTACGTGCGGTGCCTGTGTGTGTCGATCGAGCGGCCCTCGACGCGCCGGGGTTCACATTGCTTTGTAGTGGCACACAATTTGACTTGCCCCGCCAAATACTTTCAACCATGCCGCGAGCATCAGCCGCCTTCGCAGTGGAAGTGAAACTTGCGGAAAAGGCAGGACTGCGAAGGCGACTGCTCTTGGCGCATTCCATTTGTTCAATTGATGCCGCGGCGCACAACTTCGTTGCGCCACGCAAACGACAAGAGAGTTGCCTCGAACATCACACTCCGTTCTTGCGATTGGAACAGGAAGTGCATTCATCAGCACTGGGTCAGCGAACTCGGCACTACAGGGTGATCTTTAATTTACCTGCTCGCCGCGAGTGTACGTCGATGACCGATCGTCGAGAGTTCGTTGTTCTTGAGAGGTATGTATGCAGTTAACCAGATGGGGTAACCCTAAGACTAGTGCCGATGTGATGTCCGGCATTCTGAATTGCGTGTGCCCGGAGTGCGGCGGAAGCATGGGACGAGCCGGCAGAGAGTTCAAGTGCCAAGGCGAATGTCAGACTGACTGGCGTCAGATCTGGGAGCAAGTTCTTTCAGCCGGTCTCAATCGGCGGCCAACAAAGGCGACCAATCCGATTTGATTTGGCGGGGCAGTCCAGGAGTTGCGGTCGGCGCACTAGCCTGCGCCCTACTCAGCACTTGGACACGAGCGCGAGGCCCACGGACAAGACTCGACCCGCTGGAAACAAGAGAGACCAAATGTCGACGCTCGTGTCCAAGGGCGGTCACGCCCCGGCTCCTTTGCGGCGGGATCAGGACGGACCGTGCTCGTGATCCACAAGACTAGCCGGGGCTGAGCTCAGTCGACAACACTTCACTCCTCATATGACTGGAACCAGAGTTGCTAAGAATTGGAAAGAGGGACAAACTGTGGCCAACGTTGCGATTGATGGTGTCGTTCAAGAATCTCAACCCGACGAACTCCTCATCGATCTGATCAATCGTAGTAACGTTTCAGTCCCCCACGTCTGCTACCACCCTCAACTCGGCCCGGTTCAGACCTGTGACACCTGCATGGTGGAAGTGAACGGCCGGCTGGTCCGGGCTTGCGCGACCAGAGTCGCCGATGGAATGAAAATCACCACCAAGTCAGCGAAGGCGTCCGCTGCACAGCTGGAGGCATTCGATCGCATTCTCAGCAACCACATGCTTTACTGCACGGTCTGCGACAACAACAACGGCAACTGCACCGTCCACAACACGACGAAGCTATTGGCCATCGAGCATCAGCGAATCCCTTTTCGATCGAAGCCCTACGAAGTTGACAACTCGAATCCGTTCTATCGCTACGATCCCGATCAATGCATTCTGTGCGGCCGCTGCGTGGAGGCTTGTCAGAACGTCGAGGTCAACGAAACGCTTTCCATCAACTGGGAAGACCCGAATCCGCGCGTGCTCTGGGACGGCGGCTCAACTATTGGAGAATCGAGCTGCGTTTCATGTGGTCACTGCGTCACGGTTTGCCCGTGCAATGCGCTGATGGAAAAAACGATGCTGGGTCACGCCGGCTTCCTAACTTCTCTGAAGAAGTCTGCTTTGAGCGGCATGATCGACGTGGTCAAGGGCGTTGAACCGGAAACCGGCTACGGATCCATTCTCCAGGTTTCCGAAGCGGAAGAGGCGATGCGGGAGCACCGCATTCGCAAGACGAAGACAGTGTGCACTTATTGCGGCGTGGGCTGCAGTTTTGATGTCTGGACGAAAGATCGGCACATTCTCAAAGTGGCACCGGAGCATGGCCCGGCCAATGGGATCTCCACTTGCGTGAAGGGAAAATTTGGTTGGGGTCACATCAATAGCGAGGATCGCCTGACCACTCCGCTAATTCGCGAGGGCGACAAGTTCCGCCAGGCCAGCTGGGACGAAGCACTCAGTGTGGTCGCCAGAAGGATCGCCGAGATCAAGGCCAACGACGGACCGGACTCCCTCGCGTTCATCTCATCTTCCAAGTGTACGAATGAAGAAAGCTACCTGATGCAAAAGTTGGCGCGTGCGGTGATTGGCACGAACAACGTCGACAATTGTTCCCGCTACTGCCAGTCCCCGGCGACCCAAGGTTTGTTCCGGACCGTCGGCTACGGCGGCGATTCGGGTTCCATCTCCGACATGGAGAAGGCTGACTTGGTTCTTATTATCGGCAGCAACACCGCGGAGAGTCATCCGGTCATTGCCACCCGGGTGAAGAGCTCTCACAAATTGGACGGGCAGAAGCTCATTGTCTCGGACCTGCGCGAACATGAAATGGCACGGCGCGCCGACCTCTTCCTGCATCCCAAGCCAAGTACAGACCTGTTCTGGCTGAACGCAATCAGCCGCTATCTACTTGATAACGGCCTTGCGCACATCAAGTTCCTCGATCAGTGGGTCAATGGACTCGACGACTATCGAAAGAGTCTGGAACCCTTCACAATGGAAGCCGCTGCGCGTATTTCCGGCGTACCCGAGGAGACTCTAAAACAAGT
>Ga0116217_10002084_pt1 | contig 18811 bp, 23 predicted proteins | sample Sb_taG_6_FD_89697 | JGI IMG/M metagenome (GOLD analysis project Ga0116217, IMG submission 89697) | Peat soil microbial communities from Weissenstadt, Germany - Sb_50d_4_PS metaG | ecosystem: Environmental > Terrestrial > Soil > Wetlands > Peat | place: Germany: Weissenstadt | collected 2010-09-21 | reverse complement strand
TCGTGATGGCAGCGGTCAGCGTCGTCTTGCCATGGTCGATGTGACCGATGGTCCCGACGTTGACGTGCGGCTTGTCGCGCTCGAACTTCTCCTTCGCCACTTTGTTTCGCTCCTGTATCGACTTGTAGGCCCGCCACCGTTTTGGGGCGAACCGGGGAATCTATCTAAATTGCCTCTTCTTTGCCTCTTACGCCGCCACGGGCTCCCCCGTGCGCTGCTCGATGATCTTCTCCGCGATGCTCGGCGGAACCTCCTCGTAACCCTCGAACTGCATCGTGTACGTGGCCCTTCCCTGCGTGTTGCTGCGCAGATCCGTGGCGTAGCCGAACATCTCGCTGAGGGGCGCCCGGCCGGTGACGACCAGCGCGTTGCCGCGCCGCTCCTGCCCCTCGATGCGCCCGCGCCGGCGGCTGAGATCGCCGATGACCTCGCCCAGGAACTCCTCGGGCACGACGACCTCGACGGCGAAGATGGGCTCCAGGAGCACCGGCTTGGCGCGCCGCGCGGCCTCTTTGAAGGCCAATGAGCCGGCGACCTTGAAGGCGATCTCCGAAGAGTCCACGTCGTGGTACTTGCCGTCGATGAGCGTGACGCGCACGTCCACCATCGGGTAGCCGGCCTTGACGCCGTTCTCAAGGGCCTCCTCGACGCCCTTCTCCACCGCGGGGATGAACTCCGAGGGGATCGCGCCGCCTTTGATCTTGTTGATGAAGTCAAAGCCCTCGCCGGGCGCGGGCTCGAGGTTGATGTAGACGACCCCGTACTGGCCCGAGCCGCCGGTCTGGCGCACGAACTTGCCTTCGACCTTCTCGGCGCTGCCGCGCACGGTCTCGCGGTAGGACACCTGCGGGCGGCCCACGTTGGCCTCGACGTGGAACTCGCGCTTCATGCGGTCCACGAGCACTTCCAGGTGCAACTCGCCCATGCCCGAGATCTCGGTCTGGCCGGTCTCTTCGTTGGTGCGCACCTGGAAGGTGGGGTCCTCCTCGGCGAGGCGGCCCAGGGCGACGGACATCTTCTCCTGATCGACCTTCGTCTTGGGCTCGACGGCGACCTTGATGACGGGCTCGGGGAAGACGATCGTCTCCAGGCGGACCGGCGCGTCGGGCGCCGCGAGCGTGTCGCCCGTGACCACCTGCTTGATGCCCACCGCCGCGGCGATGTCCCCCGCGTAGACCTCGCCGACCTCCTCGCGGTCGTTGGCGTGCATCATCAATATGCGCCCGATGCGCTCGGTGCGGCCGGTGCCCACGTTGAGCACGCGCGAGCCGGCGTCGAGCTTGCCCGAGTAGACGCGGAAGTAGGTCAGCTTGCCCACATAGGGGTCGGCCATGATCTTGAAGGCCAGCGCCGCGAAGGGCTCGGAGTCGTCGGCATTGCGCGTGACCTCGCGCTCGTCCTCGCTGCCCTTGACCAGTTCGGTGCCCACGACCGGTGGCACATCCAGCGGCGAGGGGAGGTAGTCGATGACGGCGTCGAGCAGCGGCTGCACGCCCTTGTTCTTGAAGGAGGAGCCGCACAGCACCGGCGTCAGCTTGGTCGAGAGCGTGGCCTTGCGAATGGCCTCCTTGAGGCGCTCCGGCGGGATCTCGGCCTCCTCGAGGATCAGCTCCAGGAGGGTGTCGTCGTAGTGGGAGACCTCCTCCAGGAGGTGCTCGCGCGCCTGCGCCGCCGCATCAACCAGATCCGCCGGGATGTCAACCTCTTCCTGTTCCTTGCCCAGATCGTCCCTGTAGACGATCGCCTTCATCGCCACCAGATCGACGATCCCGAGGAAGTCCCCCTCGGCACCGATGGGCAGCTGGATCGGCACCGGGTGCGCGCCCAGGCGGTCGATCATCGTGCGCACGCCGTTCTCGAAGTCCGCGCCGATGCGGTCCATCTTGTTGATGTAGGCGATGCGCGGCACGTGGTACTTGTCGGCCTGGCGCCAGACGGTCTCCGACTGCGGCTCCACCCCGGCGACCGAGTCGAACAGCGCGATCGCCCCGTCGAGCACGCGCAGCGAGCGCTCCACCTCGACGGTGAAGTCGACGTGGCCGGGCGTGTCGATGATGTTGATGCGGTGGTCCTTCCACTCCGCCGTGGTGGCCGCGGAGGTGATGGTGATGCCGCGCTCCTGCTCCTGTTCCATCCAGTCCATCGTCGCGGCGCCCTCGTGCACCTCGCCCATCTTGTAGGTGCGCCCGGTGTAGTAGAGGATGCGCTCGGTCGTGGTCGTCTTGCCGGCGTCGATGTGCGCCATGATCCCGATATTTCGGGTGTTCTGGAGGCTGAACTTGCGGGGCATGGTCTGTGGTGGTGTGGGTGGCGGTGTCGTGGGGGTTGCGAGGAGGCGGTTCAGGGCAAAAAAAGAGGCCCCCCGGGCCCACGCGCGCTGCCGGTGATGAGCCGATTCAGATCGCTATGTGCTCAGGGTCCTCATCTTGAGTTCTCACTCCGCGAGGGGCCAGGTTCGCACGACTGCGCCCACCGCGAGGTGTGAGCGACTATACCAGGGTTTGCCGCTGGGCCGTGCGGCGGGCGCGGGGTTGCAGCGACGGGCGGCAAGGGCCGCCGGGCGGCCCACCACCAAGGCCTCCGAGGCCCCCTACGCCCCCATGGCCTCGATGCTCGCATCGCCCGGCGCACCGGCGAGGCCGCGGCTGGCCCGCGGGCGCTCGGCGCGCAGCAGCATCAGACACGGGATCAGCGACAGCAGCGCGATCGCCAGGGCGGCCCAGTAGGCGGCCTGGAAGGCGCTGGTGAGCGCCGCGGGGGAGGCGTGGTGCGCCCCGAACCCTGCGCGCTGCAGGACCACGGCGAGGATCGCGGTGCCGATCGCGCCGCCGAGGCGCATGAGCACGTTCAGCTGCGGCGTGGCGTCGGAGAGCTGATCGGGGCGCATCGAGGTGAAGGCCGCGGTCATCGCCGGCATGAAGGACATGCCGATGCTCACGCCGCGCACCACGAGCACGAGGGAGATGGCCACGATCGAGGTGCCCGCCCCGATGAAGACGAAGGGAATCGTGCTGAGCGCCAGCAGCGAGACCCCCGCCAGCGCGACGGGACCGCCGCCGAAGCGCTCGGTGAGACGGCCGGCGAGCGGCATCGCGACGAGCGCGCCGATGCCCTGCGGTCCGCACAAGAGGCCGGTGGCGATGACGCTCTGCCCGCGCACTTCCTGGTAGTAGAGCGGCACGAGGATCATCGCGCCGAAGAGCGCCGCGCCGACGCCGAAGGTGGTGAGGGAGGCCCCGGCGAACACGCGGTTGGCGTACAGGCGCACGTCCAACAGCGGCCGCTTCGCGCGCAGCGCGTGCAGGCAGAAGAGCACCCCCAGGCCCACCCCGGCGAGCACCGGCACAAGCCCCTTCGCGGAGCCCGCGCCCGCGCCCGAGCCCTGCCCGCTGAGCCCGTACACGAGCGCCGCCGAGCCGGCCGAGAGCAGCACCAGCCCCAACACGTCCAGGCGCCCGGCCTCGCCGGAGTCGGTGTGGGGCAGCAGGCGCCAGCCCAGGAAGAACGCGAGCACGCCGATGGGAACGTTGACGAAGAAGATCCACGACCAGTGCAGGTGCTCGAGGATCGCCCCGCCGACGACCGGCCCCAGGATCGGCGCGAGCATCGCGGGCATCGACACCACGCCCATCACCCGGCCCATGCGCTTGGGCCCGGCCACCTGCGCCATGATCAGCTGCCCCACCGGCATGATCATGCCGCCGCCCGCGCCCTGGAGCACGCGGCAGAGCACGAGCGAGGCGGTCGAGCTCGACAGCCCGCAGAGGGCCGAGCCGACCGTGAAGAGCACGAGCGAGCAGAGATACACCTGCCTGGCCCCGAAGCGCCGCGCGGCCCAGCCCGTCACCGGGATCACCGCGGCGAGCGCCAGTAGGTAGCCGGTGATCACCCACTGGATCTGCGAGATCGGGCTGTGGAGGTCATGGCCCAGGGTGTGCAGCGCCACGTTGACGATCGTCGTGTCGAGGATCGACATGATCATCCCCAGGATCACGACGCCCGCGACGACCCACACGTGGCGCTCGATGCGGTCGCCCACCTCGGGAGTGGCGGCTGCGGCGGGAGCGGAGGCCATGAGCCTCAACCTAGCGAACGTCCGCTGACCTCCGAAGGGGTTACCTACCAGCGATAGTGCGCGAAGGCCTTGTTGGCCTGGGCCATGCGGTAGATGTCGTCCTTGCGCTTATACGCGCCGCCCTGCTGGGAGAGGGCGTCGGCGAGCTCGTTCGCCAGGCGCTGGGCCATCGTTTTCTCGCGCCGCTGGCGGGCGAACTCCACGAGCCAGCGCACCGCGAGCGTGCGCGCGCGCCGCGCGGGGACCTCGACGGGGACCTGATAGGTGGCGCCGCCGACCCTGCGGCTGCGCACCTCCAGGGCGGGGGTGAGGGTCTTGATCGCCTGCTCGAGCGTCTCCACGGGGTCCTTGTCGCTGCGCTCGCCCAGCAGCGCGAGGGCGTCGTAGACGATCCGCTCGGCCGTGCTCTTCTTGCCGTCGAGCATGACCTTGTTGATCACCTGCGCGACGAGCTTTGAGCGATGGATGGCGTCCGCTTCCAGGGGGCGGATCTGAGCGGCTGCGCGGCGGGGCATCTATTTCTTTTTCACGCCGTACATCGAGCGGGACTTCTTGCGGTCGCTCACGCCGGCCGCGTCGAGGGTGCCGCGCACGACCTTGTAGCGCACGCCGGGGAGGTCCTTCACGCGCCCGCCGCGCACCAGCACCACGGAGTGCTCCTGGAGGTTGTGGCCCTCGCCGGGGATGTACGCCGTCACTTCCATGGAGCCGCTGATGCGCACGCGCGCCACCTTGCGCAGGGCGCTGTTGGGCTTCTTGGGGGTCGTCGTATACACGCGCGTGCACACGCCCCGGCGCTGCGGGGCGGCGACCTTCTTCTTGCGCCCCTTGCCCGACTTCAGGCCGGGGGTGGCGAGCTTTTTCTTCGGGGCCACGCGGCCCTTGCGCACGAGCTGTGATGTCGTCGGCATTCGGCTGGGGATCCTAGCAGCGCGGGGCCGTTGCGCGCAGGAGGAGCATCAGGCGCCCGCGCGCGGACCGAGCATGAGGTGCTCGCGCGCAGACCGGCGCTGCGCACGGGGGCCGGCATCAGCGCCGAGGCCACCACCACGAGCACGAAGGCGAGCGACTGGCAGACCACGCCCAGGGCGCTGCCCGCCATGGGGTCGCCGAACACGACGATGCCCCCGGCGATGCCCGCGATGTTGGCCGCGGTGCCCGTGACGGCGATCACCGGCACGGCGTCTCCGTCCTGCAGGCCGCGCGCGGAGGCGTAGAAGGCCACGATCGAGGCCAGCACCGCGACCGCCAGCCAGGGGCTCAGCAGAAGCCCCATCGCGCCGTGCGCGTGCGTGATCCCGGTGAGCGCCTTGATCGCCGTGTCGGAGACCCCGAAGAGGATCCCCGCGGCGGCGCCGAGCATGACGCCGTGGTGCTCCACGGGGCCGCCCATGCGCGGGCCCATGATCAGAAGGCCGCCGAGGCCGAAGAAGCCCGCCTCGAAGGACACCATCGCGGCCTGCGAGAACTGCGAGTGCGCGCCGTGCGTGGCCGGCAGCGTGATCCCCAGCAGCACGAGGCCCGCGGTCATCAGCCACAGCCCCAGCCACTGGCGGGGGCCGACGTCGAAGCCGAAGAGCCGATCGGCCATGACCGCGATGAACACCACGCCCGCCGCGAGCGCCACCTGCACCACCGACATCGGCGCGAGTGCGAGCGCGGTCACGTGAAGCCCCCAGGAGAGCGTCGCCACGAGCATGCCCAGCGCGAACCACTTCGAGGAGTAGAGCGCCCGCGCGCTCGCCCACGGGTGGCGCATCTCCACTTTCGCCACCGCATTGGCGCCACGGTACTTGAGGAAGAAGCCGAGGTTCGCCACGAAGGCGCAGGCCAGTGAGAGGAGTATGCCTAGCTCTAGGTTCAAGATCGTGGGCTCCATCGGCACCCCCCGCTGGATGCTTTACTGCCGGGGAGCCGTCCAGGCAGATTAGCCCCCCCTACCTCAGTGCCAGCTAAAGAGCGCGCCATCGACGGGGTCCCCCCGCCCCCCGTGGGCTCGCGGCCGCTGCTGCTGATCGACATCGACGGGGTCATCTCGCTATTCGGCTTTCCCCCGAATGGCAGGCCCGAGAACTCACTGCACGGCAGGCCCGAGGGCACGTTGCATGCCAGGCCCGACGGCTCCTTCCACGCGATCGATGGCATCCCGCACTTCCTCTCCACCGCCGCCGCCCAGCACCTGCTGGGCCTTGTTTCCGTCTTCAACCCCGTCTGGTGCAGCGGCTGGGAGGAGAAGGCCGACGAATACCTCCCACACCTGCTGGGACTGCCCGCCGGGCTGCCCTTCCTGAGCTTCGCGCGGGACGTGGGCGGCGCCGCGAAGGCGCGCGCGCACTGGAAGATCGACGCCATCGACGCCTACGCCGGCCCGCGCCGGCCGCTGGCCTGGCTCGATGACGCCTTCAACGACGCCTGCCACGAGTGGGCCCGGGCGCGCCCGGGGCCAACCTTGCTGGTCCAGACCGCCCCCCACGCGGGGCTGACGGAGCGCGAGGCCGCACAGCTCATGGAGTGGGCTGACTCGACGGTGCCGGCGGGGTCGTGAGGGACACGCTGCCCGCCACATGGATCGGCGGGGACACCGCGGGCGGCACACCCGCGGCGCCGGGGCACAGTGCGCGCAGCCACACACCGGGCCGGCCGGGTGTAAGGCCGATCGGCAGCGCGAAGCTGCCATCGCTCGCCGTCTGCGCCTGAGCCAGGGTCTGCTCGCTCACGAGCTGGCCATGGTGGGACACGCTCCGCGCCTGGATATCCACAGGGGCACCCGCGATCGCCGCTGTTTCGGTTTCGTTCAGCGACTCCATGGCGCCCGTCAGCGCCATGGGAGCAGCGCCGGCTTCTTCACGGCGCACCGCCAACGTCAGCCGGGCGACGCGCCCCGCCAGGCCTTCGGCCGCCGCGCGCAGCGCCGGCAGCTCGCCATACAGCGCGTCCCCCGGGCACGTGGTGGAGTCTCCGTCGCGGTGGCCGGCCACGCGCGGCAGCGACACGTGCGCCCCCGCGGGGAAGCGGCTGTAGACGGCGCCTGCCGGGTTGACCCGCACCGTCACGCGGCCCGCGACGGGGATGCCGTGCAGCGACAATTTCCAGGCCAGCAGCTGCGCCAGCGCCGCGCGCGCCGCCGGGGAGATCTGCGTGGCGCCATATTCGCCCAGCACGGCCACGCCGGTGGAGCAGTGGTTGTAGCCGCCCGCCTGGGCGCCGATTATGGCTTCGTCGATCCCGCCCGCGCGCCCCTCGAAGATGCGCCCGAAGCGATCCACCACGAAGTTGTAGCCGATGTCGTTCCAGCCCCGGCCGTAGCGGTGGAACTGGTAGATCGCGCGCAGCATCCCCGCCACTTCGCCCGCCTGGTAGCCGTTGGGATTCTCGGTGTGGTGCACGAAGGCCATCTGCACCGCGCCGTATTCGGGCGCCACCCGCGGCGGGCAGCGCCCCTGCGCCCACGCTTCGCGGGCCACGATCGGCGGTTGCCCCGGGCCGGCGGGAAGGGTCTGCGGGAGCACGCTCAGGGCCGCGGCGGCGGCCGGCGCACGCACGGAGGAGCCCAGCGCTCCAGCGACCGCGGCGCCCGCCGCGCCGGCCAGCAGCGAGCGGCGCGTGAAACCGCGTGCAGCCATCGACCCCACAACCCGCAATTCTGCGCCGATGTCGCTGTGAGTGGGGTGAGAATCCTCTCAGGCCGGCAGCAGTTCGAGCGCGTCCACGTGGCGGGGGCGCATGACCGAGAAGTGGCGATGATCCAGCGTGGCCAGCTTCGACTCGCGCAGGCGCTCGACCACGGCGAGGACGGCGGCATCGACGAAACCGACGCGCAGGTCGGCGTAGGTGTCCAGCAGCACCGCCACCCGTCGATAGTCCTCGTGCACAAGATCCTCCACGACGAGCGCTCCGCTGTCGAGCTGGTCGAGTATGGAAGAGAACGCATTTCGCGGGCGCCGAGCGCAGAGCCAGTCAAGCTCAGTCAGCACCGGAGCCGGCACGATTCGATCCCCGCGCACCGTCGTAAGCAGATCGGTGCACGGACGATGGTCACGATCATCCGCATCGAGGGTGGCGTAGAGAACGCCGGTGTCTATGACGAGCGCCAAGGCTCAGGCTCGAAGATGTCCCCGCTTGCCAGCCGAGAAAGGTCGCTGCGGCCGGATCTGAACGCGCCAATGCACGACAGCGGGGGCGGGATCCGTTCATCCTCGGCCGTTGAGCCCAACTCGCGCTCGATCGCCTCGCGCACGACCTGGGCAACCGACACCCCCCGCTCCCTGGCCCGGCGCTTGGTGCGCTGCACGAGCTCCGGCTCGGCCTGGATCATCAGTCTCTGCATCATTGTGCAATCATGATAGCGTGGTGCGTCGATCCGGACCGTCTGCCAGGCCCGGCGACATCGTTGACGAGTGGGGAAACCCACAGGGCCTCGATCGGAACGGCCCAGATGCGATTGCCGAGGGGCGTGGTCCGGCGCGTCGTACACAGCACCAGGCCCGCCACGAACCGCTCGCCGGCGAGCGACCGGAACCTCGCCAGCCAGCGCATGTCGCCGCGGCCGATCGTCGCGCCGGCCTTGATCTCGATCGCGATCACCCTTCCCCCGCGGTTCTCGAGCACCACATCGACCTCCTCGCCGTGAGCGCTGCGCCAGTGGTGCATCGTGGGCGCGACCGCCGTGTGGGGCAGCAGCCGCGCGAGCTCCATCGCGACGAACGTCTCATAGGCGCGTCCGGTGACGGCGGGGTCGGCCGCTATGCGCGCGGCGTCGACATCGAGCAGGTGCGCGAGCAGGGCGGTGTCCTCGATGAAGATGCGCGGCGCGCGCACGGCTCGCCCCGCGATCCCCGGCGTCCAGGCCCGCACCGTCACGATCAGGTGCAGCAGCTCCAGCAGCCGCACGTACGTCCTGACGGTCTTCTCGTCGACGGCAAGCGCCTGGGCGATCGGCCGCAGCGAGACGAGCGAGCCCGATGCGCCAGCGAGGTGCCGCAGGAGCACCGGCAGCAGATCGGGGCGGCGGATGCTGACGAGGTCGGGCACGTCCCGGGCCACGAGCGCGGCGATGTAGTCCGCGAGCCACGCCCGCCGGCGCGCGGGGGCGCGCGCGATCACGGCCGGGAAGCCACCGGCGAGGATCCGCTGCGCATGCGCCGCGCTGCCGACGGCCTCGGACTCGACGTAGGGCGCCCCACCGCCCTCCCACAGCTCGTCGAGCCAATGCGGTAGGCCGGCGCGCGCGATCTCGGCCTGCGTGAACGGTCGCAGGGGAACGCGCTCCACGCGTCCCGCCAGCGAGTCGCCGATCCGCGGAGCAAGCAGCAGATTGGCCGATCCGCTGACCAGGAAGCGACCCGGACGCGGACCCCGATCGACCTCCGCCTTGAGCGTGAGAACGAGCTCCGGCACCCGCTGGAGCTCATCGATGAACGCCCGCTCGCCGAGGCCGGCGACGAAGCCGGCTGGGTCTTCTGTCGCCGCGCGGCGGACGTCGGGGTCGTCGAGCGTGACCATCGGCATCCCGCGCGTCGCGGCGATGCCCGCGCAGAGCGTCGACTTGCCTGCCTGCCGCGGACCCTCGACCGTGACGATACGCGTATCGGCGAGAGCTTCCGTGACGCGGACGGCAGCGTGGCGGGGGATCTTCGCGTCGGAGCCCACCCTCACACTCTAGCGGACAATCCGGAACGTAAGCCCGGGTAATCCGGAATAGAGAGTCTGTCAATCCGGAATATATGGCCGGCTCCCCCGGCGGGTAGTCCATTCCCACTCCCCATTTGCCCTGGTGACGGCCAACAGCCCGAGGGCCAATCCGACGTAGGATGCCCTATCTGATGTAACATAGAGGGCATGAAGCGCCTGCAGATCATGATCGAGGACGACGCCTACGATGCGCTCGGCGCGGAGGCCGCCAGAGCCCACGTCTCCAAGGCAGCGCTGATCCGCCGCTACGTGCGCCTGGGCCTGAGGCCGCTGCCGGCCCTCGCCGAGGACCCGCTCGCCTCGCTCAGCGCCAGCGCGGCCTTCGAGCCGGCCGACGTCGATGAGACCGTCTACGGCCGTTGATCTTCGTCGACACCTCCTTCTGGGTCGCGCTGACCAACCGGCGCGACGCCCGGCACGAGCAGGCGGCGGCGCTCCTGGCCGCCCACGCCGGCGAGCGGCTGATCACCACCAACGAGGTCCGCGGCGAGACCTGGACGTTCCTGCGGCGCCGAGCCGGCCACGCGGTCGCCGTGCTCTTCCTCGACGCCCTCTCCGCCTCCCCGCGCGTGGAGATACTGCGGGTCACCCAGGCCGTCGAAGCGGACGCCGAGCAATGGCTGCGGCGCAGGGACGACCGTGAGTTCTCCTGGGTCGACGCCACGAGCTTCGCCACGATGCGCGAGCGGCGAACGACACAGGCATTCGCCTTCGACGGCGACTTCGCCGCCGCCGGATTGACGGAGCTGCGGACCTGACCGGCGCGCCCCGCCGTTCGCGGCGGCGATGGGTTTGGATGGGCTCCGCTCCGCTCCGCCGTGATGGCCGCGTTGTCCCGCCGATCGCGGAGGGTGCGAGGCCGCCGCGATGGGTCCCGGAGGGTGCCGGGCCTTTGCCTCATTACAAAGACTCTGTTATGATTGCTAGTCATTACACTACTCCTGTAATGACCGACACTTCGGGCAAGAACCCCTACCGGCCGGGCGTGGGCGTGCGTCCGCTCTATCTCGCGGGCCGCGACGCCCCGCTGCGGCGCTTCGGCGCGATGCTCCGCGCCGCACCCGAGCAGCAGGCGAACATGCGAGTCACGGGGCTGCGAGGGGTGGGGAAAACCGTGCTCCTGGAGACGTTCGCCGAGCACGCCCAGGAGCATGACTGGGAGTCGGGATTCACGGAGCTGCAACCCGCGCACAACACCGATGTGGCGATCGCGGGGGCGATCGGATCGCTGCTGGAGCGCACCCGCCAGCGGCTCTCGCGCCTGGCGCGATTGCGTGCCGCAGCAGGCAGGACACTGGGCTCGACGAGCCTCTCGATGAGCTGGGAGGAGGTCTCGCTGTCGGTCTCCTTCGGCTCCGAACGCGAGGAGGATCTCGCACGGGACCTCTTCGCCACAGTCCAGCTCGCCCTCGCCAGAGGGCGCAGGGGCGTCGTTCTGCTCCTGGACGAGGCGCAGCTCATTCACGATGAGCGCGACCGCCGTGGCGAGCACCCGCTCTCCCTGCTGATCGCGCCGGTCGTCGCACTGCAGCGCCAGGAGCTGCCGCTGGGGCTCGTCCTGTGCGGGCTTCCGACCCTGACGGGAAACCTGCAGAAGGCCCGCGCCTACAGCGAGCGCTTATTCCGCGGCGAGGAGATCGACTCGCTCGCGCAGGCGCAGGCGCTGGAGGCATTTACGCGACCGCTCGAACAGACCGCCCGCCGCGCCGCGCCGGCGCTCGCCAGGGCCGTCGCAGCGGAGGTCGAGGGCTATCCCTACTTCCTGCAGCTGTGGGGATCGGAGCTGTGGGACGCCGCAGACCTCGCGGGCGTGGACCGGTTCACGCCCGAGCTGCTGGACGCCACGCGCCCCGACATCTACAGCCGGCTCGACCGCGACTTCTACGACCCCCGCCTCGCCACGCTCACCCCCGCCGAGCAGGACCTCCTGCTCGCCTCCGCCAGCTGCCCCTACCCACCCCTGCGCTCCGCCGATCTGGGCAGCGCCTCCGCGAAGACCCCCGGCAACGTCAACGTCCTGCTCGGCCGCCTGGTGCAGGCCGGCGCGCTCTACCGCACCCGCAAAGGCGAGTACGCCTACACCGCGCCCAAGTTCCGGGACTACCTGTTGCGCAGAGCCACCGCGTAAGCCCGGCCCGACGCGCCGGTGGTCCGGTACCACTCTGCTACCATCATGGTATGAGCAAGCAGATCGCCGTGCGCCTCCCCGACGAGCTGGTCGAGTTCGTCGACGAGCTCGTGAACGCTGGCGCCGGGCGCAGCCGTGCGGGCGTCGTCGCGCATGCGCTGGAGCGCGAACACAGACGCGCGCTCGCCGCGCGCGACGCGGAGATCCTGGCGCGCACGGGCGCGGACCCCGAGCTTGCCGGGCTGGCCGAGCACACCGCTCGCCTGCCCTCGGCGCTCACCTGATGCGCCCGATCCACATCGCCCATCTCGACAAGGCCCGGCCGGTGCTGGTGCTGACGCGCGAGCTCGTGCGCCCCCACCTGGCGACGGTGACGGTCGCGCCGATCACGACCACCATACGCGGCCTCTCCACCGAGATCCCCGTGGACGCCGCCAACGGCCTGGCGGGACCGTCGGTGGTGAGCGCCGACAACATCACCACCATCCCCGCCCAGACCCTGGGAGCGCAGATCGGCGTTCTGCTCGACAGCCAGGAGCCAGCCCTGAGCCACGCGATCCGGGCCGCTTTCGATCTGGATTGAGCGCGGCACCCGGCGGAGAACAGCTTTAAGAGGCTCCGCGGTCGGCTGGTGGTATGATGCGCGTATGAAGCGCACCTCTCTATCGTTGCCCGACGATCTCGCGCAGGCGCTCTCCAGAGAGGCGCGGCGACGCTGCACCTCGGTGTCCGACGTGGCGCGCGAGGCCTTGGCCAGGCAGATGGGCCTCTCCCTGGGGCAGCCCCGCGAGCTGCCCTTCGCCGCCGTGGGCAACAGCGGCGCTTCGGACACGGCTAGGGACATGGAGGAGCTGCTGCGCCGGGAGTGGGATGGCGAGACTGGCCGTCGTTGACGCCGGGCCGCTGTATGCGACGGCCGACGTCGGCGACAGCGCTCACGCCGCCTCACGCGCCGCGCTCGAGCGTGCCGACCTTCAGCTCGTGCTACCGGCGCTGGTGGTCGCCGAGGCGACCTACTTCGTAGCTGCGCGCCTGGGCGCAAACGCCGAGTCGGCATTCCTGCGCGGTCTGGCGGCGCTCGAGATCGAGGCCCCGAGCGCCGGGGACATCGAGCGCATGGCGGACCTCGTCAAGGAGTACGCCGACTTCCCCCTCGGCGGTACCGACGCCTCTGTGGTGGCGCTCGCCGAGCGTCTGAAGGCCCCCATCGTCATCACGCTCGACCGCCGCCACTTCCAGACCATCCGCCCCCGCCACCGCGAGGCATTTGAGCTGCTGCCCTAGCTTCTGAACGCCTCGCCGGCGGGCGCCCCGTGAAGCGCATGCCGTGCAACAGTGGTGCTACACTTGTATCGATGCCCACCGCCCACCCACGTCTCGCCCTGACCCGCGACCCAGAGCTTGACCAGGCGCTGAGGGTGGGCGCATCCATGCTCGACCCGTCGAAGCCCACCGCGAGCGTGGCGCGCGAGTTGATCCTGCGAGGCGCCAGGGACCTGCTCGCGAACGCCGGCCCCGAACTCGACCGGTGGCTGACCGAGCAGGGCGCCATGGCGGCCACACGTTCGACCGCAGAGCTGCTGGCTACCGCGGCGGCCCTCGGCCCACCCGATCCCGGCGACCCGCGCCCGCTCTCGGACGCGCTGGCCGAGATGCGCGCCGAAGAAGACCGGTAGGGCATTGCCGGCGGCCGAGCTCGTCTATCTGGACGCCTCCGCGTTCGTCAAGCTGGTCGTCCCCGAGCCCGAGACCGAGAGCCTGCGCGCAGCACTCGCAGGGGCCGTGCGCGTGGTCGCCTCGGAGATCCTCGCGGTCGAGGCGCTGCGCGCGGCCCGCCGCGCCGGTCATGACGCGGCCGCCGTTCGCACCCAGCTCGCAGCGGTTCGCCTGCTTGCGATGACCGGCGGGATCAGGACACTGGCAGGCGAGCTCGATCCGCCGTCGATCAGGTCTCTGGATGCGATCCACATCGCCACGGCCCTGAGCCTGCGCAGACGACTCACCGGGCTGTTCACCTATGACGAGCGCATGTCCGCCGCCGCCCGCGAGGCCGGACTGACCGTGCATACGCCCCACTGAGACTCGGGGCACGTTCCCGAGGTCTACCGCAACTCCGAGTCAGCAGACGCTAAACTCCGAGTTAGCAGGAGCGGTAGGGCATCGGGGCACCCGGCTCACACTGTGCCCAACCGAAGTTCGCTCGACTGGAGTTCGCTCGACCGAACTTATGCTAGAATCCAGCGTGTGAACGAGCGCTTGCGAGGATTCGTCGGCCGTGAGACGGAGCTTGCCCGGCTGCACGACTGGCTCGGGGAGATCGCGCGATCCGGCCGCGGCAAGGCGATCGCTGTGCGCGGGCGCCGGGCAGTGGGAAAGTCGACCCTCCTCGAAGAGTTCCTGCTGCGCGAGAACCCCCCCCACGCGTTCTTCGCGGCGTCCAAGGATCAGCCATCCGGAGAGGCGCTCGCGGGATTCCTGGGCGAGCTCGAGCACAGCACGCTTCCGATCGCCGTCGAGCTCGCGGCAGGTGTGCGTCCGGACAGCTGGGAAGCCGCGCTGCGGCTGATCGCGACGAGCAGCGCCGGCGGCGGCCGATCGGCGACGCTCACCCCGCCCTGCCTGGTGATCGACGAGCTGCCGTGGCTGTCCGAGCAGGAGCCGAGCATCGAAGGACTGCTGCAGACCGCATGGGACCGCCATCTGGGGCGCCTGCCCATGCTGCTCGTGCTGATCGGCTCCGATCTGCACATGATGGAGGCGCTCGAACGCTACGACAGGCCGCTGCACGGCCGCGTTACGCCATTCGTGATCGAGCCGCTGGACCCCGCCGAGATGTCCAGCATGATTCGCGCCGACCCGGTCACGGCGCTCGACGCCTACTGCCTGTTCGGCGGCTTCCCGCAGCTGGCGACGACATGGCGCAGCCAGGACACGCTGCGCCGGTACCTCGAGCGCGAGCTGGCCGACCCCACATCGCCGCTGGTGGTGACGGGCGAGCGGGTTATGGCCGCCGAGCTGCCGGCCACCTCCGCGCCCCGCGCGGTGATCGCCGCGATCGGCGCGGGCGACACCGAGTTCACCAAGATCCTGAGCCGCGCCGGCGTCGGACGGACGAGCCTCAGCGCCGCGCTCAAGACACTCGCGCAGAAGCGCATCGTCAGCCGCCAGACCCCGTTCGCCCGCAAACACGAGGCGAAGCTCAGCCGCTATACGATCGCGGACCCCTACCTGCGCTTCTGGCTTCGGTTCATCGCCCCCAACCTGCCGCTGATCGAACGCCGCCGCGGCGATCTGGCCGTGCAGCGGATCATGGACAGCTGGAGCGCATTCCGCGGCCGCGCGATCGAGCCGATCGTGCGCGTCTGCATCGAGCGCATGCTCCCCGACGAGCGCTTCGGCAGGGCCAACCACCTCAGCGCATACTGGACCCGCACCAACGACCCCGAGGTCGACCTCGTCGGCCACGACGACGACCGCCGGCCGCAGCGCGCCGAGTTCGTCGGATCGATCAAGTGGAGGGAGATCGCGCCCTTCTCGCGCGATGACGCCGCCGAGCTGGCGGCCGTACGCGCACGGGTTCCCCTCACAGACAACGCAACCCGACTCGTCGGCGTATCCAGGAGCGGCTTCTCCCCCGACGCCAGGCTCGACGTCGAGCTCGGGCCCGAGGAGCTGCTGCGCGCCTGGAGGATCGACCGTCCTCGGAGCACCTGAGCCGGGGGAGTGACGTGAGGGTCCCACTCCGAGTCAGGTGAAGGCGCCAAAGCTCTGGGGCGTTCATGTGGCGAGGACGGGATCAGGGCTAAACTTGGCGTCATGGCGACACGCGAGCAGGTTCACAAGCTGGTTGACGAACTGCCGGAGACGGACCTCGATCCCGTAGCCGAGATCCTCATCTTGCGGCGTGAGAACGGCACGCTCGACGACGCGGCCAGGCCCGGCGACATCGTCGACGAGTGGGGAAACCTCTCAGCCATGCGGCGGGCCTCCACGGCACGGAAGATGCACCGTCTCGACGAGGAAGAGGCCGCGGCCGGACACGATCCGTGGTGAGCCGCGGCGAGGTGTGGTGGTACGAGCCGCCCGATCTCAAGCGCCGACCGGCTCTGATCATGACCCGCGAGGAGGCGGTCGGCAGTCTCAACGAGCTGTTCGTTGTGCTCGCAACCACGAATATCCGCAACCTCGACACGGAGGTCGAGCTCGGACCGGAGGACGGGATGCCGCGGACCTGCGTGTTGAATGCCGATCACACCGACGCGGCTGACAAGACCTTCCTGACCAAGCGGATCACCACGCTCGGCAGCGACAAGATGACCGAGATCTGCCGCGCGCTCGCATACGCGACCAGCTGCTGATCGCTCGGCGCCTCACCTCATCACTTCTTTTTCTTCCCCTTCTTCGTGTGCTTGGGCTTTTTCTTGGCTTTGGCGCAGCCGGTGACGGCGATCTTGATGTTCTGGTTGAGCACCGCGCCGTTCTGGCCGGTGATCGTGAAGGGCATCGTGAGCTTCTGGCCGCACATGTTGCCCCTGGCCTTGGCGGGGAGGACGGCCGCGAGGCCGGAGTGGGGGCCCTCGGGGAGGCTCAGCGTGAAGGAGCTGATCGGGGCGTCGGGGACCGTCGCGAACTTGCTCGTGGTGATGCCGTGCTTGATGTTGACGCTGCCGACGAGGTCGAGCGTGACGCCTTCGCCCTGGAAGACGATCACGACGTCGGGGAACGCCGCGCCACCGTGGGAGACCAGGTACGCGGGGCCCGTGAATGGAGCGGAGAGGACCGGGGTGGTGGCCGTGGCGACCCCGATGTCAGAGCCCGCGGGGCAGCTCGCCGGATTGGCGGCGAACGTCGCTTCCGGACACGCCTGCTGGATCGTCGTCAGGCGCGCGGGGAGCTGCTTGGGGAGAACCACCGCGACGGAGCGGATGTTGGCCTGCGACCCCGGTGGGTAGGTGGTCTTCACGGTCAGGCTCGCACCGCTGTGCTTACTCGTCTTCGCCTGCGTCGAGACGGTGAAGACGGGGTGGAAGGGCAGGCCCTGGCAGTTCGCGGTCTGGAAACGGCTGGAGACCGGAGCGCTCGTGCCCTGCGTGCTCGTCAGCGACCCACTTACCGACAGCGGTTCGCAGCTGGTGGGGTTGAAGATGAAGCTCGGCCGGTCGATCGCGACGTTCACCGTGCGGATGTCCAGCGGGATGCCGTCCAGGATCGTAGGCAGCGGGTCGCTTGCGACGGTGATCTGTGCGGTGTGGGGGTCCACCTCGATCGCGGACCTCGCGACGACGTTCCCGAGGTCAAACGGGCCGGCGATCGCGGGCACCACGACGGACAGGCCGAAGGGGGCGCCCTTGTACGGGCCGGTGAGGAACACCTGGCCGCCCTGCACCCAGAACGGGTCCGGACCCGAGCCGGCGGCGGCCGTGGCGTGCCCGATCAGGCTGCCCTGCCCGCACGCGCCCTGGCTGGCCTGTGGTTCGGGGCAGCGTTCCACGCCCTTGAGAATCCCCAACAGGCCCGGGGGCGTCGTCAGCGATACCCCGGCGAAGTCCTGTTCGCCGTCCTGGCGGGAGAACGTCAGAGTGAACGCACCGAACGCACCGGCCTGGTTATCCACCGTACCCGCCGCGAACACCGGGTTGAACCCATCGCCGCAACCCGAGTTGATCTGGAAGCTGTCCGATGTGCTCGTCGGGGGACCGGAGTCAGGAGCAGACCACGACGTCAGGACCGAATTGGTCGTGTAGGTCCCGCATCCCGAGGGGGTCGTGAGCGTCGCGCGGGGACCACCGAAGAAATGGATCTTCAGATCGCTGAAGGGGAACTGCGGGGACTGGTCGAACGTCGCCGTGACCTGGCCCGTCACGGGGTCCGGTTCGATGCGGCCGGGGATCTTGACGAGCACCCCGGTCGTGGGGTCGTCGATCACGATATACCCCGCGAGCAGCGTGTGGAACGGGTTTTCGTTCTGCGCCGCGAGGAACACCGAGCCCTGAAGGACGCCCGCCAACGCCGGTGTGCTGACTTCGACCGACCCAACCTTCGATGCTTCCGGGCAGGCGGGCTGGCTGGCGTTCGGTTCACCGCTGGGGGACATCCCGATCTGCGCGAGCGAGCACGTCGCGAGCCCACCCGCCGCGGAGGGGTTCACCGCCAGGCCCGCGGGGAGCGTCACGACCGCCTTCTTCAACGGTGGTGTCGCCAGCGACCCGGGATCCTCACTCTGCGGGACCCGCAGCTCCACGCCCAACCCCGACGGGGAATCGGCCGAGCTGGTTTCCGGCTGCGCCGTGAGCGATCCCGTGAAGCGCAGCAGGTCACAGCCCGTGACCGGCGGCGAGACGGACGTCGCGGACACCCAGTTGGGGTCTGAGAAATCGGGCGTGCCATCGGCGCTATAGCGGCCGGGGCTCTGCCACGAATCCACATGGATCGCAGCGACCAGCGGTTCCCCCGAGCAGTCCGCGGGGTTCGTGAACTGCGCCACCGGCGGGTTGGTGCTGCCATCCCTTGCGGCCGGGTCCCCGAAGAAATTCGCTACGACTTCGTTCAGCGGGATCTGCGGGATTTCCGACGACACGGTTCGCAGCACATACCCGGCCGGCGTCGGCACCACACTCACCTTGAGCACATGGGTGCCTCTGATAAGATCGCTGAAACCGAACTCCGCCGCGACGCCGTGTTCGGGCACAAGGTTGTAAATCGCGCCGTTCGCCGCTGCACTCGCAGCGAAGGGAAAGGTCTGGATGTGCCCGACCTGCGTATCGGACGCCGGACAACCCACTTCATTGATACCCCCCAAAGGGGTGGCTCCAAGGGTGAATGTAGGCGTGGCTTGGCTGTGAGATGGCCGGGGTTGTGCGTCTGAGCGGGCTTTCTTCGGTGGTTGCGGCGTGTGGTTGGGTGTTCGTGGGTGTGTG
>Ga0116217_10002076_pt1 | contig 18838 bp, 17 predicted proteins | sample Sb_taG_6_FD_89697 | JGI IMG/M metagenome (GOLD analysis project Ga0116217, IMG submission 89697) | Peat soil microbial communities from Weissenstadt, Germany - Sb_50d_4_PS metaG | ecosystem: Environmental > Terrestrial > Soil > Wetlands > Peat | place: Germany: Weissenstadt | collected 2010-09-21 | reverse complement strand
GGGCGGATTCTCCCCTGCCACAGCCCGGTAAAGGCCTGAGCCTGAGGCCTCGACATCCACCGCGACGGCGATTACGCGGCGATCGTTGTCAGCGAGCCGTTTTTCGTCATGATGATGGCCGTCACCGTCCCAAGGGTTTTGACCACCGCATCGATTCTGTCGGACGGCATCACGCAGAAGGCGGTCGAAAGCCCGTCGGCCGTGGCGCCGAGCGGCGCGATCAGCGACACGCTTAGATAGCGATCCGCGCAGCGGCCCGTGCCTGGGTCGAAGATATGGTTAAAGCGCCCCGCGGCGTCGAACTGGGTGCCGTAGCCGCCGGACGTCCCCATGGCGCGGTCGGCAAGCTCCACGGTCTTCACCGTCCGGCCCGGCCGCATGGGATCTTCGATGCCCACCGGCCAGGGCGTGCCGTCCGCCCGCGGCCCGAGCGCGCGGAGCTCGTCGAGATCCACCAACACGTGCTCGAGGCCGTTCTGCGCGAGGAGATCGGCAACGCGATCGGTGATGTATCCCTGGGCAATGCCATTGAGCGTCACCGCCATGCCCGGCCGCCTGAAGGCCACCCTGCCGGGCACGACCAGCATGTCGCGATAATCGACGAAGCGGCACGCGGCGACGATCGCCGAGGCCGGTGGGCCGTTCGGGTCGGCATTCGGACGGCGGAAATGATCGTCGTAAACACGCCAGAGCGGTTGCACTGTGACGTCAAAGGCGCCGTCCGTGAGCGCGCCAAAATGCTGGCTCAAGGCCAGAAGACGCACGAGATCGAACGGTGGGTCGCGAAGCTCGCCTTGGTGGTTGAGAACCGAGAGCGCCGAGGTTTCCTTGTAGAGGCTGAACACTTGCTCCAGCCGCGCGACTTCGGCGAGCGACAGGCGGATCAGCCGGTCGGCCTCGGCCTGGTCGGGATGGTAGAGCAGAATCTCCGCCGCTGCGCCGAGCGACGTGCCGCGCCAGCGTCGCAGAGGAACCTCGCCGGCGGCAGCCGCAAGCGCTGTGCGCGTCGTGGCGGCGCCGAAGGCCGCGCTCGCCGCCGCGATGGTCAGGAAACGCCGACGTGTCATGAATCGTGACGTCATGGTCTGCTCCCTGGTTGGCAGCCGCCGTCCCCGGCTCAAGACGGCGGGGCCGGGACGCTCCCCGCCTGGTCCGGCAGCTCGCCGGCATCACCGCCGAGGACGTAGTCGGGCGGTATGTCCTTGAATGCAACGACGCGCCCGCGGGACTGACGGGCAAAATTTTCGGCAGCGGATCGCTCGGCAAAAGGCACCGTCTCGGCGGCGCCCATGCCACCCGTCCGGCTGCTTCCGATCACATACCAGGCCTGCCGCGCCTCGATCCAGGTGCCGGGCTCGGGCCTGTCCCAACTGGCGCGGCCCATGTCGTTCACGTAGATCGCCGCGATGTCACTCGGCTCCTCGGGCAGGAGGGTGAAGGCGATGGCATCGCGCGCCGAGCTGAACCACAGGGGCGTCTTCCGGCTCTTCAGGAAGATCTGACCCTTCGGGCCGGAATGGCCAAGCACCTCCATGCCGCAGAACTCAGCCGTTGTCTCGCGGGTCGGCTCCTGGGGGCGTGGGACGGAGGCGGTTTCGTCCTGCTTGCAGCCGGCGACGAAAAGCGCTGTCGCCAGCAGACATGCAGCCAGAACGCTCGGCAGGCGCATCACAGCTCCCTCCGGCGGAAGACGGCCGCCGCGCCGGCTAGCGGCACCAGCACCCAAAGCACCATGATCGTGACCAGCACGGCACGGCCGATGTGCACTTCGCCGCTCAAGCCGGCGAGACCCGCGAAATCCCGGACCTTCTCGAAGCCCGAAAGGTTGAAGAGCCGATAGCTGTCGGTCGGATTGGCGAGAAGCAGCACCGAAAACAGCTCGGTCCCGATGTTGTGCCCCTTGTCCGCGATCAGGAGGCCGAGGAGCGCGACATCGTAGAGCAGCACGAGGAAGAGCCAGACGACGATTCCCGCTCCCGCCGCGGTCGCGCGCTCGCGCACGAGCGTGCTGACGAGGTAGCCGATCGCCAGGAAGGCGCAGCCGAGCAGAACGGAGGATAGCGTCATGACGGCGAAAGCCTTCCAGCCATCCGTCTCGCCGTTGCCGAGCGCCAACGCGGCGCCCGCGGCGCCATAGCCGATAATGGTCGCGAAACCGAGGATCGCGGTATGGCCGAGAAACTTGCCCAGCAGGACCTGGTCGCGCCGCACTGGGTAGGTCAGGAGCAAGAGCATCGTCCCCCGTTCCGTCTCGCCGACGATCGCGTCGTAGGAGAGAAGAAGGGCGATGAGCGGGATGAGATAGATGCTCAGGCTCGAGAGGCCGACGACGGCGACCGCCAGCCGATCGGCGCCGACCGTGCCGACCGGCGCGCTGCCGAGGAAGGCAAGCGACAGGGAAAGGCCGCCGAGCAGCAGCGTCGCCGCGGCGACCCAGCGGTTGCGCAGGCCGTCGCGGATCTCCTTTCCGGCGATGAGAAGAATCGGCCTCATGGCCTTGGCCCGACAGCGGTGAAATGAGCGAATACCTCGTCCAGCCCCGGCGAGGCGACCTCGATATCCTCGATCGGCATGGCAAGACCTTCGATCCGACGCAGCAGCGCCAGCTTTTCGTCGAGCGGGCATGAGAGCTCGACCGAACGCTCGTTCACTCGCGCGAGCGCGGCATGGCCATTGAGCGCCGCCGCCAAGGCCGGCGCCCGGCCGGCGGACACGGAGAGCCGGATCGTCGCCCCGAGCCGCGCCGCACGGCCAAGCTCGGCAAGCGAGCCGTGCGCCACGAGCCTGCCTGCATTGAGGATCGCCACCCGGTCGGTACGCGTCGTGAGCTCGGACAAGGCATGCGACGCAAGCACGACCGTGCTGCCCCGCATGGTGAGTTCATGCATGATCCCATAGAAGCTCAACCGGAAGGCCGGATCGAGGCCGGAGGTGGGCTCGTCAAGCAGCAGGAGCCTGGGCTGACCGAGCAGCGCTTGCGCGAGCCCGAGGCGTTGCCGCATGCCTTTGGAGTAAGTCTTGACCCGCTCGCCCGCCGCCGCGGCGAGACCGACGCGCTCGAGCAGCGGCTCGTTCGCTTTGACCGCTTCGCCCTTGAGGCGGGCATAGAAGGCCAGCAGCTCCCGCCCCGTCATCGCGTCATGGAAGGCGATGCTTTCGGGGAGAAAGCCGATCATGCGGCCGAGCCCGCGCGCCTTGCTCTCGGCCGGGTCGATGCCCAGCACCTGCACGGTGCCTTCGGTGGGCCTGCTCAGGCCCAAGGCGAGCTTCAGGAGGGTTGTCTTGCCGGCGCCGTTTTGACCCAGAAGACCCAAGCACTCGCCCGGCTCGACGGCAAGGCTCACCTTGTCGAGCGCTGTGTGGGCGCCGAAACGCTTGGTGGCGAGCGTGAACCGTATGACGGGCTCGGTCACGGCTGCCCTCCCGCGGCAAGGGGCGCGCGAGGGGCCGGAGGTGGCTGCATGAGCGGAGCGCTATCGACCACGCCGCCAGGATGCAGGCCGGGGAATCGTGTCTCGGCCAAGCGAAGGAGCTGGAGCGCCGGGCTAGTCAGCAACAGCTTCGCTGCCGGGTGCAGCCAAACTACCTCGTCGACCAGGTCGTTGGGGCGGTATGCAGTGTCGGCAATGCCATCGCCGTCGAGATCGAAGGCGGGATTGTCGCTCCAGTAATTGCCGCGGCCGTTCTCGGACCATTCGATCCAGCGCGTGCCGACATATTTCACCTGAGTCTGATTGGCGATGAAGGCGTTTCCCGCGACGATGTTTCGCTCCGAGCCGGCGGTAAAGTGTATGCCGATCGGGCAACCCTCGAAGCGATTGCCGCGCAACGCGTTATTGCTCGAATTGTAGATGAAGACGCATTGAGTGGCGCCGCGATAGACGGCGTTGCCCTCGGTCCGCGAGTCGTTCGCGTAGTTGAGCAGGATACCCTGGTCGCGATCGTCCTCGGAGAGATTGTCGCGGACGACAAGACCGTGGGAATACATAAGCGCATATCCGGCATCGTTGCCGATCGAGCTGTTCCCGCTCACCTCGCTGTTGTTCGTGTACATATAGTGGACCGCGATACGCACGCCGCGGAAGCGGTTGCCGTGGAAGAAATCGTCGTGGCTCGTGGTGACGAAGATGCCGTCCCGTCCGAGGCTGAACTCGTTGTCGAGGATCTTCGCGCCTGGGCTGTTCCAGATCGACACCCCGTCCCCTCGCTCCGCCACGCGCAGATCGTCGCGCCCGATGATGGTGTTGCCGAGCACGGTCGCATCCTTGGGCCCGACGAGATAGACGCCGAAGAGGTTGTGCTCGAAGCGGTTCCGCTCGATTCGGCTGCGTGCGCCCGCCGCAGTGACGATCACTCCGGCATCGCGGGCAGCCAGGTCGGTGCCGGAGTTGCGAATGGTCAGGCCTTCAATGACGATATCGGGCGCCCTCACCAGGATGACGCTTCCCCGCCCCTCGCCCTCGAGCACGGCGCCCGGCTCCCCCTTGAGCGTGAGCGCCTTGTCGACGACCAGCGCGCCCTTGTGGAACCCGGGTGCAAGATCAAGCACGTCGCCCGGCGCCGCGGCCGCAACGGCCGCCTGCAAGCAGCCATCCTCGGCCGGGACCGGCACCGTTGCGGCGGCGGCGGGCAAGCTCGGCGGCAAGGTCGCGGCCAGCATCAGGCTGGCCGCGACCTTCAGCCACCAGTGGCGGGGCCGCGCGCTCATCACGCCGACTTCGGCTTCACCAGCATGCGCCCACGCATCTCCATGTGGAGGGCGTGGCAGAACCACTGGCAGTAATACCAGTGAACGCCGGGCCGGTCGGCGACGAAGGTGACCGACGAGGTCTGCTGGGGCCCAATCTCCATGGCGATGCCGTAGCCGTTGATCGTGAAGCCGTGCGTCAGGTTGACGATATCGTCCATGTTGGTGAGGAAAACCGTCACCTCGTCGCCCTGGTTCACCTCGAACTGGTCGAGGCTGTATTTGGGCGCATTCGAGTGCATGTAGACGCGCACCTTGTTGCCGTCCCGCTTCACGTCGGCTGCTTCCTCGAGTTTGACGCCATCTTTTTGCGCCCACTCGCGGGCCTCGGCGAAGTAAGGATCGTTGCGATCCCAAACCTCCTTCGGGTTCAGGAGCGACGCGCGGATGATCTCGCAGTCGTGGGGCTCGGCATAGGTCGAATCGTCGTGCACGATCTTCATTGCGTCGCCCGAGATGTCGATCAGTTGGTCGTTATTGGGCTTCGAGATGCCGACGTTGAGGAAGCGGTCCTTGGAGAATTTGTTGAGCGAGCAGAGCCATTTTCCGTCCGCCTCAAGACTCTCCCCCATGGACGTGTGGTTATGGCCAGGCTGATAGTGAACGTCGAGCTTCTGGATGATCGGATCGATCTTTTCGCCTTGGAATGCCCGCTTCGCCTTCTCGATGTTCCACTTGGCGATCTGGCTGTCGATGAAGAGGGTTGTGTACGCATTGCCGCTCCCATCAAAAGCCGTGTGGAGTGGACCCAGGCCGAGCTCGGGTTCGGCGACGATGACGTCGCGCGGCTTGATCTTGTCGTCGAAGAGCGCATCGAGCTTTGTCACGTCCATCACGGAGACGGTCGGCGATAGTTTGCCGTTGATTACGACGTGCTGTTGATCGGGAGCCGTGTTGATGCCGTGCGGACTCTTCGAAATCGGAATGTAGCGCGTGTAACGGGAGCCGTGCCGGCCGTCGATCACGGGCACGCCGTTGATGGCCTTGTAGTCCTGCTTCTGCACCGCTTCCTCTATGCGCTTGATGCTGAAAACGACGACCCAGTCTTGCTCCTTGTCGGTCATCTCCTCGAGCGTCGTCCCGTTGGTCGAGTTGTAGCAAGTCGAGAAAGCATATTTTCCCTGATAGTCGGCATCGGTGTTATCGAGATTTCCGTCGACCATGACCTGCCAGGCGACTTGCATCGTGTCGCCATCGATGGCGGTATAAACCGAGAAATATTTTTTGGGATTGTCAAGATCCGTACCATCGTTCGGGATCGGCACCTGGAATTCGCCGTTACAGAAGACATAGCCGGTGCGCGGAAACTTCTGGAGGCGCGTACCGTGGATCGCTTGCGCATTCGGAATCTCGATGATCTTGTCCGTCTTCATGATGTCTAGGCGGATGCGCGCCAGTCGATTGTTGGCCTTGTCATTGATGAAGACGTAGCGGCCATCGTGCTTGCCAGCAGTGAAGGAGACGTGTGGGTGATGGCAGTCGCCATTGAGATAGACACCACCGCGGGTCTCGAGGAATTTCTTCGTGTCGGGCAGTAGGCCCTCGGTCAGGATCTTGCGGGTTTCGTTGGTCTGCCCGTAGCCCGAGGCGCTGCAGCGGTGAAATACTGGGATGCGCATGAGTTCGCGCATCGACGGGATGCCGACGATGCGGATCTCACCCGATTGGCCACCGCTCCAGAAGCCGTAATAGTCGTCGAGGTCACCCGGCGCGACCTCGTATTTGCTCTTGGTCTCCGCGCTCGCCGCAACGGGACGCAAGGCAGCCATGCCGGCCGCCGTCGCGGCGGTGCCGGCTCCGGCGACCATAGCGAGTTTCGCTGTAGATCCGAGCAGATCGCGGCGGGTGACGCCGCTGGGGCTCTCTCTGGTGTCGCTCATGAAGAGTTCCTTTCCATTTTCTGAAACAAGCTCTCGCGGTATTAGACCTCCGTGCCGCCCAAGGCGGGCGCGGTCGCCTTCGCCACGCCATCGGGCAGCATCGATTTCGAGGAGAGAGCTAGCCTGCGCTCCCTCTTCAGTCGGCGCTGGATCATCGGCGGGCACTTGTGATCGTCGTAGTAGAGCACCTGGCAGTAGAGGCAGTAATGGCACTCGTGGGGATTGATGTGGCCCTCGGGATGGATCGCCTGCACGATGCATTCATGGGCGCAGCGCTGGCAGGGAGAGCCGCATTCCTTGTGGCGCTTCAGCCAGTCGAACATGCGCAGGCGGCCGGGGATGGCGAGCGCCGCACCCAGCGGGCAGAGGTAGCGGAAGAAGAACCGCTCGATGAAGAGACTCATGACCAGGAGCCCGCCGCCATAGAGCACGTAGGGCCATTCCCGGTCGAAGAAGAGAACGATCACGGTCTTGAAGGGCTCGGCCTCCGCCAGCCTCTCGGCGAGATCCATGTTGCCGAGCGAGGTCCCGAAGATGACGAGGAAGATAATGTACTTGATCGGCCACAGCCGCTGGTTGAGGCCCCACGGCACCTTGATTTGCGGAATGCGGAGAAACTGCGCGGCCTCGCTCAGGAGCTCCTGCAACGCCCCGAACGGACACAGCCAACCGCAGAACGCGCCGCGCCCCCAGAAAAGCAACGAGGCCGCGACCGAGAACCACAGGATGAAGGTGACAGGGGCAAGGAGGAACACTTCCCAGCGGAAGCCGCTGAACAGTATGTTGGCGAAGGTAATGACGTTGACGACGGAGAGCTGGGCGTGGGCGTAGCCGCCGATGAAGACGACGGTGAAGAGGAGGAAGCCGATGCGCAGTCCCTTGGTCAGCCGCGGCCGGCGGACGATCATGTCCTGGAAGAAGAAGATGAAAGTGAGCAGGCCGATGGCCGCCGCAATCACGCCGATATCCACTGCCTTCTGCTGCCAGATCTTGCGCCATAGCGGGACCTCGGCCGCTGGGGCGCCGGCGCGCGATGCGGGCGTGGTCGCCACGGCCGGCGCCAGCGGCTCAAGATATTTGGCCGGCAAGGTGTACCCGAGGTCGAAATTAAGGAAGGCCTTGTCGAGGGCGCCAATCTGGCGCTGCACGAGCAGCTGAAGCCGCCAAGGCTGGACCGGGTCGAGCGGGGTTTCGTCGGGCGCGATGAACAGTCCGATCTCCGGGAAATGCGGCGCGCCCGCGGCGGCGATGTCGCCGAGGCGGCTATAGTCGTGGTCGCGGAAGCGGATGGTCTCCTCGCCTTGGATGACGCGAATGCGGTCGAAGATTCCGCCTCGCACATAGCCCGAACCCTTGAACGAGTAGAGGCCTTCGCCGGCGATCAGCACTGCCTGTTGGCCCGGATGCAGGCTCTTCACCAAGCGCTCGTAAGAGTCGGGCCCGAGCAGGCTGCGGCCAACCGACGGCACGCTCACCAGAGCGATATAGAGGTCGATGAAGTCGGCCTGAGGATCGCCGGGCTCCGGGCGGCTCGCAGCGGCCTGGTTGCCCGAGTGGGCGAAGGCGTCATTGACCTCGCTGACGCTCAAATGCAGACGGCGCACCGAGCCGTCGTCCAACAATGCCGGCCAGTCCTCCGTTTGGATGCGGCTCATGTCGACCGTGGTCGCCAGCGCAGCGGCGGCGGGCGTGGCTTGGCCTGGCCCGAGCCCGCCGATGCCGCGCGAGGCCGCGAAGGCGCGGACAGCACGAGTGATGCTGTCGGATATGACCATCGCCGTGACAGTCGCTCCGCTGACGACGGCGACGTTCGACGGCTGGTCGACGGTCGTCGTTCCCGGCTGCAGGAGATTGGTGCCAACATAGCCGGCGATGAAGTCGGTGACGCGCTTTTCCGGCATGCCGATCAGCACGATGGGCTCATGATGCTCGACGAGCCGCGCACCGGTGACCACGCCATTCATGTCGACGCCGAGCAGGATTTCGATCGGCTTGCCGGAATACCCCGTCGCGTCGGCGAAGTCCGAGTTGAGGAAGACGTACCCGGCAACGTGACCGCTCTTGTGGGCCGTAACCGCCGGCGGACTGCCCTCGACGGGACTGAACTCGTCGGCACCCGGGAAGAGCTCGCTCGGCGACACCTTCTTGAGAAATTCGGCGAGGCGGCTTTCTGCGCGGGCGGGAGCGGAAAGATCCAGGACGCCAAGCATCAGGATACAGAACACGACAAGGCGGAGCGCGCCCGTCAGGTCATTGCGCGTGGCGCGTTGTACCGGTTCAGCCACCATAATCAACGTTCAAATGCGGCAGGCGACCGCCCGGCCGCGGGGATGATAAAGCACTATTTAAAATACATCATATCTGCGCATTTCACCATCGGCATTGATCCGGATCAATCATCGCCCGCCGCTGCATAGGATAATGCCGGTCCTATTGGGAGGCAGCATGATGACCGTCGCCGTGAATGGCCCGCGCCCGTCGAGTGGCCTTGGGGCGTCCACGAGCGGCCTTGGGGCGTCCAAGAGCCTCGCTGAGCTTCTAGGTGCCGCGCTCGCGATGACCGAGCGCGCGGCCGCTCGCTACCGATCCCTGGCGGCAATCTTGACCCGGTGTCGCAACAAGCCGGCGGCCGAGCTCTTTTTGATGTCCGCCGATGACGAAGACGCCGTCGCCCAGCGGCTCCGCACGACGGCCCGGTCGAGCGGCTGCTCTCCCCGAGTGCCGGTCGATCTTGCGCGGGTCGAGCACGAGACAGTGCCGGAGGCCGACATCGCCGAAGTGGGCGGTCCCTGGCTGATGAGCCGCTATGGCGCCCTGGCCGTCGCGGTACGCAAGGAGGAACAGGTCTTCGGCTTCCTGACCGAGACCGCCGCGGCGGCGGTCGATCCCGCCGTCCGATATTGGGCCGAGCGCCTCGCCAAGGAGACGCTCGACCGTTTGGCAAAGCTGAGGCTGGCGCGTCGTCGCGCTCACCGGGCGGAATACCGCCCGACGCCCAAGATGCGGACCTTCGGCCAATTCCGCCAACTCGCCGTTGCCATCGAGACCGAGGCGGCGCGCCAGGCGACGACGCTGGCGCGAAGGCTGGAGGCCATCGGAGATGACGCCGATGCCGCGTTGCTCGACGACATCGCCCGCGAAGCAGCGGCCGACGCGGCCAGCCTGGGCGAGGCAGCATCTCGACCCGTCGCGGCGACAAAACCGTCTTGGCGCTTCCGCGAGGTCGGAACTGCCGCCGACTCCCAAGATGCCATTGCTATGCTCGTCGCGGCGCTGCGCCAAGTGGATGAGCGGTACAATATCTATGACAAGCTCGCGCAGACGGCAGTGGAAGAGGAAGCCGGGCGGCAGAGTCGCATGCTCGCCGAGCACGCTGTTCGTCATCTGTCCGCCATCGGAAATCGCCTGGAGGCGCTCCGCCCTCGTTGAGTAAAGCTGGGCAGGGGCGCCCGAGGCGGCATGCTGAACCGAGCCGGTAGCGCCACCTACTGGGCTGTGGCCTTGAGGAAGGCGATGATATTCGCGCGGTCCTCGTCCTTCCCGAGGCCGGGAAAGGTCATCTTGTTGCCAGGCACCTTGGTCTTGGGATCCTTGAGGTATTCGTCAAGCGTGATCTCGTCCCAGACGAGGCCGCCTTCGCCCGCCTTCACCATGGCGTCGGAATATTTGAAGCCGGGCGCGGTGCCGGCCTTCCGGCCGATCACGCCGAACAGGCTGGGAGCGATCCCGTTCTTGCCTTGGACGATGGTGTGGCAGATCTTGCATTGATTGAATAGCTTCTCGCCAAGCACGACGTCTCCGGCGGCGTAAGCGCGCGGACCGGCCAGCGTCATGAGGAGCGCAACGCCAAGGACGAGCGTCGTTGGTGCGGGCAACCGCACGTCAGGCCGAAAACCACAAACTTGGCGAAGCTTGAGCGCAAATGAGAAACTCGCCTCAGCGTTAGCACCCGTTATCTTCGCGACCTTGTCCATGAGTGCACCCATGCCGCGCCCCGCCTGCGAACCCGCCTGGATGCCCCTCCGCGCCCCTTCGCTTGTCGTGAGGAAGGTCTCGAAGGCCCGCTGTGCCTGTTCGACGCTCAGCTTGAAGAGGTCGCGGAGCAGTCCGGGAAATTCAGCGGTCATAGTTTCCTCCCCCCAATTACCAGAAGCTCGCTCGCCAAGCGCACTCAATAACGCGACGCGCCCGAAGATTGCATTTTAAATCTAACCCGCATTGGCTGCAATCGCGAGCACCAGTTTGTTAGGATCAACTAATGCATGCGGCAGCCTGCAGTCCGCCTACGCCAGCCCGATACGCGCCCGGAGGCCTTCGGGCTGATCCGTGGCTTGATTGACGCCGTCATACTCACTCCCATCGGCGGCAAACTCGAGATCGAACTTCGGGGCGATCTGGCAGCGATCCTGGCGATGTCTGACGCCGGTAAGGCCAGCTCCTCCTCTCTGGGCTCGCAACTACATAGGCGGTGCTTGTCAGCCCGAGGGTTCGCCAGCACAAAAACATTCATCAGCGATATTGCTTTTCTGCGAGCACTATGCAAAGATGTATCCTTGATATTTGTTTTTAACAAAAACAGGAGTGCGAGTGATGAAGCTCACGGCCTTGATAAGCGCGGCAATTCTGGTCAGTGCCGGTGCTGCGTTTGCCGCTGACACCGATGCTGGGACAGCTGGGGCGTCGACAACCGAAACTAACAGCCAGCCGACCGCAATCTATGTCGCCCATCTTCACCCGTTGAACACAAAGGTGACCGGGCTCGAAACGACGGGCGAGGCCCGGTTTTCAATTGCCGGCGATAAGCTAACGATCAGCGTCAACGCTCAGAAACTGCCGCCCAACATGATGCATTTGCAGCATTTCCACGGCTTCAAGGATAACCGCGACGCAACCTGCCCAGCGGAAGCGGCCGACAAGAACCATGACGGCATAATCGACCTTATAGAGACCGAACCCACCTCCGGAACGACGATGGTGCCGTTCCACGACGATCCGGTTAGTATGGAAATCGTGCGCGACACCTATCCGAAGGCCGGCGCTGATGGGACTTTTCAGTATCAGAAGACTGTCTCGCTGAAAGATTTAGAGGCAGCCTTCGCCAAGGCATTCGGTGACAAGGAACTGGATCTCGACCGTCGAGTCGTTTTCATCCACGGGATTCTCCCGTCCACCAAGCTCCCTGCGTCCGTCGCCTCGCTCGGGACGATCCCAGCACAGGTCACGTTGCCGATCGCCTGCGGTGAAATCAAGCGAGTGCAGCAGTGACCTGACACCAGGAAAAGACGGAGTCGAGACGGCCACGCGATCCGGATGTGATTGGAGAAAGCACGATGAAAAGGAAAGTCCCGGCCGACAACGTTAAGCTGAAGCGGGCCTATGAGCCCCCGGCCGCTGACGACGGGACGCGGATCCTAATCGACAGGCTTTGGCCGCGTGGGATCTCGAAGGAACGTGCCGCCATCGACCAATGGATGAAGGACGTCTCGCCCAGCACGGAACTTCGCAAGTGGTTCGGTCATGACCCGGCCCGTTGGGATGAATTTCGCCGCCGCTATGCAAAAGAGGTGCGTCAAAACACTGATCTTCTCGATCAATTGCGCTCCCTCGCACGGCAAGGCCCTATCACGTTGGTGTACTCGGCCCATGACGAGAAGCACAACGATGCCGTCGAACTGAAACACCTAATTTTAGGAGACTAGGAGAAGAATAGTCAATCACGCTATGCCCGCTCAAGATCGATGGTCAGGAGGCGTTTGTCAGACGTCGGGTATGGGCGCAGGTGGCGACGCATGTTTCGAACGCATCTAAAAGTTCGAGCGATTAAGACTCACCACCACCCGGCTTGCCGCGTCTTCGTTTGATAGACGGCCCTCGCGCAGGTTTGATGGGCGCAATGGACAGCATAGTCTGAAGCGACGCCCGGGGCTTGACGAGGTCCCTCAGGGTATATTCGTCAAGCGCCTCGAGAAAAGCTGCCCGCGCTCGTTCTAGGGCCTTGCGCAACACGCAATACGGCAGAACCGCGCAGCCCGCGTTGACGGGCTCGAAACACATCACGATGGCCATGTCGGGCTCCGTATGGCGTACGACATCGCCTAGTCCGATTGCCTTTGCCGGTTTTCCAAGACGCAAGCCGCCGTGTCTGCCGCGAAGGGTCTCGACGTAACCGGCTACGCCCAACTGATGGGCGACCTTCATAAGGTGGTTCTTGGATATGCCGTAGCTACGGGCAATCTCCTCAATCGTCGCGAGCCCATCGTCTTTGAGCGCCAGATACATCAGCATGCGTAACGCGTAGTCGGTGTAAACGGTCAGGCGCATATGCTCTCCCCCACGAGGATAATCTAAAAAGAACTATTTTACATATTGCTTTGTGGTTGACCGGTGATAAGATGTGCCAATCATACATGTTTCACCGGGCGTAGGTCAAATGGGTAATCACGCAGCGGCCAATAATAGCGTCGTGTTAGCCGAGAGCCCTTCCGAGATTGGCCGGCTATCCGAGGATGTGATCCGGCATCTGGTCGACAGCTTTTACACCAGGGTCCGCGCCGATTCCGAACTCGGACCAATTTTCGAGCGGGCCATTCCCGGCGACTGGGGACCTCACCTTGTCACGATGCACGACTTCTGGTCGTCGGTGATGCTGACCAGCGGGCGCTACCAGGGCAACCCCGTCGCGGTCCATCTCCGGTTGGAAGGAATAGAGCCGCAGCTTTTCGGACGCTGGCTGGCCCTGTTCGACGAAACATGCCGCGAGCTCCTGGATCACGAGGTGGCTGACGTGTTTCGTGCAAAGGCGTCGCGCATTGCCGAAAGCCTCAAGCTCGCTCTGTTCTATCGACCCGACCGGCCGTGGCAGAGGAGCGCACCGTGACCTACGTCGTCACCGACAACTGCATCAAGTGCAAGTACATGGACTGCGTGGAAGTGTGTCCGGTCGACTGTTTCTACGAAGGCGAAAACATGCTCGTCATCCATCCCGACGAGTGCATCGATTGCGGAGTGTGCGAACCGGAATGTCCGGCTAACGCCATTTTCCCAGACACCGAGCCCGGCCTTGAGAGCTGCCTTAAACTCAACGCGGAATATGCGTCAGTTTGGCCGAATATTTCTGTCAAGCGCGAGTCTCCCGCCGATGCCAAGCAATTCGACGGTGTCCCCAACAAGCTCGGGCAGTTCTTCTCGCCAAATCCTGGCCAGGGCGACGCGATGAATGAGCACGGTGACGATCACGGACCAGCCAACAACCAATCGATTCTCACCGAACACCCGAGCCATGGGCGAGATCCATGAGGTGCGCCTCGCATGTAGCGGGCGGCGTAGGTTTTTGAAAGCGAAATGAGGAGGACAAGTGATGACGTTCGCAGTCTTGATAAGCGCGGCAATCCTGCTCAGCGCTGGTTAGGCGGTTGCAACGGTGTTTCGGTACGTTCGAGTCCCAGGCTGGCCGAATCCACCGCCGTCCGAGCGATAGTTTTGTTTTAGCGAAGCGGCCAGCGTTTTCAGTTCGGTCAAAGGCGAACACGAAACGCCCATCGGAGGAACACGAGATGAAATATCGCAGATTTGGTTTAGTTGCGGGCGGCCTAGTCGCCGCTTTCGTCGCTCTCGCGAGCGTGCCCCCATTGGTCTTGGCCGCGGAGTCTGCGTCAGCCGAGATTGATCAGCGGGCGAACGACCCCAACCAGTGGCCGGCACCCGGTCGTGACAATAAGCTTACCCGCCATAGCGACCTGAAAGATATCAATACCGAGAACGTTACGAAACTTGGGATGATCTGGTCGCAGTCCACCGGTGCTCTGCGCGGAGCCGAAGGTCAGCCCATCGTGATCAATGACGTCGGCGGCAAGCCGATGCTCTTCATGGTCAGTGGCTGCCCGAGCATGGCGAACTGCAATGTGGTGCAAGCCCTGGATCTGACCGATCCCGACAATCCAGAAGCTGTCTGGAATTACGTGAAGAAGACCGACCGGGACGAATCGGCTGTGCCGCGCGCTTGCTGCGACACCGTCAATCGCGGTTTGAATTATGCCAAGGGCAAAATCATCACCCATACCCTTGACGGTTTCGTAATCGCGCTCGACGCGCTCACCGGCAAAGAGCTCTGGGTTGTTAAGAACGCATACCCCGAGCATGGCGAGACGGAGACCAGCCCAACTCTCATTGCCGAGAATCTGGTAATCGCGGGCTTTGGCGGTGATGAGTTCGCCGCGCGAGGCCGCATGACGGCTTACGATCTCGATACCGGCAAAGTGGTGTGGACATGCCATGCGACCGGATCTGACAAGGATGTTTGCCTGACACCGGAAACCAACAAGGCCCACCCGGAATATGGAACATACGGCAAGGACCTCGGCATCTCGACTTATCCTGGAGACGATTGGAAGATCGGGGGCGGCGCATTCTGGGGTTTGTTCAGCTACGACCCTGAGCTAAAGCTCGTCTATTCGTCGACCGGAAATCCCGGTTTGTGGAGCCCATCGGTCCGCTGCGGTGACAAAACCCACGAGGAGTGCAACACCGGCAAGTGGGACAACAAATGGTCGCTGACCATCTTCGCGCGCAAGGTCGACACCGGTGAGGTCGTGTGGGCCTATCAGATGACGCCCTTTGACCAGTGGGACTATGACGGCATCAACGAGAACATGCTCACCGACATGGACATCGACGGTAAGAAGGTCAAAGCGCTCACGCATTTTGACCGGAACGGCTTCGCTTATGTGCTTGACCGCACCGACGGCACCCTGCTGCGGGCGAGCAAATACGTGACCGTCGACTGGGCGGAAAAGATCGACCTCAAAACCGGCCGTCCCATCAAGGTCAAGGAGCATTCGCCTTTCGCCATTGGTGTGAACACTTCGGCGTGTCCTTCCGCGATGGGCGGCAAGGATCAACAGCCCTGCGCCGTCGATCCCAAAGAGCCGAACATGGTCTACTGTCCGACCAACAACTGGTGCATGGAGGATGAGCCCCAGGAACGCACGCATACCAACCAGGGGACCGTCTATGTGTTCGCTAACGTGTACATGTATCCAGAGAAGCCTGGCGTCACCGGAAAATTCAAGAAGTTTGACGTGCTGACGGGAAAGACCGCCTGGGAGATTCCGGATCCTTATCCGAACTGGGGGGGAGCTCTGGTGACCGACGGTGGCCTCGTCTTCTACGGCAGCCTTAACGGTGACTTCCGCGCCGTCGATCGCAACAGCGGCAAGGTGCTATGGAGCCGGAAGCTCGGCTCGGGCATCGTGGGCAACCCAATGACCTACAAGGTTGGTAGCAAGCAGTATGTGTCGGTGTTCGCAGGCATCGGCGGCTGGGTCGGTCTGCCCGTCGCCGCTGGCCTCGACATGAATGACAAGTTCGGGGCAATCGGCGCCACCGCCATCGCAAAAGCCACCGGGCTCAGTCTGATCCCGCAAGGCGGCACGCTCTATACCTTCAGGCTTTCTGACTAGCGACTAGCCGGAGACTCCAGGTGCGGAAGTTCCGCATCTGGAGTCACTGTTTTTGGCATGTCAGGTGCAAAGTCAAGGTGAGCCTCGGCTGCGAAAAAGACGAACGAGACTGGAGTACGTGACGTGAATTTCCCGTTCGCAGCTCTTCTGCAGCTTTTTGCATTCGACATGATTGTTCTGCTGCCGGGCCTGGCAATAGCAGCGGACACGAAGGCCCACGACAGTTCGACGACCCCACTCCTGCCTAAAAGCGACCGCGCAAAGCCGCAATGCGTCGCCGATTCAGGAAACATGGCCGTTTCGGGCATCCGAGAGGGTTCGATAACAAGGTCGCCACGGCCTTGGGCACCCAAGGTAGTTTATTTTGGCGCCTCCCAGACCAAGGTCTACAATTCTTCCCGTCCATACGTGGAGGAACGGTCGCTCGCAACTTTCAAACTTAGGAAGAGCCATCATGGCATACGGAACCCAGGCAATAGCCGCCCACGATGATCGCCCGCATGGCTGGCGGAGATGGGTCTATTCCACCAACCACAAGGATATCGGCACGATGTACCTCATCTTCGCCATTATGGGCGGGGTGATCGGCGGCGTGCTCTCAATGGGAATCCGGGCGGAACTCATGTACCCCGGCCTGCAGATTTTCGGCAGTCCCGATGTTTTCAACACGTTCGTGAGTGCCCATGGACTGATCATGATCTTCTTCACGATCATGCCGGCAATGATCGGTGGATTTGGCAATTGGATGGTGCCCTTGATGATCGGCGCCCCCGACATGGCCTTCCCGCGCATGAACAACATCTCTTTTTGGCTGCTGCCCGCCTCCTTTGCCTTGCTCCTAATTGCCCTCTTCGTCCCCGGGCCTCCTGGCGGCCATGGCATCGACACAGGCTGGACCCTCTATGCACCGCTTTCCACTAAGGGCACGCCCGGCCCCGCAATGGACTTCGCGATCCTGTCGATCCACCTAGCGGGCGCGTCTTCGATCCTCGGCGCGATCAACTTCATCACCACCATCTTCAACATGCGCGCGCCAGGCATGACGCTGCACAAAATGCCGCTGTTCGTCTGGTCGATCCTGGTGACGGCCTTTCTGCTCTTGTTCTCGCTTCCGGTGCTTGCCGGTGCCCTCACCATGCTCCTGACTGACCGCAATTTCGGGACGGCGTTCTTCGACCCCGCCCATGGCGGCGACCCTCTGCTCTTTCAACACTTGTTTTGGTTCTTCGGGCACCCCGAGGTGTACATCATGATCCTGGGCGGTTTTGGCATGATCAGTCAGATCGTCTCGACCTTTTCGAAGAAACCCATCTTCGGCTATCTCGGCATGGTCTATGCCATGGTCGCCATCGGCATGATCGGCTTCTTGGTCTGGGCCCATCACATGTATGCGGCCGGCATCGGCGTGAATACCCAAGCCTTTTTCGCCTTCTCGTCCATGGTCATCGCTGTGCCGACCGGCATTAAGATCTTCTCCTGGGTCGCGACCATGTGGGGCGGCTCACTTTCTTTCCGCACACCTTTGCTTTGGGCGATTGGTTTCATCTTCCTGTTCACAATCGGCGGCGTCACCGGCGTGGTGCTCGCCAATGCTGGGCTCGATCGCTCCTTCACCGACACCTATTACGTCGTGGCCCATTTCCACTACGTGCTGTCGCTCGCCGCCGTGTTCGCCATCTTCGGTGGCTGGTATTATTGGTTCCCGAAAATGACCGGCTATATGTACTCCGAGACTGTTGCCAAGTTGCACTTCTGGCTGATGTTCATCGGCGCCAACATTGCCTTCTTCCCCATGCACTTCTTGGGGCTAGCCGGCATGCCGCGGCGCACTGCCGATTACCCGGACGCCTTTGCCGGCTGGAACTTCGTGGCATCCATCGGCGCTTACATCTCCTTCGCCGGCTTGCTCGTGTTTCTGTTCGGTATGGCCTACGCCTTCGCGCGTAAGCAGCATGCGGCAGCCAATCCATGGGGCGCGGGCGCTACGACGCTGGAATGGACATTATCGTCGCCACCTCCCTTCCACAGCTTTGAGACGCTGCCGCGAATCAAATAACCCAGGTTCGGTTGTCGGATGATCCTTGAGCAAATGCGCGGTCAAGCTGGCCGGGCTCAAACATTCCGGGTTTGATTCTCTCGCGCCCAATGCACCCTGCGTAAAAGAGCCGGCTTATTCCCGTTCCCCTGATGATAGCGCCCTTTTTCACTATCGGACATTCGACACGGTCCATTACAGAGTTCGTGGATCTCCTTCGCACCTCACAAATCGAGCTTGTCGTCGATGTCCGGCATATACCGCGTTCGCGCACCAATCCGCAGTTCAACCGCGAAACCCTTCCGGACGAGTTGCGTAGCTTTCAAATGGGCTATGTCCACCTGGGCGCGCTTGGCGGCTTGCGAAATCGGCCGCGAGGGATCAAGACCTCGCCCAACCTGTTCTGGGAGAACTCAAGCTTTCGGAACTACGCCGACTACGCTATGACGGAGGAATTCCATAAGGGGCTGACCGAGCTCCTCGACCTAGGGCATGAGCGATGCTCGGCTGTCATGTGCGCGGAAGCGGTCTGGTGGCGCTGTCACAGGCGCATCATCGCCGATTACCTCATTTGCGCCGGAGAGAGCGTCTTCCACATTCTCGGCGATCGCGTCGATCAAGCCCTGCTCACGCCAGCTGCCATTCGGCAGCCAGATGGCACTATCGTCTATTCTGCGCTAGCCACGCGAGGGTGACCTGCCGTCAAGCAGCTTTGAGC
>Ga0116217_10002074_pt1 | contig 18847 bp, 15 predicted proteins | sample Sb_taG_6_FD_89697 | JGI IMG/M metagenome (GOLD analysis project Ga0116217, IMG submission 89697) | Peat soil microbial communities from Weissenstadt, Germany - Sb_50d_4_PS metaG | ecosystem: Environmental > Terrestrial > Soil > Wetlands > Peat | place: Germany: Weissenstadt | collected 2010-09-21 | reverse complement strand
AGCGCGCCCCGGCCGACCCGTCCCAACGGTTAGTTATGCCGTCCGTATTCCTTCTATCACGGAGTTTAACTAATGAGGAACCCGAAAGCCGTCTTAAAGGGCGGGCCACGCGTCCGAACGAGTTCGTTGCCCACGGAAGGAATGGGACGTCAAAACCCCGACCCTTTAAAACCGAAAGTGTCGGCCACCCGGAAAAGCCAAACCAGTCCCTCGGCGATGACGTATTGGAGTGGCATCATTTATCCGCATGTCGCCGCCAAGAGAAATAAAAACCTGAAGGGTGCGCCACCCGCCGACAACGTCATCTAGTCAGCCTCCGATTTCTGCTATAATTGGCATCAAGGAGAAATTTTATGTTGGAAAAACGGCCAAAATCTTCGTTGCGAACCGGATTGACATATGGCAAAAATTCCAGGGTGACTACGTTTGATGTCCTTGGGCTACCAGAAGGACAACAGGCGGAGATTGCCGAAAGGCGCAAGGTGTGGCAGATTCGTCGTGCGAGCAATGATGGGCTTTACGGCGATTGGTACGGAAGGTTTGAAAATTCTGATAAGGCAATGGCGAGTCTAAATTAAGGCTTGGCTGGGTCCGGCGCTTGTGTTCGCGCAATCTTCTGGGCTATCGGTATCTTTTTGTCTTTGCCGTCATCATCTAAAATATGTGCGTTGTTCCCCTCCACCGCAATTTTGGTTTTCCCCAACAAAGTCACGTTTAATAATTGGCGCTTCGTGATAGCGGAGCCAAGAATATAGATCGTATCGTCGGTTTCTATCCGATAAAAAGTTTTCGTTATTGGCACTCCAAAAAGCATACCATTGACCGGAATGACGGCGTTTCCACCATTTTCGGAACCGATGTTGACAACTTTGGCGTCTTTCCACACTCGAGGGGCGGCCAATACTGTTAAGGCGCTCAGGAGGGCAACTGTGAGGGCCAAGGCTTTCATGCCAGCATTATCACATGAAAAAATTATTGGACACGTCAAAAAGAGAAAGAATCGTGCGGTTAAGAGCAACGGTCGAGTGGCCCGGCCTTCGCAATTGAACCTTGCGTGTCCTGCCAAAACGAAGGGCCTGGCTGTCAGTAACTTCTTCGGAGTTTCGACACGGTTGCGAAAACCGGCGCGAGATTCCCTCGCTTGGCTCAACTCCCACATCGTTAGGAATGCGGCGGTTTGCCTCCAAAAGGTCGCATAAGTATCCCTTGCCGTGATAATCTATTGTGGCATTTTTGAGGCTACTGGATGAGCGAGCAGATGCAAGCGTCACCGAATGGCAAAGGGGAAAACAGCGGGGAAGGCAAGAGCTTGATCCGCGTGCGGCCGCGCGGGTTTTGCGCGGGAGTCGTGCGCGCGGTGGACATCGTGGAGCTGGCGCTGCAAGCCTATGGGCCGCCGGTGTACGTGCATCACGAAATCGTGCACAACCGCTACGTCGTCGAGCAACTGCGCCAGAACGGCGCGATCTTCGTCGAGACGGTGGAGGAAGTGCCGCTCGGGTCCGTGCTGGTGTTCAGCGCGCACGGCGTTCCGCCGACGACGCGCGAAGAAGCGCGGCTGCGCCAGTTGCGCGTGATCGACGCGACCTGCCCGCTGGTGACCAAAGTGCATCTCGAAGCGCTGAAATTCGCGCGCGAGAACCGCACCATCATCCTGATCGGCCACCGCGACCACCAGGAAATCGTGGGCACTTCCGGAGAAGCTCCGAAGCAAACGGTGGTGGTGGACAGCGTCGAAGCGGTGGACGCGCTCGAAGTGAAGGACGCGAATCGCTTGGCGTTTTTGACCCAAACGACGCTGAGCCTTTACGACACGCAGGAAATTGTCACCCGGCTGCGCGAGCGGTTTCCCGCGATCGAGGGACCGGCTTCCGACGACATCTGTTACGCGACGCAAAATAGGCAGGAAGCGGTCGAGCAGCTGGCGCGCGAAGTGGACCTGATTCTCGTGGTCGGCTCGCCCAACAGCTCCAACTCCAACCGGCTCGTGGAAGTCGCCAAGCGTTCGGGGGTCCCGGCGGAATTGATTGACGCCGCGAAGGACATCGACCCGAAATGGCTGGAAGGAATTAACCGTGTGGGCCTGACGGCGGGGGCTTCGGCGCCGGAAATTCTGGTCGAGCAGGTGAGCCAGCGCCTGGCCGGACTGGGCTACACGAATCAGCGCGATCTCGATCTGATCCGCGAAGATGTGCGGTTCACGCTGCCGTCCGAACTGACGACGATCGCGCCGGCTTCGAATTAGGGAAAGCGTTGTTTGGCAAACATTGAGCGGAATGGTTTTATGCGGGCTGTCGTCTTTCAGGGAAGCATGTCTCCAATTTCAGGAGAGCGACTTTGGCGGTCAAGATCACCCGTCAGACGAAGAATATTGTCCTGCTGGGCTCGGCCACGAGCGCAGCGGCACTGCGCCCCGGGCATGAGCGCGCGCCCGCGGCGCTGCGCGCCGCCGGGATCACGGATCGGCTGAAAGCCGCCGGCTTTCATGTTACCGATCTCGGTGACACGGCCACCTACGTTTCCCAACCTGACGACGACCATCCCCGTGCCAGAAATGTCTCCGCGATTCTGAAATCGCTGAACGATTTGCGCCCGCGCGTCGAAGTGGCGGTGAAGTCCGGCGCGCTCCCGGTCATCCTTACCGGCGATTGCGTTTCCGTCCTGGCGGCCATCGCCGGGACGCGCCGCTACTATCGCAACGTCAGCCTGATCTACATGGACCGCGATGCCGATCTCAATGTGCCGGCGACGACGCCTTCGGGATGCGTCGACGGCATGGTGATCTCGCAGGTCATCGGACGCGGCGCTCCGGAACTGGTCCGCTTCTGGGGCGAGCCGCCGCTAGTCCGCGAACCCGACATCGCCTTGTTTGGATTCGACCGGCTGGACGCGCCGGAAGAAAAATATCTGGTGGCCTCGCCGCTGCGGCGGCATCCATCGCTGGAAGTATCAGCGGTAGGAGCCGCTGCTGCCGCTCACCTCGCGCTCGAACGCGTGCATGCCTTGAATCATGAGTTCGTCCTTCACTTCGATGTGGACGCGATCAACGGCGAAGAGTTTCCCTGGACAAATTTGCCCGGAGCGGGCGGCCTAAGCCTGAGCGAGGTGCGCGATGCTCTTCGCGTATTCGTCAGCCAGCCGAATCTGGCCGCCCTGGTAGTCGCCGGGTATAACCCGGACCTTGATGCCGATGGGCAAGGGGCGCGGAAGCTGATCGATTTGCTGGCGGACGCGCTTTCGGCGCGGCTGGAATCAACCTCAGCGGCAGCCGCCGGGTCAGGGGATACTGCGTCAGCTTCTTCTGTGCCTGGAGCGCCGCCTTCCGAAGCCGCACCTGCAGCATTGCCGCCCGCTGCGGGTTCCGACGTTGAGCCTGATCGCGCCACTTCCGCTGACTTGTCAAGCCCTTCCGAACCAGACGCAGACCTCTCCTAAAATCCGGCATTCACATTCCCCGCGATGATTACATCACTTAATACACTCAATTGGTAATGGCTTCCAGAAAAATATCTTTAGTTGACATCGATAATTACTTGTGAAATTATCCCGCCCATTAAGTCGGCCCGTCTTGCGAATTAGGATTCAATCTTGTAGCCGTTGATGGAACGTGTTTGTCTTTATTACTGAGGGCGGCCCCCACCCGGGAAAATTCCAAAGAAGCGAGGAGCCAACATGACCCGGCCCAAGGCACAATTGCCCCATCATTCTTTGACTCAACAATTTCTGGCGCTGGCGCTCGCCTGGCTTGCTCTAGCGTCAGGCCTGCCGACGAACGCGCTTTCTTCGCCGCTGCCTGTTATGTCGCGCGCGCGATTCGCCAGCCCCGTCGCTTCCACGCTTCCCACGCCAGTGGCATTGCCGGCGGATCCCGCACCTGTCCCGGCGCCAGCTCCGTTGCCCCCTCCCCCAGCCGCTCCCGCTGTGCCGCCGAATGATGAAGAAGCCCGGAAGTGGGGTGAGATCACAGTGGGACAGCCGAAAATCTGGCAGTACGAGCGGGTGAATTCTTTGCTCGACGGTCTACTCCGCGACGTTGAAGGGATCTCGACGAGCGACCTCATCGGTTTGGATCCCAACACCCCCAACGGCGCCGCCGTGAAGTTTGTCCAGTCAATGCTCGAGATCGGCGTCCAATACAACCAGGGTGCTGCCGCCACGAACGCCATCACGCTGCAAAACTATGCCGCGACCCAGGGGATTGCGAGCGCCCAGATTCAGGCCAATGGAGTGTATTTGCAGCAGCTCTATTCGGAGCGCACTAGCGTCACGGGTCAATTGCTGGCGGCTATGCAACTCAATACGACGCTCCAAGGTCAGCTTGCGGCCACCGATCCGACCCTCGCCACGTATAAGTCTCTCACCACACAGCAGCAAGCGGCGGCCAGCCAGGTAACCAGCTTGCAGGCGGACTTGACTTCAATCAATAGTCAAATTACTGCCGCGAGTTCCACGACGATGCCCGCGGCGCCGAACCTAACGTCTACGACCGGCGGGACGGAGCCGGAGAGCGCAAACACCTTCGGTTCGTTTCTGGGAAATCTGCCGCCGGACCTAACTAAGAATATCGTTTCGCAGCTACAGTCCCCAAGCCTTCCGGCGACAAAGCGCATGGATAACTTCATTACGCTGCTCTACGAACGGCTGGCGCGCGAAATTTCCGTGCTGCAGGACGACGTGATGCGCGACCCGGACAATGTACCCTTCCTCGTGCAGTTCGATGTGGGGCTCTATCCGGCGAGCCAGGCGCAGAATCATGTTGCGGTCGTCGAATTCACCATGAACTGTGAAGGGTGCAAGGTTTATTCGATCTATCCGGGCCAGAGCAGTTACAATCTGGCCAACTATGAGGGCGCAAGCAAACGGTACAGTCTATGGGGCGCCTTCTCAACTTTGTTTGGTTTTGGCATCAACGCCGCTTATCGCCGTCAGACCGATACTTTGCACGGCGACCTCGTGCAGTCTGTCTACACATCCGGCTTCGAGGAAGGAGCGGAAAGCGAGGATCGGGTTGGCAATGGGGACCGATCCGACAAAAGCGACGTCGCGCAGCGGTTCGGCTGGTATTACGGGTCGGCTCCGTTTGAGACACGTGTGACACCCGGAATCCGGACCACGTTCGCGATCATTTCGATTCCGCGCAACACCCTGAAATCCTGCCTGGATGAGATTCCGGAGGTTCAAGCAGAGACTGCTCTATCGGTAACCTGTCCGAGGAAGGGCGGAGAAGTCGAACTTGAAGGAACGCATAAACAGGACGGGCCGAAGCAGCTGCTGCTTCACGTAAAGGCGCATGCCGATTGGGTGCAGCGTGACAACCCGTACCGCCAAGATCCTCATCGCTGGTACTGGCCTGGGTGGTGGACGGGATACGAGGTGGGAAGTGACAAAGAGCATGGCATTAGCCGTGATCTCAAGATAACTCTGCCGGGGACGGATGCGATCGAAATCACACCAGCCATTGTTTTCAAGGAGCGCGAACGCCTCCACGTCACTGGGCTCGAATACAATCCCGTCTATTTTCCCCGGCCGACCGACACCAAAGTAACTCCCTCTACGACGGTTCCGAGCCCAGGCACGACACAGGCCGCCGCGACCGGGACAGGATCAGGCAACTCAATCGTGACGATCACCGGCGCGGGGACGACGAATGTGTCGTCTTCGGGCACCGGGGGCTCGACGGCAAGTGCGACGGTTAGTCTTCCCCCGCCTACTACTTCAACGCCCAGCACCGGTGGACCTTCAACGGCCGACGCCTTGACCGGCTGCAAGCAGTATGAGTGCTCGGCGCTCCTCGTAAAGCTAGCGGAGCCCATTGATCCCAACTTGGCAGTTAGCGTGAAGGGTGTGCCTCTCCGCCGCGTGCGCGACTGGCGGGGGCGGGCAACTTCAATCCTTCCTCCGGTACAATCCGCATCGGACATGACCCCAACCCCAGCAGGCGGCACCGCTGCCGCCGCGCAGCCGTCGCGGTCGGAAAATGCTGCCAGTTCAGCTCTGCTCGAAGCGGACCGGCTCGGGCCCGATACCTGGATGGAGGTGGATTCCCACCGGCTTTTGATCAATGTTTCCAAGAATCTGGCCGGGACGCACGATTTTCCGACTATTCAGATCATCGATCCTACGAAGAGAACGTTCTTCCTGCCTATCGATTTGGATCAGGGTTTTTCAGAAATCATCATGAATGATTTCCATCTCCCCGTTCGTGACGAAAAGCAACTCAGGAACTACATTGGTGATCGTTTTCGGGTTCAGGGGACCACGCGTGTGCCAGCAGTCCCAACTTTGAAACCGTCTGGCCCTTACGCGTACGGAACTTTCCTCCCGCTTTTCCTTCCCGAGCGGGACCACCAAAAGATCGACGCCTACCTTGGCGAGTCAGGTGTCCAGATTATTGTTGAACTAGTTAACGACGCTCTAGATGGTGCTACCCAGCCGCCTCGCAACAAACACACGTGGCTGCCTTCACGGATGCAGGTCATCCTCGAAGACACCGACCTGGATCTCGCCTGGTCCCTGTCCTGCTACGTACAAGGGCCTGACCTTGTGTGCGATGTGCCATGGAAAGAAATCCAAACTTCTTATCGGATCGTCGCCGATTTGTGCAGCGGTGGAGAAAGTTGTCCATCCATATCGAAAGTCTGGGATGATTTCCCTTCGATTTCTTCGCTCCAAGTCTGGGTGGAGCAGTACGACCCTGATTCTCAAACCAAGAACTCCTTTTACACACCGGACCCGGCCAAACTCGGACGCTATCCGATGGGGCGGAGCAACCAACTGCTGGATGTCCGCGACATAAATCCAAATGTCCCCGACAAAGGATTCCGTTCTTGGTACTTCGACTCGACCAATCAGGAGTCTACGACGGTCGTGGGATGCAACTATCCCGAGTTTTCGGGTAACTCAGGGGTGACTATTCTTGGACGACATATCCCCTTCGACCAAAGCTTCCGTCGATTTTTTACTTCTCCGGGAGATCCTCGTCAGAATCCGCGTTGCAATTCGTTCACGATTCCCACCGTGGCTCTCACGCACGAGGAGATCGCTCTGGAGTACGAAACCTCTAACGATCCCGAGTCTCTTTCGGCGTCACGATTTCAGCCCTATTACGGCACCCCTGACGTGAGACCGCATATGCCGGCGGGAAAGACCATGCCAGCCAACTCCTGGACGGTTGACATCCCCGTCGGGCGGGTTGATTGTTACGACGTTCTGGACGTCCTAGGAGAAAATGCAAACTTGCATCCGAAGTGGCAAGTTGGCCCAAGCGGTGTGCCTTTTGTCGAGATCAATCGCTCAGGCGCTGAGACCTGCCAACAATTGTTGCAAGGCTCAACCCAGCGGCGCGTTCCGGATTGGGATGAGGCCACCAAGACCGGTCAAGTTATCCTGGAATTTACGGTGCAGCGAAACGATCTGCGCAACTTGCCGTTGAAAAAACAAATTCGCGTTCTTCGTGGACAAAACCTAAATAGGGTTGGTACTCTCCCCGATCTCCAATCGATGCTGTTTCCCACGACGTTGAAAGTCGTGAGTATGGGCGCCAATCAATTCACGCTGCAAGGAGAAAATGCCGGGATGATTGACGCAGTGGCCGTGCAGGGCCCGGGCCCCGCCAACGCCGCCGTAATTGTGTCGGGCCAGCAGGCCGCTGTGGTCACCTTGACGGATGCCACTCCGCCCGCCCCTAAACCAAATCCTCCGTCCCAGCCGCAAATCAAGAGCCTTTCGACGGAGTCTGGCCCCATCGGCGCCGCAGTGACAATCACCGGTGCAAATTTCACGAAAAAGCCCGTCGTCCAATTTGCGAAGGGCGTTGCCGCGACAGTCGGCGAGGGCTGCTGGAATGAAACGACGATAATCGTAAATGTGCCGGACAAGGCTCAACCAGGGACGATCTCCGTCAAAATCGGAACAACGACGAAACAATCGAAGTCTTTCAATGTGACCGGGACACCCGTCAGTCCTCAGAAACTCGACTGCAGTCTCAAGCCCCCCGCACCTTCGGCTGCCGCCGCAAAGGACTCGAGTCCGGCCCAGTGGCAGACGGTTCGACCAAGGGTCCGAAAGCCGGAATGTACACCGTGGTGCCGCTGATCGATACGCACGACAGAATTAGCGATCCAAAGGTATCTCCCCAATACTTGCCGATCGATGTAGTGGATCCGGACGGCAAGCCGCTAACTTTCACGGTTCCTGAATCAAAAGACGGCAACAATTCAAATACCTCGAAGGGCGATGAAGGACCCACTACCACACTCACGATCTCGAAAAAGACGACGGTAACGCCAGCTCCGAAGCCCGCAAATGCCCCGCCCAACCAGTAGGGTAGGCGGATCATTGATGAGATAGAATGAGACTCATTTTGAATCGCGTCGCGGAGTTGGCGGCCCCTCCTTGTTTTTCTCTTGCCCTACCTACATTGGCGGCGCCGGTTGCAACCGCCTCCATCTTGCGCTACCGTTTTGATTGGTGGCGGAGGTTCCTATGACCGGCAAATACATTGCAGCGGCGATCGGCTTGGCATTGACGCTGGCGAGTGCGGGATTGGTTCGGCTGCGTCCGGCGTTTGGCGCCGATTGGAATACCCAGGATTCGCAGATGCCGATGGACATGTCTGGCCCGGCGGATCTGGGCGTTCCTTCGTACCACGCGTATGCGCTGAAACCGCCGTTTCCGGCTACGCTTGATCCGAAGCAGTTTCCCGATGCGCTCAATCGGAATGTCTATGCGCTGGCCGCGAAGATCAGGCCGGTTTTGTACCAGCAGCCTTGCTACTGCTATTGTGACCGGCACGCGGGGCACAAGAGCTTGCTCGATTGCTTCGTAGGGACACACGGAGCGGAATGCGATATCTGCCAGAAGGAGGCGGTCCTCTCCTATCAACTCACGCAGAAGGGGAAAACGCCCACGCAGATTCGGGCCGCGATTATTCGCGGCGATTGGCGGGCGGTGAATTTGAATCCCTACATGGGCGCTGCGAGTTCCCGCTAGATACCATTTGCCCGCTGCTGGATGCGCGGATGTCTGGCGAGAAAACTCCCTAAGATGTCCGACCTCGAACAAAACCAGACGGGGACACCAAATGAGGCGAAGCGCGAATCACTGAGGGAACTGGCGCTTTTCTTTCTGCGGCTGGGCGTCACGGCGTTTGGCGGGCCGGCGGCGCATATCGCCATCATGGAAGATGAGCTGGTCCGCCGCCGGAAATGGCTATCCCGCGAAAAGTTTCTTGACCTCCTCGGCGCAAGCAGCCTGATTCCCGGTCCCAGCTCCAGCGAATTGGCCATCCATATCGGCTATTTGCGCGCCGGGTGGGCGGGCCTCGTCGTCGGCGGCGCTTGCTTTATTTCTCCAGCGGCAATCCTGGTGGGAATCATCGCCCGGGCGTATGTGCGTTTTGGGCATTTGCCTGCCGTGGCGGCGCTGCTGTACGGCGTCAAGCCGGTGGTGATCGCTGTAATATTGCAGGCGCTCTGGGGACTCGGCCGCACCGCAGTCAAGAACTGGGTCCTGGCAATTGCCGGCGCGCTCGGCGTTGCGCTCAGTTTCGCGCAAGTGAATGTTCTTCTCATTTTGTTTGGAACGGGCGCGATCCTTGCAGGGATTCACGCGCTGTCGCGGACTAGCGCAGGAAACCCAAAAACGGCGGGCGGGCTGGCGCTTATTTCCGCGTGGCGCGGAATGCGCACGGGCCTGGCGCGAATTTTTCCGTGGGCGGGCGCCACGGGTGTGGCGGCGGTGATTCCCGGGATGTGGCCGCTGTTCTTGGTCTTCCTGAGGATCGGTTCGATTGTGTTCGGCAGCGGCTACGTTCTGCTGGCGTTTCTGCGGGCCGATCTTGTGGTGCATCGCGCGTGGGTGACCGACGCGCAATTGGTGGATGCGGTCGCCATCGGGCAGGTGACGCCCGGGCCGGTGTTCACCACGGCTACTTTTCTGGGCTACCTGTTGCGGGGGCCAGTCGGCGCGGTTGTGGCTACGGTTGGAATTTTCCTGCCCGCATTTATTCTGGTGGCCGTCAGCGGACCGCTCATTCCCCTGCTTCGGCGTTCCAAAACGGCGGGCGCGTTTCTCGATGGAGTGAACGTGGCCTCGCTCGCGTTGATGGCGGCCGTCAGCTACGAGCTGGGGCGCTCGGCGCTTGTGGATTGGGTGACGGCCGGCCTTGCAATTTTAAGCGCGGTGATGCTGCTGCGCTTCCGAATCAATTCGGCGTGGCTGGTGCTGGGCGGGGCCATCGCCGGCATCGCCGCCCGGATGATCCGAGGCGGCTAGGATTTTTCTATCGACGGGACGTCCGGCTGTCTGGGCGTGATCCAGAAATCGATTCCGAGCCAGAAGCTGTAAGAGTGACGCACGAGCAACAGAGACAAAACGATGGCAAAAGCCATCCAAAGCAGAATTTTGGAATTGGTCGAAAGCGTGGTGAAATCCCGCACCAGCACGGACAAAAGAAAAATCGCCACGACTACAGCCGTGGTGGCCACGTAATTGATGATCATGGCCCCGACGTAGTAACCCTGCTCGGGGAAATAGGAAAGCCCGCATTCCGGACAACGGGGCAGCATGCGAAAGACGCCGCGAAACAACCTGCCGCGGCCGCAGTTGGGACAGCGCCAGTGCGCGGCGCGGCGCACGATCTGCATGAGCGGAGGTCGTTGCATGGTATCCGTTGCCGGGCGTCAAGTGTTACACAAACGCGCTCGGAGGATCATCGGAATTTTTGGGAGACTGATCGCAATTCTTCGGATAAGGATGGAGCGGGCAAGGCCCAGGTCAGAATTTCTACACGAAGAGTTTTCTGAGCAAATCCTTTCCTTCTCTTTCGGTCAGGACTTTCTTCTGCATGAGCGTCATGATCAGGTCGCTCAAGACGACATTCTTCAGTGTTTGTGTTTGCTCGGCCGGGGCTGTTTCGGACACCTTTTGCGAGGGCGAGTCTTGCCCGGGAACGGGCTGGCCGCTGATTTCCTGCAACCATCTTTGGAATAGCCGAATTTGTTTTGGTTGAGCGGACACGAAAGCAAGGCCCATGCCCATTCCAATCAGGGAATAGACGACCTTGGCGTGGGCCTCGAAAGATTCATTCTCCCTAAGAATGCGTATTTTGGTTTCCGTCCCGACTGGAAACGGGCTGAGTGTATCTACGTAGCAGCCGCCCAGACCCAGGTCGGTTGTGCGTCCCGTAACCTTTGTGCCGGTCTTGATCTCGATAGCCTCCACGGTAGCCGAAAAGGGAAATCGCAAATGGTGCCGGCGCTCTGCCGGGCTAGCTACGGCGGCGTTGTTGGAGTCAGACTGATCGGCGGAAGACATTGTTCGGGGCCCCTTTAACTCCGTCCAAATTTCCGGCACGTCACAAGGAGAGTATGTGCCCTTGTCAAAATCTCTGGCTAAAGTCTCACCCATAACTTATGGCAAGGCAATCATTTGCTGGTAGCGTGGTGTTTAGCGGGCACCTGTACTTAGTGCCTGGCCCTCAGCGCTGAAATCCGCCGCAGCCGGGCCTCGCACAAAGGAATATCCGCTTTCCGTTATAGAAACTCGCAGGCCAAATCCGATTGCCCCGTTCCGGCACATGAATCTACGATGGATATAGGGCTTTCGCGATTTTCTTCCGCACGCCTTGTCAGGCCAAGCGAGGAAACCACCAATGGCATTGGGCAATCAGGAACCAAATCAACCGCCGCCGGAATTGGACCGTCTCGAACGCAAGGAGACTGAGGTTTGGCGCCTGGCGATTCTGATGCTGGTCATTCTGGCGGTTGGTGTTGCCGTTCTGTCCCACCAGGCGCTGCAAACCAGCCAATGGCACCTCGAGGCGCTTCCCATCGGGGCAGGGATTCTCATCGTCCTGTTTGGAGCCTACGTTTGGAACAAGAAACATGAGATCGACGAATTGCGCGGGTTTGTCCGGGGATTCCAGAAGGTCCAGAATGCCCCTCCCAGCGCCGAACAGCTCGAACGGCTTGCGGAAGTCATCTCCGCTTCCCGGCAAGGCTACCGCGACCTGATCGACAGTCTCGACCATTTGATTTTCACGACGTCGCTGGAAGGCGAAATCCGAGCGGTGAATCAGCGGATCTCCCAGGTTTTCGGACTTGCCTACTCCGAACTGGTGGGGCACCGCATGGACGAGTTTTTCGACGAGCCGCGACTGGAGCACGTGAAAGAATCTGTCGCCTGGTTCGAGGAGAAAAGAAGCTGGACCGGCACGGTGCGGGCGCGCCTGAAGAAAACGGGCGCCGTGCTTTACTTCGATTGTGTTTTACAGGCGATCGTAAAGGACGGCAAAGTCGTCGGGGCCAGCGGCCTGGCGCGAGATATTACCGCGCAACGCGAATCCGAAACGCGCTTTACCGAGCTGTTTGAAACGCTCCAGGAAGGCGTCTATTTCTGCGATCCCGGAGGGAGTTTGCTGGATGTGAATCCGGCGATGGTTCGCATGCTGGGATACGTCCACCGGGATGAAATCGTGGGCACCAACATCGGAAAGCTCTATTTCGACGGGCCGGAGAACTTGTTTCCGGAGCGCGTGCGGACCCATAACTCCGCGTCGCTGATGCGGGAAATCACTCTGCGGCGGAAGGACGGAGCGCCGGTCATTTGCATCGACAATTCCAACGCGATTTGCGACGCGTTTGGCCGCCTGGTCCGCCATCAGGGAACGCTGGTGGATATCACGGTGCGGAAACGATCGGAAGAGGAGCTGCAACAGGCGAAGGAAGCCGCCGAGGCCGCCAACCATGCCAAGAGCGCGTTCCTGGCTCACATGAGCCACGAAATCCGCACGCCCATGAACGCGGTGATCGGCATGACCGAACTGGCGCTGGACACGGAACTGACCCTGGAACAACGGGAATATCTCACCATGGTCCGGGATTCGAGCGGCTCCCTGCTGAGGCTGATCAACGACATCCTGGATTTCTCAAAGATCGAGGCAGGGAAATTGGACCTCGACTCCACTGATTTTTCTTTGCGCTATGGCATTAAGGACATGTTGAAAATTCTGGACGTGCGCGCAAAACAGAAAGGGCTGGAACTCTCGATCGACATCCCCGCCGACGTGCCCGACGCTCTTCTGGGCGATCCCAGCCGGCTGCGGCAGGTCCTGTCGAATCTGGTCGACAATGCGATCAAGTTTACCGAGCGCGGCGGAGTGATTCTCAAGATCGAAAAAGATTCGCAGTCCGAACAGGATGTGTGCCTGCATTTCTCAGTCACGGACTCCGGCATCGGGATTCCCCTCGACAAGCAGCAACTCATTTTCGAGGCCTTCGCTCAGGCCGACACCTCGACGACGCGAAAGTATGGAGGAACAGGACTGGGCCTTTCCATTTCGGCGCGCCTGGTGCGGCTGATGTCAGGAAAGATCTGGGTGGAAAGCGAGGCGAATCGCGGAAGCGTATTCCACTTTACCGCTCGTTTCGGCCTTCAGATGCAACAAGCAAAGAAGGTGTATTTGCAGGGCGGCGGTTCAGGTTCCGCTTTACTCGCCTCGCGGCGGCCCGTTCGCGAGGGGCGGCAGGAGTTGCGGATTCTTCTGGTCGAGGACAACGCGATCAACCAGATCCTTGCGCAGCGTCTGATTCGCAAGCGAGGAGATAAACTCGTCGTAGCGAACAATGGCCGCGAGGCTCTCGCCGCGCTGGAGAACGAACGATTCGATTTGATCCTGATGGACATCCAGATGCCGGAAATGAGCGGACTCGAGGTGACTGCGGAAATTCGCAGGAAAGAAAAAGATACCGGTGAGCACATTCCGATTGTCGCCACGACTGCTTCGGCGATGAGAGAGGACAGGGAGCGCTGTCTTGAAGCCGGAATGGATGCGTACATATCCAAACCGATTGAGAGAGAGGTTCTTTTTGAAACCATCGACAAGTTGACCGGTCATTCCCAGGAAGCCAAGTCCGGCGATGCGCGCGCTCGATCTTATGATCCGGTGTTTGATGCCGGCGCGGTTCTGGATTCTCTGGAGGGAGATTCCGAGCTGCTGCGCGAAATCGCGGGAATTTTCCTGGCGCAGTTTCCGAAACAGATGGAACAGATTCGCGCGGCGGTTTCCAGTCGAGATCCGAAACTTCTCGAACGCGCGGCGCACGCGCTGAAGGGCACAGCGGCAAATTTGCTGGCGCAGGGAGTCGTGGAAGCGGCTTCTAAATTGGAGGAAATCGGGAGGGCCGGCACCGTCGCAGGATCCAGCCAGGCGCTTAATTTGCTGGAAGGAGAGCTTGAAAAACTTAAACTGGCATTGGGAGAGCTAGAGAAGGAATATGCAAAATCCTGACGGTGATTCGTTTTACGAGAGCCTGAGGATCACCTGGAAATAACCGAAAAAATCCGGCTAGGCGGTTACAGGAATCAACATTTGCACGACGTTCAGCAATTTTTCCACTTTGAGCGGTTTCACCATATAAATCACCGCGCCAAGATCGTGCCCCGTCTTATAGTCCTGCGGAGTCCCTCGGGAAGTCAGAAAGATGACCGGAATTCCCTGAAGCCGCTCGTCGCGCTTGACCACATGGCAAAGGTCGTAACCGGAAATCCCATTCATCATCACGTCCAGGATCAACACCGCGGGCGTCACTTCGCGGAGCATGCGGAGGGCGTCTTCGCCGCTGGCGGCTGTCTTTACGACAAAATCGTGACGCGACAGCAGTGATTCGATGATGCGAAGCACAGCGGGATCGTCATCGACGGCCAGGATGACAGGTAATTTGCGCGCTCCGGGTTTGGAATTTTCTAGCGATTTGTCCATGGGTTGATCCTGGGGTTGCCATCGGTCTCGGAAAGGACGATCGTTTCCTGAGGCTCTCCTCAGTTCTTGAAGAGGTAGGGGTAACTGCTGATTAGAGTTTGGACAAGGGTTCAGGATGGGTCAAGCTAATCCCTTGGAGCTGGTTCTTGAGATGAAACATCAGGTCGGCGAGTATCGCCATTCGTCATGATTCAGGGACGGATGCGCACTTCAAAGGGGAGAGACTTGCGCGCGGCCGTTGAATTGGCCGCGCGCAGGTCGTTGGCGGGAAGTGGCGAGTCACTACATTTGAAAGTTGACCTCAACTCTCAGGTCAACCGGTGTGGGTTCACCATCGAGGATCGTTGGTTCATATTTTCTTTCCGAAACAGCTTTGAGCGCCGCTTGGATCAGCAAGGGGTGACCGCTTACGACCTTTTCTTGGACCACGCTCCCGTGTTCGTCAATAATGGCGTCGATCACGACCGTCCCATGGACGTGCGACTGGCTTGCCAGGATTGGATAGACTGCCGCGGGGCCGTAGATCAAGCGCGGTGGTTTCACATCACCCCCGATGCGCACCGTGCGCTTCGGCACTTCGACACCAGGCGCTGCCGCTACGGGAACCGCAACGCTCGGCATTCCGCCGGTGATGCCGCCGATCTGTCCCCCGGGGACGCCGCCTGGAACAGCGCTCGCCCCTGCTGCAAAAGCTTCCTCCGGAGGAGCGGCGTCATTGGAGGCCGTTGGAACGGCCTTTGGGATAAAAGTTGGCGCGGTCAGTTTCCCCGGCGTGAAAACTTTCGGGGCCACATGAACCATGCGAGCAACCGATGGCGGAGCCGGCGGCGCCGGAGCCATCGGCGGCATGGGCGCCACGAGGAGCGTCGTTTCCAGCCTCTTCATGTCGATCCCCTGCGAGAAGTAGAGCGGGAGGAACAGCAACAAGAGCAAGATGGCAAAATGAATGAGAAAGGAAACAGCCCAATCCATCGGTCTTCGGCGCTGGCGCGTCGTGGAATTCTCCAGCAAAGCTTCGGCAAAAACGTGGTTTTGCTGTGCCATGTTGGGCGGAGGCAAAACCACGCTGCTCTTTGGCCTGCCGCCCGGGTACACATCTTCCAGAAAAAGATTTTGTTCGCTTAACATGATGCCTCCTAAAAAATGTTTCCTGCAGAATCCTTCAAGCGAATAAGGAATATGAAAAAATACGCTCGAAGCTCACTCGAAAGAAATTGTTACTTGCCAGGACACAGCGTGGTGTCTGAAGCAGACTTACTTCTGAGGGAAAGACTGGGGAGATTCCCTTTCGACTTGGAAGACAAAGTTTTAGTCCAACGCTTCAAAGCCTTTTTCTCCTGATCCATCCTGCCTCATGCATTCAAGGAAGACCAATTCAAAGTTCAAATCGGTGACTTCCAATCGCTTGATGGCCCGGGGACGCTATTCTCCCCGCCGCGGAAGTTGTCGCGCAAACCGCCAATCAGGAGATTGGCGTTCCGGGGCGCGTTTCAGAGCGTTCATCCAAGCGGCAGATACAGCTTGTTGGGCCTCCGGATGAGATCGGGCAGAGGGAACTTTTCGGAACTATAGGGACAAGAATTTTCCGGTTAGCAGGTTTCTGGGGAATTCGAATTGATATGTAGCGGGATGGGTCTTCCATCTCCCGACTAAGCCTATTGTAATCTTAATGTTGCATCCAAGAGCCGGTTGGCGGGCCGACGACCGCTTGCACCACTTGTGGTGGTTGGATTGCTATTAAAAGGTCGTTCTTCTGAAATCAGCGCCCGATGGGTAGTTTTGTGACTTGATGGTGGATTTGCGCAATGGGAGGCATTACTTCTTGACCGAACGGCTCTATTACCGCGATTCCTTTCTGCGCGAATTCGATGCGCACGTGATTTCCTGTGAGAGTTCACCGAAGGAGCACGCGAAGGGAGCGCCACCCTCCTGGTGGGTTACCTTGCAGGAAACCGCGTTCTATCCCACATCGGGAGGCCAGCCGCACGACACAGGGCGACTGGGCGATGCGGCGGTCTTGGATGTGTTCGAGCGGGAAGACGGAACGATCGTGCATGTTACCGATCGCGAGGTGGCACCCGGGCCAGTTCGCGGCTCGATTGATTGGCTGCGGCGATTCGATCATATGCAGCAGCACTCGGGCTCGCATGTGCTGACTGCGGCGTTTCTGGCCCTCTTCAATCTCCCCCCTGTTTCATTCCATATGGGCAAGACGGTCTCCACGCTCGATATCGCAGCGTCTTCGATATCGGACGAACAGTTGGAAAACATTGAGCGTTTTGTAAACGAAATTATTTTTGAGGACAAGCCCATTCATGTCCGGTTTGGGACAGCCGGCGACCTTGCATCGCTCGGGGTCCGGAAAGAATCGGAGCGAGAAGGGATCCTGCGCGCGGTGGAGATTCAAGGCGTCGATATCCAGGCCTGCGGTGGTACGCACGTTTGCCGCACGGGGCAGATCGGAATGATTCTCGTCCGGCGCATGAAAAAGGTGCGAGAAAACTGGCGTGTGGAATTCGTCTGCGGCCAGAGGGCGAGGCGAGTGGCGCGTGGTGATTTTGCCCTTCTTGAGGACATCTCGCAGCGCCTGACCTGCGGTCCCGATACGATTCACGCTGGAATCACGCGAATACTGAACGAACGCAACGCCGCCAATCGATTTGGCCAGCGCTACATGGCGGAATCCGCTTCACTACAAGCCCAAGTGCTTCTGGCCAAGGAGCGCGCGCAACATGCGGCCGATCCTCCGCGGATCGTGACGGGCATCCTGGCGGACGCGGACATGGAATATCTTCGAACCGTCGCGACAAACATCATTTCCGAACCCGGTGTAGTCGCGCTGCTCGGCTCAGAAACCAATGGATCTGTCGTCATGGCCAAATCCGAGGGCGTCGCCGGCGATATGAACGCATTGTTGCGCGAAGCGGTTAAGCCCTGCGGAGGAAAAGGCGGCGGAACGAAAGAATTTGCGCAGGGGAGCGTGCCGGAAGGAAGCGACCTTGACCGGATTTTGAGGCACGCCGCGGAACGCGCATCCAAGCCAGCCCCATCGCTCCACGTGGTCACGAGGCATCCCGCTAGCGCCAGATCGCACGACGAACTCTGGCGATCCAAAGGCAAAGCACGCGGCTAGACTGCTGCGTCCAAGATTTCCCACGCCTTCATAATCCTCGGCGAATCCGAATCAATGTTCGATCCATGTGAACACTTAGATGCGCTCATACTCCCTCCATTAAAAGTAGAGTAGTAAAGTAGCGCCGGCATCTTGCCGGCAATTTTCCAGTTCCAGGAAAAAAGCAAAGAGCCGGCAGGATGGCGGCGCTACGAAAACCGTCGTACGGGAATTTCGCGGAAGATGAGTTACTCCCAGATTGCCTGCACGCTTGACACTCGTATTGCGCTGGCATAGGCTGGCCATTCAGACGGAAAACTTCTTGGAATGAATAAAATCTCCTTGCGAGATCAACGGAAACTACGATGCGAAAATCCAAAAAAGATGCGATCGACCGGCGCAAATTTCTGAAAGGGGCCGCAGTGGGCGCAGCTGCTCTCGCGGCGATCCCGACGGCTGTGAACGCGCAACACGCGCAGGTCCCCCGCGCAGGAACAGCGCAGCCCATGCCGAAAGTGCTCGAGGCCGAGACGCCGGCCGTGCTGGATGTCCTGACCGAGAACCGATCCGGGTCCGACTTCATGGTGGACGTGATCAAGTCGCTGGGCATCGAGTATGTGGCGTCCAATCCGGGATCGAGTTTCCGCGGACTGCACGAATCGGTGATCAATTACGGTGGAAACGAGAATCCGGAGTTCATCACCTGCTGCCACGAAGAATCGGCCGTTGCCATGGCCCACGGCTATTCAAAAATCGAAGGCAAGCCGATGGCGGTTTTTCTTCACAGCGATGTGGGGTTGCAGCACGGATCGATGGCTATCTACAACGCGTTTTGCGATCGCGTGCCGATCTACCTGATCGCCGGCAACGCTCTGGAAATCAATTCACGGCGCCCGGGAGTGGAATGGGACCACAGCGTTCAGGATGCCGCGGCCATCGTGCGCGATTGCTTGAAGTGGGATGACGTACCGATT
>Ga0116217_10002072_pt1 | contig 18854 bp, 16 predicted proteins | sample Sb_taG_6_FD_89697 | JGI IMG/M metagenome (GOLD analysis project Ga0116217, IMG submission 89697) | Peat soil microbial communities from Weissenstadt, Germany - Sb_50d_4_PS metaG | ecosystem: Environmental > Terrestrial > Soil > Wetlands > Peat | place: Germany: Weissenstadt | collected 2010-09-21 | reverse complement strand
CGCGAGCAGGTTGGGCCGCGCATCGCTCTGCAAGGCAACGTCGATCCGTGCTTGCTGCTCGGTCCGGAAGCTGGCGTGCGCGCGGCGGCACGCACAGCTGTCGAGAGCACGGGCGGCATTGGGCACATACTGAACCTTGGCCACGGCATTCTGCAGCAGACGCCGGTGGAAAATGCGCGCGCGTTCGTTCAGGCTGGCCAAGCCGCACCTGTCGCCGATAAGGTGCGCGTGGAAAGGGCCCACTAGAGGCCAGTCGGGTGCGGGCTGTACTTGCAGCCCGCCTATTATATGAGCGATTCGAGTATCCATTTGCAGCTAAATCGGGAACGCTTCGAGATTTCCGAAGAGTTTCTCGAGAAATACAATCGGCCGGGGCCGCGCTACACGAGCTATCCCACCGCGCCGGTTTGGCAGGATAATTTTGGCCCGGACGACCTCGAACAGTTTTACGCGACGGCCAATGCGGCGCGTACTCCGGTTTCGCTCTACATGCATCTTCCCTTCTGCGAGAGCCTGTGCCTGTTCTGCGCCTGCAACGTGGTCATCACCAAGGATCACGGCGTCGCGCCGCCGTATATTGAAATTCTCGAGCGGGAAATCGAGCACGTCAGCCGCTTCGTTTCCCGCGAACGGCCCGTCGTGCAATTTCATTGGGGCGGCGGCACGCCGACGTATCTGACGCCGGAACAAATGGAAGGCCTGTTCCGCTTCACGGCGGAGCGGTTTACGTTCGCGCCGGACGCGGAAATCGGCATCGAGATCGATCCGCGGGTGACGACGCTCGCGCATCTGGAAACGCTGCGGCGGCTCGGCTTCAACCGCCTGAGCATGGGCATCCAGGATTTCCATCCCGAAGTGCAGGAAGCGATTCACCGCATCCAGCCGCTCGAAATGACGCGCGACTTGATTGAAGCGGCGCGCCGGCTCGGCTTTGACAGCATCAACGTCGACTTGATCTACGGCCTGCCGCTGCAAACGGCCGAACGTTTCGCGCATTCGGTGGAACAGGTCATCGCTCTTTCACCGGATCGCGTCGCGATGTTCAGCTACGCGCATGTGCCTTGGCTGCGCAAGCAGCAAGGCGCGCTCGCCACTCGGCTCCCGGAGGGCATGGAAAAATTCCGCATCTTCCGCGCGGGCCTGGAGAGTTTCCTCAACGCTGGATACCAATACATTGGCATGGACCACTTCGCGCGGCCGGGCGACGAACTGGCCGTGGCGCAACGCCAACGCACGCTGCACCGAAATTTTCAGGGATACACGACGAAAGCCGGCGCGGATCTTTACGGCATGGGCGTAAGCGCAATCAGCAGCATCGGCGCATGCTACGCGCAGAACGATCGCGACGTCGCTCCGTACCGCGAGCGGATCGAACGCCGCGGCCTCGCCACCATGCGCGGCTACCGCCTCACCACGGACGATTTGCTCCGCCGCGCCGTCATCAGCCGCATCCTGTGCCACGGTGTCCTCCACAAAAACGAAATCGAAAAGGAATTTGGGATCAACTTTGACAAAACCTTCGCTCCCGAAATTGAGCGCCTCGCCCCGTTCGTTTCCGACGGATTGCTCGAACTCGAGGACGGCGTGTTACGCACAACGCTCCTGGGCCGCATCTTTATTCGCAACATCGCCATGGTCTTTGATCCGTATCTCGAAAAGCAGAAGCTCGAAAGCCGCCAGCTTTTTTCAAAAACGCTCTGATCGACCCATCGAGGCTTCGTGTCCATTCCGGCGCAGGCTGCGTACCCCGTACTAGTGATTGGCGGAGGAATTTCCGGCCTGGCTTGCGCGTATCACTTGCAGCAGGCCGGGATTCCAGTGCGCGCGCTGGAGGCTGCGAGCCGTCCCGGCGGCGTCATTGCAACAAAGCAGAAGGACGGATTCTGCTTCGAGCTTGGCCCGCAAAGCTTTCTCTCTACTGAACCCCTCGTAGGGCTTATCAACGCGCTCGGACTGAAAGACCAGCTTCTGCGCGCCAATCCGCGCGCTCCGCGTTACATTCTCGTAGGCGGCCGGCTCGTGCCTGCGCCGCTTGCCCCGCCTTCGCTTCTGACCACTCCTCTGTTTTCGGCCGGCACGAAATGGCGGCTCGTCACGGAAATCCTGCGCCGCACGCGGTCACCGTCGGAAGACGAATCCATCGCTGCGTTTGTTCGCCGCAAATTCGGAGACGAGTTGCTCAACCGGTTTGTCGCCCCATTCGTCTCCGGCGTGTATGCCGGCGATGCGGAACGGCTGAGTTTGCGCGCTGCGTTTCCGAAGATTCACGAATTCGAGGCGCAGTATGGAAGCGTTCTCCGTGGGGTCATTAAATCGCGCCCGGCGAAGGGGACGCCACGCGCCGGACTGTGCTCGTTTCGCGATGGCATGGAAACATTTCCACGAGCCATCGCCGCGCGCCTCGGCAGTTCGTTTGTGCTCGAAACCCGCGTTGCAGGATTGCGCCATGGCAAGGCCAACGGGAAGCCCTGGTTTGAAGTCGACATTACGCGCCACAATCATTGCGAGACGCTGCCTGCCAGCGCCGTTGTCATCGCCACACCTACGAATATTGCGTCGCAAATCCTGCTTGGGCTTTCCGATCAATTTGCTTCCTTGTTTTCGCGGATCGAATACGCGCCGGTCGCCGTTCTTTCGGCGTGCCATCGCCGCGAGCAGATTCAGCGTCCTCCGGACGGATTCGGTTTCCTGGTGCCGCGCAGCGAGGGTTTGCGCGTTCTCGGCACGGTGTTCAACTCCGCGCTCTTTGCCGGACGCGCGCCGGATGGAATGGTTTGCTTCACCAGCTTTGCAGGCGGCGCCACTGACCCCAAGCTTTGCGAATTGAGTGAGGAAGAAATCACCGAGACTATTTGCGGCGAAGTCGCGCGCGTCCTCGGCATCACGGGAAAGCCTGTAACGACAAACCTGCATCGCCACGCGCGCGCCATACCGCAATACAATCTGGGCCACTCCCAAATCGTGAAATCGCTTGATGTGCTCACCGCGGCGATGCCGGGATTATTTCTCGCCGGAAATTATTTGACCGGACCATCCATCGGGGCTTGCGTCGAGCAGGCCTTTCGGACCGCCGAAGCGGTTCGCATTTACCTCGCGTCGATCGGAGTTGCGGGTGTGGGAGCCGTGGCGCACGCGTGATTTTCGTAGGACAGCCACTCTTGGCTGTCCCGCGAAGTATTGGCAGGGCTTACGCGGACAGCCAAGAGTGGCTGTCCTACGAAAATCCGTTGTCGTAGTAAGATGTTGCCCGACATAGGCTTGCCGGGCCGAGACTCATCCAATCGCGTCGTTTCTCCGTATTTAGAGAGGAACGGAAAGGGTACGGAATTTTGCTGCTTGCAGTCGTCCAACCCTGGCCCGAGGGCAAACAGCCGACCGACGCTGTCCTGATGGAACGCATTCTGCAACGCGACTCCGGCGCACTCGAGGCACTTTACGACCGCTACGGCAGGCCGGTGTATTCCCTTGTTCTGCGTATCGCACAGCATCCCTCTTCCGCCGAAGAAATCGTGCAGGACGTTTTTCTGCAACTGTGGCGCAGCGCGGACCGCTTTCAAATCTCGCGCGGGCCTCTGGAGCCGTGGCTCTTCACAATGGCCCGAAATCGCGCGCTCGATTTTCTGCGCCTGAAGCGCGAAAAGCAGCGTCGCCGCGAAGATTCGGATTCCGATATTCTTCCTTCCGCCGTCGTGCGTCCCGATCCCGAAGGTGACATCGATCAGTCCAGGCGCGCGGAAAAAATTCGCGCCCTCATGACTTCTCTTCCCGAAGCGCAGCGCCGCGCGATTGAGCTGGCTTTCTTCGAGGGCATGTCGCACAGCGAGATTGCCGCAGCCACGGGCGAAGCGCTCGGCACGGTGAAAAGCTGGATTCGCGGCGGCCTGCTGCGGCTTCGGGAATCGCTTGGGGAGGCAAGTTCGTGATGAATTGCGAACAACTCGCGGCGCTCTATGAAGAGTACGCCCTCGGCGTGCTGGAGGGTGAAGAGCGCGCGGAACTGGAGGCGCATCTGGCGCGTCCGGGCGATCAGTGCATCTCAGGCGTGGCCCAGGCGAGGTGGGTGGTCGCGCAATTGGCGCATGCCGCGCCCGATGCGCAGCCACCGGCAACCTTGCGAGGCAAGATCGCGGATGCGGTCAAGCCTTCCGCGGACACGTCGCGCGCGGCCGTTCCGATCGAGAAGCCAAACAGCTCTGAGCCGCGAGCGATCTTTCCGGCGTGGGCCTGGGTAGCAGCGGCGGCGCTCGCGCTCATCACGGGATACACAGTTCGCCAGATGAACAGTCAAAACGAACAGCTAGCCCAACTGCGCAAACAAATGAAGCTCGCAACGATGCAGAACCAGGCGCTTCAAAACCAACTGGATTTGGACCGCATGGTCGCCATGGTTATGATGTCGCCCGATTCCGTCCCCTTCAAACTCATGCCGAAGGACAAGAATATGCCGATGGTCCACGCCTACCTGCATCCGCACATGGGCGTTGCGATCACGGCGGATCAGATGCCCTCGATGCCTTCTGCGCGTACGTTGCAGCTTTGGTTCGTGCCGAAAAAAGGAAACCCCGTCAGCATCGCGATTTTTCATCCCGACGCTGCCGGCCAGATTGCGCTGGTGGCGCCTGTGAATATGCCGATGACCGAAATTGCGGCGCTCGCCGTCACGGACGAGCCCGCCGGCGGGAGCCCGCAGCCCACCACGCCGATTGCCTGGATGGCTCAAGTCAATTAACGGCGTGCGGTTGATCTCTGTATTGTCAGCCTCAGTCTTGCTTTCTCTGTGCCCACTGTGTCCTCTGTGTTGAAAGATTTTACGGTTTGCAAGTCGCGCAAGAATTCAAAATCGTTTAACACAGAGAACACAGAGGGCACAGAGAAAAGCGGGAGAAGAGAAAACCTGAGAACGACGTTCCCGCTCAGCCCTTCTTGCGCGCCTTGAGACGTACGTTACGTCGCTCTCCCGCTTCCCGGTAGCGCCGCCTTTCCGTGTTCGTTTTCACAGTCAACGGCGGCACGGGAACCGGCCTGCCGATTTCATCGAGAGCCACAAAAGTGAGAAATGCCGTGGTGGTGTGTTTCCGCACGCCAGCCGCGGAATCTTCCGAGAAGACTTCGACGCCCACTTCGACCGAAGTGTGGAACGCGCGATTGACCTGAGCTTCGAGGACAATCAGGTCTCCCACGCGCACGGGATTCAAAAAGTCCAGGTGATCCACCGAAGCCGTAACCACCTGGCGATGGCAGTGCCGGTGCGCGGCGATTGCGCCGGCGATGTCGATCAGGTGCATCACGCGCCCGCCCAAAATATTTCCGAGCAGGTTCGAGTCCTGAGGCAGCACAAGCTCCGTCATCTCGGTGCGCGAAGCCCTGACCGGCCGGCCTGGGAGCAATTTCTCCGGTGGCATTTTCGCCTTCGTCGGATTTGAAGAGGGTTTCATTGGTGGATTCGCGCTCCTTTGATAGTGGGTCAAATTGCGAACGATCGGATTTTAGTAGGACAGCCACTCTTGGCTGTCCCTTTATGCCCTGCTGTGATTTTGCCGGACAGCCAAGAGTGGCTGTCCTACCAGACATTTGGCGTTCTGCGCCTGCGCGAATATACTATGCGCATGACCTCGACCCAACCACAGAAGAAAACGCGCCGCCAGATCCTCGAGGACTTCGTCGCCACCAAGCCCACCGACGCGTTCGCCCGCTACGGCCTGGCAATGGAGTGCGCCAATTCCGGCGATGCAGCCGCTGCCGACGAACACTTCAAGGCGCTCCTGGCCTCGCATCCCGAATACGTCGCCGGATACTTTCAATTTGGCCAATTCCTGGCCAAGTCCGGGCGCACCGAAGAGGCCCGATCCGCGCTTGACGCAGGCATCGCCACGGCCCGGCGCACAGGCGACGAGCACGCGCGGTCCGAAATGGAAGCGGCGCTGGCCGAACTAGGCTGACGGCGCCTTTCACTTCCACTCGTAACACTCCCATTTACTGCCATTTAAATCGCCCGTTACTAGGCGGCATCACTTCGTTCCGGCGTGCTTGCCCGTCCCTTCCCCCGGTGCTAGGTTCGACGGAGCGCTATTCTTCACGGAGACAGGCAAAACCATGGCCCTGAGCATCGACGATCTTCTTCGCCGCGCCGTTGAAACCAAGGCGTCCGATCTCCATCTGAAAGTCGGAAACCATCCCTGCCTGCGCATCGACGGCTCGCTCACGCCGCTCACCGATGTTCCGCGCGTCACTCCGGAAGAAATGCTCTCCATGGCGTTCAGCATGATGACCAATCGCCAGAAGCAAAAGTTCAAGGAGACGGCGGAGCTGGACATGGCCTACGGCGTCGCGGGCCTGGGCCGCTTCCGCGTCAACGTGTTCCAGCAGCGCGGCAACGTCGGCATGGTGCTCCGCGTCATTCCGACCAAGATTCGCACGATCGAGGAACTCAACCTCCCGCATGTCATCGAGAGTATCTGCGAAGAACAACGCGGACTGGTCCTCGTGACGGGAACCACCGGTTCCGGCAAATCCACGTCGCTCGCGGCGATGATCGACCGGATCAACATGTCGAGGGCCGATCATGTCATCACCATCGAAGACCCCATCGAATTCCTGCATCGCGACAAAAAAAGCTTCATCAACCAGCGCGAAGTCGAAGTGGACACCGCGAACTTTTCCACCGCCCTGCGCGCCGGGCTTCGCCAGGACCCCGACGTCATCCTGGTCGGCGAAATGCGCGACCTCGAAACCATCGCCACGGCTTTGCTGGCCGCCGAAACGGGCCACCTGGTGTTCTCGACGTTGCACACGCTCGACGCGACCGAAACGATTCAACGTATCATCGCGGTTTTTCCGCCTCCCGAGCAAAAACAGATTCGCCTGCAAATGGCGGCAACACTGAAGGCCGTTGTCAGCCAGCGCTTGGTGCAATGCGCCAATGGGAGTGGGCGCGTTCCCGCTGTCGAAGTGATGATTGCGACCGCGTATATCCGCGATTGCATCATCAATCCGGACAAGACGCGCCTGATCCACGACGCGATCGCCGCCGGCACTAGCCAGTACGGCATGCAGACGTTCGATCAATCGCTCTTCGATCTGTATTCGCGCAACCTCATCACCTACGAAGAAGCGCTCTTGCGCGCGTCCAACCCCGACGACTTCAAGCTGCGCATCCAGGGCATCCGCTCCGCATCCGACTCGGCGCGCGAGGAAATGGAACAAAGCATGAACGAGTTCGAGCGCTCCGGCAAACGATAGGGACAGGTAGTAGGTTGCTGGCAGCAGCTTGAAGGTTGAAAAGCTAATTCCCCGCAGCTTTGGCCCGCGCCTCGCGGGAGGTCCTTCTCCTCCACTTCCTGTACCTCCTCACCTTCCTTTACTTCCTTTTCTTCTCCCTCTATGCTCCTCCCATGCGCTTCTCTTCGCGAAAACTTTCCACCGAGACCGATCTCTACAACGCCGCGATCAACAGCCTGGCGCGCCGCGCCTACTCGGTGTACGAGATGCGAGCTTATTTGGAGCGCCGCGCGGAAGACAAGGAAGTAGTAAAGGGCGTTCTGGATCGCTTGAAGCAGTTGGATTATCTGGACGACGCGCGCTACGCGCGCCAATTTGTCCGCTTGCACACCGAATTGCGAAAGCAGGGGCCGTTCCGCATCGCGCGGGACCTTCGCGCGCGCGGCGTGCCTGACCGCCACATCGAAGCAGCCCTCGCCGAGCGTTCCGCCGAATCGAGCGAGAGCGGCCTCGTGCGGGAGCGGCTGGCGCGCCGCATCAAATTGCTGCGCGGCCCGCTTGACGAGCGGCGCGTCGCTTCGCTTTATCGCAGTTTGCTCCGCGCCGGATTTTCCGCGGATACGATCCGGCGCGAATTAAGCGCGATGGCAAAGCGGCCCATGGAGGAACTCCCGGAAAATCCCGGCGACGAAGTCTAGGGAGGAATCGCGACAATTTTTGAGGTGAGTCAAGCTGGGCCGGCTTTAGAGGCTTCTGATTTGGGCGCCGGCTTCGACGTTTCGACACTTCTACTTGCGAAACAACTAGGCGGCGTGCACGCTTTGCGTGTGCCATCCCTTGAGACATACACGGACGGAACGCTTCTCCACTGTCAAGACGATTTTATCCTCTCGCGCCAGCCAGCCGATCGCCCAGTCAAAAAGGGGCGATCCAGCTTTCAATTCTTTCTTCAGCTTGGCGAGGGTCATTTCACCGTTTACTTCAAGAGTTTGCCAGATTGCACCCGCCATCGTGCCAATCTCTTCACTCATTGGGATTGTTCCCTCCTCTCCAAATTCCGGTTCTCAAGTATCTCCATCGCACTAACTGTTGACGAGGCCACTTCGCTCTTTTGCTTCCTCTGCCGCGCCCTGGAACGAGCGAGGCGACGCGGCAAAGCCGGCTTGGGCGCGATTTCCGCCTGCAGGACGTAGTAGCAGGGCTGCTCGCTGGCCAGCTTTTCCATCCGCTCCATGAGCAAAACTCCCATGCCTTTTTGGTATTCGATGGTGTAGCTCTCGCAGCACCGCGAGCAAAGCCAGTAGTGCTTCACGGCGTGCCAATGGGAGGGTTGTTTCTCTTGCTCGGGAGTTTGTTGAAAGCGAAACAGACGCCCTTGCCCGTAATCAAAGTCAGACGAGCAATCCGGGTGGGCGCATTTCAAGTACATAAGATTTTGTGTCGCCGCCTTCTTCACAGGCTCGCGCAAAACGGGCGAAAAAGCAAGATACCGGCCAATGAAAAAACGGTCAAACTCAATAAATGAATTCAACGCATCCGTGCATCTGTGCCAATTGGCGGGGCATTTTCCGTGTCACGCATTGTGGTGGATGTCACGCGAGAGTCGAGCAACGATTCTCTTTTCTTCCGAGACAAGCCAACTTGAACTCGCAAGCCGGAAAAAGCTTTCAACACAGAGTGCACAGAGAAAGGCTATGAGAACAGCCAATGCCCGCGTTGCGAGTGCGCCACCCGTCTGACATAATGTTTTGCCGGTGTGAATTAGCTTTCGCACTGGTGAGTGTCCGGAGAAAAGAGCGCCCGGGATCGAGACTTCGTCCTCGGGTCACAAGTCACGAATCACAGGGGTCATCTTGCCCAGCGGCAACGAAATCCGCAGCACGTTCCTGAAATTCTTCGCCGACCGCGGCCACCGCGTCGTGCGCAGTTCCTCGCTCGTCCCGACGAACGACCCCACGCTCCTGTTCACCAACGCCGGGATGAACCAGTTCAAGGACGTTTTCCTGGGCCTCGAGCAGCGCGAATACACACGCGCGACGTCGTCCCAAAAATGCGTTCGCGCCGGCGGCAAGCACAACGACCTGGAAAATGTCGGCTTCACGAACCGCCATCACACCTTCTTTGAGATGCTCGGAAACTTTTCCTTCGGCGATTATTTCAAGAAAGACGCCATCGCCTACGCCTGGGAACTCATCACCTCTCCCAAATGGTTTGGTATTCCCGTGGATAAGCTGACGTTCACGGTTTTCGGCGGCGCCGAGGTTGCACCCGGAAAACTTCTAGGCATCGATGAAGAAGCACTCAACCTCTGGGTGAACGTCGGCGCTCCGCGCAATAGCGTAATTCCCGTCCCCGGCCTCAAGGAAAATTTCTGGGCCATGGGCGACACAGGCCCCTGCGGCCCATGCAGCGAAATTCACTACGACATGGGTCCCGACGCATCCGATCAAGGACACACCGACTGCAAATTTGGCTGCGAATGCGGCCGCTACGTCGAAATCTGGAACCTCGTCTTCATGCAGTTCAATCGAGACGCCTCAGGCACGGTCGCGCCACTGCCAAAACCTTCCATCGACACCGGCGCGGGCCTTGAACGCCTGGCTGCCGTCCTGCAAGGCAAAATCAGCAATTTCGATACGGACTTGTTTTTGCCGCTCATCGAGCGCGCTGGAGAACTCACCGGCACTCGTCCAGGCGCCTCGTTGCGAAGCGACGCTTCCCTTCGCATCATTGCCGACCATGCGCGCGCATCGACGTTCCTGATTTCTGACGGCGTAGTTCCATCCAACGAAGGCCGAGGCTATGTCCTGCGCAAAATCATGCGCCGCGGGATACGACATGGACGCCTGCTCGGCTCAGCCGAGCCTTTCCTGGCTGAAATGTCTCGTGCGGTTCATGCTTCGATGCGCGACGCATATCCTGAACTCGATGAATCGATCGATCGCGTTTCGAAGATTATCCTTAGCGAAGAAAAACGATTTGCCCATACGCTCGATATCGGACTCGTAAAGCTTATGGATGACATCAGACCCCTGATGACAGACGGATCTCTTTCGGCCCCTTCCGAGCAGATCAAACAGGACGTTGAGCACGAGATGGGTGAAAGTAAAGGACTCACTGGCGCTATCGCAAGGCCGGTTTATCAGGGTGAAAAGGCATTTAAACTTTACGATACGTATGGCCTTCCACGAGATTTCATCGAAGACGTGACGCGCGACGCAGGTCTTCACGTCGACTGGCCTGGATTCGAGCGGGCGATGGTGGAGCAGCGCACTCGCGCGCGCGCATCGTGGAAGGGCGGGCACAAGGACATCGCGAATCCTGTCTACACGAAGCTCGCGGAAACATATCGCACGGAGCCGGATTTTTATTTTGGGACAACGGCGCGCGATTGCCGCATCGAGGCCATCGTCACAAAGGGCGGCGCGGTAAATGAATTGCCATCGGGCGCGGAAGGCGAAATTATCCTGGATCGCACGGCGTTCTACTCCGAATCGGGCGGACAAGTTTCCGATATCGGCACGCTCTGGAACAACGAGCACACCATGTACGTTGCCGACGTGCGCGGCGCATACTATCCCATCGCGGGGTTGATCGCGCACCGCGTGGTCGCAAAAGAAAAACTTGCCGTGGGCGATCGCGTGTCGGGCGACGCCGACGGCGCGCGGCGCGAGCACATCAAGCGCAATCACACGGGGACGCACCTCATGCACGCCGCACTGCGCAACATCCTCGGCACGCACGTCAAGCAAGCCGGCTCGCTTGTCGAGCCCACGCGCCTACGATTCGATTTTTCACATTTCGCCGCGATCGATCCGGCCGAACTGCGCGACATCGAACAGCAAGTGAACGACGAAATTTTGCTCAACAGCGAAATCCAGACCAACATCACCTCGCTGGACGACGCGCTCGCTTCCGGCGCGCTGGCGTTTTTCGGAGACCGCTACCCGGAGCAGAACGTCCGCGTGGTCACGATTCCCGACCCGTCGGCGCCGCGCGGCTTTTACAGCAAGGAGCTTTGCGGCGGCACGCACGTGCGCCGCACGGGCGAAATCGGCATTTTCAAGATCGTTGTCGAGCAATCCGCCGCCGCAGGCGTGCGCCGCATCGAAGCCATCACCGGCGCAGCCGCCCTCGCCGACTACCAACGCGCGCAGCAACTCCTCCGCGAAATTTCCGCGCGCATGGGCGTGAACGAAGAAAATCTCGCCGCCGCCATCGAGCGCAGTGAGCAAACGCTGCGCCAAATGGAAAAGCAGCTGGAAGCCATGAAGCGCAAAGGCGCCCTCTCAAAACTGGACGACTTGGCCTCCCAGGCCCGGACGATCAAGGGCGTAAAAGTCATCTCAGCCGAACTGGAAGGCGTTGACCGGGAAGCCATGCGCCAGCTGGTAGATAGTCTCCGCCAGAAGCTCGGCTCCGGGGTGGTCGTGCTGGGGACCGTCGAAGACGGAAAAGTCGCCCTTCTGGCCGGTGTTACCAAGGACCTCACCTCTAAGTTACACGCTGGCAAGATCATACAGGCTATCGCCAAGCAAGTGGGCGGATCGGGCGGCGGCAGGCCCGATCTGGCCGAGGCTGGCGGAAAAGACACACCTGGCCTAAAAAGTGCCCTGGACCACGTATACCCCCTGATCGACCAATTGTTATAATTACCGGGTAGTGCCAGGAACGTCCGGGGCGAGAAACCTTCTCCCTGTCGCGGTGATTGGTCTGTCTCAAAGGAAGCAGAATCGCACTGCCTTCCCAGAACTGAATACTATGCGCTCCCTCTCCAGTTCGGTGTTGATCCTTGTGGGAACGCTGGTTTTGTGGGCCATCCCGGCTCACGGCCAGATCGTTTCGTACAAGGATTCCGACGGCAAACGGGTTTTCATCAATGCGGAGCCCGTGAATGTCGTGCGGCCATCCAAGATTCCGCTCCTGAGGACCGCCGCCAACGGCATTACGCCGAGTACAACCCAAGCGTCATATGCAGCGTCTCTCGAAATGTCCGCCGCTGACAAGGTCAATCGGGAGAAGATCGAGCAAATGATTCGCGAAGTTTCCGCTCGTTATCGTGTGGATCCGGCGCTGGTTCGAGCCGTGATGCAGACGGAATCGAACTGGAATTCGAGCGCCGTTTCCCGAAAAGGCGCGCTTGGGTTGATGCAACTCGGTCCGGGAACCGCGCAACAGTTGGGCGTAAACAACGCGTTTGACCCGAAGCAGAATCTCGACGGCGGAGTTCGCTATCTTCACATGCTCCTGGAGCGGTATAATGGCGATCTCGATAAAGCTCTGGCCGCATATAATGCCGGCCCGGGCGCCGTGGACCGTGCAGGGGGCATCCCGCGGTATCGAGAGACGCGAAATTACGTTCAGAAGGTTACCGATTCCTACTTCCGGCCCGGATCCGATCGGCTCCCCCGAGCATTTGATGAGCGGCGTCCCATTTACCGCGCGGTGGAAGCAGACGGACGGGTCGTTTTTACGAACGAATGAGGCAGACGTTGCGGCATGAAGCCGCTACAATCCGGCCAATCCTGCGCGTCCTTTTCGCGTCCGTGCTGGTTTTGTCGCTTTTTCCCGCCGCCGGCCGAGCCAACAACAACGCACCTTCCCGTCGCGATACGGCAAACGCTCAATTTGACCACGCGGAAAAAGCGCGCGAGGCGCTCGAAGCGCGCCCTGAGAGCGCACGCACACTAAAAGATTACACGGCCCTGGTCATCGAGTATCAGCGCGTCTACCTGATTACCTCGCACGCCTCGGACGTTCCCGCGTCGCTCAATCACGTGGCTGAGCTATTCCGCACGATGGGCGATCTCTTCGACGCAAAATATTATCAACGCTCCATCGAATCCTTCCAATTCCTGATGCAGCAATATCCGACGAGCAAGTTCCGCGAAGATGCGCTGCTGGCCATCGCCCACATCGAGCAGGACGATGTGCACGATTCCGTTCTCGCGCAGAAGACGTACCAGCAGTTTTTGGCGCTGCACCCGCGCTCGTCCCACGCGCCGGAAGTTCGCATCATCCTCGATAAGCTGAATGCGGAGAGCGCTACGGCAAAACCGCCCATGGCTTCTCCTGCCGTCAAGGACCACTCGGACCGGAGCACTCCCAAAACGATCTCCGCGGATAAGACTCCGCCGACCACGGACACGCGACAAGGTTCCTCCGCGGACACTTCCGAAACGGATGGCTCGGGCTCGCAAGTCTCGCGGATTCGCACCTGGAACGCCGATACCTATACTCGCATCGTGATCGATATCGGATCGAAAGTAAAATATCAGGCGGCGCGCATTTCGGGGCCCGACCGCATCTATTTTGACATCGAAGGCGCGAAGGTCAGTTCCGCGCTGCTCCATAAGCCGATCGATATAGAAAGCGGCGGCTTCCTGAAAACCGTCCGCGTCGCGCAATATCAAACCGGAGTCGCGCGGGTTGTACTGGAAGTGAATCGCGTCTCAGACTATTCCGTGTTTTTGCTGCCCAATCCTTACCGCCTGGTCGTGGATGTGTACGGCACTTCCGCCGCGGCCGAAGCGGCCGCGCGCGACACTACTCCTCCGCCTGGGCCAACGACGACAGACGCGCCTCCCGTGAAGCCCGAAAAGCCCGCCAAGGAAACTGTGGCCAAGGCTTCGCCGAAAGGAATTGAAAAAGCCGCGGCCAAATCCGCGCCCGCTCCATCAACAGACGCCTCTACTGTCCAGGCGCATGCGCAATCCGCGCCGGCTCCTCCACCTCCCGCCGATGCCACGGCCGATTCGGAACCGGCGCAAAGAAAAACATTAAGCAATCCAGACAAAAATTCTCAGAAAGCTGCCGGCGCTGCCTCCACCAAAACCATAGCCGCGCAGGACAGCGATACCGATGGCGCCACGTTGTCGGCAGCGGCAGCGCCCGTGGACACGGAGATTTTGCCCCTCCCCACTCGTCCGCTGTCTCCGAAAAAATCGAGCCGCGCGACGAAGTCGGCCCACGATCAAGCGGAGGAAATGGGGCCTCCTCCCACGCCGGAACTAACGCGCGACGGGCAACATTCCCTGACCCGCGCGCTGGGACTCAAGATCGGCCGGATCGTGATCGATGCGGGGCATGGTGGCCACGACACAGGCACGATCGGGCCAACCGGCCTCATGGAAAAAGACTTGTGCCTCGATGTGTCCCTGCGATTGGGCAAGATCATTCAGCAGCGGTTGCCCAGCGCCGACGTGGTCTTCACTCGCAACGATGACACCTTCATTCCGCTCGAACGCCGCACGGAGATCGCCAACGAGGCCAAGGCCGACCTCTTTATTTCGGTGCATGCCAATTCGAGCCAGGACCACAAGGCGCGCGGAATCGAAACCTATTACCTGAACTTTACGGGATCGAGCGACGCCATGGAAGTCGCCTCCCGTGAAAACGCCTTGTCGGCAAACGGCGTCCACGATTTGCAAGACATCGTTGCCAAAATCGCGCGCAGTGAAAAGATCGAGGAATCCCGCGACCTCGCCACGATGATTCAGGATTCGCTCTCCAAACACATGGAGAACCTAAACCGTGGCGATCGCAACCGCGGCGTGCGCAAGGCTCCCTTTGTCGTTTTGATCGGCGCGGACATGCCCTCCGTGCTGGCCGAGGTTTCTTTCCTTTCCAATCCCAGCGACGAGAAGTGGCTCAAGAACCCCGAAAACCGCCAGCGGGTCGCCGACGGGCTTTACCGGGGCATTGAAACCTACCTGCAAAGCACCAACAGCCTGACTTCCAATCAATCCCGGTCCGCCGCCGAGAATTTTGCGGGAAAAGTGGCGCGATCCGGGAACTCGCAGTAAACTTCTAGCGTCTAATATAAAGCGACATGCGCCGACTCCTTCGGATTTGCCTTGGTTTGCTGTGTCTTGTAGTAGCGGCGTTTCCGGCCGCCGCACAGGGTATTCTGCCGTCCACTTTTGCAGGCTGGACCGCCGCAGCGCCTTCGTCCACTATCCCGCCCACGGGTATCGATCCTCTTCTCGGACCGGATACGGCAGCCTTCCGCGAATACATCGTGAAATCGGTCGCGCAGAGAGCCTACACGCAAGGATCTCAGGCCGCCTCGATCACGCTATACCGCCTGCGGGACCCGAGCTCCGCTTACGGCGCATTCACGTTTCTGCGCAACGAGGCGCTCACGGACGCGGACTTGGGCTCCTACGCCAGCGCTTCTCAAGATCGCGCGTTAATCGTCGTGGGAGAAATGCTGCTCGATGTGACGGCGCAGGCAAAGCAGGCGCGTCCTTCGGACGCCGATTTGAAGCAGCTTGCCGATTTGCTGGAAAAGAAAGCGGATCACACGCCGTATCCATTTATCGGTGAGCATCTTCCCGAAAAGGGACGCGTGCGGAATTCTGTGCGCTACGTCATTGGTCCACTCAGCCTGGCGCATTTCGTTCCGCTCGGGACGGATGACTGGATGGGCTACGATCATAGCGCGGAGACGATCCTGGCCCACTACCAGGTGGCCGGGAAGGACGAGACCCTGCTCATCACGTCCTACCCCACGCAGCAGGTCGCCGCAGCCGAATTCGCGGGCATCCTGCGGCGGTTCGTCTTTGATCCGCCCGGCGGAGTGCAACCAGGTCAGAATGTCCTCTTCGGCAAGCGAGTGAGTTCGTACGTCGCGGTTGTGGTCGGGGCTCCATCCAGGCTGGCCGCGAACAAGATTCTCGACCAGGTCGGCTACGAGAGCAATGTGACCTGGAATGAGCCGAAGCAGACGTTGACCGAGCCCGGCATCAACAGCATGATCGTGGAAGCCTTTATGGGGACGGGCGTGATTATGATTTTCGCGGTCGCTGCGGGAATCGGCTTTGGCGGAATTCGAATCCTGGTAAAAATTTTCCTTCCCAACAAGATTTTTGACCGCGAGAAGCAGATCGAAATTCTGCAGTTGGGCATCTCCAGCAAACCGATCAAGGCAAAGGACTTCTACTAGGAATATGAAGAACCTGTTGAAAAGTCAGTGGAATATCTCAACCCTTGCTCGAGCTATCTCAGCTAAATGCTTCATTTTAATAAGCTTATAATCATTTAGATTCAGCTATTTCTGTGCTTGACATTCCTGTTTCCGGTCCTCTAGACTTCCGGCGAGGACAAAGAGTTCTGGTGCCTTCCGCGCATAGGCACGGAACTATTCTCCCCTCTGGAAAGCCCGTCCGCCAAAACGGACGGGTTTTCTGTTTCGCGACGAATTCTAACTCATTCTAAACTTTGCCAAGCCCTGAGGGTTTCTCTGTGCCCTCTGTGTTGAAAGTTTTTACAACATTGGGAGAGCCAATGCGGAAGAGCCTTCAACACAGAGAACACAGAAGGGACAGAGAAGGCACGAGTTATGGGTGAGTCGGCGGGGCGGTGGTTGACCAGGAATCGGGCGCAGGGGTCCAGGAACGAGTGCGGTAATCGCTCATCGTGAAGGCGATCAGAAGGGCGAGCCAGAAAAAACCGGCGACCAGGATGATCCGTACGAGGCCGCTGCTGTGCCTTACGCCCATGAAGAACAAAATCACCAGGAGCATTTTCGCAAACGCAATGGCGAGCGCTGCCACCGTGTTGAGCGGTCCGAGGTCGACGAAAGCCACTCCGGTGGTCAAAATGGTGAGGCCAATCAGACCGAGAAAAACCATCACATACGTTTTTTGCGGCACGATCGGCTGTGACATTAGTAGCGCCCGCCTATCAAGTAGAGCAACGGAAAAAGGAAAATCCAGACGATATCGACGAAGTGCCAGTAGAGCCCCACAACCTCTACCGGCGCGAAATACTGTGGCGTGAAGCTTCCCTTTCGCGCGCGAAGGACCAGCCAGAGCAACAGCCCCATCCCGATGATCATGTGCAGGGCGTGCAGGCCGGTCATCGCGAAATAGAAAATGAAATACATCTCCGCGTGACCGAGGCCGCCGGGCGCGAGACGCGCCAAGGTTTGTCCTTCCGGCGCCCAATCCAGGCTGGGAACCACGTGCTCCACAAATTTTTGGTTGTACTCATATGCTTTGACGCCTAGGAAGATTCCGCCAAGAATCATCGTGGCGACGAGGAACAGGACGAGGGCGCGGCGATTGCCGGTCTGCGCCGAACGCACCGAGAGAGCCATCGTGAGACTGCTGGCGAGTAGGACAATGGTATTCGCGGCGCCGAGACGAATGTCCAGGATATGGCTGCCGCCTTGAAACGCAGGGAAATAGAGCCAGCGGTAAATGGCGTAGGCTGCGAAAAGCCCGCCAAAGAACATGATTTCCGTAACCAGGAAGACCCAGATTCCCAGGGCATCGGCCTCCTGCTGCTGTTCGAGGTCCTCGAACTGGTGCGCCAGACCGGCGTTTTGTGCGCGCGCTTCGGCGTCAGTCACCGGCGGCCTCCTGAGGGGCGTATGCGTACGCTTCCTCGGTTACCACGGGAGTCTGCGCAAAATTTTCCGTTGGCGGCGGTGAGGACGTCTTCCATTCAAGACCCGTGGCGCCCCACGGGTTGGGCTCCGCGATCGGGCCGTAGCGCATCGACCAGATCAAGTAAACGAGCGGGATCAAATAGCCGACTCCCAAAACCGTGGCCCCGGCCGAAGACATCACGTTCAACACTTGAAATTCCGCCGGATAGAATGCGTACCGGCGCGGCATCCCCAGATAGCCGAGAATGAACTGCGGAAAGAACGTCAGGTTGAAGCCGATGAAAATAATTGCCGCGGCAAGCGCTGCCCATCCATTGGGATATTTCCGCCCGGAAATTTTCGGCCACCAGAAATGGATGCCGCCGAGATATCCCATCACCGCGCCGCCGACCATGATGTAGTGGAAGTGAGCCACGATGAAATACGTCCCATTAAGATGCACGTCGGTCGCGAGCGAAGCCAGGAACAGGCCCGTCAAGCCGCCCATCGTGAAGAGGCCGATGAATCCCAAGGCATACAGCATCGGCGCCTCGTAGGAAATCGATCCCTTGTACAAAGTGGAGGTCCAGTTGAACACTTTGATAGCCGAGGGAATCGCGACGAGGAAACTGAGCAAGGAAAAGATGAGTCCTGCATAAACCGATTGCCCGGTAACGAACATGTGGTGTCCCCAGACGAGGAATCCGAGGACGGCAATCGCCACGCTGGAAAACGCGACGATCTTGTATCCGAAAATGCGCTTCCTTGAAAAGCACGGGATGATTTCGCTGACGACTCCCATCGCGGGCAAAATCATGATGTAGACGGCAGGGTGAGAGTAGAACCAGAATAAATGCTGGAACAAAAGAGGATCGCCGCCGAGCGCTGGACTGAAGATGCCGACGTGGAACAAGTGTTCCAGCGCCAGAAGAAAAATCGCGATCGCCAGCACCGGCGTGCCCAGCACCATGATGATGCTGGTGGCATAGATGGACCACAGGAAGAGCGGCATGCGGAACCAGGTCAAACCTGGCGCCCGCATTTTGTGAATCGTCACGATGAAGTTCAGGCCGGTGAGGATCGAGGAAAACCCGGTGATAAAGACGCCGATCGCCACGGCCGTGACCTGCGTATTCGAGTACGTGCTGCTGTAAGGCGTATAGAACGTGCACCCGCTGTCCACTCCCCCGGCGATCTCTGAGTACAACGTGAACAGGCCGCCCACGATGTAGATGTACCAGATCAGCAGATTTACCCTCGG
>Ga0116217_10002071_pt1 | contig 18860 bp, 12 predicted proteins | sample Sb_taG_6_FD_89697 | JGI IMG/M metagenome (GOLD analysis project Ga0116217, IMG submission 89697) | Peat soil microbial communities from Weissenstadt, Germany - Sb_50d_4_PS metaG | ecosystem: Environmental > Terrestrial > Soil > Wetlands > Peat | place: Germany: Weissenstadt | collected 2010-09-21 | reverse complement strand
CTCTTCTGGGCGCTCTCGACGTCCGGACGGTCACGCAACGTCGTGCTGGCGGCCCTGGTCGCCCGGGCCGCGGGGGTCGGCGTCCTGGCCTTCACGGGTGAACAGGGCAGCCGCCTCGGTGGCCTGGCCGACGTGTGGGTCCCGGTACCCGCGACCGATGTGGCCTCTGTGCAGGAGCTGCACCAACCGCTGTACCACGCCCTGTGCGCCGCGCTCGAAGGGCGCTACTGGCCGAACGGCGACGATTCCCCGAGGGGGACGTTTGGCCCTATGCCCGACGCGCCCTCGCGGTAACGATTTCTTCGCGTGGGACCTGATCAAGCGCTGCAGGAGGTCGAGCTCGACAACACCCCGATCCCCCCGGTACCCCGCGTCGAAGCATCCTCCGTCGAACTCGAGGGTGTCTCCAAGGCGTTCGGGGACGTCACCGCGCTCCACGAGGTCACGCTCGACGCCCGGCCGGGCGAGTTCCTCGTGCTGCTGGGCCCCTCCGGTTGTGGCAAGTCGACGGTGCTGCGGCTCATCGCCGGGCTCGAGGCACCAACTGCCGGCACGATCCGGATCGGCGGCGCCGCGATGAACCGAGTCGTCACCAAGGACCGCGATGTCGCCATGGTGTTCCAGAGCTATGCCCTCTACCCCCACCTCAGCGTCCGCAAGAACATCGAGTTCCCCTTGCGCTCCCGCGGGGTTCCGCGCGACGACATCAAGGACATCGTCCCCCGGGTGGCCGAGAGCCTCCAGCTCACCCCCTTCCTCGGGCGCAAGCCGGCGGCGCTCTCGGGTGGCCAGCGCCAGCGCGTCGCCCTGGCCCGGGCCTTGGTCCGCCGACCAAAGGTCTTCTTGATGGACGAACCCTTGTCGAATCTCGACGCACAACTTCGCGTCGAGATGCGGGCGGAGCTGGTCGAGCTGCACCGGCAACTCGGCATCACCATCCTCTACGTCACCCACGACCAGATTGAGGCGATGACGATGGGACAGCGGATCGCGGTCCTCAAGGATGGGGTGCTGCAGCAGCTCGACACGCCCGAGTCGGTGCGTGACACCCCGGCGAACGCGTTCGTGGCCAGTTTCGTCGGGAGCCCACCGATGAACATCCTCTCCGGAACCCTGAGCGAGTCCGAGGGACAGCTCGGGGTGGAGACGGTCGCCGGGCGGGTCGCACTCCCTGCATCCGATGCCGCTCTCGTCCGCCGCCTCTCGCTCGAGTCCGTCCTCCTCGGCGTGCGGCCGGAGGACCTGTGCGTCGGACGCGACGGTGCGCTCACGGCCACGGTCAGCCTGGTCGAGTCGATGGGTCGCCTCCAGCACGTCACCTGCAGGCTCGCTGACGGACGCCTCATCAGCGTCCAGGGCGCCGAGCACGTGAACCTGGACGTGGGTGATCAGATCGCCTTGTCCGTGTGCGGCCCGCTGCACTTCTTCGACCCCGTGAACCAGCTCCGGCTCTCCTGACCTCCGACGCCCGTACATGAAGGGACCAAATCCCCTGTCGGGTCCTGCGCTGCTTACAGAAGATGCATCTGTGACCAACCTCCTCCGACGTAGACGCCGCGCAGCACGCATCGCCACCCTCGTCGCTGCCGCGAGCGCGGGACTGGGCTCGTTGACGGTCGGAGGTGCAGAAGCCGGCGCAAGCCCGTCTGTGACCCTGACCGTGGCCTATTGGAGCGGCTTCAACCCGGCCGGGGTCAACATCATGCCGGCTTGGATCAACGCAGCAGCCAAGCAATTGCAGAAGACCTACCCGAACGTGAACGTGGTCGGCGACGAGATCACGACCAGCTCGGAATCGGAGTACTACTCCAAGGTCGACCTCACCGAGCGCAGCGCCCGGACGGTGCCCGACGTCGTGTTCGAGGACTCCTTCCTGATCGGCTCCGATGCCAGTGCCGGATTCCTCCGACCGCTGCCGCAGCTGACGACGTGGCCCGGGTGGAACGCCTACTACCCCGCCATGAAGAGCAGCGCGTCGTACAACGGCAAGGTCTACGGTGCGATGAACAGCACGGACGTGCAGCTGATCTACTACAGCCGCAAGCTCTTCAAGCAGGCCGGACTGCCGGCGACGTGGCAGCCGCACAGTTGGGGCGACGTGCTCGCGGCTGCCCGGGCGATCAACCGCCACGACAACGGTGCCATCCCCGTGTGGATCTACACGGGCCAGGCCGTCGGGGAGGCCTCCGCCTTCCGGGGGTTCGAGGTGTTCCTCAATGGCACCAGTGACCGCCTCTACGACTACACCACGCACAAGTGGGAGATCTCGGGCCCCGGCTTCAACGCCACGTGGAACCTCCTGTCGCAGATGCAGCCGCTCGAGGAACCCGAGTCGATGTGGTCCAACCCCAACGCGGACGCCACGGTTGCCCTGACCCTGATGCCCCACCAGCAGGTCGGCATCGTCTTCGACGGAAGCTGGGTCGCCACGGCCTACGTGCCCGGAGGACTGGCACCGTGGCCCGGCTTCTCCAGCGCCTACGGCGAGGCAGCCCTGCCCACCCAGGCGGGGGGCGCACCGGGGTACACGAACCAGTCCGGGGGGTGGGCGCTCTCGGTGCCGAGCCTGGCACCCCACCCCAGCCTGTCGCAGGCGTTCATTGAAGCGGCGTCATCCGCTTCGCTCCTTGCCTCCTTCGACCCCGCCTCGGGCAACCTGCCGCCCCGGGCGGACGTCCTCACGCAGCCGGCCTGGCAGGCGGCGGTGAAGGTCAACCCCGTGTCCAAGTTCGCGTCGGCCCAGCTCCCCTACACGACGTTCCGACCCAACCTCCCCACCTACGTCCAGGTGTCCAACGTGATCCAGCAGCTCACGGAGCAAGTCTCCACGCGCTCCATGACCCCGAGCCAGGCCGCGGCGAGCTATGCCAGCCAGGTGACCCAGATCGTCGGCTCCGGCAACGTGGAGCGAATGAGGAAATGAGCCAGGTCGTCGACCTGGGTCGCGAACTGCCCAAGGAAGGCCCGAGCGCCGCTCCTATCGGACGCGCCAAGAACGTCACCGTCGAGACCCCTCTGCGCCGCCGCTTGACGGGCCTCACGATGGTCGCCCCGATGCTCGTCGTGGTCCTCGTCTTCATGGGCTGGCCGGCCGTCTGGACCTTCGTCCTGTCGTTCACCAACATGACGGTCACCGGACCGACGGCAACCCACTACCAGTTCATCGGGTTCGCCAACTACAAGCAGCTCTTCTCCACCGGCAGCGGGCTGCTCGACTCCGTCGGCAAGAGCATCTACTACCTCTTCGTCTCCGGTTACCTCGGACAAGCCGTGCTCGGCTTCCTGCTGGCCTACTTCCTGTCCCGATCCGCATACGCCGTCCGCGCCACGGTGGGCGCCATCGTCATCGTCGCATGGCTGATCCCCGAGATCGTGACGTCCTACATGTGGTTCGTCCTCCTGAGCGACGGCGGCGTCATGCAGCAGGGGTACCACCTGTTCGGCTTGAACTACCAGAGTTGGCTGGTCACCAACCCCATGCTCGCCGTGAGCCTCGCCAACGCCTGGCGCGGCGCCGCGTTCTCGTTCCTCCTCTTCTCCGCTGCACTCGACGGAATACCCACCGATCTGATCGACGCGGCCGAGGTGGACGGCGCAGGCGGCTGGCGGCGGCTGACCCGGCTCACGATCCCGCTCCTCTCGTCGGCGATCGTGGTGGACCTCGTGATCATCACCCTGGCCACGCTGAACGACTTCTCGCTCATCTATGCCATGACCGGTGGAGGACCCGGGAACGCCTCCAACGTCCTCTCGGTCTTCATGTACCGCCAGGCGTTCTCCAATTACGAGCTCGCCTACGGCACGGCCATCGCGGTGGTGCTGCTCGTGATCGGAGCCATCCTCGCCGCGCTCTACATCCGGTTGCTGCGGCGTCAGGGCTCGCTGGCGGAGATGCGGTAAGCGGGCATGACGACGCGCAACGACCGAACCGGCCTGCTGGCCCCGTCGATCGCCATGTCGGTCGTGGGTCTCATCTTCTTGGTGCCCTTCGTGTGGCTGTTGGTCACGGCATTCAAGACCCACGGCAATTTGACGATCGGAGGCGGAGGACCGATCACACTGAAGAACTTCCAGAGCGTGCTGCACGGGAGCTTCCTGTCCGCGCTGGGAAACTCCATGTATCTCGCGGTGGGGACGACGGTGATCACGACCGTCGTCGGGATCGTCGCCGCCTACCCCCTCTCGCGCTACCGCTCGCGGGTGCAGATCTGGTTCGTCTACGCGCTCGCCTTCATGGCGTCCCTTCCGATCATCGCCCTCATGATCCCCACGTACGACTTCTACGTGTCGGCCAACTTCATCAACTCGAAGTTCTGGACCGTATGGTTCCTCACGGCCACATCGCTCCCGTTCGCCACGTGGGTCGGCCGATCGTTCATTGACGCGGTCCCCTTGGAGCTCGAGGAGTCGGCCTGGATCGACGGGAACTCGCGTTTCGGCTCGCTCCGTCGCATCGTCCTGCCACTGGTCCTTCCCGGGCTGTGCGTCATCGCGGTGTACACCTTCGTCAACGCCTGGGGGAACTTCTTCGTGCCCCTGATCCTCCTCCAAGGCAACAACGAGCCCGCTTCCGTGACCATCTATGGCTATTTCAGCCAGTACGGGGTCAATTACGGCCAGGTCGCCGCCTTCGCAATCCTTTACTCGTTGCCCCCGGTGCTGCTCTACCTGGCCGTCACGAAATGGGTCGGTGCGGGCTTCTCCCTGGGCGGCGCCATCAAGGGTTGAGCGCTCAGCCGGGGATGGAGGCGCGCAACTCGGCGATCTCGTCCCGCAGCAGCGCCGCCTCCTCGTAGCGGAGCTCGGCGGCGGCCGCCTTCATCTCGGCCTCCAGCTGCCCCATCAGCTCCATGGCCGCGGCGGGCGTCGAGGCATCACCCTCGGCCAGGAGCGGCGGGCGGCGGTTGCCCCGGACGGCCGCGTTCTTGCGCACCTCGGCCCGGCTGCGCCCGGCCCTGGCCACCCCGCCGCTCGTCCCGCGCAGCCGCTCGAGGATGTCGGTGACCGACTTGCGTATGGTCTGGGGGTCGATCCCGTGCTCCCGGTTGTAGGCCATCTGGAGCTCGCGGCGGCGCTGGGTCACCGAGACCGCCTCGCGCATGGAGTCGGTCACTCTGTCGGCATACAGGACGACCATGCCGTCGACGTTGCGGGCGGCCCGGCCCATGGTCTGGATGAGCGAGGAGGCGCTGCGCAGGAAGCCCTCCTTGTCGGCGTCGAGGATGGCGACCAGGGCCACCTCGGGGAGGTCGAGCCCTTCGCGCAGCAGGTTGATGCCCACGAGCACGTCGATCGTGCCGAGTCGCAGCTCGCGCAGGATCTCGATCCGGGTGATGGTGTCGATGTCGGAGTGCAGGTACTGCACGCGGACCCCGGCGTCGGCCAGGTAGTCCGTCAGGTCCTCCGCCATCTTCTTGGTCAACGTCGTGACCAGGACGCGCCCCCCCGCCTCCACCGTGCGGGCGATGCGAGCGAGCAGGTCGTCCACCTGGCCCTTGGTGGGCATGATCGCCACCTCGGGGTCGACGAGGCCGGTGGGGCGGATCACCTGCTCCACCATCTGGGTCGAGTGCTCGCCTTCGAAGGGGCCGGGCGTCGCCGACACGAAGACGGCCTGGGGCACGCGCTCGACGAACTCGTCGAAGCGCAGCGGCCGGTTGTCCCGGGCCGAGGGCAGGCGGAAGCCGTGCTCGACCAGCACGTCCTTGCGGGAGCGGTCGCCGGCGTACTGCCCGTGCAGTTGCGGGACGGCGACATGGCTCTCGTCGATGACGCACAGGTAGTCCTTGGGGAAGAAGTCGAGCAGCGTGTAGGGGGTCTCCCCCGCCGCCCGTCCGTCGAGATGCCGGCTGTAGTTCTCCACCCCGGAGCACACGCCTGTCTCGGCCAGCATCTCGAGATCGTGCTCGGTGCGCACGCGGAGGCGCTGCGCCTCGAGCAGCTTGCCCTCCTTCTCGAACTCCTGGAGCCGCTCGCGCAGCTCCACCTCGATGGTGCCGACGGCGCGCTGGATGATCTCGTCGCCGGTGACGTAGTGGGTGGCGGCGTAGACGGCCACGTCCTCCAGCTCGTCGCCCATCTCGCCCGTCAGCACGTCGAACGGCACGATGCGCTCGATCGTGTCGCCGAACAGTTCCACCCGCAGCGCCTGCTCCTCGTAGGCCGGGTGGATCTCGACGGTGTCACCCCGGGCCCGGAAGGTGCCCCGCACCAGGTTCACGTCGTTGCGCGCGTACTGGAGGTCGACCAGCCGGCGCAACATGTCCCGCTGGTCCATCTGGTCCCCGACCCCGACGCCGAGGATCCGGTCGCGGTACTCCTCGGGTGAGCCCAGGCCGTAGATGCAGGAGACCGAGGCCACCACGATCACGTCCCGCCGCATCAGCAGGGAGGACGTCGTGGCGTGGCGCAGCCGGTCGATCTCGTCGTTGATGGACGAGTCCTTCTCTATATAGGTGTCCGTCGAGGGCAGATAGGCCTCAGGCTGGTAGTAGTCGTAGTACGACACGAAGAACTCGACCCGGTTCTTGGGGAAGAGATCACGCAGCTCCGAGGACAGTTGAGCGGCCAGCGACTTGTTCGGCTCGATGATCAGCGTCGGCCGCTGGACCTGTTCGATCATCCAGGCGATCGTCGCCGTCTTCCCGGAGCCAGTGATGCCCTGCAGCGTCTGGTAGCGATCGCCGCGCCGGACGCCTTCGGCCAGCGCGGTGATCGCTCCCGGCTGGTCGCCCGAGGGTCTGAACGGGGAGATGACCTCGAAATCGGGCATGGCTCCCCGAGGCTACCCGGGGGGTGTGACCATTCAGGCGTGGGCCCGTCGCTCGGCCGCGGCACCGAGCAGCCAGTCCCACAGCTTGGCCACCTCGGACTCCAGGGCGGTCCGGTCACCCGAGTTGTCCACCACGTAGTCCGCCTCCCGGAGCCGCTCCTCCCGGGAGATCTGGGACCGGATCCGGGCCTCGGCATCCGCTCGCTCGAAGCCGCGCTGGGACATCAGGCGCTCGAGCGCGACGCCGGTCGGACAGTCGACCACCACGACCACGTCCAGCCCGACCGTGTCGCGGTGGGCGGCGGTCAGGAGCGGGATGGCCAGGATCACGATCCTGTCGGTGTCCTTCAGCGCGTCGCGGGCCGCCAGCATGGACATCCCGATGGCCGGGTGCGTGATGGCGTTGAGCTCCAGCCGGGTCTCCTCGTCGGCAAAGGCCACCGCCGCCAGGGCCTTGCGGTCGATGGTCCCGTCCGGGGCCACGATCCCCGTCCCGAAGCGATCGATCAACGGCTGATAGGCCGGGCCGCCGGGTGCGACCACGTCGCGGGCCACCTGGTCGGCGTCGATGAGCACGGCGCCCCGTTCGGCCAGCAGGTCGGCGACGGACGACTTGCCCGAGCCGATGCCGCCGGTCAGACCGACGGCGAGCATCAGCGGGCGGACCCCCGGCGCGGCAGGCGGGCGACGGCGAACAGGACGAGCGTGGTGTCGTCGGGGTCGTCGGTCACGAACCAGTCGTCCGCCGTGATGCCCGTGGCGCCCCCGGTGTCCTGCCGGGCCACGAGCCTGTAGGCCAGCGGCAGCAGCCTCGTGTACGCCCAGACGTACCACGAGTACGGCATGCGGTGCCGGAGGTCGAAGGCGTCGAGGCGGAGCACCTTGCCCGCCCGGATCCGGCGGGCCTCGAAGTCCGCCTTCACGTGGGGGGCGGCGTCGACCCCGCCGAGCCACACGTCACCGAAGTGGCGCTCGAGCATCGTCCGCAGTTCGTCGCGCTCGAAGAGGTGGAGGTGGAAGGGGTTCTCGAAGTCGGCCGGCTTGTTCGGGGTGAGCACGCAGGCGAGGCCGCCGTCCCTGAGGACACGGGCCAGCTCGGCGACGTGGGACTCGGGATCGGTGAAGTGCTCGATGAGGTGGGACGAGCACGCCGCATCGAAGCTGGCGGTCCCGAAGGCCAGGCCCAGGGCGTCCATCTGCGCCACCCGGAGGCCGCCGGGGCCGTACCTTGCGGAGGCCGTGCTGACCGCGTCGGACGAGTAGTCGACCCCCACGACCTCGCACCCGGGTCGGAGCAACCGGGCCGACTCGAACCCCTGCCCACATCCGACGTCGAGGATGCGCCCCTCTCCGATGCGGTCCAGCACGGCCCGATACCCCGCCTCGTGCAGGGCGAGCAACGAGTCCGGGGTCACCCCCTGCTGCGGTCGCTCGCCCGTCAGGCGGCTCTTGGTGCCGGTGGCCACGGGCGCCTCCCTTTGCGTGACACGCCGGGGTGGCGCTGCCTGCTTATGCTACCCGGCGACCTTCCGGCCCCTCCATGACCACGTCCTCCACCGTCACCGCCCCCCGGGGGCGGCACGCCGCCCCGCGGCCGGCACGGGTCACGAGCACCCACTGGTGGTCGACCGGGGGGAACGGGGGGCGCTGGTGGTGGATCGGGGGGACGGTCGTGTTGGCCGCCTTGGCCTACGCCCCACTGCTGGCCGTGCGGCCGGGCGTCGTCACCCCGGACACCAAGACCTACCTCTACCTCGACCCGACCCGGTTCCTCAGCCAGGTCGCGTTCATGTGGAACCCGACGGTGGGCCTGGGCACGGTCAGCCACGAGTACATCGGCTACCTGCTCCCGATGGGACCGTTCTTCGCGGTCTTCCACCTGCTCGACGTCCCGGTCTGGGTGGCACAGCGCCTGTGGCTCGGGTCCATCCTCTTCGCCGCCGGGCTCGGCGTCCTCTACCTGTCGCGGATCCTCGGGCTGCGCGGCCCGGGGCCGGCGGCGGCCGCACTCGCCTACATGCTCTCGCCGTACTTCCTCCAGTACTCGGGGCGCATCTCGGTGATCCTGCTCCCCTGGGCCGGCCTGCCCGTCATGCTGGGCCTCACCATCGTCGCCCTGCGCCGGGGCGGATGGCGGGAACCCGCCCTCTTCGCGGTGGTGGTGGCGGTCGTCAGCGGCATCAACGCCAGCTCCATCATCTACGTCGGGGTCGGTCCCGTCCTGTGGCTCCTCTACGCCGTGGTGGTGCTGCGGGAGTCGACCTGGCGCCACGCGCTGGGAACGGCGCTCCGCATCGGCCTGCTGACCCTGGGGGCCTGCGTCTGGTGGATGGCGGGCCTCCAGGTGGAGGCGGCCTACGGGGTCAACGTCCTCAAGTTCACCGAGACCGTCCCTTCGACGTCGGCCACCTCCAACCCCGCGGACATCGTCCGCGGCCTCGGCTACTGGTACTTCTACGGCGCCGACCACCTCGGCAGCTGGACCAACGCGGCCATCCGCTACACCCAGGACATCGCCCTGCTGGCGACATCCTTCGCCGTGCCCGTGGTGGCGCTCGTGGCGGCCGCGTTCGTGCGCTGGCGCGAGCGCGCCTACTTCCTCGTGCTCCTCTTCGTGGGGCTGGTGCTCTCCGTCGGGCCTTTTCCGTTCTCCAACCCGACGGTGATCGGCCGGCAGCTGAAGGCGTTCATGACCGACACGACGGCGGGACTGGCGCTCCGCTCGACGGACCGCGCCACCCCGCTCGTGCTGCTGGCGCTCGTCATGCTGCTCGCCAGCGGCCTCACGGCGCTGTGGAACCGCCTCTCGGTGGCCGGCCTCGTCACGGCGGTGCTCGTGGCGGGGCTCGTGGTGGCGAACAACCCCTCCCTCTTCCTCGGCGACACCATCGCCAACAACTTCACCCAGCCGGCGACGCTGCCCGGCTACCAGCTGGCCGCCATCAAGCACCTGAACGCGACGCACCCCGGCACCCGCGTCTTCGCCATCCCGGGCAACGACTTCGCCGCCTACCGCTGGGGTGACACGGTCGACGCTCCCCAGCCGGCGCTGCTCAACCGGGACTTCGTGACCCGGGAGAAACAGATCATGGGCTCCATCGCCACGGCGGACACGCTCTACGCGACCGACGCACCGCTCCAGGACGGCACGGCCAACATGAACGCGCTGGCGCCCATGGCCCGCCTGATGGGCGCGGGAGACCTCATGGTGGAGTACGACCAGCAGTACGAGCGCTACGGGGTGCCCCAGCCCCAGCTGCTCGCGCTCCAGCTCGGGCAAACCCCGCTGGGACTGGCCGACCCGGTCTCCTTCGGGACGCCGCGGCCCAACATCTCCATCGGCTCGACGCTCAACGAGCAGGACCTCTCCGTACCGGGCAACCCCGGCTGGCCGTCGCCCATCGTCACCTACACGGTGCCCGACCCACGTCCTCTCGTCCGGGGCGAATCGGACACCGGGGCGATCGTGATGGAGGGCGACGCCACCGGCTTGAACAACCTGGCCGGGCTCGGCCTCCTCAACACCGGCAGCGCCGTCTACTACGCCGGCACGCTCGCCCGCGACCCGGCGCGGCTGCGGGACCTGGCGGCGAAGGGCGCCCAACTGGTGCTGACCGATACGAACCGCAAGCAGGCGTTCCGCTGGGACACGCTCACCGCCAACGCCGGCTACACCGAGACGCCGAGCGAGAACCCCGCCAAGAACGACCTGAGCGACAGCCCCATCGAGCTCTTCCCGGGCACGAGCGTCACCTCCAAGTCGTACGCGAGCTACGCCGGCGCGGTGAGCGTGACCGCCAGCGGCTACGGCAACCCGGTCTCGTACACCCCCGAGAACCGGGCCTACAGCGCCATCGACGGCAACTTCGACACGGCGTGGACCGCCGGCACCTTCGTGAGCGACCCCCGGGGCCAGTGGTGGCAGGCCGGATTCGCCAGCGCGGTCACCACCGACCACATCACCGTGGTCCAACCGCAGAGCGGCGACCGCTCGCGCTGGGTGGCGGCCGTGACGCTGACCTTCGACGGCAAGGACCCGGTCCGGTACGAGCTGAACGCGGCGTCGCACGTGACGAGCGGCCAGACGCTGACGTTCCCCTCCCGCACGTTCCACACGCTGCGGGTCACGATCGACAGCACGACCAACGACAGCGCGCCACCGGCCGCCGCCGCTGCTGTCGGCTTCTCCGAGATCGAAATACCCGGCCAGCACGTGCACGAGGTCATCGAGATGCCGACGCAGATGCTGTCGACACTCGGCGGCGCGTCGGCCGCCGACCGTCTCACCGTCGTGATGACCCGCCAGCGCACCTCGCAATTCCCGCCGCGCAGCGACCCCGAGGCGACGATGACGCGGCAGTTCACCCTCCCGACGGCGCGCACGTTCTCGTTGTCGGGGAGCGCCAGCTTGTCGGCCTTGATCCCCGACGACGAGATCGACCGGCTCGTGGGGCGCACGCCCACGGCGTCGACCGGGCTCCAGGACGCCTACTCGTCGGGCCGGCTCCCGGGGGGCCTCCAGAACACCGCGTCGGCCACGCTCGACGGCGACGCGACGACGGCCTGGCAGCCCGGGTTCGGCACCAACGCCCAGATCGGCTCCACGCTGACCTACGACCTCGCCAAACCGCAGTCGCTGGGGGGGCTGACGCTGCAGGTGATCGCCGACGGCCGCCACTCGGTGCCCACCGCCATGACCGTCACGTCCGGGAGCCAGGTGCGCAGCGTGGTGCTGCCGCCGATCGCCGACGGCACCGTCCCGAACGCCGTGACCACCGTGCCGGTCTCCTTCGCGGCACTCACCGGCTCGCACTTCGTCCTCACGTTCACCGCCATCCGACCCGAGAATGCGGCGAACTACTACTCGGCCGGGCGACTGGCGCTGCCCCTCGGCATCGCCGAGGTGGGCATCCCCGGCATACGCTCCGCCGCCACGCCCGCCAACCTCCCCGGCACCTGTGTCCCCAACCTGCTGTCGATCGACGGCCGGCCGGTCGCCGTCGCCGTGGTCGGATCGGTCCAGCACGCGCTCGACGACGGTGAGGCGCAGGTGGTCCCGTGCGGACCCGACGCCAAGGGGATCACGCTCGCCGCCGGTCCGCACGTGGTGCAGACGGCCGCGGGCCACAACCCGCCCTGCGCGAGTGTCCCGACCACCTGCACCGGCTGGAACATCGACCAGCTCGTCCTCGACTCGGCCGCCGGCGGCGGTGCCGGACCGGCCGTGTTCCCGACCACCGCCGGGACCCCTCTGCTGGCGGCGACGCAGCCGGGCCCCTCCCCGGACGTCAGCGCGACCTCGTCGCACATCGACAGCCACGGCGTCGATGTCTCGAGTGCGGCGCAACCCTTCGAGCTCGTGCTCGGCCAGAGCGTCAACAAGGGTTGGCACGCGGTCGCCGAACCCGGCCCGGGTGCGCCGGCAGGCGCGCACCCGGTGGACCTCGGACCACCGCTGCTCGTCGACGGCTTCGCCAACGGGTGGCACGTCAGCGCCGCCGACCTGCGCGCCGTCGGCGGCCCCGGGTTCAGCGTCGAGCTGACCTGGACGCCCCAACGCGAGATTTGGGCCGCGCTGGCCGTGTCCGGGGTGACACTGTTGCTCTGCCTCCTCCTCGGATTCCTGCCCGCACGGTCGCGGCGCTGGGTGCGCGGGCACCTGCCACGGCGCCTCCGGGGGCCGGCCGGGCCCGACGCACCCGAGCGGCCGGGATTCCCCTTCGATGCCGCCACCCTGGCCCTGCCCGGCGCACCGCCGCCCAAGGCAGAACGCCAACGTGGCTGGCTGCGCTTCCCCCGGGCGGTGCTCATCGGCGCCGTCACGGGCGGTGTCGCCGCCCTCGTCACCCCGCCGGCCGCGGCACTGGTCGTGGCGGGAGTCGTGATCCTCGGGCTCCTCGTCCCGTGGGCACGCGCCCTGGCCACCGTGGGAGGGATCGCGTTCGTCGTCGCCGGTTCCATCAACGTCGTGCAGGGCCAGAGGGTGCACCACTTCCTCGCCGGCGCCGACTGGGCCGGGGCCTTCGTCCACGCCGGCAATCTCATCTGGCTCGGCGTCGTCCTGCTGCTCGCCGACGCCGTCGTCTCGGGCCTCGGGTTGCGGGTCGACAAGCCCCTCGGCCGACGCGCCACCAGGGCACGGGCGGCACCGACGTCCACGGCGGTGGAGGCGAGTGACGCGTAGCCGGCGACCGCGAGCCGTTCAGGACGAGGGCTTCACCTCGGCCGCCAGCGCCTCGAGGGCGCGCCGCGCCGTGACGCCCCAGGTGAACCAGCGGGCGCGGGCCAGCGCGCCCTTGGCGAGCCGGCTCCGCAGCACCTCGTCGCCGAGCACGCGCCCGAGCGCGGCGGGGAGGTCGCCGACGTCGTCCACCAGCAGTCCCGACTCGCCGTCGAGCACCGCATCGGTGTGCCCGGCGATGGCGGTCGCGACGGCGGGGGTGCCGCAGGCGGCCGCCTCGGTCAGGGTCATGCCCCAGCCCTCGCGTTGCGAACTGCTCGCGACCACCCAGGCCCGCCGGTACCACGACACCAGCTCGTCGTCCTCCACGTGGCCCGGCAGGCTCACCCAGTCGGTCGCACCCAGCTCGGCGCGCAGCACCTCGAGTGCCGGCCGCTCGTACCCCTCGCCGATGATGACCGCCCGCAGGTCCGGCTGGTCCTCCTTCACCCTGGCGAGCGCCCGGAGCAGCGCGTCGAAACGCTTGACCGGCACCAGGCGTCCCACCGCCACCACGAGGGGCACGGGCGAGCGTACATCGCCCGGCGTGTAGCGCGAGTCGACCCCGGGCGGCGCCACCGTCACCCGGCCGGGCGGCAGGCGGAGCATCTCCACGATCTCGCGGCGCGACGACTCGGACAGCGTCACGATGCGGCTCGAGCGGTAGAAGGGTGGTGCGATCCGGCGCTCCGTCAGATCGCCCAACCGGGCCAGCGTGGGCGGCAGGACCATGCCCCACATCTCGGCGTGGACGTGGTGCAAGAACACGATGCGCGGCCCGCGGTACCACAGGGGTGACAGGAACGGCATCCCGTTCCAGATCTCGACCATGGCGTCGCCCGGGGGATGTCCCATGCGCAGGCCCTGCCAGGCGGCGCCGGGGAACACCGCGTAGCGCCCGGACCGGCGCAACACCCGGTAGCCGTCCCGGATCAACGCTGCGGGCGCATCGGGGACGGCAGAGGTGCGGAAGGTGACGTCGAGTCCGGCCGCGGCCCACAAGGACGCGACCTCGTGGGCGTGCAGCTCGGAGCCCCCCGCCTCGGGGTCGTCCAGGTCCCGCCAGGCCACGAAGTGGATGCGCCGGATGCCCGCTCCGGCGGCGACCGAGGCCAGCACGTCGAGGTCCGACTGCACGTGGTCGTGCCGGTGGCCGGCACCGGGCGCGGCGGCGAGCGGCCCCACGTCGTCACCCATCCGGTCAGGTTAGCCCTGCGGACTGCCTCCCCAGCCGGACCTTGTGCACCACGGCGAAACCGGCCACGATCACCACCAGCACCGCGAACTGGACGGCCAGGTCGACGTAGGCCGTCGCGCGCGGCGACCCGTGGACCTGGACGACGGCCGCCGTCAGGGCTGCCGCGCCCCCCACCAACACACCAGCCACCCAGTGCCGACCGACGGCCAGGAGGTACATGGTGAGGACGACCGAGATGCTCAACAGGATCATGGCCAGCACCAGCGGGGCGAGCGCGTCAGCGGCGGACGTGTAGTCGTGGTGGAACAGCAGGTCGAGCAATTCCTTCGGTGCGACCACCGCCAGGATCATGAGCACGACGGACGGGATGGCCAGGAGCACGAGCACCACGGCCAGCTGCCGGAGCGCATGGCCGCCCTGGCGCCAACGGATGGCCGCCTCGGGCAGGAGGTAGCCGCCGAGGACGATGGCGCCGAAGACGATCGCCTTGCTCGTCACCGACACTGCGGCGTACGCACCGCTGTGGGTCGGGTTGTCCCGTCCGACCACGAGCACGTCGACGTTCTGCAACACCGCCACCATGGAGAGCGAGACCGACGCGACCACCAAGTCGAGCGCCACCGTGCGCCGCTCCGCCGCGCCGGCCGCCAGCACCAGGTCGGGCCGTACGGCCGCCGCCCAGCCTCCGGCCACGCGCACGCGCGGGCCCTCCCCACCCGACCAGGCGCGCACCGCCGCATAGCGCGCGTGCGCCGTCGCGACGATCTCCCCCACCAGCACGCCCACTGCGGCACCCGAGGGTCCGAAGCCGGCCAGCACGAGCACGAGCACCGCGGCCACCCGCACGCTCGCTTCGACCACGAGGTTGACGGCGAGCGGACGGTAACTGCGATGGGCCTGCAGGAGACCGCGGTCGAGCGAGAGGAGGACGAAGAACGCGGCGGCGGCCAGGATGGCCGCAATGCCGATCCCGCTCTGCTGGTTGAGCAGCACCGCCACGCCGTGACGACTGACGAACACGACGACGGCCCACAACAAGACGATTATCGTCCCCTGCCGGTGCACGCGCCCCGCCCAGCGCCGGACCAGATGGCCGCTGCCGTCCTCGTGCCACATGGTCACCCGTCGCACCACGGCGACCACGACGGCGGACCCCGGCATGGAGAGGATCAGGTACAGCCCCGTCAACTGGTTGAGGACGCCGTACCCGTGCGGCGCCAGGAGGCGGGCCAGGGCCACCGTGAGCACGACACTGGCGCCGTTGGCCAGGACCCCCGCCACGGCGAGAGGTCCCGCCTGCAGGAGACCGGTGCGCATCGACTCGACACCGGGTCGCGCCTCCGTGTCGAGGAGCAGCTCCGCACCGAGGTTGGGACCGACGGCATTGGGCGCCAGCGCCATGGCGGCCGGCACGGACTCGACGACGACCTCGGCCGCCGGCGCCTCCGGGTCCGTCACACGTGGGCCCTTGCTGCCGTCTCCTCCTCCATGCCGATCCGCGCGATGTCGGGCAGGATCTGTGACTGCAGCAGCTGTCCCCCCGCTGGGCTGATGTGGATGCCGTCGTAGCGCACGTCGACCCCGTCGAGCGATGTCGTGTACACCCCGTCCGGGCTGAGCATCCGGTTGAGGTCGATCACGCTGACCTCGCCCGGAGCGGAGCGTGCCAGTTGCCGCACCAGCGTGTTGTAGGCCTGGACACGCGTCGGCAGGTTCTCCGGCCACGGGAGGCCGTCGGGTTGCCGGTCATTGGGGTCGACGTAGGGCATGGTGAGCAGCACCACTCTGGCACCAAATCCGTGGAAGATGGAGATGGCCGACCGCAGATCTGCGGCCAGGTGGTCGTCCCAGGCCGGCTCGCCGATGTGCACCCATTGCCCGTCGAGGAGGTGGTCCGCCACCTCCCAGCGGCCCAGGCCCAGAGCAACCACCTGCGGATGCTGCTCCGCCGTGAGGAACGGCCACAGGCCGCGCCAGAGCTGGCACCCTTGCGTGGCCGGTCCCGGCGTGCCCGCGGTCAGCACCTCGAGCTTTGGATCGAGATCGCAGCCCAGCGTGGCGTAATCAGACACCGTGATGCCGTACGAGGACGCGGACCTGACCGAGAGCCCCTCGCCCAGGGTCATGGCGATGGAGTCGCCCACGATCATCAGCCGCACCGGGGTCGGGCCGTAGGCCCCCGAACGCACCAGGGCCGCGTGCTCGGAGCTCGTGAGACCCGGCGGGAGTCGCAACGCCAGCCGGTTCCCGCCGGACGCGTCCGCCCGCGCCACCGGCGCTGCGCCCGCCGGGGCGAGCGCGGGCAGCCCCAGGCACGACAGCACGACGCAGGCGGCACCCAGCAGGCCCCGCACCTTTGCCCCCGTCACGTCAGAACCGTCCTCCTCGCCGCGGACCGGCGTCTCCCGGCCGTGCCGGGACCGCCCCGACCAGGCCGGATCCGGGGAAGCGGCCTCCAGGCCCGACTACTCGGAGTCGGCCGTTCACGGGCCGGCCTTGAGCAGCGCAGGGCCCGTCACGGTCGTCCCCCGGCCGCCCGGACGACGCAGTGCGCCACCCCCAGGCTGGCCACGACCCGGCCCGAGCCGCCCTCGGCCGGCCCGGCGCACGTCAAGAGCGTGTCGCCCGGCACCCGCAGCGGGCCCGAGAGCCCCAGCTCGACGTCGTTCCAGACCCAGGCCCCGGCCTCGATGCTGGGCAGGCGACCCAGGGCCGCCGTCATGAAGGCGGCGGCGTAGGTGGGATCCCGCCCCCGCTGCGGGGCGGGTGCGGACGGATCGGTGGCGATCACCACCGTGTTGACCTGCCACACCGCCAGGGCGTGGCGGACCGCGGCGAGTTGGGACGGGGTCCCCTTCGGCACAGGCAGCCCGACGCCGAACCCGAGCACGGTCAACTCCGTGAACCCCGCGGCCGCCGAGCCCGCCCGGCTCGCCACCCCTTGGGGTCCCCCGCCGCCCGCCTGGCTGTACTGCATGCGGTCCACCGCCTGCCACGCCATGGCGGACTGGAGCCCCGAGAACGGCGCGGGGAACGAGAGCAGTACCCGTCCGGGGGGCAGCCCGGGGGCCACCTCGCTGTACCAGCGCGGCAGCGTCACGGGCTGCATCGCGAAGGGCAGGCGCTCGCCGAAGACGAACGCCATGGGCGCCAGCGCGATGCCGGTGGCGGCCAACGCACCGACCACGCCGCGCCAGTCGGGCAGGGCGCGGTACACGCGGTCGAGGATGATCGCCAACATGACGGCGGCGGCCAGGTAGCCAAAGGCCATGAAGCGCTGCTCGATCACGTTCTCGATCAGCGGGATCTTCAAGAAGACCCGGGCCGGCTCCCACTGGCCGGGGCGCGCCAGCAACGAGCAGGCCAGGCAGAGGACGAAGGCGAAGCCGAAGAACCAGAGCCGTCGGTCGCGCCAGAAGGCCAGCACGCCGACGGCCAGGACGGCCAGGAAGGTCCAGCCCAGGTAAGCGGCCGAGGCGAGCGGTGGCCCCGCGTACCCTCCCAGCGCGAGGAAGATGACGGTCCGGGACGGGTAGGCGGTCGTCACGAAGCTCGAAGGCAGGAATCCCCCGAGCTTCGAGATGTTGGGCCAGACGAGGCCCGAGAGGTGGCCCGGGCCCGCCAGGGCGAACCAGACCGGCCAGGCCAACAGCACCACGCCCACACCCACGCCGATGGCCAGCGCCTGGGCTGCGTGGGGCGTACGCCGCCGCAGCCCGGCCGGATCGGTGACCAGGGCGGCGGCGACCAACGCCATGATGCAGAGCACCACGACGACCGCCGCGATGGCCAGCAGCTCGGTCGAGAGGAAGAACTGGGCGAAGACGAGGAGGCCGAGCAGAAGGCCGGCGCCCACGGCGCCGTGACGCTGGCGGATCAGGATCTCGTCGAGGACGGCCACCATGAGCGGGAGCAGCATGAGGGCCGCCGTCATCAGGTGGGCGAACTCGAGGTTGGTGAGCACGAAGGGCGAGAAGCCGTAGAGCAGCCCGCCGACGAAGGCGGCCGGCGTCCAGGGGGCCCAACGACGCAGCACGACGAAGGCCGTGAACGCGGTGAGGGCGGGCGTCACGGTGCAGGCGACGTTGAGCGACGCCACCGGTCCCCAGATCCACGTCACCGGCACCAGCGGCAGGCTCAACCCCATGACCGACGTCTGCGCCAGCAGGTTGATGCCGCCCGGATGGAACAGGGCCGTCGAGAAGAACGGGTTGTGCCCGTGGGCCACTGCGGTGGCCGGCCACTGGAAGAACCACAGGAACAGCGCCGGGTCGCCGCACCCGCACAGGGTGTGGGTCGTGGCGCCCTGCGCCCAGGCGTGCACCCAGAGGACGAAGCCCAGCGCGAGGTACACCATCCCGACGGCGGCCAGGGTCATCCACGGCCGCCACCGCTGCGCCGGCGCGGGCGCGTCCTCAGTCAGGGTCGCGTGAGCCTGCCGTGACGGCCGTGCGACGCGGCAGCACGGGTGCATCACGTCCGGTCGATCCCGACTCGTGGTACTCGTCCTCCACGTTGACCGACCAGATGTCGTGTGTGGCGCCGTACATGTTCTCCACCGTCAGCATGGCGGTGTACATGGAGTGGTCCTGGTTGTTGTACTTGTGCATCCCGTTGCGCCCGACGGGATGGATGTTGGGCGCCTCGGCCTCGATCCACTTGCGGATGGT
>Ga0116217_10002066_pt1 | contig 18883 bp, 8 predicted proteins | sample Sb_taG_6_FD_89697 | JGI IMG/M metagenome (GOLD analysis project Ga0116217, IMG submission 89697) | Peat soil microbial communities from Weissenstadt, Germany - Sb_50d_4_PS metaG | ecosystem: Environmental > Terrestrial > Soil > Wetlands > Peat | place: Germany: Weissenstadt | collected 2010-09-21 | reverse complement strand
TCTACGGCATGGCACGGTGGCAGGCGAAGCTCGAGAACAAGCAGACGTTCCTCGGGCGCATCGTCGACATCGGCGCCGAGCTGTTCGCGATCTCGTCGACCGTGGTCTACGCCGACAGAGTCGGACGCGAGCACCCGGAGCGCAAGGACGAGGCGATCGAGCTCGCGCAGCTGTTCTGCTCGATGGCTAGGCGCAGGGCCGACGCGCTGTTCGGAGAGCTGTGGGCCAACGACGACGACTCCCGCTATCAAGCCGCACAGAACGTGCTGGACGGCCGGTACAAGTGGCTCGAGGAAGGGATCCTCGACCCAGCCGGCGACGGCCCGATGATGCCGGCGCTCGATTAGGAAAGGGGAACCACCATGGCCACGGTCATCAAAGAGCCGCCCGTCCCGACGGACGCCGAGTGGGCTGAACGGCTGGACGGCTTCGTGCAGCGCGCACACGAAGCCTCGATAGCGCTACGCAAGCTCGATCAGGAGGCGGTCGACCGCATCGTCTGGGCGATGACGGTCGCGGGGCTCGAGAACGCGGTCGAGCTGGCAGAGCTGGCGATGGAGGAGACCCACTTCGGCGTGTTCGAGGACAAGGTGCTCAAGAACTACATCGCGACCGAGTTCCTGTACGACTATCTGCGGGACAAGAAGTCGGTCGGCGTGATCGACGAGGACCGGGAGCGGGCGCTCCAGTACGTCGCCGAGCCGATCGGGGTCGTGCTGGCGCTGCTGCCGATCACGAATCCGACATCGACGACGCTGTTCAAGTCGATCGTCTGCGCCAAGACCCGGAACGCGCTGATCATGCGTCCGTCTCCGCGCGCGGTGCGCTGCTGCGGCCGCGCCGGTGAGCTGCTCCAGGAGGCAGGCGAGGCGGTTGGCCTACCCCCCAACTCGCTTCAGGTGATCCCCGACCCGTCGCTCGAGGTGTCGCAGTACCTGTTCCACCACCCGGGGGTCGACTTCATCTGGACGACCGGGGGGCCGAAGGCGGTGGCGGCCGCCAACGCCGCCGGGAAGCCGTGCCTCAGCGTCGGACCCGGTAACGCGCCTGTGTACGTGCACCGCAGCGCCGACATCCGGATGGCGGTCATGGACATGCTCATCTCGAAGACGTTCGACGCCTCGGTGATCTGCCCCGCCGAGCAGACGTGCGTGATCGACGAGGAGATCTACGACCAGGTGGTCGACGAGTTCCAGCGGATGGGCGCCCGGCTGCTCACCGACCAGCAGACGGACGCGCTGGCCGCACGCTCGTTCACCGACGAAGGCAAGGTGCAGCTCGACGTGCTCGGGCAGTCGTGCGTCAACCTGGCCGGCCTGGCCGGCTTCGAGGTGGCGGACAGCGACAAGGTGCTGCTCGCCCCGCTGCCGGCCGACCTCGACGCCCTCGCCGCGCACCCATTCATCGCGGAGAAGCTGATGCCGGTGCTCGGGCTGGTGCGCTCGCCGTCGGTCGAGCACGGGATTCGGGCCTGCGAGCTGGTCACCGAGCACTTCGGTCTGGGCCACACCTCGGCCGTGTACGCGAACGACGATGAAGTAATCAACCGCTTCTCGCTGGCGATCCGCACGGGGCGGATCCTGGTCAACGCGCCGACCGCGGTCGGAGCACTCGGTGGCGTCTACAACTCCATGACGCCGACGTTCTCGCTCGGCTGCGGCACCTGGGGAGGCTCGAACACAACCGACAACGTCAACTATCGGAATCTCTTGAACATCAAAACCGTGTCACGCCGCCAGACGCCGCCGCAGTGGTTCCGGGTGCCCTCGGACACGTACTTCAACCCCGGGTCGCTGGACAGCCTGCGCCAACTGGACGCCTCCCGGCCGATGATCGTCACGGACAGGTGGACCGTGGCCCGCGGGGTGGCCGAGGAAGTTCGCCACTACCTCAGCGCGGGCGCCGTGCACGTGTACTCCGGCGTCGAGCCCGAGCCGACGGAAGCACAGATCCGCGCCGGAATCGAGCAGCTCGAGCAGGTCAACGCCGACGCGATCATCGCGATCGGCGGCGGCTCGGTGATGGACGCTGCCAAGGCCATGCGCCTGTTCCACGAGAGCCCACAGCTGAGCATCCGGGAGCTCTCGCTGCCGTTCCTCGACGCGCGCAAGCGCATCGCCGAGTTCCCGCAGATCGACCACAAGGTGCGGCTGGTGGCGATTCCGACGACGTCCGGCACGGGCTCGGAGGTCTCGCCGGCCGCGGTGATCAGCGTGGGACAGCGCAAGGTCACGCTGGTCGATTACTCGCTGGTTCCGGACATGGCGATCGTCGACCCGAATCTGACGCTGACGATGCCGAAGGAGATCACGGCCGACACTGGAATCGATGCGTTGACCCACGCGCTCGAGGCGGCGGTGTCGATCTTTGCCTCGCCGTTCACCGACGCGTTCTGCGTGCAGGCGGCGAACCTGATCTTCACGGCGCTGCCGCGTGCCTATCACGACGGTTCCGATCTCGAGGCGCGCACCGCGATGCACAACGCTGCGACGATCGCGGGGCTGGCGTTCTCGAACGCGTTCGTCGGACTCAACCACGCGCTCGCACATCCGGTCGGGGCCCGGTTCGGGATCGCGCACGGTCGCGCGAACGCGATCTTCCTGCCGCACGTGTTGCGCTACAACGCGTCGCTGCCGAGCAAGTTCATGCCGGCGCCCGGCTACTCCGCGTACGTCGCACCGGAGAAGTACGCGGAAATTGGGCGGATCCTCGGTTTCGGCGGCCACACCGAGCAGGATCGGCGCGAGCGGCTGTTCACCCACGTGGACGAGCTGTTGGCCGAGGTCGAAGAGCCGCGCACGCTGGCGGACTGCGGCGTCAAGCGCCAGGAGTTCGAAGCGGCGCTCCCGGAGCTCGCGAAGGCGGCGTTTGCGGACCCGAGCATTCGCACCAACCCACGCATTCCGATGATCCGCGAGGTCCTCGAGTTGCTCATGGCGGGCTACTCGCAGACTGCTTGAGCCCGCAGAGGTGATCGCCGGCCACCGAGCCCCCAATGGACCAGCGTGAGTTCTCACGGCTGGCGATCGCGGGGCGCGGCGAGCCGGCGGTAAGGGTCATCCATGCCGTGCGCGAGCTCAACCACGGTCGGGCGGATTCCGTCCACCTGATCGCTCTGCACACCGACACCGAGCGCGACGCGCTGTTCGTCCGCCTCGCGGACGAGGCGGTGTGCGTCGAGTTCGGCCCGGCCGGCCTGGAGCGCGCGCTGTGCGCCGCGCGCGCCGACGCGGCGTGGGGCGGGTCGGGTCCGGTGGGCGAGCCGCCGGACGTTGCGGAGCTCTGCGAGCACCTCGGGCTCGTGTTCGTCGGCCCCGATCCGGCGGCGCTCCGACGCGCGGACACGATCGCCGCCAACCAGCAGTATGTGCCGGTCGCGCCGTCGAAGCCGTTCAGCGGGGCGCGCTGCCTGATGGTGCCGATCGTGGCCGATTCCTATTCCAGCGTGTGGGCCCTCGGAGTCTGCGACCACTCGTGTCAGCGGCGCGGGCAGACGATGCTCGCCGAATCCTCGAGCCCGGCCCTCGTCTCCGATCAGGAGCGAGAGATCATGAATGCGGCGGAGCGGCTGGCGCGGGACGCCGGATACCGCGGCGCCGGGACGGTCGAATTCCTCTATGACCCCGAGGCGCGTCACTTCTATTTCGTCCGGGTGAGCGCCTGGCTTGAGCACGCGGTAACGGAAGCGGTCACCGGGCTCGATCTGGTCAAGCTTCAGCTGCATGTCGCAGCCGGCGGACGGCTCGAGGCCGACCCGCCGGTGCCGGTCGGCCACGCCATCGAGGCCCGCCTGCGCACCGAGGACCCGGCGCTCGGGTTCGTGCCGACTCCAGGGCGGCTCGCGCACCTACGGCTTCCTACCGGTCCTGGCCTCCGGGTTGACACGGGCGTGATTGAAGGCGACGGCATCCCTGCCGAATTCGACCCGATGATCTGCAAGCTGACCGCGTGGGGCGGCGACCGAGCCGAGGCGCTCGCGCGCCTTCACCGGGCGCTCAGCGACACCATCGCGGTCCTCGACGGGGGAACGACGAACCAGGGCTTCCTGCTCGAGCTGCTCGACCATCCAAAGCTCCGCGCCGGTGAGGTCGACACCGGCTGGCTCGATCGCTTGTCCGTGACCGGCGGCACGTTGCCTGCGCGCCACGGCGACCTCGCGCTGCTGCAGGCGGCGATCGAGCTCTCCGACCAGGACGCGGCCGATGATCGAGCGCGCTTCTACGCGTTCGCTCGCCGCGGACGGCCCCAGACAGCGGGCGCGCTGTCTCGGACTTACGAGCTACGCCACCGCGGAGAGTCCTACCGGCTCGGCGTCTCGCAAATCGCGCCCGACCGCTACCGAGTGACCGTCGATCGACAGTCGATCGAGCTCCTCGTCCGCCGGCTCGGGCCGCACGAGCGCCGCCTCGAGCTGCTAGGCCGGACCCACCGGACGCTGACCTCGAGCCAAGGCGACGACCTCCTGATCGAGGTCGACGGCGTGCCGCATCGCATCTCCCGCGACGATGGCGGGCTCATCCGAGCTCCCGGTCCCGCGCTCGTAGTGTCGATCCCGGTGTCCCCGGGGGACACGGTCGAGGCGGGAGACGTGGTCGTCGTCGCGGAAGCGATGAAGATGGAGTCTTCGCTGACCGCGCCGTTCCGCGGACGAGTCAAGCGGGTCCTGGTCGGCGAGAACGTCCACGTCGCCGCGCAGGCGCCACTGGTCGTCCTCGAGCCGATCGAGCAACCCGCGCCGACGACGCCGGGCGAGCACCTGTCGTTCGTGTCCCTGACGCGGAGTGCGGACGCCCCACCCGACCCCTGCCAGGCGAACCTGCGCCGGATGCAGTGGCTCGTGCTCGGCTACGACGTCGACGCCGCGGAAGTGCGCCGGACCATCGACGACCTGCATGGCCAATGCGCTGACCTGCTGTCGTGCGACCCGGCGCTGATCCCCGGCGAGCATCGCTTACTGGGGATGTTCGCCGACCTGCGTGCGGTCTCGCGTCCGCACCACGGAGTCCAGGAGCCGGGTTCGGAACCCCTCCAGAGTCCGCAGGAGCACCTGCACGCGTGGCTGCGCTCGCTCGACGCCGACGCCGAGGGACTGCCGCCGCGGTTCACCGCCACGCTGCAACGGGCGCTGGCCAACTACGGGATCGACAGCCTCGAGCGGACCCCCGCTCTGGAGGAGGCCTGCTACCGGCTGTTCCTCTCCCAGCAGCGCGCCGAGATCGCACGCACGGCGATCGTCGCGATCCTCGACCGGCGACTCGAGGACGCCGATGAGCTCGTCGGGCACGTGGGCGCGGACTTCCGGGAGGTTCTCGATCGGCTCGCGGTCGCGCTCGAGGGGCGCGACCCGGTCGTCGCCGACCTGGCTCGCGAGGTCCGCTTCCGCTACTTCGACGAGCCGGTGATCGCGGAGGCCCGGGAGCGGGTGTACGCCGAGATGGAGAAGCACGTCGCGGCGCTGACGAGCGAGCCCGGGCGCCCCGACGCCGGGGAGCTGATCACCGAGATCGTCGACTGCCCCCGTCCGCTCGCGCCGCGACTCACGGTCGCGATGGGCTCGGCGTCACCGGCCGCTCGCCGGCTGCTCGTCGAGGCGATGGCTCGCCGGTACTATCGGACGCGCTCGCTGACTGGATTCGAGCCCGGGCGGCTGGATGGGTATGACGTGGCACTGGCCCGCTACGTGGTCGAAGGGGTCACGCGGCTGCTGGTCACCGCGTACGTCGAGCTCGACGACGTCGCGGCGATCGCGAACGCCTTCGGCCGGCACGCCGAGACGCGGCCCGAGGGAGAGCTCGCAGTTCTCGACTTGTACGCACAGCATCACGACGCGGCGCCGTCGCGCGAGGACACTGCGGCTCGGTTGCGCGCCGCGCTGGCGGAGGTTCCCACCCCGCCGGCAGTTCACCGGATCGTCGTCGCGGTCGCAGAACCGAGCCGGGGCCGAGGGATGTCGGCGATCGATCTGTTCACGTTCCGGCCGGAGCCGGGCGGGCTGGTCGAGGACAAGGTGCTGCGCGGACTGCACCCCATGATGGGCCACCGGTTGCGGCTGCGGCGCCTGCGCGAGTTCGAGCTCGAGCGCGTGTCCTCAGACGAGGACATCTACATGTTCCGAGGGGTTGCCCGCGCCAGTCCGCAGGATGAGCGGTTGTTCGCCCTGGCCGAGGTCCGCGACCTGACCGCTCTCCGTGACGAACGGGGTCGCGTCATCGCCCTGCCGGAGCTCGAGCGCGTCCTGGTGTCGGTGCTGGAGGCCATCCGTGCCTTCCAAGCTCGACGGCCGCTGCACCGGCGGCTGATCTGGAACCGCGTCGTGCTGCACGCGTGGCCGGTGATCGAGCTACATCCGGACGAGATCCGCGCGCTGATTGAGCGCCTGGCGCCCAGGACAGCCGGGTTAGGGCTCGAGCTGGTGGAGATACAAGGACGTCTTAGAGAACAGGATGGCTCGATCCATGACCGAGTGCTGCGCTTCTTCGTGCCGACGGGGCACGACGTCGCGGTGGAGGTGGAGGACCCGCCGACCGAGCCGCTGCACCCGCTCGACGAGGGAACGCGGCGTATCAGCTCGGCGCGGCGCCGCGGCACCCTTCACCCCGCCGAGATCGTCAAGCTGCTCGCTCCGGGAGGGGGCTACTCAGCGGCCGGCCGGCCGAGCGGTGAATTCGTCGAGCACGAACTGAGCGAGACTGGCCGGCTCGAGCCGGTCAGCCGTCCACCGGGGACAAACCCCAGCGGCATCGTGGTCGGCACGATCCGCAACTTCACCGAGCGCTACCCCGAAGGGATGCTCCGCGTGATTCTGCTCGGCGACCCGACGCGCGCGCTCGGATCGCTGGCCGAGCCCGAGTGCCGGCGGATCGTCGCGGCGATCGATCTGGCTGAGGAACTGGGCGTTCCGCTCGAGTGGTTCGCGCTGTCGGCCGGCGCGAAGATCGCGATGGACTCGGGTACCGAGACGATGGACTGGATCGCGGCCGGACTGCGGCGGATCGTGCTCTTCACGCAGGCCGGCGGAGAGCTCAACGTGGTCGTCGCCGGCATCAACGTCGGCGCGCAGCCCTATTGCAACGCCGAGGCGACGATGCTGATGCACACGCGCGGGGCCTTGATCATGACGCCCCAAAGCGCGATGGTGCTGGCCGGCAAGGAGGCGCTCGACTACTCGGGCGGCGTGTCGGCCGAGGACAACTTCGGGATCGGGGGCTACGAGCGGATCATGGGGCCGAACGGCCAGGCGCAGTATTGGGCCGGCGACCTCGCCGATGCCTGCCGGGTGCTGCTTCGCTACTACGAGCACACGTATGTCGCGCCTGGAGAGCGCTTTCCGCGGCGTGCGCACACGACCGATCCGGCCGACCGCGACGTCGGCGACGCCCCGCACCACGCTCCCGGCTCACGGCTGAAGCGGATCGCGGACGTGTTCTCGGACGAATTCAACATCGATCGGAAGCAGCCGTTCGACATCCGGTCGGTGATGAGCGCGGTGATCGACTCCGACCACCGGCCGCTGGAGCGCTGGGGGGCGATGCGTGACGCCGAGGTCGCGGTCGTGTGGGACGCGCACCTGGGTGGCTGGCCGGTGTCGGTCATCGGAATCGAGTCCCGGCCGCTACCGCGGCGGGGGACGATCCCCGCCGACGGGCCCGAGCAATGGACCGCGGGCACGCTGTTCCCGCGCGCCGCCAAGAAGATCGCGCGCGCGCTCAACGCGGCGGCCGGGCGCAGGCCGGTGGTCGTGTTGGCGACCCTGGTCGGCTTCGACGGCTCGCCGGAGTCGCTACGCGAGTGGGAGCTCGAGTTCGGCGCCGAGATCGCGCGGGCGGTCGTCAACTTCGAGGGCCCGATCGTGTTCTGCGTGCTATCTCGCTATCACGGCGGCGCGTTCGTCGTCTTCTCGCAGAGTCTCAATCCTCACCTCGAGACGATCGCGGTCAGAGGGGCCCGGGCTTCAGTGATCGGCGGCGCTCCGGCGGCGGCGGTTGTATTCGCCGGCGAGGTCGAGCGGGCTGCGGCCGGCGACGAGCGGATTCAGACGCTCGACGAGCAGGTCGCGCAGGCCGACGGTGCGGAGCGCCAGCGCCTGCGAGTTCGCAGAGCGGCGCTGTGGGACGAGGTGCTCGCGGAGAAGCGCCGAGCGTTCGCGGAGCGGTTCGACCGGCACCACAGCATCGAGCGGGCCGTTCGAATGGGGTCCGTCAAGAGCATCATCGAGCCGGCTTCGTTGCGCGGTTCCCTGATCCAGGCGGTGGAGCGAGGCATCCACCGGATCGACGGTGCCGTCGTCGTGGACGAGCACGCCGCCGTCGTGGGTCCGTAGCAGCCGGCGTCCCGCCGTGGGGCCCGACAACAGAGCGGCCTTGGCCAGCGCCTCGGCCTCCAATGCGGTCGCGGCGAGCGCGGTTGCTGCAATCAGCCCGGTCCAGGCAGGGGCTCCAGTAGCGGGGTCGATCAGGTGGTGGGCGAATTCACCGTCCGGACGCTGCCACAGTCGCGCATCGATGCCAGATGTCGCCACGCCGCCCGAGCGGACGCGAAGCGTTTGGGCGACTGCGCCGGTCAGCGGATGACGCACGCGCACCTCCCACGGCGCCCCGCTCCCGGCAGTCAGACGCAGGTCGCCGCCGCAGTCGACGGCGCAGCGCCCGTGGCGCTCGAGCCGGGCGGCGAGAAGATCGGCCGCCCATCCCTTCACCGACCCCGCAAGGTCCAGCTGGAGGCCGGGCGGCCGGCGAATCACGCCCGCGCCATCGTCGACCTCAATCGCGCGCCACTCGGCGGCCGGGTGGGGCCGCGCCGGGCGCCGTGGCGGCGCTGCGCCCAGCGCTCCGAGCAGCGACGGAGGTTGGGTGTGCGCGCGGGACTCACCGTAGCCGGCGCGACGGAGCGCCTCCACCAGGGTCGGATCGACGAGGCCGTCGGTCAACGATGCCACGCGCAACGCGGCTGTGACGGCCGATCTGAGCAGCGGCCCCGCGGGAACGCTCGGCCGTGGATCTGCGTTCAGGCGCGAGAGTTCGCTGCTCGCGTCGAAGCGCGACAGCCGTCGGTCGATCTCGGCAAATACCGACGCGACATCCACCCCGCCGTCGCTGTCGCGTACGACCCGCGCAACCGTGCCCATCGTCGGGAAGATGTCGTCGAGCACGTACGCCCTCGTGCTAACGCTGTCAGCCGCCTGCCGTGCCCACGACGGGCGGCGGCACGGATGGGGCAGCCATGTCGGCGCCGTACGCTTGCTGCAGATCCGCGATCTGGCCGGGACTCGACTGGGTGGTCAACGGCGGCAGCGGCTGCGCCTCGGGCGCCTTGCGCGCCGAGCGCCCGCGGCGGACCAAGGCGCCGGCACCGCCGGCCGCTGCTGCTGCCACGAGCATCCAGCGCGACTGTTTCATCATGTCGCCACGTTAGACGTCCCAGGTTCGATCGGCGAGCGTGCCCGTCCGAACCGCCGGTGCGGAGAACTACGCAATCGTGGAAAACTACGTACGGGCCTAGGCAGCTCCCACGGTTACCAGGCATGTACCCCGGCGCGAAGACTATGGCTCACTCAACGGTTCCAAGCGAAACCGTCGGCGAAATGTCGAGCGTTCTGGAGAGATGTGATGACCACGCAAGTAGAAACCGTCAGCGTCAAGACTCCGGCCGGGGCCCACAAGTGGGTGTACGACTTTGCCGAGGGCTCGCGCCAGATGCGCGACCTCTTGGGTGGGAAGGGCTCCGGGGTGGCCGAGATGACGCGCATCCTCGGACCCAACATGGTCCCCGCGGGATTTACGATCACCACCGAGGCGTGCGTGGCCTACATGCGCAGCGGTCAAACTTGGCCAGAGGGTCTGAAGGAGCAGGTGGACGCGGCGCTCGCGGCGCTCGAGAAGCGCGCCGGCAAGCGCCTCGGCGACGCACACGATCCGCTGCTGGTGTCGGTGCGGTCAGGCGCGCGCGAGTCGATGCCGGGGATGATGGACACGGTCCTGAATCTCGGCCTGAACGACGAGTCGACCGCCGGCCTGGCCGCGGGCACCGGCGATGAACGCTTCGCCTGGGACTGCTACCGACGGCTGGTGCAGATGTTCGGAAACGTGGTGCGGGGGATCCCGGGCGAGCGCTTCCAGGACGAGATAGCGCGCGTGAAGCGCGAGCGCGAAGTCACCCTCGACATCGAGCTCGACGCCGATGCCCTGCGCGAGCTGACCGAGCGCTTCAAGTCTTACTACGACTTCCCCACCGACCCGCAGGAGCAGCTGACGCAGTCGATCCGCGCCGTGTTCGACTCCTGGATGGGCGACCGCGCCGTTCAGTACCGCCGGATCAACCGTCTGCCCGATGACTGGGGCACGGCCGTCAATGTGCAGCAGATGGTGTATGGCAACAAGGGCGAGACGTCGTGCTCGGGCGTGGCCTTCAGCCGCGACGAGGTGACGGGTGCCCAGACACCGTCGGGCGACTTCCTGCCCAACGCCCAGGGCGAGGACGTGGTCTCCGGTGTGCGGACGCCTCGCGACCTCTCCGAGCTTCGCGACTGGATGCCCGACGTGGCCGATCAGCTGAACGAGATCCTGCGCAAGCTCGAGGCCCACTACAAGGACATGCAGGACACCGAGTTCACGGTCGAAGAGGGGCGCCTGTTCATGCTCCAGACCAGGGGCGCGAAGCGGCCGGCGCAGGCCGCGGTGCGTTTCGCGGTGGACGCGTTCGAGGAGCGGCTGTTGACGAAGGCCGAGGCGGTCGCCACGATCGACGCCGGAGCGCTCGACGCGCTCCTGCACCCGTCGTTCGACACGACGGCGCGCTTTACCGCGATCGCCCACGGGGTCGCCGCCTCGCCGGGCGCGGCCAAGGGCACGATCGTGTTCACCGCGCCCGAGGCGGTCGCGCAGGCGGCCGAAGGGAAGGCGGTAATCCTGGTCCGGCCGTTCACCGAGGCCGACGACGTCGCCGGCTTCCACGCCGCGGTCGGAATCCTCACCTCCGAGGGAGGCAAGGCCTCGCACGCGGCACTGGTAGCACGCGGCATGGGCCGTCCGGCGATCACGGGCGCCGCCGCGCTGGACGTCGACCTCAAAAGGGAAGAAGTGCGGATCGACGACCTCGTCCTCTACGCCGGCGACTTCATCGCGATCGACGGCACGAACGGCATCATCACCACCGATGACGTGCCGCTCGTCGAGGCCCACATCGACGCCCGGTTCGAGACCGTGCTGCGCTGGGCCGACGAGCTGCGCCAAATCGGCGTGCGGGCGAACGCCGATACGCCCGAGGACGCCACCCGCGCGCACCGCTTCGGCGCCGAGGGGATCGGTCTGTGCCGTACCGAGCACATGTTCATGGCCGCTGATCGACAGCCCAAGATGCGGGCGATGATCATGGCCGAGGACGAGGCCGGCCGGCAGGCCGCGCTGGATGAGCTGCTCCCGCTCCAGCAGAGCGACTTCGAGGGCCTGTTCGAGGCGATGGCCGGGTGGCCGGTCACGATCCGCCTGCTCGACCCTCCCCTGCACGAGTTCCTGCCGGATCGGTTCGAATTGCACGAGGAGATCGTCCGCGCGCGGATCGATCGCAGCGCGCGCCTCGGTTTTCTCGAGAGCGAGTTCGACCGGGTGCGTTCGCTCGAGGAGACCAACCCGATGCTCGGAACCCGAGGCGTGCGGCTCGGCGTGATGCAGCCGGAGGTGTACGAGATGCAGGTGCGGGCGATCGCCCGAGCCGCGGTGGCCGTGCGCGAGCGGACCGGGCGCGTGCCGCGCCTCGAGATCATGATTCCGCTCGTGGCCTACGAGCGCGAGCTCGAGTTGGTCAAGGGCCGCGTCGTGTCGGTGGCCGAGGCGGAGGGGCTCACCCTCGGGACCGACTTCGGCGTCGGGACGATGATCGAGCTCCCGCGCGCCTGCTTCATCGCCGGTCAGATCGCCCGTCACGCCGACTTCTTCTCGTTCGGGACGAACGATCTCACGCAGTGCGCGCTCGGCTTCTCCCGGGACGACATCGAGGCTCGGATCATCCCCCGCTACGTCGAGGAGAAGATCGTCGACGGCTCGCCGTTCGCGACGATCGACGAGGAGGGCGTCGGCGAGCTCGTGCGAACAGCGGTACAGAAGGGACGCGCTGAGAGGCCCGACCTCGAGCTCGGTGTCTGCGGTGAGCATGGCGGAGACCCGCAGTCGATCCGCTTCTTCCACGACTCGGGACTCGACTACGTAAGCTGCTCCCCGTTCCGTCTCCCGATCGCGCGCGTGGCAGCCGCTCAGGCCGCGATCGCCGCCCCGCGGTAGCCGCCGAGAGCCCGCAGACTATGCCTCCCCAACAGCACCGCGTGCAGCGCTCTGATCGCCGGCCGCCGGCCGCGCTTGGCCGCTCGGCCGCGGATATCACGCCCCTGGCCGATCTGGAACATGGACGCTCGCGCACCGGCCCCACGAGGGCTGAGCGGCCGGTGTACGTCGATCTGCTGCCACCCTGCAACGCCGGCTGCCCTGCGGGCGAGAACATCCAGGGGTGGATGGCGCACGTCAAGGCCGGCGAGCACGAGCAGGCGTGGCGACTGCTGACCGCCGAGAACCCGTTCCCCGCGATCCACGGGCGGGTCTGCTACCACCCGTGTGAGAGCGTGTGCAACCGCGCCGAGCTAGACAGCGCCCTGTCGATTCACGCGGTCGAGCGGTTCCTCGGCGATCTCGCGCTCGAGCGGGCGTGGTTGTTCGATCCACCGCGGGCGCGGAGCGGCAAGCGCGTACTCGTGATCGGCGCGGGTCCGAGCGGTCTTTCGGCCGCCTACCATCTCGCGCGCCTCGGCCACGAGGTCGAGATTCGCGATGCCGGCCCCGAGGCGGGCGGGATGATGCGCTACGGGATTCCCGCCTACCGGCTGCCGAGGGAGGTGATGGGCGCGGAGGTCGATCGGATCGCCGCGCTCGGGGTGCGGCTCACCGCTAACTACTGGGTCGAGGACCTCGAGCTCGAGCGCCGCGAGGGCGCCTTCGACGCCGTGTTCGTGGCCGTCGGCGCTCACCTGTCCAAGCGGGTCGACATCCCGGCAGCCGATGCCGGCCATATCGTCGACGCGGTCTCGTTCCTGCGGGGCGTCGCCGCCGGACAGCGGCCGACGATCGGACGTCGCGTCGCCGTGTACGGGGGCGGCAACACCGCCATGGACGCCGCGCGAGTCGCCCGGCGGATGGGCGCCGAGGAGGCGCTGATCGTCTACCGCCGCACCCGCGCGCAGATGCCGGCCCACGAGGACGAGGCCGCGGACGCCGAGCGGGAGGGGGTGCGGATCAACTGGCTGCGCACGATCAAGGCGATGGAGGGTTCCGAGCTGCAGATCGAGGTGATGGAGCTCGACGAGACCGGTTACCCGCAGCCGACCGGCCGGTTCGAGACCCTGGCCGCCGACACGGTGATCCTGGCCTTGGGCCAGGAGAGCGATACCGACTTCCTGCGCGCACTCCCGGGCGTGGAGTTCGACCGCGACGGAACAGTGCGCGTGTCGAGCTCGCTGATGACCGGCTGCCCCGGGGTGTTCGCCGGGGGCGACATGGTGCCCTCCGAGCGGACCGTGACCGTCGGCGTCGGCCACGGCAAGCGGGCCGCGCGCGAGATCGACGCGTGGCTGCGCGGCTCGCGATACGAGCGCTCGCCCAAGCATCCGCAGGCGGACTTCGAGCTCCTGAACCTGTGGTACTTCGGCGATCACGCTCGACGCCAACAGCCGGAGCTGGCGCCGGATGAGCGACTCGGCGGATTCGATGAGGTGGTAGGCGGCCTCTCACAAGAGGAGGCCGTGTTCGAGGCGAGCCGGTGTCTGTCGTGCGGGAACTGCATCGAGTGCGACGGCTGCCTCGGCGCCTGCCCGGAGGACGCAGTGATCAAGCTCGGTCCGGGGCTGCGGTACAGGTTCGACTACGACCGGTGCACCGGGTGTCGGGCGTGCTTCGAGCAGTGCCCGGTGCACTCGATCGAGATGTTCCCTGAGCAAGCACCGGACCCTGCGTACGCGTTCGTGGCGCCCTACGACGCCGTGGAGGGGAGTCGCTGATGCGGGCCACCGTTGACGGCAACGAAGCGACAGCGTGGGTGGCGCACCGGTGCAGCGAGGTCTGCTGCATCTTCCCGATCACCCCCTCCTCGCCGATGGCCGAGTTCGCCGACGAATGGTCGAGCAAGGGGCGTACGAACCTGTGGGGGACGGTGCCGGCGGTGGTCGAGATGCAAAGCGAGGCCGGCGCCGCGGGAGCCCTGCACGGCGCGCTCCAGGGCGGCGCGCTCGGGACGACGTTCACGGCCTCGCAGGGCCTGCTGCTGATGATCCCGAACATGTACAAGATCGCCGGCGAGCTGACGTCGGCCGTGATGCACGTCGCCGCTCGCTCGCTGGCCGCGCAGGGGCTCTCGATCTTCGGTGACCACTCCGACGTGATGGCGGTACGCCAGACCGGCTTTGCCCTTCTGTCGGCGGCGTCGGTGCAGGAGGCGCACGACTTCGCGCTCGTAGCCCACGCCGCGACGCTCCAGACGCGAGTCCCGTTCGTGCACTTCTTCGACGGCTTCCGCACCTCGCACGAGCTGCAGACGATCGAGATGCTCGACGACGACGACGTCCGCGCCTTGATCTCCGACGAGCTCGTCCGGGCCCACCGCGCCCGGGCACTGTCGCCCGACCGGCCGTTCATCCGCGGCACCGCGCAGAACCCCGATATCTACTTCCAGGCGCGTGAGACCGTCAACCCGTTCTACGCGCGCGTGCCCGACGTGGTGCAGACCGCGATGGACCGTCTCGCCGAGCGGACCGGTCGACGCTACGGCCTGGTGGAGTACAGCGGCCACCCGGAGGCCGAGCGCGTGCTCGTGGTGATGGGCTCGGGCGGCGAGACCGCACGCGAGACGGTCGCCTACCTGCAGGCGCAGGGCGAACGCGTAGGCGTCGCGCAGATCAGGCTGTACCGGCCATTTCCCGCGCGAGAGCTGGCTGCGGCACTGCCCCAGAGCGTGCGTCGGGTCGCCGTCCTCGATCGCACCAAGGAGCCGGGCTCGCTCGGCGAGCCGCTGTTCCTCGACACGCTCGCGGCGCTGAACGAGGCCCACGGCACCGGGGAGCGCGACGTCATGCCAGTCGTGATCGGCGGGCGTTACGGGCTTTCCTCCAAGGAGTTCACGCCGGGGATGGTCGCCGGGGTGCTCGACGAGTTGGCCCGCGAGCAGCCGAGGCGGCGATTCACGATCGGGATCAACGACGACGTCTCCCATACGAGCCTCCCGTACGACGCGTCGCTCGACATCGAGTCCGACGAGACCGTTCGCGCCGTGTTCTTCGGGCTGGGTTCGGACGGCACGGTCGGCGCCAACAAGAACACGATCAAGATCCTCGGCGACGCGGCGAACCTCCATGCCCAGGGGTACTTCGTCTACGACTCCAAGAAGTCCGGCTCGCAGACGGTCTCGCACCTGCGCTTCGGACCACGATCGATCCACGCCCCGTACCTCGTCTCCACGGCGAGCTTCGTCGGATGCCACAAGTTCGGCATGATCGAGCGCGACGAGGTGCTCGATCGCGCCGCCCGCGGCGCGACGCTGTTGCTCAACTGTTCTCACGAGCCGGATCAGGTCTGGGACGCGCTGTCGCACTCCGTGCAGGAGAAGCTCCTCGCCAAGCAGATCGAGTTGTACGCGATCGACGCCGGGAAGATCGCGCGGGAGGCCGGACTGGCGGGACGGACGAACACCGTGCTGCAGACGTGTTTCTTCGCGATCTCCGGCGTGATGGAGCGCGACAGCGCGATCGAGGCGATCAAGGGGTCCATTCAGAAGACGTATGGGAAGCGTGGCGAGGAGGTGGTCAAGCGAAACATCGAGGCTGTCGACCGCTCGCTCGCGGCGCTGCACCGGGTGCCCGTCCCCGATCGGGTCTCGTCGACGCGCGAGGAGCCGGCGCTCGTGCCCGCGGATGCGCCCGAGTTCGTCCGTACCGTGACCGCGGCGATGATGGCCGGCCACGGCGACGAGCTGCCCGTCAGCGTGCTGCCCGTCGACGGCACGTACCCGAGCGGCACGACCAAGTACGAGAAGCGCAACATCTCGGACTTCGTCGCGGTGTGGGACTCGGAGCTCTGCATCCAGTGTGGAAACTGCAGCTTCGTCTGCCCGCACAGCGTGATCAGATCCCGCTACTACGAGCCGGGTCGCCTGGAAGGCGCTCCCGACAGCTTCCCCTCGGCGCCGCTGAACGGAGCCGGGCTCCCCGACGTCCGGTACACGCTGCAGGTGTACGTGGAGGACTGCACCGGGTGCGGTCTGTGCGTCGAGGCATGCCCAGTGTCGGCGGCCAACGAGCCGGGTCACAAGGCGATCAACCTCGACGACCGCGAGCCGCTGGTCGAGAGCGAGCGCCACAACATCGCGTTCTTCGAGCAGCTGCCTGTGAACGATCGCACGCGAGTCGACTTCGGCACCGTGCGTGGAACCCAGTTCCTGGAGCCACTGTTCGAGTTCTCCGGCGCCTGCGCCGGTTGTGGCGAGACGCCGTACCTGAAGCTCCTCTCGCAGCTGTTCGGCGACCGGCTGACGATCGCCAACGCAACCGGCTGCTCGTCGATCTACGGCGGGAACCAGCCGACGACGCCGTGGACGGTCGACGCCGATGGGCACGGCCCGGCGTGGTCGAACTCACTGTTCGAGGACAACGCGGAGTTCGGGCTGGGGCTGCGACTCGCCGCCGACCGCCACACGGAGCTCGCGCGCCGTCGCCTGTCCGAGTTGCGCGATGCCGTGGGCGCCGAGCTGGTGGACGAGATCCTGTCGGCGCCGCAGGTCCGAGAATCCGAATTGCGCGCTCAGCGCGAGCGGATCGCGGAGCTGGACCGCCGGCTGCCAGAGCTCGACGATCCCGCGGTCGATGACCTGCGCAGCGTTCTCGACCACCTGATTCGGCGGAGCGTGTGGATCGTCGGTGGAGACGGCTGGGCGTACGACATCGGCGCAGGCGGCCTGGATCACGTGCTGGCGAGCGGCAAGGACGTCAACGTTCTGGTGATGGACACCGAGGTGTACTCCAACACCGGTGGGCAGATGTCGAAGGCCACCCCGCTTGGCGCCGTCGCCAAGTTCGCCGCCGCGGGCAAGACTGTCCCGACCAAGGACCTCGCGCTCCAGGCGATCGCGTACGCCAACGTGTACGTGGCGCGCGTGGCGTTCGGTGCCGATCCCCAGCAAACTCTGCGCGCGTTCCGCGAGGCCGAGGCGTACGAGGGCCCATCCCTGATCATCGCCTACAGCCACTGCGTCGCGCACGGGTACGACATGCGCGAGGGGCTGACCCAGCAGTACGGCGCGGTGGCCAGCGGTCATTGGCCGCTGATCCGTTATGACCCGGTCGTGCGCGCGGCCGGCGACAACCCCTTCCTGCTCGACTCGCCGCGGCCACGCATGTCACTGGGCGACTACCGCAAAGGCGAGCTGCGCTTCCGTGCCCTTGCCGCCGCCCACCCGACCGAGGCCGAGCGCCTACTCGGCCTCGCCCAGCAGGTGGCCGACCAGCGCTGGCGACTCTACGAACAGATGGCGACCCGCAGCGCCACCGAGTTCCCGTCCGATCCCCGGGGGGGGTCGTAACTGATGGAGCTCTCGACGACATACATGGGTCTCGCGCTGCGCAATCCGCTCGTGGCTTCGCCGTCGCCGGTGTCCTACAGCCTCGACGGCGTCCGCCGGCTGGCGGACGGAGGCGTCGGCGCGATCGTTCTGTTCTCGCTATTCGAGGAGCAACTGCGGGAGCAGACCGCCCGAGCGATCGGTCTCATCGAAGACAGCGCCGAGAGCTTCCCCGAGGCGCTCAGTTACTTTCCCTCCGTAGCCGAGGAGGACGGCAGCCCGCGCGCTTACCTGACGCTGCTCGAACGCGCCGTCGCCGCGGTCGACATTCCCGTGATCGCGAGCCTAAACGGCATCACCCCCGCGGGGTGGACCGAATATGCCCGCGCCATGCAGGACGCCGGGGCCGCCGCGATCGAGCTGAACATCTACTACCTCCCGGGTGATACGGAGACCTCGGGACGCGACGTCGAGCAGCGTCACGTCGATGTACTGGAGCGAATCAAGTCGGCTGTCAGCGTGCCGGTCGCGGTCAAGCTCAGCCCCTACTTCAGCTCCGCCGGCGAGATGGCGCTGCGGCTCGACAGGGCCGGGGCCGACGCGCTCGTGCTGTTCAATCGCTTCCTGCAGCCCGACATCGACACCGAGCAGCTCGTGGTTCTGCCGCGAGTGAACCTCTCGAGCCCAGCCGACGCGCGCCTGGCACGCACCTGGATCGCACTGTTACGGGGCAGACTGACGGCCTCGCTCGCCGCCACCTCGGGCGTGGAGGTGCCGGCCGACGTCGCCCGATACCTGCTCGCGGGCGCCGACGTGGTGATGACGACGTCCGCGCTACTGCGCCACGGTCCGAGCTATGCAACCGACCTCCTCGACGGGCTGCGCCGCTGGATGGCGAGCAAGGGCTTCCAGACGGTGGACGACGTTCGCGGTCTGCTCGCAGTGCCGCGCGACGCCGACGCCGCCGCCTACGAGCGTTCAAGTTACGTCACTGCAATGCGCGCTGCCAATGCAGGCGCCTACAACCCCTGGTGAGTGAACCATGACACAACCGACCCCCCCCAGCGTTGTGATCGTCGGCGGCGGCGTCGCCGGACTGGAGTCGCTGCTCGCGCTGCGGGCCCTCGTGGGCGATCGCGTAGGCCTGACCCTCGTTTCGAAGGACGATTGGTTCGTCGACCGCCCCATGACCGTGGCGGAGCCGTTTGGACTCGGATCGGCAGCACGCCTTTCGCTCCCGGAAGTCACCGCCGAGCTTGGCGCCGGCTTCGTTCGCGGGAGTGTGACGGCGGTGGACGGC
>Ga0116217_10002055_pt1 | contig 18947 bp, 12 predicted proteins | sample Sb_taG_6_FD_89697 | JGI IMG/M metagenome (GOLD analysis project Ga0116217, IMG submission 89697) | Peat soil microbial communities from Weissenstadt, Germany - Sb_50d_4_PS metaG | ecosystem: Environmental > Terrestrial > Soil > Wetlands > Peat | place: Germany: Weissenstadt | collected 2010-09-21 | reverse complement strand
TCGACATCACCGCACTGTCCCTGCACTACTTCTACAGGCGCCGCCTGTGCACGGCCTTCGCGCTCAGGCGCGTGTTGCCGCGCCCGCCCGCCGAAGCGCCGCGACGCCTCGCCGCGGACAAGCAGGAGCAAGCGCGCGGCATCGCGATAGAACGCAACTACGACCGGCTGACGCTGCTGTCCGAGACGAGAGTCGACGGCGGCGAATGGCCGACGCTGCTCGTCTGTGCAGCTGCGAACATCTCCGACCCGGGCGCGACGCCGCCGGGGCGCCATGTCACGAGCTTCACGTTCAGCCCGTACTCTGTCGGCGGCCCGCTCGTCGGCGCGATGGAGACCGACGAGTACGAGAGCGCGTTCACGAGCCGCGCGCGCAAGCGCGATCTGACGCTGCCCGCAGCCGTCGCGATGTCGGGTGCCGCGGTCGCTCCGTCGATGGGCAAGCAGACGCGCCGTCCGCTCACGTTCCTGCTCGCGCTCGGCAATGTGCGACTCGGCGTGTGGGTGCCGAATCCGCGCTGGGTCGCCGCGACCACGGCGGCCGAAGCCAAGCGCATCAGCTGGGTCCCACCCTGGCGCAAGCCGCGCGCTTCGTACCTGATTCGCGAGCTATTCGGTCGCAACCGCGTCGATGACCGTTACCTGTTCGTGACCGATGGCGGCCACTACGAGAACCTCGGCCTGGTCGAGCTGTTGCGGCGCGGCTGCACCGAGATCTACTGCTTTGACGCCAGCGGCGGCGAGAGCTTCTCCGAGCTCGGCGACGCCGTCGCGCTCGCGCGCAGCGAGCTCGGCGTCGAGATCACGATCGACCCGACGCCGCTGATCCCGACGTCGCAGAACGCGTCCGGCACGGAGACGATCAAGGAACCGGACGTCGCCAGCGACATCGCCGTCAAGGGCACCTTCCGCTACCGCGACGGCACCGACGGAGTCCTGTACTACGCGCGCAACGTGATGACCATCTCGGCGCCGTGGGACGTGCGCGCGCGGCACACTGAAGACCCGGCGTTCCCGCACGACCCCACGACCGACCAGCTCTACACCGACCAGAAGTTCGAGAGCTACCGCGCCCTCGGCGAGCGCGCCGGCATGCGCACGCTGCACCTCGCCGGTGTCGTATAGCAGCGCGAACGCCCGGGAGCTGCCAGACGAGCAAGTTCCTCAGTGAAGGCGCCTTCCGCCCAAACCCATTTCGGCGCGACCACACGCAATGGGTTCGTCCCAAGCGCCCCCCCCAAGCAGTATTTCTCCAGGCCAGAGCTGAGGCGACCATCACGCAAGGCCTAACCACCCAGCGCACCCACGGCCGATCGATGTCAAGATTGGCACTGGAAGGAGCGCCCGGATTCCGTTCTCTGTCTGGGCCAAGGGGGAGAAGATCCTTTGACCTCGAGCTCGAGCATCAGCGCGTATAGCGAGAGTGTCAACCACCGGTTCTTCCTTTTGCCCGAAGTCTCTCTCGCGCAGCCATAGCGCTCCAGACCGACACCAAACATCTGCGGACCACGACACCGGACGAAGTTGTCCTAAACGCCTCCTCCAACGCTCCGTCTGCCTCGACCACAGCGCGCTTTTCGACGCACGACCATCAAGTTAGAGTTGATCAATCTCAAAGGCGGCGGATATCGGGCACGTGCAAAGACTGCAGGTAGGCTGACCGGGACCCTGCGCGCCGCCTTCGAGCTTCCCGGCGGCGAGCGCCTCACGGCCATCGCGGAGTGCGTGCGCCGGGGACAGAGCGCACCGGCGTGCGGTTCGTGGCCATCGGGCCCAGCGACGCCCCGCGCCTGCAGGAGCTCGTGATGTCAGTGCGCCAGGCGCTCGCGCGGCGCTTTGCCACCACCAGCGCCGCTCAACCTGGAAACAATGCCTTCGGAGTTCCGGTGCAAACCGAGCGATTTGCACTGGGTCAGGATGTAAAGATAATTCTCTCCTCTTGATCGCGGCGCTCATAGCGGATATGTTTGGCGAGGCCATGGCGCCCGTTCGCGAACCGATCCCGGACACGGTGGAGATAGATCAGCGCGCAGACGTCCTGCGGCGCCTATGGGCGGGCGTGTGATATTGCGCACTTACTCAAAATCCGGTCTTGGCAAGGCGCGCCGTGGTCTAGGGTCACAACCGTGAGGGTGTACGACGCAATCGTGAAAGGTTTGGAGAGCGTCGACGTCGACGCCGCCTTCGGAGGGGCGGGGGAGAACGCCGCGGGCCTGATGCTCGCGCTCGCGGAGTCCCAGAAGATCCGTGGGCTCATCGCGCGCCACGAGCAGGCGGCGTCGTTCATGGCGTGCGGCTATGCAATGTTCACCAACAAATTGGGTGTCTGCTTCGCCACGGCCGGCCCGGGCGCGTTCAACCTCTTCTCCGGTCTGGCCGTCGCGATGTCCGACTCCTACCCCGTGCTCGCGATTTCGGGTTATGCGGCGCTCGAGTGGCAGGGCCGCGGCTCGCTGAACGAGACCTCGGGCCTGAATCGCACGCCCGACTCCCAGAAGATGTTCGCCGCGACGACCAAGGGCTCATGGTTGCTGACCGACATCGACGACACCTGCGATGTGCTCGAGCAGGCGATCAACCTCGCTTTTGAGGGCCGTCCCGGACCGGTCCACATCGCGGTCCCAGAGACCCTCACCCACGCCGGCCAATCGGTCACCGGCTACCACGACGTTCGCCTGGACGTACAGCCGGTCGCGCCCGATCCCGCGAAGGTCGAGGCGATCGCGACGACGCTGGCCGATGCACTGAACAACGGTCGCAAGGTTGTCGCGCTTGTGGGCTTCGGGGCGGTCCGCAGCGGCGCCTACGCCGAGGTTCGTGCGCTGATCGAGCGCTTCCAAATCCCGCTGGTGACGACGCTCGACGGGAAGGGCATCGTGCCGGAGAGCCATAGCCTCGCGATCGGCCTGTTCTGCGACAGCGGTCACAGCAGCGCCTGGAAGGCCTTCCGCGAGGCTGACGTCGTGCTCGCAATCGGCAACGCCTTCAACCAGCACGCGACGTTCAACTACCACAAGGGCCTGTTCGACTCGAAGACGCTGATCCACGTCAACATCTCTGAACAGGAGATCGACAAGGCGTTCAAGACCGACCACGCGCTTGTCTCCGACGCAAAGCCCGCAGTTGCCGCCATCCACGAAGCGCTCGATGCCAAGGTCGGCCAGGTTCGGGAGTCAAAGCTCCATGGCCAGGACTGGGAGGCGCGCAAGATTCCGCACCTGACCGGCCAGATCCACCCCGGCCAGCTCGCCCGCCAGATCGGCCGGATGCTTCCGCCCAATGGGATCCTGCTCGCAGACGCCGGGGCTCACCTAGCGTGGCTGGGCTACTACGTCGAGCTCGAGGAGGGGCAGAACTTCCGCAAGGCCGGCGAGTTCGGACCGATGGCCGGGCATGTCAACGGCGCAATCGGCCTCAAGCTCGCGCACCCCGACCGCACGGTCGTCGTCGGCTGCGGGGATGGCTGTTACAACCTCTCGGGCTTTGAGCTGATGACCGCGGTCGAGCACGAGCTGCCCGTGATCTGGGTAATCTTCAACGACCACGAGTTCAAGCTCATCAAGCTTTTCCAACTCGAGACGTTCCACAAGTCGGGTCTGGTCGAATTCGAGAACCCCGACTACGCCGCGTACGCCCGCGCGTGCGGCGCAGACGGACACACCGTCAAGACGCTGGACGAGTTTGAGGACGCCTTCCGCGCGTCGATTGGCAGCGGCCGGCCGACGGTGATCGATGCCCACATCACTCGCTGGGCGCTACCCCACTACAGTCCGTCTCCAGACGGTCTCGTGCACGGCATCGTCGAGATGATCGAGCAGAGGCTTGGGGGATGACCGACACCGAGCGGCGACCCATGTCCGCGTCTGCCACTACGCCCGTTCCCGCTGCCGCTCCCGTCAACTGGAGCGAGCGCTATGCGGGCGGCAGTCCGGAGGCCGAGCGCGAGGAGTTCGAGGCGCTCGCGAGCACGATCATGGACGTGCAGGTCAAGGTGCAAAAGCGCGTCTCGAGTCACGGCGTCCCACACGCGATCGCGCGCGCCTTCCACGCCAAGGCGACGCTGGCCGTAGACGACGCCGAGCTGCGCTTCCGCGACGACCTCGCCTCAGACCTGCAGGCGGGCTTCGCGCAGCCCGGCGCTGCCTATCGCACGATCGTGCGGTTCTCCAATGCCTCGGGCAGCGACGAGCCCGACCGCGCGCCCGACCTGCGCGGCGTGGCGCTGCGCGTCGAGGTCGGCGAGGACACCGCTCACGACTTGCTGATGACGAACTTCCCGGTCTCGCACGCACGCAACGCGCGCCAGTTCGTCGAGTTCGCGAAGGCGACGGCGGGCGGGGGGCCGTCGCGGCTGATCGGGCTCGCGCGCCTGGTGGCGATGTTCGGGCCGCGGGAGACGCTGCGCATGGTTCGCAACGTCACGAAGGCTCGCAGTCACCCGGTCTCGAGCGTCTTCACCGAGACCTACTGGAGCCGCGGCGCGACGACCTGGGGGCCGACGCTGGCGGTGCGCTTCCTGCTGCGTCCCGCACCCAGCACCGCTGCAGGCCCGGCGCCTTCGGCCACTGACCCGGCGTACCTGTCCAACGAGGCGGCCGGGCGACTCGCGAGCGGCGACGTGTGCCTCGAGCTCTGCGTCCAGCGCTATGTCGACGAGCGCTCTACGCCGATCGAGGACACCTCGATCGAGTGGTCCGAGAGCGCAGCGCCCCCCGAGATCGTCGCGACCCTGACGCTGCACCAGGGCGATTTCAGCTCACTGGACGCGCAGGCACGCTCGGGCGCGATCGACGGGCTGGCCTTCAACCCGTGGAACACGACCGAGGACTTTCGCCCCCTCGGCAACCTCAACCGTGCACGCAAGGCGGCCTACGATGCAAGCGCCGCACACCGTTCGCAGACGCGTTGGCGCACCGAGACGCCGCTGCGCAACGTGCTGCTCGGCGCGGTGGTCCGTGGCGTCTTCAGGATCGTCAACAAGCGTGTCGAATGGCACCGCCTCCCGGTGCGCCTGGCGGTGCTCAACCTCGACGGCTTTCGCTACGTGCTGCGCGCCAAGAATCTCTTTGACACCGAGCCGCACGAGGCGCCGCCGCGCCCACGCCCAGTCCCGGCGCAACCGCCAGAGGACGTGCGCGCCGCACGCAGCGCCGACGGCACTTACAACGATGTGTCAGTGCCAAAGATGGGCGCGGTCGGCGCCACGTTTGGGCGCAACCTCAAGCCCGACTACCGTCCCGATCTGTTCGACCAACCAAACCCGATCGCGGTCTCCCAGCAACTCTTGACGCGCGAGACATTCCTTCCTGCGACGTCGCTGAATCTGCTCGCCGCCGCGTGGATCCAGTTCCAGGTCCACGACTGGGTCAACCACGCCCGGCACCCGCTGGGGGTCGACGACGTCGAGGTCACGATGCCGAAGGGGCAGACGTGGTCGAGCACCGTCGGCGGCCCGCAGGAGCCGACGATGCGAATCGCTGGCAACAAGGCCCTCGGCGTCGCCCCGGATGGCACCCAGCGGCTATTCGCAAACGCGGCCTCACACTGGTGGGACGCTTCCGAGCTCTACGGCGCCGACGCTCAGCGGATGGCGTCGCTGCGCGAGGGCCCCAAGCTGCGGCTAACCGACGACGGCTATCTGCCCACCGACGTCAGCGGCCAGGAGATCACCGGCTTCAACGAGAGCTGGTGGCTGGGCCTCGGCGGCCTGCACACGCTGTTCGCGCGCGAGCACAACGTCCTGTGCGACGAGCTGCGCGCCCACTACAAGGGCTGGAGTGACGACCGCGTCTTCCAGACCGCGCGGCTGATTGTCTCGGCGCTGATCGCAAAGATCCACACGGTTGAGTGGACGCCTGCGATCCTCGCTACCCAGCCGATCGATCTGGGCCTGAAGGCCAACTGGAACGGGCCGCCGTCCAACGACTGGATCACGAAGCTCGGCATCTGGCTGATGGACGTGCACGCGAGCGTCGGGATTCCCAAGACGACGCCCGACCACAACGGGACGCCGTACTCGCTGACGGAGGACTTCGCGACGGTCTACCGGCTGCACCCGCTGATCCCCGACGACTACCGCTTTCTTGACCATCAGAGCGGCGCGCTGTTGCGGACGCGCACGTTTACCGAGATCACGGGCGCCAAGGCCGACGGCGAGTTGCGCGACCTGGGTCTCGAGAACCTCCTGTACTCGTTTGGGACCGCGCACCCCGGCGCGATCACGCTGCACAACTACCCGCGCACGCTGCAGAGCTTCGAACGCGAAGGCGAGCACATAGACCTCTCGGTCGTGGACCTTGTGCGCACGCGCCGCCGCGGCATCCCGCGCTACAACGACTTCCGCGAGGGCCTGCACAAGCCGCGGCTGACCGACTGGAAGCAGCTCTGCGACAACCCCGAGTCGGTCGCGCGGATGCGGGAGCTGTACCGCAGCGTCGACGAGGTCGACACAATGGTCGGGCTGTTCGCCGAGCGTCCGCCAGAAGGCTTCGGCTTCTCGGACACGGCCTTTCGGATCTTCATCCTGATGGCCTCTCGGCGCATCCAGAGCGACCGCTTCCTGACGGTCGACTTCCGTCCCGAGATCTACTCGCCCCTGGGCATCGACTGGGTGCAGGAGAACTCGATGACCAGCGTCATCCTGCGCCACTGCCCTGATGTGGCTGCGCTCATGCCGCGCAACCTCAGCGCGTTCGCGCCCTGGCGGGCGGTGAGCGCGGCATGAGCGAGCAGCAGAGCCCGTCCACCCACCCGGGCCTAGACGCGCTGTCCAGGCAACCGTTGTTGACGTCGCTGTTTCACCGTCGCACGCATCGCGTCAGCCGCGGCACCTCGATCGACGCGGGGTCGATGAGCTACGAGTCGGGCAACGAGCGCGAGCCGCTATCAGAGCTCGAGGAGGCGATCCTGATCGCCGTCACCGGCAACACGGGTCTGACGATGCCCGACCGGCCGTTCGCCGACCCGCGCAACCACAAGCCGATCATGGCCAAGCCGAACCTGACGATGGTCGGGCGCACTGCCGGCAGCCCGGACAACGCCCAGGGCACGCACTTCTTTCTGATCAACGACAGCGGCACGTACTACCTGCGAAGGCTGCCGCCGCCCGACGGCGACGAGTCGATCCTGGACCCCGACGCGCTTGTCGCCCGCGCCCGGGAAACGAAGGTCAAGCTACTCGACCACCGCATCGAAGTCCCCGGCGCCAACCGCGACTTCCCCGCCTACCTAGATTCAAACCGGTTCCTCTCCAACCTGCCGGGTACCACGATCCTGTTTCCCGTCGTCGACCTCTCGCGCCAATACATCAACGGCATGATGTACCTGCTCACGCAGCCGGAGGGCGCGCGGCCGACGATCGTCGACGACCGCAACTTCTACCGCCCCGCTGGCGTCAAGAAGTGGGTCAAGAGCGGCTTTCTGAACAAGGACATCAAGCTGCCGCTCGGCTCGCTGTGGGCGATGCGCACGCAGATCGAGGCCGACCTGCTCCTTCAGAACCTGATGCTCACAGCCGACTCAATGGGCCTGGGCGCATGGATCCACGCGTCGATGGCGCCGCCTGTCCTGCTCGGCGATCCGAAGTTCACCGAGCAGTACGGCAACATGCTCGGCTTCGACTGGGCGACGCCGAGCTGGAAGCCGCTAGACCTGGTGCGCTGGCAGGTGCCGCTGCCGATGTTCGCCAAGCTGCGCGCCAATCCAGTAGGCCTGCGCCACCAAGGCGAGCACCTGATCAAGACGATGTGCCCGCCCAACTACGCCTCAATGAACGACGCAGTAGACACTGTCGTGGCCGATAAGTTCGGGCCACACGGCATCTACGCCGACAAGGCGCTGTTCGCGCGTATCTACAAGGGCGAGTTCGGTGCGCGCTATCTGGAGGAGGCCAGCAAGTACAGCGACGACGTCATCGCCTGTACCCGCGACATCTGCACGTACATCTTCGAGACCCACGGGCGCTTCCCGGCCCACGTCGAAGCGATCCATGTGCCCGGTGTGTGGCTGCAGGCCCACCACGTGGAGAACGACTATTACGAGCGCTTCTTCCGGCATGGCCTGACGGACGCGCATCGCGCCCACGAGAGCAACTGGCACACATGAGCGGCGGCCGCGTCGCCGTCGTCGTCGCAGGCGCGGGGGCGCGCGGCGGTTACGAGGCGGGGGTTCTCTCCGTCCTAATACCGCGGTTGCGCGCCGCAATCGACGGTGAGCTGATGTTCGTGGGCACGAGCGCGGGCGCGATCAATGCAGCGCTGCTGACCGCGTCGTCGCATCTGGATCCCGGCGAACAGGCCGAGGCGCTGCTCGGGTTGTGGCGGCGAATCACGGTGTCCGACGTCTTTCGCTCGCCCGTGCTGAGTTTCCCTGGGGTCGCGGCGCGCTACACAGGGCAGTTCTTGCACGTCTCCAGAGTGCGGCTGACCAGCCTGCTCGATACTGCACCGCTCCGGCGCACCGCAGAGGGCGCAACCGACTGGGCGCAGTTTCGGGCGAACCTCGACGGCGGCCTGGCTGCCCTTGCGGTTGTGACCACCTCGGGGGCCGACAACCGCTCGGTCGTGTTCGTGGATCGTGCCGGCGATGAGCCTCTGCCGCCGTCTGACGACGATCGGCCGATCGATTACGTCGGAGCGCAGATTGGGCCCGACCACGTCCTCGGGTCGGCGGCGATCCCTGTTCTGTTTCCGCCGGTCCACGTTGCCGATCACGGCTGGTTCCTGGACGGCGGGGTTCGGCTCAACGCTCCGCTGAAGCCTGCGCTTTCGCTTGGGGCTGAAGCGGTCGTGGTGGTTGCCACGCATCCTGCTGTCGAGCCCCGCGATGTGGTGCCCGTCGATGGCGAGAGCGCCCCGCCCGACGTAGACGACACGATCGTGCGGTTGATCGACGCGGCGCTCGTCGACCGCATGGTCGAGGACGTGCACACCCTCGCGAAGGTCAACGCGCTCGTGGCGGCGGGGGGTCACACCGGCCACAAGGTGGTTCCGTATCTGTTCGCAGGGCCGGCGCAACGCGGCTCGGTCGGCGAGCTCGCGGCCGAGGTCTTTGCACAGCGTCACCGCACGCTGGGGCTGCGCGATTCTGAACTGCGCGTCCTTGGGCGGCTGCTGATCGGCGACGGGCCGCGCCGCGGCGACCTGCTGAGCTTCCTGTACTTCGATCGCGACTTCATGGAGGCCTCGATCGAACTCGGCCAGCGTGATGCGCATGAGCTGCTCGACGAGGTTGGGCCCGAAGCGATTCCCTGGCAGACCAACGGGCCGTCGATTGCCGCGACCGGCACACCGACCACCAACAAGGACATACGCAGGACACTCGAAGCGGTCCGCCGGCACCAGTGAAGAAAGCGGCCGACAGCAGCGTCACGGTCGCTGCTGGAAATCGTCACACTCGACAAGCGAGCCGAGCGCACCTACCTCGCGTTGCAGGTGCCGCCGTACACGTTGCTCGCAGCCGGCCTCCTATCTGCGTGATCGCGCCGACGGGCATGTAGCAATGCGGCCCCACACGATTATCTGCGCGAACACGCAGAATTGTGCTTGATATCGCCATTCTGCGATATAATATGCGTGATCACGCAGATGAGTAGGTCTGACGACACTACGCAACGGATCGGGCAACGTGTCCGCGAGGAGCGCGGCCGTCAAGGCATGGACCAACGGACGCTCGCCACGGTCGCCAACGTCGGCGTCCGCTCTGTCCACCGCGTCGAGCACGGCGAGCCCACTGTGCGGCTGGACGTGCTGACCCGCATTCTGGCGGCGCTGGGCTTGCGCTTGGACGTGCACGGCCGTGGTGAGACATGAGTCTCGGCGTCTACTGGGGCGCGCATGAGGTCGGGAGGCTCGAGCGAGTGGACGAGCGATCTCGTGAATACGCCTTCCGCTACACGCAACCGTCCCGTGCGATCTCGCTGTCGCTGCCACCGAGCCAGGAGATGTTCAGTCCGGCGCAGAGCCGTCCATTCTTCGAGGCTCTGCTACCCGAGGGAGCGGTGCGCGACCAGATCGCCAGTCAACTCAAGCTCGCCGCGAGCGACTCGTTCGGCCTGCTCGCGGAGCTGGGTCGCGACTGCGCCGGTGCGCTGCAGATCGTCGATACCAAGCGAATGTCCGACCCACCATCGGTGCGCTGGCTTGACGAGAGCGAGCTGGACGCACTGGTGCAAGAGCTTCCGCGGCATCCCCTGGGGATACAAGGCGAAGATCAGCATCTCCGTCTCAGCCTGGCGGGAGTGCAACACAAGGCCGTGCTCGTCCGTGACGAGCAGCGACGTTTCGGCAAGCCCCTGGATGGCATGCCAAGCAGCCACATCCTCAAGCCGGAGCTGCCCGCCAGCGGATATCCAGGGCTGGCGACGAACGAGTACTTCTGCATGCGCCTGGCAGCACGATGCGGACTGTCGACGGCTGGGGTCGAGCTCATCACGGCAGCCGGCCGCCCGTGCCTGGTAGTTGAGCGATTTGACCGCGAGCAATCGACCTGGCCGCATCGTCGCGTACACCAGGAGGATCTCTGTCAGGCGCTCGGACTGACTCCCGACTTCAAGTACCAGAAGGAGGGATGGCCGCTGCCCTCCTACCGCGCGCTTGCGGATCTGCTGGACGAGCACGGGCCATCGCCCGGCCTGGATCGCCTCGCCGGCGCAAAGGCCGCCGTCTTTCACTACCTGGTCGGCAATGCAGATGCACACGCCAAGAACATCTCGTTCGTGCATACGCGCGACGGAGTCCGGCTGGCACCGCTCTACGACGTGATCTCCACGGCCGTCTACCCCGACCTCAGCACGGACCTGGCGCTGAGCATCGGCGACGAGCGCAACCCAGACGCCATCACCTCGATCCACTGGTCGGACCTCGCCAACGACTTCAGCCTCAACACAGGGGGGTTCGAGCGCGTGCGCCGGGAGCTCCTTGACCGCGTCGCCATCGAGGCGCCCCGCCTACGTGACGAGGCGCGCGCCAAGGGCTGGTATCAGCCGTCGATCGACAGCATCCTCGCCGTAATAGCGGCGCGAGGGGCACGGGTTGTGTAAGGGCTGGTAGCTTGGGTTTAGAGGGCTGCTGACCCCAACGGGCCGCTGCGGGCAGTCACCCGGTGGATCGCGGCCTGCAGCGCCGCGAGGCGAATGGGCTTGCTCAGATAGTCGTCCATCCCGGCCGTCAGGCAGCGCTCGCGATCGCCGGGCATCGCCAGCGCTGTCATCGCGATGATCGGTACGTGACTTGTGCCCTCGGCTGCACGGATCTGGTGGGTTGCCTGCAATCCGTCGACCACGGGCATCATGCAGTCCATCAAGATCGCGTCGTAGCTGTGACTGGCCGCCATCTCTATCGCCTCACGGCCATTGTGAGCGACTGCTGTTTGCATTCCTAGTTTGGTGAGAAGCGCCTGGGCGACCATGCGGTTGATTTCGTCGTCCTCGGCAAGCAGCACCATCAGACCCCGGCCGACTGCGACGTTTTTTGCTGATGGGTTTGCATCGGCCTCCCAAGCGTGTCCCGCGAGCGCCCTGTCGGTCTCTGGCAGCTCGGCCGAGAACCAGAACACACTGCCGCCAGTCTCGCGAGGTTGCGCACCGATCCGACCGCCCATCAGCTCTACGAGCTGGCGCGAGATAGCAAGTCCAAGGCCGCTCCCGTAACTCTGTCGGCCTGTGGATTGATCGACTTGTGCGAACCCCTCAAACAGCATTGACGCCCGTTTGCTGTCGATCCCGATCCCGGTGTCTGAGACGGAGAATTGGAGCTGGTCGTTGTCGTGGTCAGCGACGCGGACAGTGACCTCACCGACCGCTGTGAACTTGACGGCGTTCGAGACGAGATTCAGCAGGATCTGGCACAGCCTAGTGCGATCTCCCGTCACCGTGACGGGCACCATCTCATCGACCAGGCAGCTGATCTTCAGGCCCTTGGCGTGTGCTTGGTCGTCGAGCGCTCGGCATGCCTCCTCGACAACAGGCCGCAGCTCGAAGTCGCTGCGGTCGAGCTGCAGCCCTCCGGCCTCCAGCTGGGAGAAGTGCAGCACATTGGCGAGGACTGCCAGCAGTGCCTCCGCTGAGGCCTCCTGCGCATCGATGTAGCCGAGCTGCGCCGCATCCAACGAGCTGTCGCGCAGAAGCTGGATCGTCCCGATGACCCCGTTTAGAGGCGTGCGCAGCTCGTGGCTCATGTTTGCGAGGAATTCCCACTTCGAGCGCGAAGCCTCCGCTGCCTGCTCCTGCCTGTTGTGCAGCTCCGCCTCCATTTCCTTGCGATCGGTGATGTCACGGGCGACCGCATAGGTCAGTCCATCCCGCATCGCGCTGGCACTCCACAACAGCCACCGGTAGGAGCCATCCTTGCAGCGATAGCGATTCTCGAACCCCACCACGCCCGTCCCTGCGCCCAGTTCTGCGAACTTCTCCCCGGTGGCCTGAACATCGTCGGGGTGGACGAAATCCATGAATGGTCGCGCCGTGAACTCCTCGAAGGAGTATCCAAGCGTGCGCTCAAACGCCCGGTTGATCTGGACGAAGCGTCCCTCGGCGTTTGAGATACCCATCGCGTCAAGGGAAAGATCGAAGAATCGGTCGATATCTGCGCGCCCATCCGCGAACGCCGCATCAGCTGGCTGCTGCGCGGCTCCGCTGCGAGGTAGGCGGGTTGGCAAGGACACTGATGACTCGAGCTCTACCGTCCTCTCGTCACGTCGCCATCAGCAGATGAACTTCCCCACCGTAAGGCCACGAATGTTCTCTGGAGGGCTTTGTGGTGCTCTCCTCGCCTGCGCTTTGTCGCCGATGGCGTTGCTCAGGAGCTAGGACGGACCTACTGCTACCAGCAGTGCCGCGTGTGCTTGTGCGAAAGCGTGCTCGATCTGGTCCACGAGCTCTGTCGCTCCGTCGAGCGAGTCGGCAGCGAGCCGCAGCTCGAGCTCCCTGCAGAGCTCGGCCATGTGCGTGACTGCGAGCGTCATGCAGCCGCCCTTGAGCTTGTGGGCATCCCCTCTGACGGTCTCGGCGTCACCGGCCTCGATCGCCCTGCGCATGTCTGCCAGAAGGTCGGGCGTCTGGGTAGCGAACAGTTCGACCGGCTGCCTGAGAGCCTCTGCCGATCCGAGCTGGGAGCGCAATCGTTCGATGCCGGCTGGATCCAGCGGAACGTCGCTCGCGGGTGCGCCATCGTGCATCGCCCCTACGACTGGAGCCGTGCCATCTGAGCCTGTCGTTGTCCTTGGTGCCCATCGCCTCAGCACGCGATCCAGTTCCTCGGGTTTGAGCGGCTTGGCCAGATAGTCGTCCATCCCGCTGGCTAGGCACTTCTCACGGTCGCCGCCCAGGGCGTGGGCGGTCATCGCGATCACCGGAGTACGGCTACCGCCTCCCTGCCGGAGGCGAAGCTCGCTTGCGGCTTCGTAGCCATCCTGCTGCGGCATCTGGCAATCCATCAGGACGGCGGCGTAGCTGCGCTGCTCGAGTGCCTCGAGCGCCTGGCGGCCATTTCCGACGGCCTCAGCCCGGTAGCCGCGTCGCTGGAGCATGCGAATGGCCAGAATCTGGTTGACGTCATTGTCCTCGGCGATCAGGATTAGCGGGGATGATCCCGCGCCTCCATTGCTCCCAGCCGGCGCCTGCTCGCGTCTGATCTTAATCCCAATCGCCTCGGCCAGCGCGTTGAAAAGCCGGGTGCGGCGGACCGGCTTGGTCATGTAGACGTCGACGCCCGCCTCATGTGCCTCGCGGCGGTCGTCAGCGGTGCTCGTCAGCATCACCAGCGCAGGCGTCGGGAAGGTCGCATCGCGGAAGATGGCCTGCGCGAGCTGGATGCCGTTCGTGTCGGGCATGTGCAGGTCCAGGGCGGCGCACTGAAACGGATGCTGGCTTGCCGCGGCTTCGCGCAGGCGCTCCAGGGCTTCACGGGCACCGGAGACCGCGGTGACATCCATCTTCCAGCGCCGTCCGAGCTGCACTATCAGGCTGCGATTCGTCGCGTTGTCGTCAACGGCGAGCAGCCTGGTTCCAGCAAGTGTGGTGCGGTGGTCGTCGCTGCGGATAGGTACCTCCGCCCGCTCGAGTGCAATCGTGAACCAGAAGCGGCTCCCCTTGCCCAGGACGCTCTCGGCACCGACCTCGCCGCTCATCATCTCCACGAGCTGCTTGACGATCGCGAGGCCGAGACCGCTGCCGCCGAAACGACGAGTCGTCGAGTCATCCGCCTGCATGAACGGCGTGAACATCTTCTCGAGGCGGCTGTTGTCGATGCCGATGCCGGTGTCCGCCACCTCGAAACAGATGTGGGTGCGATCGTCACTCGAACGGACCGTTAGCAGCGTGACGCGTATCTCTCCCGCGCTTGTGAACTTGATCGCGTTGGAGAGCAGGTTCGTGACCACCTGACGCACGCGGGTGGCGTCGCCGCGAACGACGTCCGGGAGCTCGGGCGCGAGATGCATCGTAAGCTCGATCTTCTTTTCGCGGGCGGATTCGGCGATCAGGTCACACGCGTCCTCCACCGCCTCGATCAGGTCGAAATCGACGTACTCCAATCGCAGGGCACCCGCCTCGATCTTCGAGAAGTCGAGAATGTCGTTTACGACTGTCACGAGGGTCTCTCCGGCGCCCCTGAGCAGGCGCGCGTTCTCGCGCTGCTCCTGATCGAGCGGGCTGTCGAGCAGCAGGTCCGCCATGCCGATCACGCCGTTGAGCGGCGTGCGGATCTCATGGCTCATGTTCGCGAGAAAGGCGGACTTCATGCGCGAGCCCTCAATCGCCTCGTCACGGGCCGTGGTCACTTCTACCTCCGCCCTGCGCGTGGCGATCTCCAGCTCGACTCGGTCGGTGATGTCGCGTGCGATTCGTGCGATCCCGATCACCCGACCATTTGGATCAAGGATCGGCGAATCTGTGACCGACACGCTGAGCAGGCTGCCGTCCTTGCGGATGTCCTGGCTCTCGGTCTGCGCCGGCTCGCTCCCGGCCACGACCTTCGCCAGCATCGCTACGCGCTCGGCGGGATCGCGCGCCAGCAGCGCGAGCGCATTCTTGCCCGCTGCCTCATTGGCGTTATAGCCGTACAGTCGCGTTGCGCTCTGGTTCCACGTTTCGATCACGCCGTCCGTCGTCATCCTGATGATCGCGTCGCTTGACGCTTCGACGATCGCCGCCAAGCGCGCCTGAACAGTTTCCGCGCTCGTCGCCTTGGCCGCTGCGAGTGCAGTTGCTCTAGGGCTGCGGCGACCGACGGAAGTCATCAAGTCATCGCAACTGCGCACGTCGCTCGGCTGCATGCGCGACGATCGACTCGATCAGAGACTGCGCCAGAGCCTGCGCGGTCATGCCCTTGCGACGGTACGCCGTCGCTCCCGCCTGGATCAGATCACGAACGGTCCCGTCTGCTTCATCGCCGGACAGCACCACGATCGCCGTATCGGGAGCGACCTCGACGATGCCGCTGACAGCGCGCAAGCCGCCGCCATTGGGCATCTCGACGTCAACGAGAGCGGCATCTGGCTGGCTCGTTCTGGCTAGCTCGACGGCCTCATCGCCGTCGCCAGCCACACCGATGACATCGAACTCGTGCTCCAATGACATGCCCAACATCGCCCTGACCACCGAGTCATCGTCTGCGATCATCAACCGTGGACGGAGATCTGCGGGAGCGAGGGAAGTCATAGTTCGTCAGCTCCTTTGAGGATCTTGGCTGTCGATAGGTCGGAATTCTTATACATGGAATTGCGTCTCCATCGGCAGGCCCCGGCGCCTACTTGAGCCGACACGCCCGATCGGCACGTTTCAGCACGCAAAGCTTCTCGAGCGGCTTCTGGGCCTACATCTGGCGCCGATGGGGGCGCAATCAAGCAGTACAAATCTTCTGTCGATGTCCAAGGAGTGGAACAGGCCCTCACGAGCAGGCGCTTCCTCGGGGCAGTAGGAATTGTCGTGCTTGTGACCGGCGTGATCGGCGTCTGGCTCGGCCTGCAGATCGCGGGTGCCCGGGTGACGCTTTGGGTCGATGACCTCGTCACGCCGCTGGCGGCATCGGTTGCCTGCGTGTCGTGCCTGGGCGCCCGTGCTCGCCACGATGGGCGGATGCGTCTCAGCGAACGGGCGAACGCCCTGATCGTGACCGTCCTCACACTCGCCTGTACGGTCCTGGCCATCTTTGATCTGTTCCTGCTGGCATCAGGCTTCTGAATGGTGCGCGCGCTCGTCACCGGAGCCTCCGGCTACATCGGCAACCGCCTGGTGCGCGAACTTGTATCGCTCGGACAGCCGGTCGGATGCGTGGCGCGCGACCCCAGTGGTGTGAGCTTCGATCCAGCCGTCACGGTACATCGCGCCGACATGCTCGACCCGAGCTCGCTGAGCGCGATCGGCGGTGGCTATACGACGGCTTACTACCTCGTTCACTCGATGGGTCGGGGAGGTGACTCCGACTATGAGAGGCGCGACGCGAGCGCCGCCTCCAACTTCGCCCGCTTTGCGACCGCCACCGGCATCGAGCGGATCGTCTACCTGGGGGGCCTCGGCGATCGTCCCGCATCCCCGCACCTGCGTTCGCGCATGCGCGTCGGAGAGATCCTGCGCGACGAGGGCCCGCCACTGACCTGGTTTCGCGCCGGCATGGTGGTGGGGGCTGGCTCAGAGAGCTATCGCACGCTGCGCTCGCTGGTTGAGCGTCTGCCAGTGATGCTCGCACCGTCGTGGCTGTCCACACCCACCCAGGCGATCGGAATCAGCGATGTGCTGCGCTACCTCGTCGAGGCTCCGCGGATCGCACAGACCAGCGCACGCGAAATCCAGGTCGGATCGGCCGAGATCCTCACATACGGCGAGATGCTTGACCGGATGGCCGACGCGTTGGGACTGCGCCGCCGACCACGCATCCCCGTGCCGCTGCTCACGCCGTGGCTGTCCTCGCACTGGATCGGGCTGATCACACCTGTCGACGCAGGGGTCGCGAGACCGTTGATAGAGGGGCTCGCCACCGACACGACCGTCACCGACCCGTCGGGAATGGCGTTGTTTGACTTCGTGGCGAGACCCTTCGATCAGGCTCTCCGCGAGGCAATCGCCGAGGAGGCTCTGTCCGTGCCCGGCTCGACGTAGAAGCAGCACACGGCGTACCGGATGCCAGCACCCGCGCTCGCCCGGCTGCCTTCGCGCGATAGAGCGCTTCGTCGGCCGCTTGGCACACCGCCACGGTGTCGTCTCCGTCGAGCGGGTACTCGGCGACGCCCGCGCTGAAGCTGATGTGAAACGCACCCTCGCGGCAGGGGAACTCCTCCTTGCTCAAGCGTGCCTGCATGTCCGTCAGGCGTCCCACCGCGCTTGTGCGCGTCACACCGTACAGGCCCACGATGAACTCCTCCCCACCCCAACGTCCCACGACAACGTCGTCGTCGCGAAACTCGCGCCGCAGATACGCACCCACGCGGCGCAGCACACGGTCGCCTGCGGCGTGGCTGTGAGTGTCGTTGACCAGCTTGAAGTGGTCGATGTCGAGCATGACCACCGCAAGGGGCTCGGACGAGCTCTCGCTGACCTCGGCGAGGCGCTTGAGGCCTTCCTCGCACGTCACGCGGTTGGACAGGCCGGTAAGGCCGTCCGTCTCGGCCTTGGCACGGTACAGGCGCACACGCTGAAGCCGGTTGGAGACCCGCGCAACGAGCTGAGGGCCGACCGAGGCCTTGGCAACGTAGTCATCGGCGCCCGCGTCGAACGCCAGCCCGACGGTGTCCGCATCGGTTCGTCCGGTGGCGAAGATCACCGCAAGCCCGCCCCAGCGCGGATCGTTGCGCACGGTGCGGCACAGCTCGGGGCCGTTGACGCCCGGCATGTCGACGTCCAAGATCAGCAGCTCTGGCACGACCTCCTCCAACGTCTCCCAAAAGCGCAGCGGATCAGACAGCGTGAAGACCTCGAGATCGGCAGGCGCCAGGAGCACGCGCATGCTCTCAAGCGCGGTCGGATCGTCGTCTACGACCAGCACTCGCGTCGCCTGCAGGCGATCGCGATCGAGGAACCGCGCCACCGCGCTGCACACCTCATCCGGGGTCAGCGACTTGGGCAGAAACGCGCGACTGCCGCGTCGCGCCGCCTCGACGCGATGCTCGAAAGTTGGCATGGGGGTCAGCACGAGCACGGGAATCGGGGGGCTGGCAGCGCTCAAATCCGACAGCAGCGCATAGGCCTCGGCTGTATCCTGCGCTCCGTCGGCAAGGCCGAGCAGCACGGCCGCAGGGGGATGCTCAGCGCACAACGCGCGCGCCTCGCGCGGGGTCGCAGCGCTGTCGCAGCACATGTTGTGCGACACCGACGCCGTGGCAATGCGCGCACACAGCTCGCGATCCTCATCAACCACCAGCACGCGCAGCAGGTCCTCTTGGGGTTGAGCGGGCTCTGCGCTGCCAGGCCCGACCGCGTTGGTTTCCAACTCACGACGGATGGTCGCCAGCAGCCTCGACATGGTCGCTGCCCGCCACGGCGCGGCGATGGTGAGCTCTAGCTCGAGCTCGTGCGTGGCCCGCGACGCACACTCAAACCCGAACATGGCGAGCGCCCCACCGAGCATATGCGCAGAGCGCCTTGCATCGCTGCGAAGCTTCTCGCCGAGCTCGGCCTTGCTCGACGCCGCCACGGCGCGCTCGATCAGCCGCAGGCGCTCAAGCACTTCCACGCGGTGCTGCTGCCAGACAGTCCGCAGTCCTTCATGCAGCGCCGGTTGGCTGTTTACCACGGTCGCGCGCCCGCGGTCAGGAATGCCGTCGGTGAGTCAGCAGATCGGCGTCTGCACGGTGGATGAGATCCTCAGGCGAGTCGCTGTCATCGAGCTCTGCGAAGCCAACCGAGATCGAGCCGCCGCTCTGGCAGCTGGCCAGTGTGCTGGACACGTCGGCAAAGCGCTGACGGACCTTTCCGAGATCGGCATTCGGCAACGCGCACACGAACTCGTCGCCGCCGTA
>Ga0116217_10002054_pt1 | contig 18954 bp, 20 predicted proteins | sample Sb_taG_6_FD_89697 | JGI IMG/M metagenome (GOLD analysis project Ga0116217, IMG submission 89697) | Peat soil microbial communities from Weissenstadt, Germany - Sb_50d_4_PS metaG | ecosystem: Environmental > Terrestrial > Soil > Wetlands > Peat | place: Germany: Weissenstadt | collected 2010-09-21 | reverse complement strand
GCCTCGCTCAAGCAGGCTGCCGACGCGCAGTGCAACAAGATCGCGGCGCAGTAGCGCCGGCGCGGATCGCCGCTCGCTGGCAAAGCCAGCCCCCGCGCAGGTTCAGGGCCGGGGCCCGCGGAAGTCGCCGAGCGGCGCCAGCTGGCGCGCTTGAGGGCTGGGTAGGATTGCGCGGTCTGTCGCAAGCTGCACGAGGAATGTGCGTGACCGTTCTCGTGGTGAAGCACAAGGTGCGTGACTTCGGCGTCTGGAAGTCGGTCTTCGACGCGCGCGAGCCGGTGCGTTGGTGGCATGGTGTCCGGCGGCACTGGCTCTACCGAAGTGCCGAGGACCCGGACGACGTGTTGGTGGCGATCGAGTTCATCTCACCAGAACAGGCGAGGGCGTACCTCCAGGATCCAGAACTGCGCGAGGCGATGCAGCGCGGCGGAGTGCAGGGCGAGCCCCACGTCCACTTCTGTGAGCCGGTGAGCTTATCGGGCGCGGGTTATGGCAACTTGCCGTAGGTGTGCCCGTGGTTCGGCCGAGCGCGTGCGCGACTAAGTCGCCCGGACGGTCACTAGAGGCATTCGGGTCCTGCTGAGGCGCGGCTTCAGTCGCGTGTGGGTCGCCGGCGGGGGTGGTTTGCGTCAGTTGGCGGAGCGGCGAGGCTGCCGTCGCGGCGCACTGCTGGGACGATGCTCGGACTGCCGGAGCGCATCGTCAATCCGGTCAAGGAACGCGGCGACGGCGACGCGCTCATTGCTCTCGAGCTCCTGTGCGAGGGCTAGGAGTTGCCCGAGAAGCGGGCCGAGGGCTCGGTTGATGACCGTCCGCCCGCGGCGAGTGGCTCCGAGCACGACGGCGCGGCGGTCGTGTGGATGTGCGTGGCGGGCGATGAGGCCTTTAGCCTCGAGTCGGTCGGCGAGGCCGGTCACGGAGCTGGAGCGCATACCGAGCGCCTGGGCGAGTTGGGCGCCGGTGACTGGTTCGCCGCTTGTGGTGCGGGTCAGGACGGTGAGCTCGGTCGGACTCAGCCCGTGCGCCTTCGCTTCGGCAGCGAAGAAGTCTTGGAGGGCTCGGGTAAGTCCGCGCAGGCGCAGGACCATCTCCTCCGGCGTCGCCGTCGTCGGGCGTGGTCCGTGTTGCTCATTGCGCGCCACATCGGTCTGGGTAGGTTTCGCCAACGATAGTCGAGATCGCGGCGAGTTCCCCCGCAGAGCTCATCCGGAGGGTCCAGACCGAACAGCCGGCGATCGCCGTCGACCTCCTCTTCGGCATCGCACACCACCCCCCGTCACCGTTATGGCCGCCAATCGGTGTTCGGCGCATCAGGCCGCCCCGCTGCGCGTATGGGACGCGGACAGAGCGTCGACCGCGAGGTCGGCGACCCGCCTGGTCTCGCCGATCACGGGTCTATTCGCGGTGCGCAAGCGCCGAGCGCGCAGGCAAGCGGCTTCGACCGTAACCCATCTAGCTCGTCAGACGGATTACTCGGTGACCGAAACACACTGACTTGGTTGCCGTTTCGCCACAAAGCCGCTCGGTGCCCAGCGTCGAGCCGCGCCCGAGTCTAGGCTGAGCAGAGCCCCCTCAGAAGAGTCGCCCCACAGAGGGGGAATGAGTACCCGCCAGGCCCCCGCGCCCCCGGCCTGGCGGGCTTCGCTTCGAGCGATCAGGTGCGCCGCCCAGGGCTCTTGGGTCGGCGCTTGGATGGGGCATTGGCTTTTTGACCCTGGTCGGCGCCACGGCGCCGCTTGGCCCGAGTGCTAGTCGTCCTCAGCCGACCACACCAGGCACGTGAGCCAAGCATCCGGCTTCACGCTACCGATCCCAACCTTCCTTGCGCCTCGAATTGCGGCTGCACTGCCAGCTGGGCCACCGCCGCGGTGTATGCGAGCATCTCATCCTCGTCGTACCGGCAGCCCGCTGCGACGGCGGCGTGCAGCATCTCATCGCAGCATCCAACGTCGATCCGCACCCCGGCCCCAAGCTCGATCTCCCCGCTCAACCGTGCGTGGTCCAGCGCCTTGAGCCCTGCGCCCACATCCCTTTCTCGCGCACGCTCATCTCCCGTCCAGAGAGTCGCTGTGGAATGGCCGTGAGCATCTCCCGCCGGGAAACCGTCGTTCGACAACTCTGAATTGTCGAGAGATCGGCGCGCCAGTTCGAAAGGTCTTGGCCCGTCCGATCAGGCTGAGGTCATGCTGAGGATGAGAGGAGTCCGTCCTGGGGATCACGCCTCGATCGCCGTGAGGCTTTAGCCCACGCGTGCAGCCAGAGCGCAGCGGCATCTTCCGCCGGAAGAGCCACATTCTCAATGAACGCCTCGATGTCCTCGAACCGTGTGCGCTGTTCGAGCATGATCTCGAGATGTGCCTGGGCGTCGGTCAGGAGCATGATGTTTGCCTCCCGGTTACGAATGGCGGAAGCGGCCAGGCAGACTACGCGCCGACGGCGACCACGACGATGAACATCGCCTTACGCGATTGGTTCCCAACGAACGGATAACTGGAGCAGGCCGGGACTGACCAGCACCCCATGGCGCCCGCACTCGAACGATCACGCTGTGTCTCGTAAACGTTCTGTTTATGAAATAGCGAGTCGGTTGCCGCGCGGCGAGCAGCCAGGCGGCTCAGGCAGCGAGCCGACGGCGCGCCTTTTGCACCGACGGCAGCGCGCCCTTTGCTCGGGCCAGCGGCCGGGCGCGTAAGTCGACGCTCGCTGGCTTGGCGGCGACCGTGATCTCTTCACCGGTCGCCGGGTTGCGGCCTTTGCGGGGCTTCTGGGCCGGCTTCACCCGGACCGTAAACTGCACTAGACTGCCGATCCGCGCCTTCTGAGCGTTCCCGAGCTCCTCGAGCACGACCTCATCGAGCGCCGCGAGCGCCCGCTTGGCGTCGCTCTTGCTCAGCTGCGTGCGCTCGGCGACGGCGGTCACGAGCTGGGCCTGTGTTAGTGGCAAGGCAGTCCCTCCAAGGTTCGAAGCTCAGAATCGGGGTAGGCGAATTCAACCTTGCATCGCGGACGGACAGGCAGCCCTCGATCCACGCCCGAGAACCTGCCAGGCTTGTCGACTTGGAAGGCCGGCCGGCGCATGCATCCCGGATGCATCCGGGGGCGTGTGATTCTCAATCGCGGGCAATGCCCGCTGGTGCCGCCCTACTCGACCAGGACCTCGGGTCGGGACTCAGGAGCGAACCAGTGGAAGCTCCCGAGGGATGCTGTCATCCGGTGTGTTCACAATCCGGGTTCATGCTTATGCGATCGCTAACACTGAGGGGCGGATGGTCGCGGAATCGCTCGGACTGTCCGCTGGTCTCGTCGCCCGATCACGCGCTCGATGCACTGGAAGCGATCTGCGACGTCAACCGCTTGTCACTCGTCCGGGCGCTCGCCGCCGCCAGCGGCGGGGGGCGCGCGTGATCGCTCTGGTCTCGGGGAAGGTCGCGGTCCGTCGCGGCGATCACGTGGTCGTCGACTGCGGCGGCGTCGGCTACCGGCTATCGGTCTCGACGCAGACGCTCCGGCACGTCCCGGCGGTCGGGCTCGACGTGGTGATGCACGCCCACATGGTCGTCCGCGACGACGCGCTGATGCTCTACGGCTTTGCCAGTGAGGAGGAGCGGGAGCTGTTCCTGATGCTCCTGGGAGTGCAGTCGGTTGGGCCGAAGGTCGCGCTCGCCGTGCTCTCGGCGGGACCGCCCCGGGACCTGGTCGCGGCGCTCGCCGCCGGCGACGCCGCGCGGTTTCAGGCCGTGCCCGGGATCGGCAAGCGCACCGCGGAGCGACTCATCGTGGAGTTGCGCGAGAAGGTCGGAGGCTCGGTGCCCGAGCAGGCGATCTCGATCGCGCGCCTGGACGGTCCACGGGCGCTCGCCCGGGAGGGGCTGATCGGCCTCGGCTACAGCGTCCCGGAGGCCGATGAGCTGCTCGACGCGGCGGTCGGCGAGCGGCCCGAGGACCTGATCGCCAGCGCGCTCAGAACAGCACGCCAATGATCCCGGTCAGCGACACGCCAACTCCGCGGATCCAGGCTCCGGAGGCGCTTGCGGACGACGAGCTCGACCGCTCGCTGCGTCCCCGGAGGCTCGAGGACTTCGTCGGCCAACAGGCACTCAAGGACCAACTGGCTGTCTCGATCGCGGCGGCGGTCAGCCGCGAGGAGGCGCTCGACCACGTACTGCTCGCGGGGCCACCTGGCCTTGGCAAGACCTCGCTGGCGCAGATCCTCGCCGCCGAGCTCGGCGTGAGGTTCGTGCAGACCGCCGGCCCCGCGCTCGAGCGCAAGGGCGACATCGCCGCGTTCCTAACCGCGCTCGAGCCGCGGACGATCTTCTTCGTCGATGAGATCCACCGGCTCCCGCGGGCGCTCGAGGAGACCTTCTATCCGGCGATGGAGGACAGCTGCCTGCCGATCACGGTCGGGCAGGGCGCCGGCGCCCGAGTGGTCACGCTCCCGCTCCCTCCGTTCACGCTGATCGGGGCGACCACCAGGGCCGGGCTGATCACCACCCCGCTCCGCGACCGCTTCGGGATCCAGCACCGCCTCGAGCACTACGACGTCGACGAACTGGCGACGATCGTCCGCCGCTCCGCCAGGCTGCTCGAGGTCGCGATCGAGAACGGCGGGGGGCGCGCCATCGCAGAGCGCAGCCGCGGCACCCCGCGAGTGGCTAACCGGCTGCTCAAACGGGTCCGCGACTACGCCGAGGTGCGCGGCGACGGGGTCGTCAGCGCTCGTGTGGCGGCGGCCGCCCTCGATCTCCTGGAGGTCGACCACGAAGGCCTCGATCGCCTGGACCGGGAGATCCTGCGGGCGATCTGCGACAAGTTCGGCGGCGGCCCGGTCGGGCTCTCCACCCTCGCGGTCGTGGTCGGAGAGGAGCAGGACACGATCGAGGACGTCTACGAGCCCTATCTCCTGCAACGCGGGCTGATCGAACGCACCCCCCGCGGCCGCGCCGCCACCAAACGCGCTTTCGCGCACCTGGGGCTCGACCAGCCGGGGCCGCTGGCGCTCATCTGAGGCTGGGTGTCCTCAGAATGTCCGTCGGCCGTTACTTCATCTGGGCCCACATCTGACAACAACGATCGCCTCGCTCAGGTGAACGAGAAGACACCCGGATACGCGCGCAGGTAACGATCTGCCCAGTATGCGATCACCCGGGCTGCGTGGCGGCGACGTCGATACGGTCCTCGTCCCCCGATGCTCACCGGCACCCTAATCGGCCGTCGCCACGTGCGACCGATGACGCTGGCTGATTCGCCCACACTGGCAACCGAAGCGGCCATGCGCGGTTCCGGTAGCAACGGCGCGAGAATGATCGCTAAGCGTTACACGCGATTGGCCGCTGGTCCGGACGAGTGCCGCTTCGAGCCCGCGAACGAGGCCGAACGCGCGTCGACCGGCAAGGTCGCTGTCCGTCCCCAGGCCGCAATGCACTTGAGGTCCAGGCCACAGTCCACTACCGCGCTTTCCGTTTGCGGTGCTTGCCGATCGCGTCCTCGCTCGCAAGCTAGCAGTGGTCTTCCACACTGCCGGTACCAGCGCGGGTAACGTCGGTAGAAGTGATGTAACGAGTGCCTGGTAGGTCGACTTTCGCGAGGGTCAGCCGCCTCAACCCGAGCTCGCGACCGCGAGCGAACGAAAGTACCGAGAGCATGACGCAGTCCTCCCGGATGGAATCGCGCCACCGGCTCACTAACGTCATCGGCAAATGTCTCCAAACAGCTCCACAAGTAGGCGACAACGCAGGTACGACGACGTTCGCAAGCGGAGCGAGCGCCAGCAGCGTCGGCGCGAGCAGCAGATCGAGCGACTCATCGAGCAGCAACACGACCGTCGCCTGCACTCGTTCGATAGACCGAGCGCAGCGACCATTGAGCTGATCGAAGGACCTGCGCCGACTGAGGACTCGAGCGTCCCGCCAGATCCAGCCGAATAGAGTCAAGCTCCAAGCCTTCCGCGGCGCCCCGCACCAGGTCAGCGATGCGAAATCTGCCGCGCATCCATGCCAGATCCGTCTGACAAGCGACCGAGTAACCGTTATCGAGCGTTCATTATGGACACCGCCAGGGGGCGGCCCTCTCATCAGACCAGGTGTCGCGGGCGAGTTCAGCCGGCGTGACGAAGTCGAGCCGGTCCGCTCCGCGGCGAAGCTTGAGGTCCAGTGTTGCCGGAGGTCTGCGGCGACGGGTCGCGCAGCACGTCGCGGGCGGTCGGCTCGCGCTGGCGGCGCGCCCGGGCGCACTGGCGGCAGCCTCCGCGTGGGCTGCGCCATCGGGCGCCCACGGTCGCCTGCCACTCGCGCCCGCACTCTGCACAGCGCCACCAGACCTTGCGGGCGGAGTGGGCGCTCACGGCGTGGGGGTCGAGGTCGCCGTTGCGTGTCGGATGCCACTCAGCGACGAGGTCGGGCCGGGCGTCTGCGAACGTCTGCCCTCCCGGGCCCGGGCGCATCGCCCGGCACGCCGGGCAGCCGGCGCCGTTGGTGCGCACGTACACCTTGGCCTGCCATTCGTGGCCGCAGTCAGGGCAGCGCCACCACAGCCTCAGACCGGACCGGGCGCCCAGCTTTCTGGGATCGATCCCCGGATTGCGTGTCGGGTGCAGCTCGGCGGCGATATCCGGGTGCTTGATCGCCAGTGAGCGGGCGGTTTCCACGACGTGCGCCGTCTGCCGGTTGCCCTCCAGGGCGCAGTGAGGGCAACCCGAGCCGCCGGCTCGAACCGCCGGCGTCGTCTGCCAGCTGTGGCCGCACGTCGGGCACAGCCACCAGAGCTTTCTTGTGGCTCTTGGCGGCGATCCGTGTGAGATCGACCCCGGGATTGAGAGTGGGGTGCAGCTCGGCGAGCAGATCCGGGCGGGCGGCCAGTGAGCGGGCTCGGCTGCCCCGCGGCGGTCGGTCCTGGGGTCCTGCGCACTCGGGGCACCAACCCGGCGGCTGGTGACGCCGATCCTTCGGGGTTGCTCGCCATGCGTGGCCGCAGCGCCCGCACTGCCACCACAGGGACGTCGTTGAGTGCATGGCGATCTGCTGGGCGCTGAGCTCGCCGTTGCGGGCCGGGTGCAGCTGAGCGGCGAGGTCGGGGCGACGAGCTGCCAGCGACCGCCAGTGCGGCATCCTCTGCGGGCCAGCGACCCGCTCCCTCGGCGTGGGTGGCCGGTCAGGTCCGAGGGGCACCAGCTCCCCGGCATCCACGCGCTGCTTGAGCTGTTCCCGTCGTTGCTCGCTGAAACCGTGGGCGGCCGTAGAGGTGCGCTGGAGCAAGTGGAACGCCTCGCGGTACTCCTCAATCGTCCAGTCGTGCGTCCGCGCGAGATGGGTACCGCCGATCCATCTAAACCATTGGCCGCACAGATGGCATTGCACCCTGTCCTCGTCGGCGTCGTAGGCGATCTCACCAAGCCGCCCGTAATAGGGAGTGCCGTCCGGCAAGCGGGGCAGTGAAACGGGAGCTGCGCTGCTCACAATGCTCTACCCGGGCGGGATCGTGGCCCCCACCCAGTCCCCGCCGATGTCCTCGAACCGCCCGGTCAGCCGCAGCGTCTGCGTCATCCTGCCAACAGCTTACGGCGACGGCGTGAACCTATGCAACGGCTGAGGAGGCTGTCGCAAAACTGTTGCGCGGGCCGGGTGAGCGGTGTGGTCGTTGGGTTTGGCGGTCCTGACGGGTAGCGGTTCTCCATGGACGCGCGCGCATCGTCCGATCACTGCAAAGCGCAGTGGTTTGGCCAAGGCGAGCGCCACACCCGGTGTGGCGGGTGTTCGTGTGCCCCGGGGTGGTTGGCGGTTAGGCGGTGGCTGCTGCGGCGCGATGCTGGTAGAGCTTGAGCATGTTGCCGGCGAGGTGTATTAACGCCCACCTCGCTGCGGGCGGCGCTCAGTCCGCGGCGGCGGAAGCTGCGGATCCCGCGGTTGTGGGAGAGCGGGACAAACCGTGGGAGGGGGTGGCGAATGCGGGGCGCTTATCGAGCGGTAGCGGCTGGGACGGGGTTCAGCGCCGTCGGTTGGGGTCGAGGGCTGCAGTGGCCGTTGACCGCACCCACCTTGCCGAGTTCTACGCCGCGCGGCTAGCCGAAGATCGGGAAGCGCCGTTGCTTGGCGAGTCGATCCATGGCGGCCTGGATCGCGGATTCCACTTCGAGGTAGATCGAGTTGACGTAGTCGCGATCGTTGACGCGCTGTGGGTCCTTGTCGACGTGAATCGGGTCGAGCAGCTCGGTGCGGATCTTCGCTGGCAGCGGAAGGTGCGTCGGAATCGTCTCGATCGTCAGCCCGAAGGGGATGCCGAGCACGATCGGCAACTGCGACCCGCGAAGCTTTTGTTTTAGACCCTTCAGCCCCGGGATGTTCTCGAGCCCGTTCGCGATCCAGCGGCCCTCGGATAGGACGAATGCGGTGTCATGCCCGCCGACGCTGGCCACGGGAACGATCGGCACGCCTGAGCGGATCGCCTGGCGTACGAACCCATGGCGCCCGCCGAGGACAGCCTCATCACGCCTGCGCCAGTTGCGCATCGCGTCGACCTCGCCCCCCGGCCAGATGATCACGTCGCACCCGGCGCTGAGCGCCGCGCTGACGCCTTCGCGGGAGGCTGGAATCACGCCGACCTGGCGGAAGTAGTCGCCGAGGCCGGGCGCCGCCATCAGGACATCGTGAGCGGTCGCATGAAGCACGCGCTCGGTCCCGAATCGCTGCCACCAGTCGGCCACGAACGTCCACGCGTCCATCGTCAGCGACCCTCCGGAATGATTTCCGATCAGCAGCGAGGTCTCCTCGGGCAGTCGCTCCCAGCCGGAGGTTTCAAGCCGGAAGTAGTACTTGCAAATGGCGTCCCAGACAGGCTTCTGAGCGCGCATCAGTCTCTGGTTGGGGCCATCGAGGGCGTGTTCGGTAGCGGCGGCGACACGCCTACCGATCAGGCCCTCGATTCCACCTTTGGACTGGCGCGTATCGCTCCCGGACTTGGCCACTGCAGCCGGATCAAGAGGTCGCCCGGACATTGCCGTTGTCCATCGTCCTCGCGTGCGGGAGCGCGCCGTTGAGCTCAGGAGTTGAGCGCGGTGGCGCACCGTCGAGCTGACCCCCCTGTCGGGGCGGTGGTCCAGGGATGGTTGCCATGAGCAATCCCTCCTCCTCCTAGCGTATCGAGAGCCTCAACGCACCGTTCTCGTGACGAGCATCGCCCGAGCAACACCCACAGCGCACTCACCAGCAAGCGAGTGGGCCCTTCGGTGATGCTCGACACACGTTGCTTGTCGCCGATCATCCTGCGAGTTCTCGCAAGGATCCCGGCTGCGAGGCGCCGTGACATCGGTATGAGACACGGTTTCTCACGCGGAGACCCACAACCCGTGTCTGACGCTCCTGGTCTCGGCCAGTCTCACTTCCCCCTTCAGGTCAGGAGCAGGACATCGAGCGTTTCGTACGCGCCCGGTCCGGATCTCGGGACGTTTTCTTCGCTGTAAGTGAGATCGCGGCGACGTCGCCCTGTTCGGGCTAGCTGCCGGCAGCTGAGGGCGCCTGCGTGGCGGCTCGCGGCTGGGTCCAGTCGAGTAGTGGATCGAGCTGCCAGAGGTCCGCCGGGTGCTCGTCGATCCAGCGCTGCGCGTCGGTTTGGCCGAGCTGGATCAGTTTCTCGGCGAATTCGCCGGCGAAGAACAGGTAGCTCATGAGCTCGCCGTGGATGGCGTCGGCACCGCCGTCGAGGATCTTTCCGAGCAGCCACAGATCGCGCGCGCCGGCTTTCCAGGGGCGCCTGTAGTGCTTGCGGTAGACGCGTTGGGCGATCTCGCCGATCGCTGAGGGGTCCTCGGGCGCAATGAAGATGTAGGGGACGGGGTGAACCGGCTCCTCCAGCCCACCGGGCTGCTCCTGGCGCGCAGCGAGCCGCTCGCCAGAACGTCCATGAGACCTCAGAAACTTCCGATTAGAGGCGCGCCGGGCCGCGATCAGCGCGTTTGTGTTCGCCAGCGTGCGGATGTCCTGGGCCAGCGGGTCGCCCAGCGCTGCGTGCAGCAGGTGCGCAGCCCCGACATAGAAGTCGGGCTGGTGCTCGGGGGGTGCCGTGCGGCTCGGGGCGACGGAATTGAGCGCGATCACGATCACGCGCTCGGCCCCCAGCCACAGCGCCGGCTTGATCGGCGTGTTCAGGCGCGGGCCACCGTCGAAGTACCAGCCAGCCGCTTGCTCGGGCGTCGTCACGCGCACCGCCGGAAACAGCGCCGGGATCGCAGAGGACGCCAGGACGTGCTCTGCGCCGAGTTCGGGGGTCGCGACGTACTCGATGCCGCGCAACGGGTCGTCGCGGTGTCGCGGGATCCCGCCCTGGTGAAAGACGACCGACTTGTTGCTGTGGACGGGGGTAGCGACCACCCCGAGCGACACCCGCTGCTCGCGGATGTTCTCGCTGAGCCGGTCGAAGTCGACCAGCCTTCCAAGCGTCTGCTGCAGCGGTTCGGGATCTAGCACCGACGGGGCGCGCAGGCTGCTCACCGGCAGATACTCGCTGACGTAGCGCACGAAGCGAGCCGCGCCGCCAACCGCCATCAGCGGCGCGAACACGTCCCCGAATCGCAGCTCGCGCCAGAAACTGAGCCCGTCCTCGATCGCCTCCTCAACCGGACGATGCCAATTAGCCACCAGATAAGCCGAGACCAGCGCCCCAGCGCTCGTCCCGACAATCACCCTCACCTGATCCTTGAGCTCCGGCAGCAGCACCGACAACGCCCCGGATGTGTAGGCCCCACGCGCCCCGCCCCCACCCAGCACCAAACCCGCGCCGCCCTGTCCATTACTCTTGCCGCTCACCGCTCCAACCGTACCTGGATCGCCGCAACCCGCGCCGGTCGCACCACCCTCGCGACGAGATCGACGCGCTGCGTGAGATCGTCACCCCCGTCCGCGGGCGACGCAGCAATCAGCCTAACACCGGCAATTTGCAGGCTAAAAGCACATAATACAAAAAGGGTTACGTTACGCCTCGAACGTCGCGGACTGGGCTGTCACGTCTGCCGAGCTTTCCATTCGTCAGCGAGGATCGAGTACATGACATGGTCCACGAACCGGTCACCAACGCGCTCAGCCTGCCGAAGCACGCCCTCTTGCGTAAATCCGAGCCGCTCAGGAATCGCGCGGCTGCGCTTGTTCTCAACGCCGGCTCGAATTTCGACGCGATTGAGTTTCCAGACGCCGAAGGCGTGGTCCACAAGAGCGGCGGTCGCCCGCGTGACGGTGCCGTTGCCCTGCGATTGTTCGGCGATCCAGTACCCGACACTGCTCAGCAGATGCTCCCAGCCGGAGCCGGTGATAACCGAGCACGCCGACGATCGCATCAGCTTCGAGGATTGCGACCGCAAACCCCTGGTTCTCAGCGAGCTGCTTGCGGCTGGCCCGGATGAACTCCAGAGTCCCGTCCAGGGTCTGCTTCTCGGCCCACGGCATCCACCGCGCGAGGTACGCCCGGTTGGCTTGTACCACGGCGTACAGCTCCTCCGCGTCCGCCTCCTCCAAGAGCCTGAGGCATTGCCGGTCGTCGAGTGCGAGCCTCAGCATGAAAGGCAGTCTGCTCGATCGGCCCTCAGCGGCGTTAAGCCGCACACCGCAACCGCGACCGCGGCCACGACCACCGCCAGGACGCCGTCAGGCGCGACCAAGAGCGCTGTGTTGGCCGCGCTCGGGAGCAACGCGATGACCGCTAGCCAGGAGTCGCCAACGCCACCGGACTCGGACGCGCGAGCATCAGCACGACGCTGTCCAAGTCGCTAAATCCGGCGAGGTCACCAAGCGCTGGCGGCGACCAGCTCGCCCTCTCGCGGCATCAAGTCAAGGCCCGCTGATCGGCAGCTCACCGGGCGCCTCGGCCGCTGTCGGTCAGGCGCCACTCGCGTCCACCTATGCCGGGGTCACTGTCGCGCTGCTCCACCCATCCCCGGTCGAGCAGCCGCCCAAGACGCCCTGTCAGGGCGGCCGCCGAGATCTCGTGTCCGCCAGCGATTCTCAAGCTGCGACGGATCGCTGTTTCCGGGATCCAGCCAAAGTGGCTGATCTGCCACAACTGCCGTCAGGAGCCGCCGGAGACGATGGGGGCACCGCCCTCGCCGCCGAGCGTGCAGCCGAGCGCCGCGAAGCCTTCGGCGATGGCCTCGACCGCGCGCCCATCAGCGTCGGGATCCCCGAAGCGAAGGTCCAAGCCAATCGCGCCCCCGTCGAAGTGGAACACCGGACCGGGCTGGATGCCGTGCTCGAAGTCAGACGCGCCCGCCTGATAGATGAGTCCGCCGAGCCGCGCGCACGCGTCGACAGTCGGGCGGTCGAGCGTGGTGGTGCCCGCTGAGGGGTCCCAGTCGCGGCCGGCGGCGAACGTCCTGTAGGCCGCGAGCACCACCCTCAGGACCTCCTCGGCCCCCTGCACGCCGATCATCGCCTTGCTGTCTGCGAGCTGCGTGAGCAGCGGGTGCGTCGGGGCCGGGCGTTCGAGCCACGGTCTAGATAGTCCGCTTGCCATGCTCGCAGAGTAGGCCCGGTGCTCCGGCCCGGGAAGCGCTCATCGCCGCGGATTGTCAGCAGCAATACGGACGCCGTGGCCGCGGTCGCGGTCCAGCGCGGGCGGCGTAGTGTCCGTTATCGAGCTTCGAGCGAAGGGCTGCGCGTACGCTCCTGATGTGCCTGACGGTGGACATGGATCTACAGATGGGCTGAGAGATGCCGGAGCCAACCCAGGCGGGTGAGCCGCCCGCGGATCCGGCGCCGACGAGCCCCGCGCCAGCGCCGCACTCAAGTCGTTGGCTGATCGACGCGATCTTCGCCGGCGCAGTGGTGGTGGGGGTGTTCGCGACGTTGGCGGTGTGGATCAACAGGCAGGTGCTCAACACGAACAGCTGGACGAACACGAGCTCGCAGCTGCTCGCCGATCCGAAGATCGAGGCGGCCGTTAGCGGCGTGTTGGTCAACGAGCTGTTCAGCTCGGTCAACGTCGCCGCCGAGATCAAGGGGGTCTTGCCGTCGCAGCTCGCCGGGCTCGCCGCGCCGGCGACTGCGGGACTGCGGGCGCTGGCGATCCAGGTCGCCCCGCAGGTCCTCTCCAATGCGACGGTCCAAAGCGCCTGGCGCCTGGCCAACCGCACTGCGCAGCTCGAGCTGGTGCGGATCCTGAACGGAGGGAGCAAGACGGTCTCAACCACGAACGGCGTCGTCGTCCTCCACCTGTACCCGCTGCTCGTGCAACTCGCTACACAGCTCGGCCTGCAGGAACAGTTGGCGAGCGTACAGCCAGGACTTCAGGGCGCCGCCGGCGCGGCCGGTCGAGGCGCCGTTCAGCAGAAGCTGGGGGTGACGCTGCCTGCGTTGAGCGGCAACATCGTGATCCTGCGCTCCTCCCAGCTGAAGACCGCACAGAACATCGTGAAGTCGATCAAGGGCTTCGCGCTCGTGCTGCCCGTGATCGCCTTGGGACTGTTCATCCTGGCGGTGTGGCTGGCCCACGGGTGGCGACGGGTGGCGGTGCGCGCGACCGGCTGGTGCTTGATCGGCATCGGCGTGATCGTGGTCCTCGTCCGGCGCGTCATCGGCGACGTCTTGGTCGACTCCCTGGTCAAGGCGCCGTCCACCAAGCCAGCGGCGCACCAGGTCTACGCGATTGGCACAAGCCTTCTCCACGACAGCGCGATCGCGCTGATCACCTACGGAGCGGCGATCGTGATCGGCACCTGGATCCTCGGTGAAACCCGGCTCGCGCTCGCACTGCGCCGCGCGCTGGCACCGTCACTGCGCGTGCACGCACCGTACGTCTACGCCGCCGCCGGCCTGGCCCTTCTGATCGTCGTCGTCTGGGGGCCGTTTCCCTCAACGCGTCAGCCGATCCCGGTCATCGGCATCGCCGTGCTACTCGCGCTGGGCATCCGGGCCCTGCGCCGCATGACGGCGCGGGAGTTCCCCGATGCGCGCGCCGGGGATACCGCGCGCTCGATCCGCACCTGGTCCTCGGCGCGCCGACATTCGGCGTTTGTGGCGATCTCGGCAGCACGCCCGACCGTCGCGGACAGCGGCGAACGAGACGCGCAAATAACCGACCTCGGGCGCCTGGCCGACCTCTACCACCGCGGTGATCTCACCGACGAGGAGTTCCGCGCCCAAAAGGCCAGACTCCTGAGTCCACACTCCTGAGCCGCGGGCCTTCTCTAGAACCAGCCCGAAGCACGATCCACGCCGGGTTCCGAGAGCTTGCGTTCGGCGGCGCCCCGGCTTGCCCCTGGCGGAGCAAGCGATCGTCCCCATGACCGCTGAGCACACTCGCGACATGGACTACAACCACGAGCCGCGGTACAGGGGGGCGCCCTAGCTCGGTCGCAGCTCGTGTGTGCGGAGTACTTGCCGAATGGTTCGCACGGCTCGAAGCCAGGAGCTGCGTACAGCGGTCGAGCGGGCATAAGGCGGCCATGGAACCGGTCTCCAGGCTGAAGCGGCAATAACCGCGCTCCCGACCGAGCCCGAACAACACCTCCATGAGGCTCTCGCTGAACGGCCCGAAGCCCATGCTCGGTCCGACAAGACACAGGCCACCCGGTGGATCGCTGACAGCGAGACGCCCGTAGCGCTGGCATGACCTCGGGCGAGGCGTCTTTGCCCGCTTGTCTACGCAGAGAAGCGCAAGATCGCGGCAGCCGCTGAAGGGGCACAATTCCTCTGCATCGGCGAGTCGCACCCGAGCTGACGGGTGCGGTGCGCGAGCAGCCAGTTCTCGGCGCTCGTCCAGCTCGGGAGAGCGCGACCTGTCAGGAGGTGGCGGCTGCGTTTGCCCAGGCCGTAGAGCATGTCCCGTGCGACTCGCTTGGGGTTGAGGGTTCTGGGCGTGATCTGGCAGGCGGCGATGTCCGGGAACCGTCGTGCGATTGCGTGCACCGGGTGCGCGACGACGAGGCCGTCGGCCGCGTCGGGGACGAGCAGCGCCGTGGGATCTGTCACGTGCGGCCCTCTCGTAGCAACCGTGCCAATTTCTTCCGGTTTACGTTAGACGCGGTTCGGCCTGCTGATCGTTCAGCCGGCCTGCTTACAGCTCGTAGCGGGCGTCGCGCGGCTGTTCGGCTCGCGGACGCTTGCCGCCATGACAGCGGCTCGGCGGTTCTCCAGCCGGACCACTCGAGACCCGTATTTGAGCCGGGCGGGATGAGGCCCGGCGGCCCGGAGGGGTACGGTTGAAATATATGAGCGTCGCTGCAGGGTCCAATCCACGGTCGGAGTACCAGCCAATCCTGATCACCGGCACGACGGGCTTCGTCGGCATGGAGGTGATGGCGCGCTTTTTGCAGCGCAGCCGGCGGCACGTGTTCGCGCTGATCCGCGCGCCGAGCGACGCCGACGCGCACCAGCGCCTGCGCGTAGTGCTGGCCACCGCGTTCGGCGACGCCGACGCCTATTCCGGCCGCGTGACCGCGGTGGCGGGGGACATCGAACGCCCCGGCCTCGGCCTGGATCCCCGACGCCTGGACGAGCTGGCCGAGCAGGTCGACCGGGTGCTGCACGCGGCGGCCTCAGTGTCGTTCGAGCTCGGGCTCGTCGAGTCGCGCGGAATCAACGTCCGCGGCACCCAGCACATGCTCGGCTTTGCCGACCGCGCCCAGCAGCGCGGCGGCCTGGAGCGCTTCACCTACGTCTCCACCGCTTATGTCGCCGGGACCCACCGCGGCGACTTCTCCGAGCAGGACTACGACGTAGGGCAGGGGTTCCGCAACCCTTACGAGCGCTCCAAGTGGGAGTCCGAGGGCATCGTACGGGAGGCGTCCAGTCGCCTGCCGGTGCAGATCGCGCGCCCAAGCATCATCGTCGGCGAGCAGGCGAGCGGCTGGACCACCGCTTTCAACGTCCTCTACGGGCCGATCCGCGCCGCCTCGACCGGCGCCTACCGCGCCCTCCCGCTCAACCGGCGGGCGCCGCTCGACGTGGTCCCGATCGACTATGTCGCCGACGCGCTGTTCGAGCTGTGCAGCGCCGGGCCGAGCGGGACCTTCCACCTCGTCGCCGGCGACCGCGCCCCCACCACCGGACATGTGGCGCGGATGACCGCCGAGCGCTTCGACCAGCCCCGGCCCTGGATCGTGCCCCCGGCCGTCTACCGGGCGCTGTACCCGCTGCTGCGCCGGGCCGTCCGCGGCCGCCAGCGCCTGGCGCTGGAACACACGCAGGTGTTCATCCCCTACCTCAACATCGGGGTCCGCTTCCAAGACCACCTCACCCGGGCGCGGCTGGAGCCCGCGGGCGTCCGGCTGCTGCCGTTCGACGACTACTTCGCGCGTCTGCTCGACTTCGCCGTCGCCGCCGACTGGGGCAAGCGGCCCTTCCCCCACCCGCGCAGCGCAGCGCACGCCCCGTCAGACCAGCACCCCGCCCCGGCCCAACCCCCGACAGCGTCCCAACCCGGGAAGGCTCGCGACGCCGCGATCGCGACGCCTGAGCCGGCCGCCACGCGCCGCGGCACACCACCCGGCAGACGCTGATCGGGGCTAATCGACGTGGGTCGCCGAGCACGTCAGCCTCCCCTACGGTCCGACGAGCCAGCCGCAACGCCGTCTTCGCCCACGCCCGATGGGATTGCGCGGTCCAACAGGAGAGTTGCGATCGACGCCACCGGACCGCGTGGTCTGCACGCATTACAGGGCGGCCGAATGACCCTTATGGAGCGAAGATTATGGAGGCCACTCACCCCCTTTCGAGAGAGCGATGATCGCGGGTACCGCCATCATCCGGTCTCGTTCGAACGCGACCAACAGAACGGCGCTTATCGGGCGCAGATTATGAAGACGGCCAGCGCCTCCTCTCGGTGTCGATTCTCAGACGTTTGTCAGCGGGATCTTCAGGTGATGTCAGTCGATCGGCCCGCTCCTTTGTCAGTGGACCGGTGCTCTGGCGGGATCACGCTTTCGAGGATCTCGGCAGTCGATCGCATCTGCTCCACGACCTGCGCAAGCTCCCGGCGGGGATCGTCACTGCCACCGGACTCCTCTGCGGCCACGCGCAGCAGCGTCGCGAGTGCGCCACCGAGCACCAGGGCCGGCATCACGAGCGGCGAGAGCAGCTCGTCGCCCTTGCCCCGCCGCCACCTCGCGACCCTCAGCATGATCGCGTCGTTCAGCCGGCCCGCGAGCGCCGCGAGCAAGCCCACCCGGGCGTCATCCTGGTCGGCGCTGGCGCCTGAGAACAGCTCCCAGCCGGCCATCAGCAGCCGCGTCGAGTCCTCGGCCTCCGGCTCCTCGATCGCGTCTGCCGCGGCGCCGGCCGCCATCAGAACCTGCATCTCCACCACACCGGCGAGATGGTGAGCACACTCCAGACGAAGCAGCTCGCGGCTCGCGGGCTGCCGCTCGATACTCGCCCGCTCTGCCCGTGAACGGCGCCCGGATCGCGCCGAGCGCGTGCAACGCGTCGATCAGCTCCTCCGGAGCGGCCATCACACCAAGCTCGGGTTGCGGCTCTCCCATCAGCCTGTCAGCCTACGCGCTCAGGCCATCCGGCAGCAGAGCCCCCCGGCCTGACGACCGCGCTGTCATTCGACCGCCGTTCTACATGTGGCACCATGGCGAGGAATGTTCAAGCACATGGCGCTTGATCAGATTGTGGTCGGCACCCAAGCGCATCTACATACCGGCGCTGGACGCGGCACTCTGAACGCATCCGCACGGCATAAGATGCACGTCGGGAAGGTGTGCGCCTCGGAGCGAGAGACCGGGCCGACGATCACCGCCATGCTCGAGCGCGGCCCGCTCGCGGGCCGGCACATCGATGTAGACGTCGTGGAAGGCCGCCCCCCCAAGACGATCGACCTGCGGGCCGACGACGGGAGCAGCTGTCGCTACTGCCTCGCGGACTGGGTCCAGAGCGGTCCGTCCGCGATATACACGTTCTTGTACCGCGTATAGCCGGTCCGCGACGGTTGCCGCTCCTTCTGTGGCGGGTGACAGCGAGCGGCAACATGACGACCCTGCTGCCTCTCTTATTTATCTGAACACAGCCGCGGACGACGCGGCCTGATGTGCGACGTCGTGCCGCGCTACCGCTACGCGCGAAAGGGAGAGCGACGAGCGCATCGCCGACGACTGTCGTCTTCGTCCCAACCGCCACGCCGTCCGGAGGCCCGCTCCAGTCAGGTCCGGTCAGGCCGGTTGCATGATGTGGGCTACGTGCTGGCGTGGGTGGTCTGGGCCTCGATCGTCAGGCGGTCGGCGCCTTCGGTGATCGGCACCTTGCGGGGCTTCGCCGACTCGGCCACCGGGATGCGCAGCGTCAGCACCCCGGTTTCGTAGCTGGCCACGAGGCGCTCCGCGTCGAGCGTCTCGCCCAGGAACAGCTGGCGGGTAAACGCGCCGTACGGGCGCTCGGCGGCGATCACCTCATCGCCCTCCCGGCCGTCAAAGCTGCGCTCTGCCTTGATCGTGAGCACGTTCTGCTCGACGGTCAGGTCGATCGCGTCTGGGGCCATTCCCGGCAGGTCAAAGGAAACCACGAACTCGTCGCCGCGGCGGTAGGCGTCCATCGGAAACGGCCGCGGCGTCCGCGCGCCCGCCGCGAGCTGCTCGGCCAGCCGGTCAAACTCGCGGAACGGATCGAACTGCATCAGCATCGCAATACACCTCCAAAGGGTTTGAGTGCAGGTTGGTCTGGCGGCCGTCGAGCGCATACGTTCGCGACACGCTCTTGGGCGCCGTCCGCGCGCCCAAGCAAAACTGGCCGACACGCGCCGCGGGCGGAGCGTGTGTCGCTCGCCTTCGTCGCTTTGCTCGCGCGGCGATGCGCTTTCGACGGGACGCCTCGTTCGAGTGGCGGCGAGGCTGTTGATCGCGACGTGTCACCTCCTGCTGAACGTCAGGCCCTGGGCGCAACGTCCTTGACCCTCGCGATCTCGCCAGGGAACAGTATTGAGGCGAAAGCCAATCACGTCGGTAAGGAGTTCAGCTCGTGCGGCTTGCTCAGCGACTCG
>Ga0116217_10002052_pt1 | contig 18961 bp, 17 predicted proteins | sample Sb_taG_6_FD_89697 | JGI IMG/M metagenome (GOLD analysis project Ga0116217, IMG submission 89697) | Peat soil microbial communities from Weissenstadt, Germany - Sb_50d_4_PS metaG | ecosystem: Environmental > Terrestrial > Soil > Wetlands > Peat | place: Germany: Weissenstadt | collected 2010-09-21 | reverse complement strand
CGACGGCAAGGGCTACTGGCTCGTCGCCTCAGACGGCGGCGTATTCTCCTTCGGAGACGCCACCTTCTACGGATCGACTGGCGCCATCCACCTCAACGAGCCGATCGTCGGCATGGCCGCCACTCCCGACGGCAAGGGCTACTGGCTCGTCGCCTCAGACGGCGGCATATTCTCCTTCGGAGACGCCACCTTCTACGGATCGACCGCCGGCATGCCACTCCCTGCACCCATCGATGCCTTGGTGCTGGCGCCCGATGCCGGCTATTGGATTGTCTCCTCCGCTGGCGACGTGTACAGCTTTGGCAGCCCCTACCTCGGCAGCCCGATGGGCGCCGTGCAAGGGAAGGTCGCGGGAGCCGCCGCGGCCTAGGTTCGGGCCGTTCGCAGATACCCTTAGCCCGTTTCCAGCGGGGGATTTCTTGGCGGCTGCACCGCCAACGGCTGCAGGATCCCGATGGCCGCCGCGCTGTTACGGTGAAATCGACGCTCGACGTCTTGATTTCAATGTCGCTTCAGCCGGTTTCCTCGAACCGGGGGTAGCGCCTCCTGAAGACGTCATAACGGTCATGCACTCCTCAAGTCTCGACCTGTCGGGGCATCGCTGATGGCGCTCACCGAATGGCACCTCCCCTTGCCATCTGCGCCCGCGAGGGGTGCAGATCGCCCGGTGTTTGGTGCAGGTCGTCCGTGAGTGGCTCCTGGGTCAGCTGAGCGCTGCACTCCGGTGTCGGGTTGATGTTGAGCGGGAGCGAGTGCCTCCATTTCGTACCAAAGTCGAATCGGGCCGAGCCCCTGGAAGCCCTTACCCGGTGGAATCGAGCGGAGCTCCAGCGGTGACATATCCGTTGCACCTTGAGGCCTGGTGGCACCAAAGGTACGACCGGGGATGTGCCCACAACATTTGAACAACTTTTGACTCGTAAACTAGAGCCGTGGGCGCGCAGTGGGAGGCGAACTTCTTCGTCATCGGGGCCCAGAAGGCGGGGACGACCAGATTGTGCAACCTTCTGCAGCGGCATCCTTCGGTCGCGATTCCGTTCAAAGAGCCCTTCTACTTCCAATCTCCTGACGCCATGAAGGGGAAGGCGCAGTGGTATCGGAGCATCTTTGAAGACGTCGCCCACCTGCCAGCGCGGGGAGACGGCAGCACCTCATACTCCATGTGCGGCAACTACCCCGGGACCGCTCAACGCGTTCATGAGTTCAATCCGGACGCCCGGATCATATATATGGTCCGCCATCCGCTCCGGCGAATCGAGTCCGGCTGGCGCCAGTCGGTCTCGGCACCAGTCAGCATGTCCGGCGACGGCACGGACGTAAACGGATTCCTCGGTTTCGAGCACGCCTTGTACAACAAGACGGAGCTGTTGATCGAGCCGACGTTGTACTGGAAGCAGATATCCGAGTACCGACGCTACTTCGCTGACGATCAGATCAGGATCGGCTTTTTCGAAGAGTTCATTGCGGACGAGAAGACCGAGCTTCGGGCATGCCTCTCGTTTCTCGGCGTCGACCCCATTGTTGATATTGAGATGGAGGATGATGAGGATCGCAACTCGTCGGAGGGCAAACGCCAGCGTCTCGGTGTCGTCGACGCGGTGCGCACCCTGCCTGGGTACGAACGGGCCAAGCGGTTCATTCCGCAACCCCTCAAGACGCTTTTCACCGACCGCATCACTCGGCCGATTCCCACCACATCCCCTTGGAGGCAGCAGAGCGTTGCGTGGACGGTATCCCGCGTCGCCGACGACAGTGCTGCCCTGCTCCAGTATGCCGGTCGTAGCGCAGATTACTGGTCCCCGTGGGACGTCGACACGAATGTTCGTTCTCCCAAGGGGAGGCCTCTTGTTGAACTCCGGGGTGAAACTCGCCGCAGTGTTTGCACCTCTTCGCCTCGGCAAGGGTCTCTTCGGCGCGCCCAGGGCATTTTCACCGTGCGCTGAGGTACAGGACCGAAAGCGGCCTGTTCAGCGTTCCAACCCCAGAGTCTTGTCGCTCCGTGGTCTCCATAGTGGGCATCCTCTCCGGCGCAACACACCTGATGGCGGATGTCCGTCAAACCGACCGCGTAGGTGCTTTTGAGAAGCGCTTGATGGGCACCTTTTGGACCGATACGACCTGGTCAGACGGCCGATGGGACACCGCTTAGTGGGGAATATCTTGCAGATACGTCATCCCACGGCATCGAAGGGCAGCCTGCTGAAGATCGGCAGCGGATCCTGGATTGGCCCTGCGGGCCACGGTGCTACCAGGGGTGACGAACGGAAGTCGCCGCGTGTTGCTGCCGATGCCGTCGTCGCCCATGACGTGCCGGATCACACGCCGGTAGCAGGGACCCCGGCCATTCCGAGGCGGAACCTTCTATACCGGCCCGGGGTCACCCGCGCTTGGAGCGATTGACGTGGCGCTTGGTCGATCAGTCGGGAAGCAAGTACTTAACCGCAGGGAGTCAGCTTCGGCTCGGCGTGTCGGGAGGATTTCGGTCGAACACTGAGATCGGCGGACACGAATGACGCCCTGCAGCTGGTTGGTTCGTCCTGGAAACTGTGGAACAAACTTTCGCTTGGAAGGGACTGAGTGATGTCCACACTGAGGGAACCACCCCGCCCAGCGCAGGTGTCAGCCGTCACGCGATCCCCTCGCTTTGGCGAACACGAGGTGGCCGGATGACCAAGACCCGTCAGCTCGAAGCGATGCTGCGCGCCGTAAGACTCGACGGGACGCTCGACACCATCTGGACTCGGTTGCCCCAGGCCGCCGCGGTAAGATCTCGGCCATATCGAGCTCCTCCAACCGCTTTGTGAGGGTGAGCTCTCCGGCCGCGATGCCGCTGGCATCACGAAGCGCGTACGCGAAGCCCACTTCGAGACCATGTGTTCCATTGAGGAGTCGACTTCGCCTACAGCCCCAGGTCGCGCCGTCGCGGATCCGCGATCTCGCCCACCCTGCGCTTCGTCGAGGAGGAATCGGTCATCCTGCACGATCCAGTCGGGGTGGGCAATACCATGATCGCCCAGGCCCTCGGCCATGCGGGCTGCGCCAACGGTGACAGCGTCACGAAGACATCGTGTCTCGTCGCCGACCTGGCCGGAGGGTGACGCCGATCGCTTGTCTTGGACGCCCTCACGGCTTCCGCGTGATGCTTTTGGATTCTGTCGAGGGCAGCGTCGAACGTGGCGGCTTCTGCGGCCGGTAGGCCCGCGCCGCGCCCAGTGCCGCTCGACTGGCCCGGAGAACCTTTCCCTGGCGGGCCAGCCGGACAGCATCTGTCATCTTGCGCTCGGGGACGAACCGGTGCTCGCGGAACCATTTCGCCTCAGCCACCACCCGGGCATCTTCCGCCGACAAGTCGAGGTCGGCCCACTTGTCGTGCAGTTTCCTGAACTGCCGCTCGAACGCGCCTGGACTGGTCGTCCACTGTTCCGGGTGTCGGCGGTAGAAGACCAGTGGCTCGGGCAGCAGATGGATTCGGCCGGTCAGCGCGATTGCCAGCCACAAATCGGTGTCCTCGCAACCCTGCCCGAAGTCTTCATCCCAGCCGGACGTCTGCTCGAAGTTGGAGCGCCGCACGAGGGCCAGGCTGGTCAGGAACACGGCCACTAGGAACAGCGCGGCGAAGGTCGTCTCTGGCTCGCTCTGCGGGAGCGGCTTGGCCCACCAGCGGGTCGGGGCGTACCTGGCCCACGGCCAACCGCCCGCCTCGACACCCTCATCCTCTCCGGAAGGCCCAATGTACGAGTGGCCCGTGTGGACAATCGCAACGTCCGGGTGGGCGTCTAGGTAGATGACGGTCCGTTCGAGCATCGCCGGGGCGAGCGCGTCGTCCGAGTCGAGGAACAGAAGGTAGGGGGCGGACGATGCAGCCGCTCCAGCGTTCCGGGCGGCTGCAGCACCACGGTTCGCCTGGTGGAGGACCCGCACCCGATCGTCGTTCGCGGCGAGCCTGTCGGCCACGTCGGGGGTGTCATCGGTGCTTCCGTCGTCAACGATCACCATCTCCCAGTCCTGGAGCGTCTGGCTCTTGACGCTGGCCACGCAATCGCCGAGGTATCGGGAGCCGTTGTAGCAGGGCGTCACCACGCTCACTCTGGGCATTCGTCCAATGCTATTCGCCCAGAATCAACCACCGGTCAAGACCGCCCCGAATCGCCATTACATGAAGGGCGGGCCGGTGGAGAGGTTCTTCCCAAGGTGTTCATCAGACATCAGACAATTTAGCCTCCAACAGTTACTAGCGAAGCTTTGCCCCTTCAAAGGATCTGCCAGCTCCACTGCCAGCGCGGGCGACCGGCGCCGATAAGTGTGCACGCCGGTATCGTGCGACTGTGCCCGAGCCCCGACTCCCGTCTTGAGCGCCGTCGGCGGACATGAGGGCTTGGGGTCGGCGGAGACGCGTGCTGCTGTGGATGCCGAGGGCCGGCCGCGTTTCCGGCGCGCTCTAGTAGGTGCAGGGGTCGAGGGCCGGACCTCGTTCGACCCCGACCAGGCCCGGATGCGGTCGACCTCGTTCACGGCTTCACCCTCGAGTCTGCCCCGTGGTGCTCTTCCCAATCCCTGCGGGACCAGACTTATCGGCTCGAGGGTTCGGTCCGGCGAATGACCCCACGAACTACGGCCTCGCGCGTCCGTGGCGGCCCGTTTGGAGGCAATGCTCTCAAGGGCGGGGCCGCGCTCACGGGAACATCCATCGAGTTCCTTCGAGATGAGCTAGCCGCGGCCGTCTTCGAGGCCGCCGACCTCCTGGTGTCCAACGCTGGGAGGAAGCCCGAGCGAGACGACCAGGCTCGTCGCCCTCGAGGCGGCGCTGAGTTGGTGCAGCATCGCCTGGGTCTGGGCCTGGTACTGCGACCCGGCTCACGGTGCATCATCGCCCAGGCCGTACGGTCAGCATGGCACCAGCGCACATGAGAACGGTTCCGCTATCCCCGTGCTCGCGCCTCACCGGCTCGTCCGTCGCAGCCTTCGCCAGACTGAGGCTCGGATCGCCGGCTCGAGTCTGGAGATCACGGCGGCTGCGACGATCCAGGACACGGCCACTATAATTCCTGCCCCAAACACGGCACCGAAGCCGTGCGCATGGGGAAGAGCACGGACAAGGACCAGCGCAGAGGCCGCGGATACAGCGACGACCGGGACAAGCGGGGCGATGGCCTCGCGGAAATAGCGCCGTGCTGGCATGCGCAGGTGGCGGCAGACCACGACTGGCAGCACGAAGAATTCGAGTACGACCACGACCGGGAGGGACCCGATCGCCGGGCCGATAGGTCCGAGCCAGAACGTGGCTGCGACGCTGCCCGCCAAGTTGGCAAGGGCTCCGATAACGGCCAGCGGCGCGAGCGTACGGTTGCGCCCGACGCCGGTGAGGAAGAGGAAGCTCTGGTGGCCAGGCAGCTGCAGTACGGTCACGAACCCGAGCGCAACCATGATCTGGTAGCTCCGCGGGGGTACGGTGCCAAGCCACAGCGTGAGGAGGGGGTCCCCGAAAGCTGCCAGGGCCACCAGGATCGGCGCTGAGAGAGCCACACCGGAGAGCACGGAACGCAGAAAGTAGCGGGCCTGGCGGTCCCGATCGCCCACTGTCTCGAAGTGGGTGTATGAGGGCAGGAGGTACGCCGTTCCCTGCGCCGAAACCGACCGGTTGAAGTTGGCCGTACTCAGAGCCACGTTATACGGCGCCACCTGAGCGACGGGAAGGATTAGCCCGATTATGAAGGCATCGAGTTGATAGGAGACCACACCGGCCAGGGCGACTACGGTCTGGAGGCTGCCGAATCGGAGCAGGTCGCCGAGGAGGGCGCGGTCGAAGTGCCCGTGGCGCACGGAGGACCCAGTAGCTCGGCCGACGGACATGACTGTCAGGACGAGGCCCACGGCTGCGCCGACCGTAGAAACGAGTGCGAGTCCGACCAGCCCGCCGCCGACCAGAACCACTGTGATTTGCCCCAGCTGAGTGACGAAAAGGACGATGATGCCGATCTGGATCGTGCGATCGCCCCGTCCGGAACCGAACAGCACGGATGTTGGCACCGATACGAGGAAGTTGACCGCAGTCATCAGGCCGAGCACGACGAGGGTGGCGCCGGCCACTGTCGGACTGATGTCCCCGAGGTGGAGGATGGATGAGAGGAAGGGCGCCACCACGACGGTGACGACGATTGCAACGAGACTCGAGGCGGCGAAGAAGACCCACCCCGTACGGATCACCGTGGCCACACCTTCGCGATCGTTCTCGGCCATCAACCTCGCGACGCGCTGCACGGCGGCGGTCGAGACCCCCGCGTCGAGCAGACCGAGATACCCGATCAGGGCCTGGAGCACGACCCACAGTCCGTACTGGGCCACTCCTAGGTGGTGGAGGAGGACGCGAGTGAGGACGAGTGTGAAGGCGAGCCCGACGAAGTAGCTCATGTAGGAGAAGGCCACATTGCGGGCGAGCTGCCGACCGCTGGCATTGGCGGGTACTGCCGCCGGCTCCGGGCCGTTGCCCTCCGCCGGCGGAACCGGCGACTCGGAGCCGTCGCCGGCCGAGTCCTCCGCGCCGCCCGGCGTGGCGTCTTCAGTCACAGTGGACGCGGCTCGGGCGGTACCAGACCATCGGTGGCTGTGCATCGGACATGGCGTCGAGGGGCAACGTTCGCGCCGGTCAGTGGGCCAGCCGCAGCGAGGAGACGTATGCCTCCCGGGGAACCTCCAACATATGGATGTTCTTCAACTTAATATCCTCCCGCCGCTCCTCAAAGCTTGCGCTTCCGGATTAGTGTCAACGCCGGAGCCCAGGGCCACCGGTGCCGTCGGCCCCGGAGCTAGCACCGTGTCCCACGACCTCAGCCCGGGGTGCCACTCCAACCGCTGTCGTGGGATCTGATCGCGACCCCTCCCTCTCACGCGCTGACCGTAGCCGTCGGCTTCCGAGCGGTCGACGATAGGGGTGGCGACAACGACTCGGCCATGGCGTTGACGTCCCAGCAATCGTCCGGCGTCGGTGACCAGCCCGTGCGCATGTAATCGGCCCAGGCACAGTCGATGATCCGGCGGCTGCCCGGTCGACGACGCTGGCCGCGTAGGCCCAGTTGTCCCAGGTGGCGACGTAGGTGATGATGTCGCCCAACTAGCGCCGGTCCATCTCGTCGCACGGCCCCGAAGTGGCGCTGGATCAGCTCGAGGGCCAACTTGGCATTGGGGTCAGCGAAGTTGTCTTGCCCCGGCGCTTCTTGCAGCGGCCCTCGAGTCTGGCCTGACGCCGAAGCCTAGTCACGCGGCGCTTTCAGCAGGCCACGTGGCGGTACCAGAGTTCTCAGTGAATCCGCGGGACGCCATAGGTGCCTTTTGAACTCAGCGTGGATGGCCCGGATCTTCTAATGTCCTGAGCCAGAGATTCGTTGAAATATAGGAATTTCGTTCCGTTCCCGCGTTCTTCCATCAGCAGCGACGATGGGAGGCAACCGTGGCAGAGTCGGGCAGGCCGAGGTAGGCGGCGTCGACAGCCAGAATTCCCCGCGGACGGCCATGGAATTCCCGGCCTCTCAGCTGGCGAAGGGCAACGCCTACTTCCCCAAGCGATCCCAGCGAGCGCGGCTTGGGGCTGTCACACGGCAAGCAGGCCTTTGTAGACGGCAAGAGTCTGCTCGGCCACGCGAGTCCACGTATACCGCGATGCGACGTACCGCTGCGTTTCTTGATCTGCGCCTTGTTCGTAGGCAGCCTCGACTGCTTCACGAATCGACCGTTGGTCGGATGGATCGCAGTAATGGGCGTGTGACCCGAAGTATTCCTCAGCATCACCCCTCCGAGTGGTTACGATCGCGCAGCCGCAGGCCGCCGCTTCAAGTGAGGCGAGCCCTGTGGTCTCAAACCAACTTGGGAGGGCGTGCACCCTAGCTTTCTGATACAGACCAGCGATCTCCTGGGAATCCCGCGCCGCAATATACGTCACATTGTCACCACCCGCCTTTAGGCACTTATTGAGGTATTCCGGATGATGGGGATGTGAATAGCCCGTCATGGTGAGATGAATTCCGGTACCCCTGAGTGCACGGATCAGACCCATCTGGTTCTTTCTTGGCTCCAGACGGGCGACCAGAAGGACTCCGCTTCTGGACACGTTCTCCTCGGGCGGATGGAATATGGTCTGATCGAAGCCATTTCTGACTACGACCCATGGTGTAGAGACGCCGAGCTCATCTATAACGCGCCTACCCTCGGTGTGTGAGTTCGGTAGGAGGAGATCGGCTGCCTCAAAGAGGAAGCGCCTTTCAGTAATAGGCATCAGAATTCTCTCAGCATCGTCAACCGTCTTCTCGCGCATCCCACGCTTAATGGCACTAATGGATGCTGAGATCTTTCGCCGAAGTCGAGGAACCCCACGAACGATACCGTCAAGCCCGTATAGGTAATCCTTGGATTGGTAGATGGTGGAGACGACCACTGGCTTTCTCGCCTGCCTCACTCGGCGCATGGTTGATAGGTCGGTCCAAAACACGTGGACCAGGTCATAATCTCGTGGGTCGAACGCTGCCTCCTGGGGGGTGTCAACATCAACACCCAATCTGCGCAGTTCGCTTACCGTGTTCTTGAACTGCACTATGTGCCCACCCGGGATGTCAGTTGGCTTCATCAGGACTGCGACACGCACGACCAGTTTTCCTCCACGGACTTGGTAGAGAGTAGCCCGGCAGGCGCAAGTGCCCGATGGGGAGAGGCGCGCGCCGTCGGCTCGATCCGATAGGTTCAACCGCGTGGCGCTGACAGAGCTGAGGGTCCTGCTGCTGAGCCCGCTCCCGGAACTGGATCCGCCGGGCGGTGACGTCACCTATACCGAGGAGCTCCTCGAGTCGCCGCCGCCGGGCGTAGTTTACGAGACATACGCTCAGGCGCTGGCAGGCGGTTCGCTCGTGGAACTTGGACGACGAAACTCGCTAAACGGCGTGCTGAAGCGAGAATTACCGATCAGTCTCGCAATGATCGGCCGTGAGCATGCCGTCAATGCTCTTCGGTCCCGCGAGCTTCTGTTTCGGGAGCCGTTCCGGTATTTTGACATCAAGTCTCCACGTTACGACTTGGTGCATGACCACGTGTACAGCGTTTCCCTTCGGGGTGCGGTGCCACCTGTGCTCCTCTCCAACGGCGCCGCACAGCCGAACCACTACCGCGATGGACGCCATTGGTCGCGAGGAAGAACGAAGGTTGCCGTGGCACTTGATCGAGGGTTGGCGTGCAGCTCTCGCGTCATCCACAACTCATTGGCGCCCACAGGGGCAGACCGCTTGGTGTGCTTTAGTCAACACTTGAAGAAGTGGTATATCTCGGAGCAAGGAGTGAAAGAGGATCTGATCGATGTCATCCCATGCGGAGTAAGCGCCCCTGCGAGCAGGAATTCGAAGCCCGGACGGTTTGGGCCCGTGGTTGGTTTCGTTGCAGCTGACTTCGATCTGAAGGGGGGTCGGGCTCTCCTCAGTGCGTGGCCCGCCATTCGCAGTGCCAGTCCGAACTCGAGATTGGTGATAGTCGGTTCTGAGCCGAGACTACCCGTTACGGACCTTGAAGCCCTGTCGATCGATTGGATCGGGAAGGTACCGCGACAGCGTCTGTTCGGTGAGATCATGCCGACGTTCGATGTATTCGCCTACCCGACAAACTGGGATGGGGCACCGCTGATCGTCGAGGAGTCACTTGCGCACGGAATCCCAACCGTTGTAAGTGACTACGGAGCTCTACCTGAGATGATCGGTTTCGATCGTGCCGGGGAGGTTGTGCCTCGGGGAGATGTCAGAGCCCTGGCTTCAGCCGTCCTTCGACTACTACAGCCTGATCGCAATCGGCGCGTTTCAGCCGAGGCCGTTGCGCTCTTCGAGGAGCGCTACGAGGTCGGGGCTGTGCATCAGAGGCTGAGGAGGAGCTACGACGCGGTCTTAGCTCGAGACAGCGACCGTGACCACGGATGAGCACTGTGACATGGTCCGTCGTATCTACCGACTCTCCGATGGGGCAGCAGCGATATGAAGGGGAGATCCAGAAAGCTTTGGCCGCGGCAGGAAGTCCAGAGTGGAGCTTTCGCCTGCTTCGGCTCGCGCCCCTTCGATCTAAGTCTTCGGGCGTAAGGCGGTACCCCGCGCGCCTGGCTGGACGGGCGTCGCTCCCTGTTGCGAGTGCGATTGGTTGGGCGGCGTATCGCACCAAGGGACTTGTTCACCGGTTCGACTTACGTCTCCCTCCGAGCGAAGGTCCGGAGGTAGTGACCGTGCACGATCTTCCCCCGCTACGATTTGACGACGAGGGAAGGATTCCCACTAGCGCGAAGGCTGGTGCGAGGAGAGCTTCGGCGATAATCACCCCCAGCCGATTCGCGGCCGACGAAGTACTCGAACTGCTCGGAGTCGATGCTAACCGCATCCACGTTGTCCCGTACGGTGTGTCGGGCGACTACCAAGAGGCAGTCCCCGCTACCAATGCCGAGTTGAAGGACTTCGGGATCAGACCTCGGTTCGTAGTCCACGCAGCTGGTGCTTCCAAGCGAAAGAACCTGGATGCTCTGGCTGCGGCTTGGGCACAAGTAGCGGCCGAATGCCCCGATGTCGATCTCGTTCTGGCTGGCCCTAAAGATAAGCGTAGGGAAGAGGCATTTCTGGCGATCCCCGCGGTGCGCATAATCGGTTCGCTCCCCGGTCCCGGGATAGCATCCTTGATGCGGCGCGCCGCTGCTGTGGTAGTTCCATCCACATACGAGGGTTTCGGACTTCCCGCGCTCGAGGGAATGATGTGTGGGACGCCCGTTGTTGCCGCAAGGTGCGGGGCTCTCCCAGAGGTGTGTGGCGACTCAGCTGTTCTCGTTCAGCCGGATGGTGAAGGAATCGCGGAGGGGCTTCTGGCTGTCTTGAGGGACGAGCTGCTGGTGCATCGATTGAAGGTTGATGGCCTCGCACGGGCCGCCCATTTCTCCTGGGAGCAGGCTGCAAAGGCGCATCTGAGGATCTATCGAGAAGTGCTCGACAGTGGGGTCAATGGGCGTGTCCGCTGACAGTTCCTCGCCAGCCGGAGATCTTGGAGGTTATTGAAGAAGGACGGCGAGGTTCGGATCACTCGCGTCGGCCGGCCCACAGCTCGAAACCGGTATCGCCCGTCAAGCGCTGGCGTCTTGGTAGGCCACTTGATATTGGCTAGCGAGAGTTTTCCAGGAGAAGCGAGCGGCGGTTGCACGGCCAGCAAGACTGAGTTCAGCTGCCACCGTATCGTCGTTCAGTACCTCACGCAGTTTGAGCGCCAATTCCCGGTAATCGCCAACCGGGAAGAGGAGACCGTTAGAGTCATCAACGATCTCCGGCACACCTCCGCCGGAGCTGGCCACAACGGGACAGCCAACCGCCATGGCCTCAAGGATGACAATTCCCTGTGGCTCGTGTGGAGAACAGAGCACAAATGCGGCGGCACCGGCCATCAGATTCAAAGCCGTGCGGTGGTCAACCTTCCCGACGAATTGCACGCGGGACTCGAGCCCAAGGTACACAACAAGTTCGTGTAACTGTCCAGACTCTGGACCATCACCGGCAATCAGCAACTCGTGGTTCGGAAAGTCTGATGCCAGCAGCTGAAACGCTAGGACAAGCAAATCATAACCTTTTTGAGGTACAAGTCGACCTAACCCAAGAACGTAAGGACGAGCTCGTGGTTCTGGGACGGCTTGAGCACACTCGATCAAATCGATCCCGTTGTAGATCACTCTCATTTTTCCGGTGTATTGGCCATTTGAAAACCGGTCAATTTCGCTAAGAACGTACCGCGAGCACCCCGTAATCACGTCTGCATTCGCCAACGCTCGTCGCAGAATTGATCGGGCAACCGCAGAGCGTTCGAACAGTCGGTTTGCGTCCATTGATAACTCCCCTTGCGTGGAAACAACCAGGGGGAGGCTGAGCTTGCGGCTTGCTCGGCCTGCAAATGGGGCGTTGCTGCTTACGCACTGAATATGCACCACGTCTGCACCCCATTCCTTGAGGGTCCGTGCCGTTTGCCGGTGCGTTTGTGGTGCCCAGGCTGCCCAACCAAGAAGATGCCGCACATGGAACCCCGGAACCCGAAACGGCAGACGTCGAACTGTCAGGTCGCCCACGGATTCAGCGCGCGGTAAACTTCGAGGCCACTGATTGGCTACGATCAGCGGATGCATGCCGCGACGGGTCTGCTCACGAGCCAGCTGACGCGTGAGCTCCTCCACCCCGCCGACGTGTGGATGGAAGGCGCTGGGAAAAATGGCGGGACGACATGTCATCGCATGATTAGCTTTCTTTAGATCTGCGTCGATTCATTTGCGGGATTATCGACCTCGGAATCCTCTTGTTGTCGAGATCCAATCATTCATTCCAATCGCGGTCACGTCCCGACGTTCGGTGTCATCCAAGACTCGAGCACGAGGCAAGGTCGTCTGCCAGATCTCGCCATCAGGTCCGAGAGCTTCACATTGTGCACCACCATCCGCTGCGACCACGGGAGTTACCAGGGACATTGCTTCGACCAGCGTCAACCCAAAAGGCTCGGCGACAGCTCGGGGGAGGAATGTTCCTGCCTGGGACAGAATTCGTTTAGGTTATGGGCGAATCCATGTCAGTCCGTCGAGTTCTCAAGGTCGAGATTATGGGCGAGTCGCCGCAGTTCTAGCAGTTCGGAACCGCATCCGATAGTTGTGAGCCGCCAACCCTCGCGACGGAGAGTCACCGTGCTCGCATCGCGCATTGAGCAGTTGGAGTGAGGCCGTGAACTGGACCTGATGACGAAAGGAATCTGGTTCGCACCTCCACACAAAGACGGCCAGGCATCCGCCGCAATTGCGGATCAGATTTCTTGGTCCCCGTGTTTCCCAGACGAGACCTTGAGGCGATTTAGGGCGGCTGAACGGGCCGGGGTCAGGTGACGCCTCCAGCATGGAGAAGGCCTCAGAGGGCGGTAGTGCTCGAAGTTGGTGAATCCCCGGCCAGAACGCTTGACCCGCTTGACACAGAAATTCATGCCTTCGGCCGGGCCGTTGCAGGCGCCGGTGTGGTGGTGGTTCAAGATCTCCGTGCATGCCGGGGGACCATCTCGTACTTGTAGGAGGCCACTTGTAATGGACGACGGTCCCAACAGCTTCTCAGCCAGACCTCAAGTCCAAGATGCTCCCGGGGAGATGATAGTGCGAACCGAAACGATACGGACAAGGGGAGGTGTCCGTCGCGTTGTCGCCGGGCCGAGGTCCGCTAGCCGAAGCGCCCGTCACCACCCGGGATCAGACCCCGCGTTTCCCACTTCAACACGTAGAGCCTGCTGAGTCGAGATACACCTTCAACAATCGATCAGTGTGGGCTTCGATGTCGAACAGTTCGAGTTGCCGTGATCGAAGATGCGCACCGTAATGCTTGAGATCCCGATGTCGGATGGAATCGAGCAGACGAGCGCAAGCGACGGCATCGCCAGGAGGAAATAGCCATCCATCCGCTCCAACCGTTTCAGGATGTGCCCCGCCATTGGCGGCGATAACGGGTGTGGCACGCGCCATCGCCTCGACCACGGTCAGGCCAAACGGCTCCGCAGGGGCGGGAGCAAGGAGCAAGGCTGAGCGTGCGAGCAACTGCGTCGGATCATCTATGAAACCCGCCCACTCGACTGATCGAGAGAGATTCAAGTCGATCGCCAGCTGTTTGAGCTGGGATAGTTGTGCTCCTCGCCCAGCTATCACGAGTGTCCAGTCGAAGTTGCGGAGTCCGCTCACCGACCACGCGCGAAGCGCGACGTCCGTGTGCTTCTCCTCCTCCAGACGCTGCATCACCAGCACCCGGCGATCCCTCCTGGACGGCCCCGGTTCGGTGGTTTCAACCCCGTTAAGTAGGACACGGTTTGAATGGACCGTTGCAGCGACGAACTCACTGATGGCAATTTGCTCGTCCATCAACCAACCGAGAGGCATCAGGAGGACCCTGCGGCCTCCTGAACCACGTGGAATCGCGAAGTGGAGGGTGGTCACGAGACGCGCGTGGTGAATTGGCTTGGTGATCACCGCTGCGATCTCGGCAGCGGTCATGTGGGCGTGAACGATGTCGAGCCGGCCGAGCCGCTTGAGTTCGCGCGCGACCTGCCAGGTTGTCGATGCGGGTCGCCAGCCGACGACGTCGGAACGGAGTGCCATGTGTGCGGGGTCGCCACCGATCACCGTCACGTCGCATCCGCGGGCGGCAAGACGGGGCGCTACCATGCTGACGTATCTCTCCACGCCTGCGAAGGAGTCGGAGCGCACTACATGGGCGATCCTCAACTGACCCCATCAAGGTCCTGAGCACACCGGACAGGACCCCTCCAATAGTGGGCGATAGTTCTGCGTTGAATCAATTTCGCTTCGCTGTCTCGGGCCATGATTAGTCGGCGCGAAGCTGCCAAGATGGACGCAGTACGGAACAGTTGCCACCCGAAGGTTCCGTACCACTTGCGCGCGAACCGCTCGGCCGAGGCATCGAAGAGGAGTTCACGGCGGACGGGGTCTGCGCTCGTGCCGCCACTCAGATGCACGGCGGTGGCGTCCTGAGCTAGACCGACTCTCCAGCCAGATCTCAGAGCACGCAATTGCCAATCTGCCTCCTCGGCATAGAGAAAAAACCTCTCGTCGAAGGTTCCGACCGAGTCGATCGCCGTGCCCCGCAGCAGAAGCACTGCGCCGCTCACAAACCACCGGCGGCTGAAAAGTTCAGTGGCGCCGATTACTCCGGACAGCGTCGACCACGGTGATGGAACTGGCCATAACTCCTTCTGTTCGCCGCCATCTGGATTGACCAACCTAGGCCCGATGGCGGCTAGATCACTGGACCTGTAAAGTTCGTCGCGCATCTTCGCCAGGTCCGTGGCCCGCAAACACGCGTCCGGGTTGAGCAGCAGGACGTCGCTGCCAGGCTCTCTGTATCCTCGCAGCGCCACATTCACGGCGGCGGCGAAGCCGATGTTGGTGTGAGGTCGCACATACGTCGCTCCGAAGGATTGGGAGATGCGTTGTGCCCGGTCCGAACCGCCGTTGTCGACGACGACGACGGGTAGGCCCGGGCCGAGTGCATGGAGGGAGGCTGCGAGCTGGTCCTCGCACCCGTAGGCGACGATGACGACCATGGGCGGCCACGGGAGCGGACCTTCCGTTCTGCCGACAGGCTCGGGCGAGCCGGAAATCGACCCGGGTGTCATTTCTGCCGGGGAGCAGATGGACGAACGCGGGGCTCGTGATTCGGAGTGTGTTCAGCGAGTGACGCCGCAGCCTCCCGTTTGAACCAGAAGATTGGAGACGACCAACGGAAGTGCACGTCAAAGTTCGGGAGAGGGTCGCGCGTTGGCACCGGCAGTGCTATCGGAACAACTATAGAGTAGATTGCAGTTGTCCGCCGGCCGGCCCGTTCAAAGTTCACTGACGATGCTCACCCGATTCAAGAGTCTCTGGACCCTCATACTCGTTGGTCCGCTGGTGTGCGCCCTCTTTGGTCTGCTTTCCGGGTATCTGGCCGTTCGAGAACCCAAGCTCGCTGCTGCGTTCATCGGCCTTGGCGCGGTGCTCGCCTTAGTCTCGAGATCGCCGATCTCCATTGCGCTCCTGGTGGCGCCCGCATCCTTTAACGTGAGCCGATTGTCCATCGGGCGTGGCATTGCGCTCCCCGATGTGGTTCTGCTGGTGGCCACAATTCTTAGTTTCCCGGCACTGGCCAGGCTCGGGACCCCTCCCGGGGTAACAAGTATCCGTCGGTGGTTCGGCGTCTATTTCGTGGCCATGCTCGCTATAGTTGTAATCCATCCGTCCAGCCGTAGCCTGATCGAAGCCGGACACCGAACATTGCTCGTTGTAGGCCCATTAAGCGTGGGGGCATGGATCTATCTCTCGGGACGAACGCGAATCGCGTTGCGTCTCCTGGTGGGTGTCGCCGCCGTCGCGGGGGTGATCCTTTTCATTTATGGGGCAGCTCACAGCTTTGGGTCCTCCGCGTCACTACCGCTGGGTTTGAACAAGAACTATGTGGGTTCCATCTTCGGACTCTCCATAATTGTTACCCTCGCCGCTTCGAGGGAGCTGGAACTGAAGCCCGAGTTGCGGTATGCCGCTATAGCGGCGATAGGTGGCGGTCTGGTCGGCTCCCATTCCCGTGCCGCGATGCTGGCCCTGGTTGTCGGCATCTTCGTCTGGTTCTTTCGAACGCATTCCGATTACCGAAAGCAAAGCTTCATGATCGCAGCGGTCCTAGCCGCTGCTTTCCTGACCTATGCGGGCTACTTGGTCTCGAGCCAGATCGCGGACAAGGCGGCGACGCAGAACACGAATTCGGTGGCGGTGCGCAACGAAACCGAGAATGCAACCATCGCGCTCTGGCGAACGTCGCGGCTCGTCGGTGTCGGTATCTATTACTACACGGACCCTGCATATCAGGAGATGAACCCGTGGCTCGTGGCGCCCACGAACGCCGTCGTAGAGGCCCTTGCCGAAGGCGGCATCGTGCTCGCCGCCGGGTTCATCATTTTCAACGTAGGTGCGATAGCCGTCATGCTCCGCTACCGAAATCCGCTTGCGGTGGCAGGCCTGGCTTGTGTCGCGGACCGACTGGCGCATGGCATGGTGGACATCTTTTGGACGGCGGGCGACGCGTCGCTCCCATGGCTCATCGTGGGCATGGGAATGGCTCAGGCCGCGGTCATAGGTCGCCGGGAATCAGGTGAATCGGAGCGGCCTGAGATGAGAGGCCTACTGACGCAGTAATGGATATCGCCTTGGTCTTTAGCGGATGCCACCGCCGAGGCGGTGTTGAGCGCTCGGTGTGGGAGATGGCAAGACATCTCTCTACCCGTCATTCGGTATCCGTGTATGCCCATGACATCGAAGCTGAGGGGCTTGAGAAGGTCCAGCAGATTCCGATTGCATTAGACGGTTCGAGGATACTCGGGCCATTGAAGTTCGCACGAGCGGCTCGCTTGTCGCTAAAAGGAACGACACATGACCATGTCATTTCGTTCGGAGTAGGAGACGTGAAGGCGGACGTACTCTGGGTCAACTCGGTACATCGCGCGTGGTTGCGAAAGAGTTTGCATTTTAGCGGGGGCACTGGGGTTCTGCGGGTCCCAGGGTTGCGTTACATCGACCCACGCCATCAGATCCTACTGGGAATGGAATGGCACTACTTCGCTCGAAGCCAGCCGATCGCGGTTGTCAATGTCGCAGACGCAGTAGGCGAGGATGTGCATCGCCTCTACGGCGTACCCCGTGAAATTATGACTACGATTCACAACGGGTTTTCGCCTGATGAGTTCTCGCCGGAGCGGCGTCAGACAATGCGGATGGAGGCTCGTGCGGAGTTTGGCTATGGTAACAGAGACGTCGTGGCCCTTATTGCCGCAAACGAGCTTGCACGTAAGGGTTTTGATGTTCTCGTTGAGGCGCAGGCCCGCCTAAGTGATCAACGACTGCAGGTCTTGCTTGTAGGTCGGAAGCCATTGTCGCCTGCGCGCAAGAGACGCTTAGCGGAATTAGGTGTCGCTGACCGCGTCAGATATGCGGGAAGCCGATCGGATATGGGTCGGATGCATGCGGCAGCTGACCTCTTTGTCTTGCCCACGCAGTATGAGGCCTTCGCCCTTGCGATCATTGAGGCACTTGCAAGCGGGCTCCCGGTGATCACTACGAAAGTTCCGGGTGCCGGCGATCGTATTGTGGATACGCACAATGGTCTGTTACTAGACGACCCGCGATCCTCAGAGGAACTTGCTGGTCTCTTGAATCAGGCGATTGACTCGGACGTGCGGATGCGCTGGGCGGACAACGCCGCCAAGAGTGTAGCCGACTTATCGTGGAGTGCATTGTTCAATAAGGCGGAGGGGCTGCTCGAGTCGCTCGCTTTGCGGGACCAGGGTTCTGCGCGCTCGGCGACCATCTCGTGAGTGGCGCATAGGCGACCAAAACGTGATCGCTGGGTCGCTATGGAGAACCCATTTTACCGGTTGAGCTGCCGTGGGTTGGTCCGATCCTTCGGCTAAGGGGCTCGGAGATGCGGGTGAGCAGGGCTGAGAGTTGTCGTCGTGGTCGTCGTATTCCCTTTCACTCCGAGCAGCGGATTGGCAATCCAGAGCTCCAGGTTGTTGCCGGAGAGCTGGGTGCTGGAGACCTTCTGTACGGAACCGGTAAGCCATTGCGCCAAGGTCTCGGCTGCTCGTAGTCCGCTCGGGCCGTAGAAGATCTCCGATGGCCTGACTCCAGCGATTGAATTGCTTACGCCACCGATGACGAATCCAATGTGCTGAAGATTTTTGGCAGTCGCGATGGCCAGCAGCTGGCCCGAGGGGTAGGCGTTGACCACGTCAACTTTCACCGACGTGGGCGGCGGCAACGGGACAGTGGCTGCGCGTGGAGGAGACGGCGGGTGGCTGGGGAGGAGAGCGAGAACGGCCAGCAAAACCAGGACCGCCACCACAACAACAACACCGGCGGCCGTGGCGAAGCCGGCTAGGATCCTGACGCGGCGGCGTCGACCCTTCTCTTTTCGCTCCTGTCGATCGACGTCTGCACCCTCTCGAAGGAACTCCCTCGCCACTTCCTCAGGAGAGAGCACGCGCCCTGGCGTCCCACGGTCATCCTCTGTCCCGGGGCTCACAATCTCCTGATCGCTCTCCGGTCCTGTCGAGGCATCCTCGGGAGAGAGCACGCGCCCTGGCGTCCCACGGTCATCCTGTGTCCCGGGTCTCACAATCTCCTGATCGCTCTCCGGTCCTGTCGAGGCATCCTCAGGAGAGAGCACGCGCCCTAGCGTGCCGCGGTCATCCTCTGTCCGAGGTTCCACAGTCTTCAGATCGCTCTCCAGTCCTGTCGAGGCATCCTCGGGAGAGAGCACGCGCCCTGGCGTCCCACGGTCATCCTCTGTCCCGGGGCTCACAATCTCCTGATCGCTCTCCGGTCCTGTCGAGGCATCCTCGGGAGAGAGCACGCGCCCTG